>OMFJ01000218.1_pt1 | contig 29917 bp, 27 predicted proteins | sample 1674351 | NCBI WGS metagenome assembly OMFJ01 (sample SAMEA103958164, study PRJEB25191) | human gut metagenome | biome: human-associated habitat [ENVO:00009003]; feature: intestine environment [ENVO:2100002]; material: feces | place: Germany | collected 2013/2015
TATAAAATAACAGGCTTTTCGGGAAAACAAGACATTTTTAAATGAAAGAGCCGTGAAAAAGGTTGAATTAATATTGCATTCCACAAGCCTTTTTCAAGAAAATTATCTATCTTTGCAAAAGGTTGTGCGGTTTCTTGCGGAGAAACCTCACGAAGAGGGTTACGGACAGCGACCACGGGTAGTGGAACGCGCCGAGTTCCGGGGTTTTAGACAGATGAAAATTAGCGGACTAACCCGACTTGCTGTGCGCTGAAGGTTGAAAAAACCACGGTGGGCAGGAATGGAAGTTATATCCTTACGCGAATGGTTGAAGCGGAAAATCACGGATTGCATTGGTATGCCTTGAAGGTGTTCTACAACAAAGTTTTTGCTGTGGAGGAGGAGCTGACGGCCGACGGCACAGAGTGCTACGTGCCGGTGGAAGAAACCATGGTGGAGCGAGGCGGGCAGCGCCGCAAGGTGCGCCGTCCCGTGATAAATTCGCTGATGTTTTTCCGCGCTGCCGAGGAGCGCGCCGTAGCGGTGCAGCGTCAGCTCACCGACCGCGCCATCCTCTACACCCGCCATTGCGATGACGGCAGACGCAGACCCTATGCCATCCCCGACCGGGAGATGAACGTGTTTATGCTTGTCGCCTCGTCGGGAGAGACCGGGTTGGAATACTTTGGCGATGAAGACCGCAAGTTTGCGGAAGGACAGCGCGTGCGCGTCACCGACGGCCCCTTCCGTGGTGCCGAAGGCAGCATCCAGCGCATCCATGGCGACCGCCGCCTCCTCGTCAGCATCCGCGGCATCTGCGCCGTCGCCACAACCTATATCCCAAAAGCATTTTTAGAAGAAATAATCCGATAATTTATGAAATTTGAATATTGTGCGGCAATCCGAACGCTTGGGACCGCAGGTGATAAGTATTACCAAACGTTGCTTTCGCTGAAACAGCAAACAATCCCACCCAAAAAGATTCTTGTGTATATAGCGGAAGGCTATCCATTGCCAAAAGAAACTATCGGGATTGAGCAATATGTGTATGTAAAGAAAGGCATGATTGCGCAGCGGGCATTGCCTTATAAAGAAGTTGATACCGAATACATCCTTCTATTGGACGATGATTTGGCGTTTCCATCAAGTATGGTGGAAAAACTATTTGGAGAAATGCAGAAATGTGATGCGGATGTGATAAGTCCAAACGTTTTTCCGAACCATAATATGACAGTACTGCAAAAATTATATTCAATATTTTTTGTGGGAACGTTTCCAATGAAGAGTGACAAATATGCATTTAAGATTAGAAAAAATGGGTGCTATTCATATAATAACAATCCAAAGAAAGACGTGTATTTATCACAAAGTGCAGCTGGCTCATGTTCGCTTTGGAAGTTAAATAGTTTTAGATCAATCCATTTCGAGGACGAAATTTATTTTGATAGGTTTAGGTATCCATTAGGTGAGGATCAGCTTCTGTTTTATAAGGCATATTTAAATGGTTATAAGTTACTGGTTGATTACAATACAGGAATACAACATTTAGATGGAAAAGCAGAACATCAAACAATCAATAAGCAAAAGTTAATTGATGATACGGCTATTCTGCTTTTAATATGGCATAGAACATGCTATCAAAAGGAAGGTGTGAAATGTATTCCGCCTATTCTTAGAAAAATATTTATAATGTTATGTGCAAGATTAGTTCTAATTATACCACAAGGAATCACTCCTTTGGCTTGCTGCGTAAAAGGTTTGGCTGTTGGAATGAAAATTTCCAAATCTCAACAATATAGAAGCCTACATACATTTGTTTTGAGATAGATGGATAACTCGGCAAACAACAAACGTATAGCAAAAAATACCATGATGCTATATGTCCGGATGCTTATATTGATGTTGGTGTCTCTCTACACCAGCCGAGTGGTGCTGAATGCACTTGGATTTGAAGATTTTGGAATAAATAATGTTGTCGCGGGATTTGTTTCCATTTTAGCATTCTTTACAAGCAGTTTATCCAATGCATCGCAGCGATATTTAAGTATTGGCCTTGGAAAAGAGGATTTATCAGAAACAACCGTCGCTTTTAGTCAGAGCTTTACGTTGATGCTGATTTTCTCTCTTGCAGTATTAGTGCTTGGTGAGACAGTGGGACTATGGTTTGTAAGCAATAAGTTGGTTATACCGTCAAATCGTGTCAGCGCAGCGTTGTGGATATATCAATTTGCTTTGATTTCAACAATTTGCTCCATAAATCAGGTTACATTTATGGCTGCTATCATAGCTCGAGAGAAAATGGGCATCTATGCATATTTGGGAATCTTTGAGGCTGTGTCTCGGTTGGCAATTGCATTTATGCTGCAATGGTTCACGACTGTGGACCATTTGATATTATTCGGATTTTTGACAGCAGTCGTGTCAATTCTGACATTCATATTTCATATTTCATATTGCGTTTTGAATTTTCCAGAGGTCAGATGTAGAATCTGTTGGCATAAGCGATTGGTCAAAAAAATGAGTGGATTTATTAGTGCCAACTTATTCGGTTGTTTTGCATGGGCGGCAGGTGTGCAAGGTATAAATGTGATTTTGAATATGTTTTTTGGTCCTGTGGTTAATGCTGCACGTGGCATTGCGGTTCAAGTGAATGGTGTAGTGGCATGTTTTACAGAAAATGTAATGACAGCGATGAAGCCTCAGATTATAAAATCGTATGCTGGAGGAGATTTTGACTATATGAAAATGCTCATTGAAAAGAGTACAAAATATATGGCAATCCTGGCTGCATTTTTAGCGATTCCAATAATGTTTGAAGCAAGATTTGTATTGCAGTTGTGGCTCGGGCAAGTGCCTGATTACACAGTAGTATTTGTCAGATTGGTGCTTATAGAACAAATGATATCGGTTCTTGTCCCTCCATTGTGGATTGCAGCTAATGCGACTGGAAAAATCAAGAAAAACCAAATCTATGGACGGATGTTCACATTGGCCGCATTGCCACTAAGCTATGGCTTGTTGCGAATTATTGAAAGTCCGATTATTCCTATGGTTATATTGATATTGTCTTCTGTAGGGTATTGGGCTTACTGTCTGTATGATATTCACAATCAAATAGATTTAGATATCTCCAAGTATTTGAAAAAATCAATAATGCCGGTTGCCGTTTTTGCTATAATCATTGCAACCGTTAACAGTCTGTCGATAGAGGTGTATGGGACAGACAATTTTTTCAGACTGCTTATTGTGATGTTTGCAACAATTATGTTTGGGTGCGTTGGATGTTATTGTATCCTTGAAAAAGAAGAAAAAAAAGTTGTTAAAAGAATAATTAAGAAAAGATTATGATACCAAAGGTAATACATTATTGTTGGTTTGGGCGCAATCCATTGCCCATTCTTGCACAGAAGTGCATAGAGTCGTGGAAAAAATATTGTCCTGATTATGAAATTAAAGAATGGAATGAGGATAATTTCCCGATGGACTACAATGACTATGTGAAAGAAGCATACGAAGCTAAGAAATGGGCGTTTATAACGGATGTTGTCCGTCTTTTTGCTTTGGTTACAGAAGGCGGAATTTATATGGACACAGATGTGGAAGTGATTAAGCCTCTCGACGGATTGTTGCAATATGAGGCGGTATCGGGATTTGAACCTTGTTCTCAAATTCCGACAGGCCTGATGGCAAGTGAGGCGCATCAACCTCTGTTTGAGGAATTGCTGCGTGATTACGATGGTGTGCATTTTATAAAAGAAGATGGAACACTCGATACAACAACCAACGTGAAGCGCATAACAGCAACTTGTTTGAAATATGGCTTCGTGCCAAACAACCAGATGCAGACGGTGAGAGGATTTACATTGCTGCCAAGCGATTTTCTTTGTCCCAAAGACTATAATACAAAAAAAATACATTTGACGCCCAATTCCTTGACAATTCACCATTTTGATGGAAGTTGGTTGCCACTAAGCTTAAAAAAACGCTTAATGTATACGATGTTTGGAAAAAAGATAGGCGATTACATATATCTATGGTATGTAAAAATGCGGGCGAAATAGAATGAGTCAACCATTATTATCTATTCTATCCCCTCCATTTCTAAAAAACAAATGCTTAGTTAAATAAAAAATCAAATAGTTATGATTGAAACAATATCTATATATCAATGGCTGTTTGTTTTTGCGTTTTGGCTTGTGCTTCTGATTAGAAGTAGAAAGCAAATAACCTATAATTATTGTAGTGAGGGTATAGGACAGTGGGGCTTTATAATCGCTATAGCCATTTTTTCCACATTCGCATTTTTGACAGGCGATTTTTCCAATTATAGGGAATTATACAATTTAATATCTATTCAGAAGACAGAAATTCACTTAGAACCATTTTATTGTTGGTTGATATTTGAGTTACCTGATAATTATTATATTTGGAGATTTGTCGTTTGGGGAACGGCTACTGTCTTGTTGGCTATTATCTATAAGAAAACAAGTCCGAATTTTAAGCAGTCGGTGGCGTTGTTTATTATAATGGCATTGTCAACATTTCCTAATCTGCGGAATAATTTGGGTCTGATAATGTTGTATTTTGCAATGATATATCTATTGTTCAGTAAACGAGGAATATGTTGTCGAGTGGTGATTTGCATTTTCGGGATTATTTGTGCTTTTTACTTGCACAAAAGTATGTTTATGTATATTTTGTTAGTTGGATTATCTTTAATACCACTCAATAGGGCGTTTTTTATCAGCTCATTGGCGCTATTTCCGATTATATATAAGGTTGTACCGATAATGGCTTCGTTGTTCTTGACTAATTCTTTTGCAAGTGAAGATTCCATAGCCTCTGGACAAGGTTATATAGATTCTGATTTCAACCAAACCGCCAATTTCTATGGGTTGATACAACTTTCTCTTTGGAGAATCCCTGTTTTGTTACTAATTTTTTATGCCATCATAAATATTTATTTTAAGAAAGAACGGGTTGCATATAAGTATAAGATATTTTTGAATTATTCTTATTTGCTGTTGTATATAGCATTCTTGTTTTACGGACAACCAGTGTCTGCTTTCTTCAGTTCAAGATTTCAAGATGCTGTTATGGTACCATTAACTATATTTCTCGGATACTATCTAACGGAAAAGCCAAGATCTGGATTTATTAAAAGTTGCTTGTACTTTCTGATTTTAGCAAATATATATGATTTCGCATATATCTTATATAAAAATGTAATATGAAGATACTTGAAGTTGTGCCAAATTTACAAGCGGGAGGAGCAGAAACATTTGTGGTTAATTTGTCGAATACATTAGCTCAAGATAAAGATGTTGAAGTAACCATATTAACATTGTATCCTCCTGAAAAATCTGAATTTTTGAGAAAGAAAATCTCAAATAAAGTAAATGTGATAAATCTTAAAAAGCATAGGGGAGTTGATTTAGAGTTGCCTTTTGAAATAATGAGATTGATTAAACGTGGTAAATATGATATAGCTCATTTCCATGTCCAGGCGATTATATATTGTTTTCTGTCATGCTTATTTATAAGAAGAACGAGATATTTTGCCACAATACATAATGATGCATTTAAAGAGGCGGAAGGTCTGCATCGGTTGGTTAGAAAAATATTGTTCAAAGCCGGGTTATGTCGAGCCATAACAATATCAGAAGATTCAGACAAGAGTTTTAAAAAATTATATAGAACAGGAGCCTCGATGATAAACAATGGGGTGGTTCGTTCTCATAAAAATATCAACGAAAGTATACTTAAACAATTTAATTTGGATGGAAAAGATTTATTGTTTGTAAATGTGGCAAGTTTTGTCCCTAAGAAGAATCAATTATCAATAGCTCGTGCTGCAAATAAATTGATAAACGAAGGAAACAACATAAAAGTGTTATTCTTGGGTAAAATATGGGATGAGAATTATTATAAAGAGGTCTTGAAAGAAACATCCAATAAAGTGTTTGTTGTCGGGGAGGTTAGTAATCCGATTGATTACATGTCTTTGGCAAATTTCTTTATCTTGCCGTCAGTTTATGAAGGAATGCCAATAAGTTTGCTGGAAGCGATGTCTGTGGATTGCATTCCCATTGTGACTCCCGTTGGTGGATGCCGAAACGTAATACAAGACGGTGTAAATGGTTTAATTTGTCCCACTCCTGATGTCGATGATGTATATGTCACAATGAAAAGAGCTATCTTGATGGGAGAAAATAATAAATCAAGGATAAAAGCACAAATAAAAAAAGACTTTGAGAATTACACAATAGACAAGTGCGCAGATTTGCATATAAAACTATTTGAAAAGGCGTTGGATGAGTAGAAAAATTTTATTTTGTGCGCCGCGAGATACAGCATTGGGGGGAATTGCCAGATGTGTTGACCATTTGATGACGTATTACGAGCATCTGCATAATCCGGGAGTGGATATAGAATTGTTCAGAATGGAGCGGACTGCGTTGATTACTCCAACGACAGGCTTCATGAAACGGATAATTATTGGAGTAAAAGATTATGTCTCGTTATTGCATCGATTCGGAAAGCGTTTGAGTGGCAAGAACGATTTTGATATTGTGCATGTGGCGACAAGTGGATCGTTGGGCTTCGTGAAGGATATATTGATGCTGCGTAAGGCGAAAAGCATTGGATTAAAAACGATTTTACATTTCCATTTTGGCCGTGTGCCTGAAATTATAGAAAGCAGAAATTGGGAATGGCATTTATTGAAACGTGCATTGCAATTGTCGGATAAGGTAATTGTAATAGATATGAAGTCATATAATGCGTTGAAATCTATAGGTTGTGATAATATTTGCTATTTGCCCAATCCGATTGCTCCAAGTGTTTGCGATTTTGTAAAAGCAAATCCAGGAATAAAAAGGGAACAGCGTACGATATTATTTGCCGGGCATGTGTATCCAACAAAAGGCGTATTCGAATTAGTGGATGCTTGCTGTAAGATTCCAAGCGTGAAGGTTAAGTTGATAGGTGCTGTATCGGATGATATGCGGCGGCAACTGAATGCTGGAAGAGAAAAGACGGCCGCTGACAATGAGCTTCAAATTGTTGGTCAAGTGCCGTTTGAAGATGTGCTTAAAGAAATGATGTCTTGCTCAGTATTTGCATTGCCAACCTATACAGAGGGATTTCCCAATGTGATTTTGGAGGGAATGGCTTGTGGCTGCCCAATAGTTACAACACCAGTCGGGGCAATTCCGGAAATGCTTGACATAAATAATGTTGGCGGAGAATGTGGTGTTGTGGTACCTGTGAAAAATGTGGAAAAACTCAAGGAGGCCATTGAAAGGTTGCTCGATAATTCCGAATATGCGGAAATACTTGGAGCTAGGGCAAAAGAACGTGTCGTCGCAGAGTATTCAATTGATTCCGTTTGGCATAAAACCATTGATATATGGAGAAAAGTATGAATGAATTAAAAAACAACCGTTTTGTTAGAGCCGGGTACTTCTTTGTCAAACAATGGCTCGGAGTGAAACGAAATAAGTTTGGATTCTGCGGCAAGGATGTTGTGCTGTCTCCACCATTTTTTATAGATAAACCGGGTAATGTATATCTATATGACAAGACGAATATTGGAGCAAATTCTTATCTGGCTGTTCCAAACGCTAAGTTCATCATTAAAAGCCATTGCTCCATAGCAGAAGGGTTAACAGTACATACGGGAAATCATGCAAGATTAAAAGGTCGTTTTGTATCAGATATAACAGATGCAGATAAACCGGATGGCTATGATAAAGACATTGTTGTTGAGAATGATGTGTGGATTGGTTGCAATGTAACCTTATTGTCTGGAATTACAGTTGGTCGAGGCGCAACGATTGCGGCCGGAGCTGTGGTGTCAAGAGATGTCCCTCCTTATTGCATAGTGGGGGGGGGTGCCTGCAAAGGTGATAAAATTCTATTGGACAATTGAAGAAATCATAGAGCATGAAAAACAACTATATTCAGATTCTGAAAGATATACACGAGAAGAATTGGAAGAATTTCTTAAAGCCGTGAATAGATAATGATGATTCGAATCCGGGTAAGACAACAAGACTTGCATTCTTTGTCGCGTTGCAGGCGGTGCGCGGGCGTGGCAAACAAAAATATGAGGAGGCATGCCGCCAAAGGGCTGTGACTTGCTTCAACAAGGATGACCGCTATGCCGACTATGTGCGGCTGTATGATCGGGTGTGCCAGTGAAGAACACATATCGCTGCGTTGTGGCGAATATGGAAATGATAGAATTCAACAAGGACTTATTGGAAGAACTGTTGGCTGCGGCTCGGAGGAATCCGAGGTTGCGGCAGGGCAGGGATATGCGTACGTCGGAGGCTGACAGCAGCCAGCGTATGCTTAACGCTTTGCTGCCGGGAACGGTGGTGGCTGTGCATCGCCATCCCCGGTCGGCGGAGACGGTGGTGTGCCTTCGTGGTAGGATGGACGAGGTGATTTTGGAGGAGCGTGACGGGCGGCTTGTGGAGACGGAGCGCATACGGCTTTGTCCGGAGGAAGGACGCTATGGCTGCCAGGTGCCGCCGGGTGCGTGGCACACGGTTGAGGTGGTTGAGCCGTCGGTGATACTTGAGGCTAAAGACGGCGCCTATGGAGCTGACGGCAGTGAAATGTGGAACAATAAACAATAAAAACATACACGATATGAGCATTTTTGCAGGAAAGACATTGATGATAACGGGCGGAACGGGCTCGTTTGGCAATGCTGTGTTAAACAGATTTTTACGTACTGACATCGGCGAAATCCGCATTTTTTCGCGCGATGAGAAGAAGCAAGATGATATGCGCCATGAGTATCAGGTGAAATATCCGGATGTGGCGCATAAGATAAAATTTTTTATCGGGGATGTGCGCGACCTTCAGTCGTGTCGCAATGCGATGCCTGGCGTTGACTATATCTTCCATGCGGCGGCGCTTAAGCAGGTGCCGAGTTGCGAGTTTTTCCCGATGGAGGCAGTTAAGACCAATGTGATCGGTACAGACAATGTGCTTACGGCAGCCATCGAGGCCGGCGTCGGCGCAGTAATCTGCCTGTCGACCGACAAGGCTGCCTATCCAATCAATGCAATGGGTACGACGAAGGCCGTGGAGGAGAAGATTGCCGTGGCCAAGAGCCGTTATTCGGGCAAGACCAAGATTTGCTGTACGCGTTATGGCAATGTGATGTGTTCGCGCGGTTCGGTGATTCCGTTGTGGATTGATCAGATACGCAACGGCAATCCGATTACGATTACGGAGCCGCGGATGACGCGTTTTATTATGTCGCTCGAGGAGTCGGTAGACTTGGTGCTGTTTGCTTTCGAGCACGGGCATAATGGCGACATTCTCGTGCAGAAAGCTCCGGCGTGCACCATACAGACGCAGGCAGAGGCTGTGTGTGAGCTGTTTGGCGGCAAGAAGGAGGAAATCAAGGTAATCGGTATTCGCCACGGAGAGAAGATGTATGAAACGTTGCTGACCAATGAGGAGTGTGCCAAAGCGGAGGATATGGGCAATTTCTATCGTGTGCCTGCCGACAACCGCTCGCTCAACTACGACAAGTTTTTCACAGAGGGAGACCAGAAACGTTGCGATTTGACGGAATTCAATTCCAACAACACTCGACGTCTTGATCTTGAGGAGACGAAGGCAAAGATTGCGGCGCTTGAGTATATCCAGAATGAACTGAAGGGTATTGAAAATATAGCGAAATGAGAATCTTGGTGACAGGCGCGAAGGGTTTTGTCGGTAGAAACCTGTGTGCGCAGCTTAAGAATATCCGCGACGGCAAGGCGCGTTGCTATGGCAACGTGACGGTCGACGAGGTTATGGAATATGATCTTGACACCGACCCCGGGTTGCTTGACGAGTGGTGTGGCAGAGCCGACTTCGTTTTCAACCTTGCTGGAGTGAACCGGCCAAAAGACCAGGCGGAGTTTATGCAAGGCAATTTCGGGTTTGCCTCTACGCTGCTCGACACGTTGAAGCGTTGCGGCAACACTTGTCCGGTGATGCTCTCTTCGAGCATCCAGGCAACGTTGATTGGACGCTATGGCGAGTCGGACTACGGGAAGAGTAAACTGGCAGGAGAAAATCTGTTTTTCGACTACGGCAAAGAAACCGGGGCCAAAGTGCTTGTCTACCGTTTCCCTAATTTGTTCGGCAAATGGTGTCGTCCGAACTATAATTCTGCAGTTGCGACATTCTGCAACAACATTGCCAATGATTTGCCAGTACAGGTGAACGACCGCTCGACCCAATTGGAATTGCTATATGTCGACGATCTTGTGGATGAGATGATTGCAGCACTGCGTGGCGAGGAGCATCATTGCGAGTTTGACGGAGTGAATACCGTGCTCTGCAAGGATGGTGCGTATTGCGCCGTGCCAGTGAGCCATCGTGCCACTCTTGGCGAAATAGTGGATTTGCTTGAGTCGTTCCATTCACAGCCACAGACGTTGATAATGCCGGAGATTGCTGAAGGCTCGTTTGCAAAAAAATTATACAGCACGTATCTTTCGTATCTGCCCAAAGAAAAGGTGGCTTTCCCATTGAAAATGAATGTTGACGACCGCGGTAGTTTCACGGAATTACTTAAGACGGCAGATTGCGGTCAGTTCTCGGTAAACATCTCCAAGCCTGGCATCACCAAGGGGCAACATTGGCACAATACGAAGTGGGAATTCTTCATCGTAGTCAGCGGACGTGCGTTGATTGAGGAGCGTCGCATTGGCTCGGACGATGTGTTGCGTTTTGAGGTGAGCGGAGATAAGATAGAAGCTGTGCATATGTTGCCAGGCTACACGCACAATATCATCAATCTGTCTGAAACCGACGACTTGGTGACATTGATGTGGGCAAACGAACGGTTTAATCCAGAAAAACCAGATACATATTTTGAAAAAGTATAGAAACAATGAAACTCGATTATAGTGACATACATTTTGCCGACGACGGTCGATTGAAGCTGGTCATCATCGTGGGCACACGACCGGAAATCATCCGTCTGGCAGCAGTAATCAACAAATGCCGTAAATATTTTGATTGTATACTTGCCCATACAGGACAGAACTATGACTACAATCTTAACGGGGTGTTTTTCCACGACTTGAAATTGAAGGACCCCGAGGTCTATATGGATGCGGTAGGCGATGATTTGGGCGCAACTGTCGGCAACATAATCAATTGCTCGTATAAGTTGTTGTCGCAGGTTAAGCCAGATGCGATGCTTGTGCTTGGCGACACCAATTCGTGTCTGTCGGTGATACCGGCAAAGCGTTTGCACATTCCTATATTCCACATGGAGGCAGGCAATCGATGCTTTGATGAGTGCCTTCCGGAAGAAACCAACCGAAGGATAGTCGACATTATTTCCGATGTGAATATGTGCTACAGCGAGCATGCCCGTCGCTATTTGAATGCTTCAGGTGTGGCAAAAGAGCGTACTTACGTTACTGGATCGCCGATGGCGGAGGTGCTTCATCAAAATTTGGCAGAAATAGAAGCCTCTGACGTACATGCGCGTCTTGGCTTGGAAAAGGGCAAATATATATTACTTTCTGCCCATAGAGAGGAGAATATCGACACGGAAAAGAATTTCAAATCTTTGTTCACTGCAATTAATGCAATGGCAGAGAAATACGATATGCCGATACTTTATTCTTGTCATCCTCGCAGCCGCAAGCGATTGGAGCAGAGCGGATTTAAGCTTGATGGACGTGTGATACAGCATGAACCGCTTGGCTTTCATGATTACAACTGCTTGCAGATGAACGCATTTGCGGTTGTTTCAGATTCTGGAACATTGCCGGAGGAAAGTTCGTTTTTCACATCTGTCGGACATCCGTTCCCGGCAGTGTGTATACGCACGTCGACAGAACGCCCCGAGGCAATGGATAAAGGGTGCTTTATCCTTGCCGGCATTGATGAGCGTTCGCTGCTCCAAGCCGTAGATACAGCCGTGGAGATGAACATTAACGGTGACAATGGTATCCCTGTGCCAAATTATACGGATGAAAATGTGTCGACCAAAGTGGTTAAGCTTGTCCAGAGCTACACTGGAGTCGTGAATAAAATGGTTTGGAGAAAATAAAAGTCTTATAGATGAGAATCCTGCTTGTCACACAATACTTCTATCCCGAGCAGTTTAAAAGTAACGATTTAGCTTTTGAACTGCAAAAGCGAGGACATCAAGTGACAGTCCTGACAGGTCTGCCGAATTATCCTGGTGGGAAATTTTACAAGGGATATGGCGTGTTCAAAAAACGGAGAGAAACGGTAGAAGGAGTGGACGTGATAAGGACACTTGTTGTGCCTCGAGGCAATGGATCTGGTGCCCGATTGGCGATAAACTATCTTAGTTGGGCTTTTTTTGCGTCATTACGGGCATTGACGTTGTCTTTCCAAAAGCGTTTTGACGCTATAATCGTTCATGAAACATCTCCAATCACACAAGGTTATCCAGCACTATTGGTAAGAAAAATACAGAGAATCCCAATCTATTTTTGGGTGTTGGACTTGTGGCCTGAAAGTTTGCAATCGGCAGGAAATATTAATAATGAGTTTGTCTTGAATATATTTAAACGCGAGACAAAAAGGATGTATGAACATTCGCATAAGATATTGGTAAGCTCTAAAGGTTTTATAAAATCAATTTTAGAGAAGGGAGAATACTTGGACAAGTTGGAGTATTTTCCTAATTGGGCAGAAGACCTTTTTGAGAATGCTGAAATAAAGCCTATCCCGGATTTGAAAGCTGGGTTCAAAGTGATGTTTGCAGGTAATATCGGAGAAGCGCAGGACTTTGAGCACGTGATGCAGGCGGCGTTATTGTTGAAAAAGGAAAAGAATATACAATTCATTTTCATCGGGGATGGTCGTAGGAAGGAATGGGTCGATTCATTTATTGAAAAGCATCAGTTGTCAGACACAGTAAGCGCTCTTGGCCGCTTCCCAATAGACTTGATGCCGTCGTTTTTTAAGCAGGCGGATGTTATGTTGCTGGCATTAAAAGACGATTATATATTCAGTCTTACCGCTCCAGCAAAGTTGCAGGCGTATATGGCTGCGGCAAAACCGGTGGTGGCAATGATTGACGGAGAGGCTCGGAATCTTATTGCAGACAGCAACTGTGGCGTTTCCTCACCGGCAAAGGATTATCAAGGCTTGGCAGAAAATATTTTGAAGCTCAGTAAAATGAACGGCGATGATTTGCGGGCCTATGGCGAGAATGGATGGAATTATTATCGCAAATATTTCACCAAAGAAAAATGCATAGACAATCTTTGCGCTATGCTTGCAGATGGCAATAGCAATTGAAACATATCTGAGGCGGGTTGCAACGACGGGTTGTGGCGTAGAAGAGCTTGGCGCGGCGGTAAGAATCTGCAAGGCGGGGTGGAGTGCGCAACTCGATGGGACGCCATTGCTTGATGGCGTGGATTTTGTGAAAACAGGGAATCTGTTGTTCGCGAGAATCCGTGCGAAGCTTGCTACGGAGAATGATGCTGCTGCAAAATTCCGGTTGTTGGCACTTATGCATGATGCGATGGCTGGTGTTGGCACGGAGTGGTCGGCAAGAAAGGATGATGTGTTTGTCAATGCGTTTCTGACGGAAGCTGACGGCTGCTGGCGTGAGGCGTGCCGCGAAGACGGATTGCTGAGGGCGTTGTTGTGCCGTGTGTCTGCATATTATTTGTATTGTCAGGAAGAGGATACTAATTTGTCGGTGCGAGGATTTGTCGACTCATGTATTGACGGATGGCGGAATTCTCTGACTGAAAATCTATGGGACGGCGCACCTGTTTCATTGACTCTTGAGCGGCTTGCCGCAATGCAATCGGTCGCGCAAACGGATGCTGATGTGGAATTGATGACACTTGTGGACGAGGCGTTGGAAAAATGTTGCGAAGTTGTCATGTCAGGACACTGTGGCTTGAATGACCTTGCGTGTCTTTATGATATGCTGACGGTCGGCGGGCATTATGATAAAGCGTATCATTGTTTGGGCTTGAAGCCAATGACAAGGTCAGATAGTGATGGCTGGTTTGTGCGTCAATCGATGATTTTTGCATCTGAATGTCGTCGTGCGGTCAGTTTGTCGGCGGTATAATTTCGGAGTTGATTAGTTTTTTGTACTTTTGTGATGTTTAACGAAAAAACAGAAACATAAGATATGAAGACAAAAGACGAACTTATTGACGAATTGCTTGATTTGGCGTTTGCCGAGGATATCGGTGACGGAGACCACACAACGCTTTGCTGCATTCCTGCCGACGAGATGGGCAAGCAGCATTTGCTCGTAAAAGAGGAAGGCATTCTTGCAGGAGTGGAGATTGCCAAGAAGGTGTTCCATAAATTTGATCCAGAACTGAAGATGACTGTGTTTATCAACGACGGAGCGCATGTGAAGCCCGGAGATGTGGCTTTCGTGGTGGAAGGCAGAGTGCGTTCGTTGCTTCAAACGGAGCGTCTGATGCTTAACATCATGCAGCGTATGAGCGGAATTGCTACTATGACGGCGAAATATATGGAACGATTGAAGGGCTTGAAAACAAAAGTGCTTGACACCCGCAAGACGACTCCAGGAATGCGTATGCTTGAGAAGGAGGCTGTGAAGATTGGCGGCGGAATGAATCACCGTATAGGCTTGTTTGATATGATTCTGTTGAAAGACAACCATGTAGACTTTGCCGGCGGTATTGCAAATGCCATCAATAAAGCGAATGAATACATTAAAGCCAACCATAAGGATGGCATGAAAATTGAAATCGAAGTGCGCAACTTTGATGAGCTTGATGAGGCGCTTGCCACAGGTCACGTTGACCGCATAATGCTTGACAATTTCACTCCGGAAAATACGAAGAAGGCTGTTGACATTGTGGCTGGACGATGTGAATTGGAGTCATCGGGCGGCATTACATTCGACACGCTCCGTGACTATGGCGAATGCGGAGTCGACTATATCTCTGTCGGAGCTTTGACTCATTCTGTCAAAGGTCTGGATATGAGTTTTAAAGCCTGCTAATTCTGCTTTACAGAAAGCATATCGGAAATATTAAAGCCTGCAAAATCAGAGATGGTTTTGTGGGCTTTCCCTTTTATTGCATCTAATGGCAGAGTGGTGGCAAGCCCGATAACGGTTGCTCCAGCAGCTTTTCCTGATTCGATGCCCGACAATGAGTCCTCAAAAACGAAGCAGTTCTCCGGGCTGACGCCAATGGCTTTTGCGCCAAGGAGATAAGGCTGTGGATGCGGTTTGGAGAATGTTACCAGATCGCTTGTTATTACGGCTTTGAATTTGTCGCGGAATCCAGGATTCTGGCTATAGAGATTTTCCATTTTCTGCAATGAACTGCTCGTCACAATGGCGCATTCAATGCCGGCTTCGTTAAGTTCGCCGACAAACCTCATGGCTTCGATAAAAGGAGTATAGCGCATATCCTTTTCGAAGCAGGAGATCATATCCAGTATTTGTTGCTGGATATTTTTGTCTGGAAAATATGTGCCGAGGATTTTGGGCAGTGTTGAACCCTTTATTATGTGAGCAAAGTCGGGCACATTTGTTGGAAACACCTTGTCAACATTTTCCCAAAATTCAGTATATATGCTTTCGCTGTCAATCAGAACTCCGTCAAGATCGAATAATACGCCAGTTTTCATTGTGTAAATAAGTTTTAGACTGCAAAGGTAGGAACTTTTGTGATGAATTTGCAAAATAATTTTGTGGAATGGGGAAATGTGAGTAATTTCGGTTGAATTTTTAGAATATGACAAAAGAATTTCAATTACGAGTGGATCCGCGTACGGCAGCCGACAATGAACGTGTAGCTGCATTTGTCGCCCGACAGGGGAATTTTGACCGTGGCAGGATAAAATTGTTACAGATTTTGAAACGCTCAATCGATGCCCGTCAGCGTCGGGTAATGGTCAATTTGACGGTTAGATGCTTTATTGATGAACTCCCGGATAATATAAATCGCTATGAACCATATCGCTATGGCGATGTGAGCAATGCGCAGACAGTGGTGGTTGTAGGGGCCGGTCCTGGAGGCTTGTTTGCCGCACTCAGATTGATAGAGCTTGGCTTGCGTCCGGTGGTTCTTGAACGAGGCAAGAACGTTGACGACCGTCGCCGTGACTTGGCTCGCATATCAAGAGAAAACATTGTTGACGAGAATTCGAACTACAGTTTTGGAGAAGGTGGTGCAGGTGCGTATTCAGACGGTAAGTTGTACACGCGAAGCAAAAAACGCGGTTCTGTTGACAGAATATTGCAGATATTCAATCAGTTCGGCGCATCTGAAAACATTCTTATAGACGCTCATCCACATATCGGATCAGACAAACTTCCGGCTGTCATAAAGGCAATGCGGCAGCAGATTTTGAAAAGTGGCGGAGATGTGCGCTTCTCAACACGTGTGACAGGATTGAAGATGGACGGAATGTCGGTTGTTGGTGTTGTTTGCGAGGATGGCTCGGAATTTGACGGCCCGGTCATTCTTGCCACTGGTCATTCTGCGCGAGATGTATACAGAATGCTTGAAGGGCTAAATATCGAAATAGAGGCAAAAGGCATCGCGGTAGGAGTGCGTTTGGAGCATCCTCAAAAGCTTATAGACCAGATACAATATCATTCATCTGAAGGCCGTGGCGAATGGCTTCCTGCTGCTGAATATAGTTTTGTGACTCAAGTTGACGGTCGCGGCGTTTACTCGTTCTGTATGTGCCCGGGCGGAATCATCGTGCCGGCAGCAAGTGGACCGAATCAACTTGTTGTTAATGGAATGTCGCCGTCAAATCGAGGATCACGATGGGCAAATTCAGGTATGGTAGTTGAAATCCGACCAGAGGATGTGGATGAAGAATATGCGAAATATGGCAACTTGAAGATGATGGCTTTCCAAGAGGACTTGGAAAGACTTTGCTATGAACAGGCGGGAAAGACGCAAAATGCCGGGGCGCAGCGTATGCGCGACTTTGTAGAAGGTAGGGCATCGGTCGATCTGCCACGCACATCGTATGCTCCAGGCATTCACCCGTCGCGTCTTGACAAATGGTTGCCGGAGCAGATTGGCAAACGTTTGCAGCAAGGATTTCGAAAATTTGGAAGTTTTGCGCGAGGGTTTCTTACCAATGAGGCGATATTGATTGGTGTTGAGTCACGCACATCCTCACCAGTGCGTATCCCGCGTGACAGGGAAACGATGGTGCATATACGCATTGATGGACTTTATCCTTGTGGAGAGGGGGCCGGTTATGCCGGAGGTATTGTCTCTGCGGCGATGGACGGAGAAAAATGTGCGGAGGCAGTTGCGAAATTGTTGAATAATTAAGAGCTATAGATATGGAGAATTGTGTAAAGGAGGATTTATATAAATATTTGCGTTCAGTCGGAGAACTAGATGAGCGTATGCCGGAGTGCCCTGATGTGGCTGACGCTTGGCGGAAAATAGCGGAGGTATATCTTCCGGATGGGATAAGAGAATTTAGTGGCTATCCGACGGTCTCGTTAGGATGGATGATGTTTCTGGGAATGGCGATGGCACAGTTCTGGGATGAGAATTGGACAGAATATGGGCAGAATACCAATATCTATGAGATGCTGAGGGATAAACGTGGATACGATAATATGGATGAATATATTCTTGAGGAGGTATTGCGTCTTGATGCTGAAAAGCGGCGGCAGACAAGCCAACTCGTAGGAGAGTGTGCGTCGCGGACTCTCGCTATATTGAGAAACTCAGACATAGAAGCTGGTACGGAGGACGCTTTCAGGGGCTATGTGGCGTGTTTGCGTCAAATGTATCTGTACGGTGCTGCTGTTCAGCTTAATCGGTTGGGATACCATATGACCTTAATGGGATAAAAAAATCCGCAGAATATTCTGCGGATTTTTTTATGTTTCAATTACGATTATTTGATGATATCGTATTTTTTGAATACTTTCTGAATGCATTCAAGAGCTCTGTCGACTTGTTCGATTGTGTGTGTCGCCATAAGGCTGAAACGAATCAAAGTGTCTTGCGACGGAACGGCCGGAGACACAACAGGGTTTACAAATATGCCATCTTCAAGAAGGTCGCGAGTTACTGCAAATGTCTTGTCGTTGTCGCGGATGAAGAGAGGAATGATAGGAGTAGAAGTGTGACCAATCTCACAACCGATGTTTCTGAATCCATCCAATGCATAGTTTGTAACCTTCCACAAGTGTTCGATTCTTTCAGGCTCGCTCTCCATAATATCGAGGGCTGCGTTTACAGCAGCTGTAGACGCTGGTGTGATGCTGGCGCTGAAGATGTAAGATCGCGAGTTGTGGCGGAGGTAGTTTGCAGTCACAGAGTCTGTCGCGATGAAGCCTCCAAGAGCGGCAAACGATTTGCTGAAAGTGCCCATAATCAAATCAACGTCTTTTGTCACACCGAAGTGGTCGCATGTGCCACGTCCTTGATTGCCAAACACGCCGATGCCATGTGCCTCGTCGACATAAACGGCAGCATTATATTTCTTTGCAAGTTCGCAAATCTTAGGCAGGTTTGCCACGTCGCCTTCCATAGAGAATACGCCGTCGGTAATAATTAATTTAACTTTGTCGGGATCGCACATTTGGAGCTTTTTCTCGAGGCTTTCCATGTCGTTGTGCTTATATTTAATCTTTTTCGACATAGAAAGACGGCATCCTTCAATGATTGAGGCATGGTCGAGTTCATCCCAAAGGATGTAGTCTTCACGACCAGTCAGACATGAAGCAACACCAAGATTAACCTGAAAACCGGTAGAGTAAATAATGGCTTCGTCTTTTCCGACGAATTTAGCCAATCTATCTTCCAAGGCAATGTGGATGTCGAGGGTGCCATTAAGGAAACGAGAACCAGCGCATCCGGTTCCATATTTTTTTGTGGCGGCAACAGCGGCTTCAATTACTTTAGGATGGTTTGTAAGACCAAGGTAGCTATTGGAGCCAAACATTAATACTTTTTTGCCGTTTATTAAGACTTCAGTGTCCTGCTCGCTTTCGATTTTGCGGAAGTATGGGTAAACACCTGCCGCTTTGGCTTTTTGGGGAGCGTCATATTTTGCCAATTTCGCCTGTAATAACTTCATAGTTTATGGGGTTAATTTTATGATTTAGTATAAACTATCTATATGCTCTTTTACATACAGGCTGCAAATTTAGCGAATTTTTTCTGAAACATCTGAAATTCGAGCAAAAAAAATGCACAATGGCTCTTTTTTGTGCATTTTTCAAGCGATTTGCACTATCTTTGTATAATATAGGCTACATCTCGGCATAACATTGTCAAGCAAGCTTGAATGTTCTACGCTCGATTTGCACTATCTTTGTATAATATAGGCTGCATCTCGGCATAACATTGTCAAGCAAGCTTGAATGTTCTGCGCTCGATTTGCACTATCTTTGTATAACAAAAATAAAAAATATGAGAAAACTACGGATATTAGTATCGTTTGCGTTTGTGATGATTGGTGTGTTGACTTTGTCGGCGCAGATGTTGAATCCATTGACGTGGAATGTGAGGCTGGAATCGAATGGCGGTTCTGATGCCGAATTGGTCGTGGAGGCAAAGATAGAACGTGGCTGGCATCTGTATGATATTAAATTGCCAAAAGATGGGCCGGTGCCTACGTCTATTGTTTGGGATAAAGACCGCCTTAGAAATGTTGAAATTGTCGGTGATTTGACTCCGAACCGGAAGGCAGAGGAAAATGTTGATATGTTTTTTCATTTGATTCTGGGCACGTGGGAGAATTCGGTGACTTTCCATCAGAAAGTTAGGCTGGTCAACCCTAATGATTATAATATTGAGGGCGCGATTGTTGGGCAGGTCTGCAACGATGAAACGTGCCAACGTAAGAAACAAGAATTCAAATTTTTTAAAGAGTCGGCAGCCGTCGCTTTGCAGGACACTGTGCCTGTGATGGTGGCGGGGAATGTTGTTGCATCCGAGAAGTCGGGTGGATTGAAGATGTCTTCGAATTGGAATCCCGTTGTTGCGGCAGGTGCCCAGTCGGAAGAAAGTCAGTCAATGCTTCTTATTTTTATGGGTGGATTGCTTGGCGGTCTGCTGGCTTTGCTGACACCGTGTGTGTGGCCGATGATTCCACTTACGGTCAGTTTCTTCCTCAAGCGCTCGTCAAATCGGAAAAAGGCGGTTGCCCAGGCTCTGGTTTACGGATTGTCGATTATTGTCATATATTTACTTTTGGGGCTTGTGATAACCGTTGCTTTCGGTCCTGGAACGCTCAATGAAATGGCGACAAGTGCATGGTTCAATGTGCTGTTCTTTATTTTGCTTGTGGTATTTGCAATTTCATTTTTCGGCGTTTTTGAAATAACAATGCCGAGCGGGCTTACGAATGCCGTTAACAGCAAGGCTGGAAAGACGACGGGACTTATAAGCGTGTTCCTGATGGCATTTACTTTGGTGCTCGTTTCGTTTTCATGCACTGGTCCTATAATAGGGACACTGCTTGTCGAGGCGGTCACGCAGGGGAGCGTCGTCGGTCCGGCTGTAGGTATGCTCGGATTTGCAATTGCATTGGCAGTGCCGTTTTCTGTGTTCGCAATATTTCCATCATGGTTGAAAGGTCTGCCGAAGTCGGGCGGATGGCTGAATACTATGAAGGTGATTCTTGGTTTTGTGGAGTTGGCATTGTCGTTGAAGTTCCTGTCTGTAGCCGATTTGGCATATGGCTGGCACATCTTGGATAGAGAGGTGTTCATAGCGTTGTGGGTGGCAATATTTGTGTGTCTTGGATTGTATTTGCTCCGAATCATCCGATTCTTCGGCGATTCCGACAAAACGCATATTGGTGCGCTGCGCTTGATGGCGGCGGTCGTTTCGCTTGCCTTTGCCGCATATCTGCTTCCTGGTCTTTGGGGCGCACCGCTGCGAAGCGTCAGTGCGTTCACTCCACCCTTGTCTACGCAGGATTTCAATCTTTATGAAGCCGGAAAGTTTGTTAAATACGATGACTTTGATGAAGGAATGGAGGCTGCGAAGAAAATGGAGAAACCGGTGTTCCTTGATTTTTCTGGATACGGATGTGTCAATTGCCGGAAGATGGAAGCCGCTGTCTTTGAGAATGCTAAGGTGAAGGACTTGATAGAACGTGAGTTTGTAATGATAACACTGATGACCGATGACAAGCAGGAACTTCCGAGCATGATAGAGCAGAAAATAAATGGAAAAGACGTTAAACTTCGAACATACGGCGATCTGTGGAGCTTCCTACAGCAATATAAATTCGGGGCAAATTCCCAACCGTATTATGTCGTGTTGGACAATGAGGGAGGATTGCTCTCCGGACCATATTACTACGATGAGGACGTGTCTAAATTCGTGAAATTTTTGAAGGCTGGTGTGACTAAATATAACGTAAAAAATGAAGAAAGATAAGAACGAGATATTGAAGGCTTTTGGCGACCTGCTGGACGTGGTGGAAGAATTGCGTCAAAAGTGTCCGTGGGATAGAAAACAAACCAACGAGAGTCTGCGATGCAATACGATAGAAGAAGTCTATGAGTTGAGCGCGGCTTTGATGGCCGATGATGCCGACAACATCCGTAAAGAACTGGGAGATGTGCTGTTGCACGTGCTGTTTTACTCAATCATAGGAAAGGAGAAGAACCAGTTTGACATAGCGGATGTGTGTGATTCGCTGAGAGAGAAACTGATTTATCGGCATCCACATATCTATGGAAATGTCCAGGCTGATTCTGCCAATGCTGTGATTCAGAATTGGGAGCAGTTGAAGTTAAAAGAAAAGGGAGGCAACAAGCGTGTGCTTGATGGCGTTCCGTCTGATTTGCCATCGCTCATAAAGGCTGAAAGGATTCAGGAGAAGGCAGCCAATTATGGATTTGACTGGGCGGACAGAAAAGATGTCTGGGCAAAAGTCAAAGAGGAAGTTCTCGAATTTGCAACAGAGCTGGAGTCAGGAACCGATGATCGCCGTACGGAAGAATTCGGCGATGTGCTGTTCAGTCTGGTCAATGCGGCACGTCTGTATAAAATCAACGTGGACAATGCTTTGGAACAAACAAACAGAAAGTTTACAAGACGTTTCAATTATATTGAAGACACCGCGAAAGAGCAAGGTGTGAACATGAAGGATATGACTATCGAGCAGATGGACAATCTGTGGAATGAGGCAAAAGAACAAGAAAAAGCAAAAGAATGATTGTCTGCATAACAGAGAAACCCAGCGTGGCAAAGGACATTGCGGCGATACTTGGCGCCACAGTGCGCCGTGATGGCTATTTTGAAGGGAACGGCTACAAAATAACGTGGACGTTTGGTCATCTTTGCTCGCTAAAGGAGCCTAACGACTATACAGAAAGATGGAAGTCGTGGAGTCTGGGGGCCTTGCCAATGCTGCCTCCGCGATTCGGAATCAAGTTGATTGCCGACCAAGGCATTGAGAAACAGTTCAAGGTTATAGAAACGCTGTTTGGAGAAGCCGATGAAATCGTGAACTGTGGCGATGCCGGTCAAGAGGGCGAGCTTATACAACGTTGGGTGATGCAAAAAGCCAATTGCAAGAAAGATGTAAAGAGGTTGTGGATTTCATCGCTTACGGATGAGAGTATCCGTGAGGGATTTGGCCATTTGAGACCACAGTCGGATTTCGACAGGCTGTATATGGCGGGCTTGTCGCGTGCTATCGGCGACTGGATATTGGGAATGAATGCGACACGGTTGTTTACGTTGAAATATTCGCAAGGCAGAAATGTACTGTCGATAGGTCGTGTGCAAACACCAACATTGGCTTTGGTTGTGGCAAGGCAAAAAGAAATAGACAATTTTGTCCCAGAAGATTATTGGGAACTTAAAACGACGTATCGCAACGTTGTTTTTCAGTCAACAAAAGGGCGCTTCAGTACAGAATTATCCGCGCAGGAAGTCGCTGATGGAATCAGTGAAAACCCGTTTGTAATAAAGTCGTGTGTCACAAAGCGTGGCAGAGAGTCTGCTCCAAGGTTGTTCGACCTTACATCCTTACAAGTGGAATGCGATAAGAAATACGGATACTCGGCTGACCAGACATTGAAGCTTATACAATCATTGTATGAGAAAAAGTTTACCACATACCCACGTGTGGATACAACATATCTAAGTGAGGACATATATCCGAAAGTGCCGGAGGTGCTTAGGGCAATGCGCCCGTATGCCAATCTGGCAGAGCCTTTATTGTCCAAGACTCTTCCGAAAACAAAGAAGGTGTTTGACAACTCTAAAGTCACCGACCACCATGCCATTATTCCGACCAATGTGCCACCGGCGCCAACTATGACAGTTGATGAGAAGCGGGTTTACGACATGGTAGCCCGTAGATTTCTTGCCGTGTTTTATCCAGATTGCGAGTTCGATCAAACGTCTGTTGTCGGAGAAGCCTGTGGAGTTGAGTTCAAAGCCAATGGAAAGCAGATTGTGTCGGGTGGATGGCGGGCAGTCTATGGTAAGGCCGACAGCAACTTGAACAAGGATGATGAAGCCCAAGACGATGGCATATTGCCGGCTTTTGAGATAGGCGAGAGCGGACCCCACAGTCCGTCGGTTGTTAAGAAGACCACACAGCCACCTAAATTCTACACCGAGGGAACATTGCTGAGGGCGATGGAAACGGCTGGTAAATTGGTGGAAGACGAGGAGTTGCGCGATGCGATGAAGGAGAATGGCATAGGGCGCCCTTCCACAAGGGCGTCGATAATAGAAACTTTGTTCAAGCGTAAATACATTAAGAAAGAACGTAAAAGTGTGAAGGCAACAGAAGCTGGTATCGCTTTGATTGATACAATAAAGGTGGATTTACTAAAATCGGCAAAGCTGACTGGAATCTGGGAAAACAGGTTGCGCAAAATAGAGAAAGGAGAGTATGAGGCGTCGGAATTTATCGCCGAATTAAAGCAACAGATTTCGCAGATTGTATATGATGTGCTTAGCGACAACAGCGGATATAAGATAGAAGTGGCGGATGGTTCGAAAAAACAAAAAGAAGAAAAGCCAAAGCGCAAACCGGCGATACGCAAGTTCGAGCAAATTGTATGCCCGAAGTGTGAAAATGGACATGTGATAAAAGGACGTACGGCCTTCGGCTGTAGTGAATTCAGAAAAGGTTGCGATTTCAGGGTTGGCTTTGATGAGCTTAAGTCGGGCGAAGGCACGACTCCGTCGGCACTCAACAAGTATATTGAAAAAAAGTATAAAAAAGATGGCAAAATATAATGGCGCGGAACTGTTTCCAATTGTGAATGAAAAAGGAGATGTTATAGGTTCGGCCTCTCGAAAAGAATGTCATTCGGGAACGAAAAAGTTGCATCCTGTTGTCCATCTGCATGTCTTTGACTCGGAAGGACGTTTGTTCCTCCAAAAACGGTCGGAAAATAAGGATATACAGCCAGGCAAATGGGATACGTCCGTCGGTGGGCATATCGATTATGGAGAGACTGTCGGAGAAGCGCTGCAGAGGGAAACATTTGAAGAACTTGGCTTTTGTGCAGACAACCCGGAGCTATTGTATAAATATGTCTTTGAAAGCGATGTGGAACGGGAATTGGTGCATACATTCCGATGCGTAGCGGAGCATAGTGACATTAAATTTGCCCCAGATGAAATAGAAGATGGACGATTCTTTCGTTTTGAGGAAATAGAAAGCCTTATTGCGAAAAGTCTGACGACTCCTAATTTTGTCATGGAGTTTAATATGTTGAAACAGCAAGCGTTTTTGAAAACAAAAGAATGATGTCGCTTGTTCTTTTCTCAAATAAAAGATTGTGATGGAAAAAGGAATGATATTTCAGTATGTGATAATCGGCGTTGTCTTTGTATGCATCGTCGTTTATGTTGTGTGGAAAGTCAAGAATGGCGGCAAGACCGGAGGCTGCTCATGTTGCGATATTAAAGACTGCAAGTTGAAGCAGACGAAAAAGAAAGAAGATTGTTGTAAATGTTGTGAAAACGACTGACTTTTTTTTGCTGAAATTTTCGTCATTCAAACTTTAATTATAATTTTGTAGAATTATTAAAACAACTATCTTAACAATCATATTATGAGTAAACCATATGTTGTAGGTATCGATGTCGGTGGGACAAACACTGTGTTCGGTATAGTGGACGCGCGAGGCAATGTTCTTGCAAGTGGATCGATAAAAACAGCCAAGCATGCAGCCATAGAAGATTATATTGACGAGTTGCATACAGAGTTGTCTAAATTAATAGAAGCCAACGATGCGGTTGACAAAATCGCAGGTATAGGAATCGGTGCTCCTAATGCCAATTATTTCACTGGCGTTATTGCCGATGGTGTGAATTTGCCGTGGCCAACTCCAATTCCATTGGCAGATTTGGTGTCAAATAAATTCGGTATCCCTGTTGCTATAACAAACGATGCAAATGCCGCTGCTATCGGCGAGATGACTTATGGCGTGGCTCGCGGTATGAAGGATTTCATCATGATTACATTGGGTACGGGAGTTGGTAGCGGTATTGTTGTCAATGGCCAGATGGTTTATGGTCACGACGGTTTTGCCGGTGAACTTGGTCACGTTATCATGAAGCGCAACAACGGACGTATTTGCGGATGCGGAAGAACAGGTTGCTTGGAAACTTATGCGTCTGCTACAGGTGTGGCACGTACTGCGCGTGAATTCTTGGAAGCAAGAGCAAACGAACCATCGACACTCCGCTCGATGGATGTAGACTCAATCACATCAAAAGATGTCTATGATGCAGCCGTGGCCGGCGACAAATTGGCAAAGGATGTCTTTGACTTTACAGGAAACATTCTTGGTGAGGCTTTGGCAGACTTCATAACATTCTCAAGCCCGGAGGCTATCGTGCTTTTTGGAGGCCTTGCCAAATCTGGAGATTTGCTGATGCGTCCGCTTAAAGAATCAATGGACCGCAACACGATGACGGTGTTCAAAGGCAAGGTTAAGTTGCTTCTTTCCGAATTGAAAGAAAGCGACGCAGCAGTGCTTGGAGCAAGTGCTTTGGGTTGGGAGGCAAAAGCTGCCGCAGACATTAAAAAATAATAGGAATGCAAATGACACAAAAAGCGGACTCTTGATGGTATAGAGCCCGCTTTTTGTGCTTTTTTGTCCGTGAAAAGGTTTGTGCTGTCTGCTAAAATTTATAACTTTGCGACAGATAAAAACCCATGCCTGAATGTGTGGGTTTCATCGTTGATGAATATAAATCATAAACAATATTTCTACTATGGGATATAAAATCATCGTCCTGGCCAAGCAAGTGCCAGACACTCGAAATGTAGGAAAAGATGCGATGAAGGAAGACGGAACAATCAATCGTGCGGCGTTGCCTGCGATTTTCAATCCGGAAGACCTTAATGCATTGGAACAAGCCCTGCAAATTAAAGAACAAAATCCAGACACAACAATTACGATTTTGACAATGGGACCTCCTCGTGCTGCTGAAATTATCAGAGAGGCCATTTTCAGAGGTGCTGACACAGGAATCGTATTGACCGACCGTGCATTTGCCGGCGCGGATACGCTCGCCACTTCGTATGCTCTTTCTGCTGCAATACGTAAGGTGGGAGAGTTTGATTTGATTATTGCCGGACGTCAGGCTATTGACGGCGATACAGCACAGGTGGCACCTCAGGTGGCGGAAAAACTGCACTTGCCACAGGTTACTTATGCTGAAAAGATAGAAAAAGTGGCTGATGGAAAGGCTGTGATTACGCGCCGCATAGAGTCAGGCGTCGAGACAGTGGAGGCTCCGCTGCCATTGGTCGTTACCGTAAATGGCTCTGCAGACGATTGCCGTCCAAGAAATGCCCGTCGCATACAGAAATATAAATATGCAGTAACACCGAGCGAAAAGGCAACAATGTCAGAGACGTTGTCGGCATTGGTCGACGCTCGTCCTTATCTTCAACTCAAGGAGTGGAGTGCAGACTTTGTTGATGCGGATCCAGAACAAATTGGCCTGAAAGGCTCACCTACAAAGGTGAAAGGAATTGTGAATGTCGTATTTCAGGCAAAAGAAAGCAAGAAAATGGACGGCAAAGATCAAGGTGCGATAGAGGATCTTGTGAAAGAATTGATAGCTAATCATACTATTGGGTAGTATCAAAAAACATTTATCATTATGAAAGATAACAATAATCTTATAGTATATTGCGAGTTTGAGGACGGCAATATCTCTGACGTTAGCCTTGAATTGTTGACAAAAGGACGTTCTTTGGCGACCCAATTAGGTGTTAAGCTTGAGGCTGTGGTTCTTGGCGACAAACTTGAAGGGGTTGAGAAACAAATTTTCCCATATGGCGTTGACCGTGTATATAAATTTGAAGACAAAAAGTTGTATCCTTACACATCGTTGCCACATGCCTCGGCATTGATCAACTTGTTTAAGGAAATAAAACCACAAGTTTGTCTGATGGGAGCATCGTCGATAGGTCGCGATCTTGGTCCGCGCGTGTCGTCATGTCTGCATAGCGGTTTGACTGCCGACTGTACATCGCTTGAAATCGGCGATCATACAGATCCGAAGACAAAAACTGAATATAAGAATTTGCTTTATCAGATTCGCCCGGCTTTTGGCGGCAATATTGTTGCCACAATTGTCAACCCGGAATGCCGCCCACAAATGGCTACCGTGCGTGAGGGCGTTATGAAAAAAGAAATCTTTGACGCAAATTATCAAGGAGAAGTTGTAAATCTGAATCCGGCAGATTATATCCCGGCTTCAGACTATGTGGTTTCAATCATCGACCGCCATATAGCAAAGTCGAAAATCAACATCAAGAACTCGCCAATTATTGTGGCTGGTGGCTATGGTGTTGGCAGCAAGGAGAATTTCAACCTTCTCCATCAGTTGGCAGAGACTCTGGGCGGAGAAGTTGGCGCTTCGCGTGCAGCTGTCGACGCTGGTTTCACAGAGCATGAGCGTCAGATTGGCCAAACCGGTGTGACCGTTCATCCGAAACTGTATATCGCATGTGGTATTTCTGGACAAATCCAGCACATCGCGGGTATGCAGGACAGTTCTATTATTATCTCAATCAACAATGATCCGGACGCTCCGATCAATGCGATTGCAGACTATGTGATTACAGGCGATTTGGAAGAGGTGATTCCAGCCTTGATTAAGTATTACAAAAAAAACTCTAAGTAACTATGTCTAATTTCTATAATGATAATCCTGATTTGAAGCATCACCTGAGTCATCCTTTGATGCGCAAAATCGTGGAAATGAAAGAGCGTAACTTCTCGGACGCTGAAAAATTTGACTATGCACCTCTTGACTATGAGGATGCAATGGACTCATACGAAAAAGTGCTTGAGATAGCGGGTGAGATTTCAGGAGAGATTGTTGCTCAAAATGCAGAAGACGTAGATCATGAAGGGCCTCATGTGGTTGACGGTCACGTTGTTTATGCGAAGGGCACTCAGAAAAATCTTGACGCATTGGTGAAAGCCGGTCTTATGGGCATTTCCCTGCCTCGCCGATACAATGGCTTGAATTTCTCGTTGGTGCCATATATTATGGCTGCCGATATGGTGAGCCGTGCAGACGCAGGCTTTGTGAATATCTGGGGACTTCAGGACTGTGCAGAGACCATTTATGAGTTTGCAGACGAAGACCAGCGTCAGCGTTTCTTGCCGAGAGTATGCGCCGGAGAAACAATGGCAATGGATTTGACTGAACCAGATGCAGGTAGCGACTTGCAGGCTGTAATGCTTAAGGCCACATACAATGAGGCTGACGGCACATGGCGCTTGAACGGCGTGAAGCGTTTCATCACGAATGGTGATGGTCATATTGCATTGGTGCTTGCCCGTTCGGAAGAGGGAAGCCATGACGGAAGAGGTCTGTCAATGTTTATATATGACCGCAACGACGGCGGTGTGACAGTGCGCCGTATCGAGAACAAAATGGGTATCAAAGGCTCTCCGACATGTGAATTGGTGTTTAAGAATGCCAAAGCAGAACTTTGTGGAGCACGTCGCATGGGCTTGATTAAATATGTGATGGCTTTGATGAATGGCGCCCGCTTGGGTATCGCCGCTCAGTCGGTTGGTGTCAGCGAGGCTGCATATCGTGAAGCATTGTCGTATGCCCACGACCGTAAGCAATTCGGCAAGCCTATCATTGAATTCCCGGCTGTGTTTGAGATGATTTCATTGATGAAGGCAAAATTGGACGCATCAAGAAGCCTTTTGTATGAAACAACACGTTTCGTTGATGTATACAAAATCTACGAAGACATTGCACGCGAACGCAGCCTGACACCGGAAGAGCGTCAGGAGATGAAGAAATATCAGCGTTTGGCAGATGCGTTCACTCCGATGGCGAAGGGTATGGGAAGCGAATTCTGCAACCAGAATGCATATGATGCTGTCCAGGTACATGGTGGTTCCGGCTTTATGAAAGATTATGCTTGCGAGCGAATATATCGTGACGCCCGTATTACTTCAATTTATGAGGGAACGACGCAGTTGCAAGTTGTCGCAGCAATTCGCCACGTCACCACAGGAACATATCTCAATCAAATCAACGCTTATGCAGCAGAAGAGTATGCTCCTGAAACATCTGAATTGAAAGAACGTCTCGTGAAGATGACAGCACTCTATGAAGAGGCTCTGAAGACAGTTGTGGACAACAAGAACACTGAGTATACAGATTTCCACGCTCGTCGTCTTGTAGAGATGGCTGGACATATCATTATGGGATACCTTCTGCTTGGTGACACAACAAGAAATGAAAAATTCTTGAAGTCTGCCAATGTTTATGTGAACTTTGGAGAGGCAGAGGTTGAGAAGTATCATAAATTTATAATGTCATTCAAACCAGATGGCTTGGAAAACTATAGATAGCCAATCATAAAACACAAAATAAAAGAGACTGTCTAACAACCAAAAGTTAGGCAGTCTCTATTTTATACACAAAAT
>OMFJ01000273.1_pt1 | contig 25545 bp, 15 predicted proteins | sample 1674351 | NCBI WGS metagenome assembly OMFJ01 (sample SAMEA103958164, study PRJEB25191) | human gut metagenome | biome: human-associated habitat [ENVO:00009003]; feature: intestine environment [ENVO:2100002]; material: feces | place: Germany | collected 2013/2015
TGCGGTAATTCCTGCGCCTTTGCTCCTGCTGTTCCCTTCTGTTGTCTTCCTGTTTTCTGCGGCGGTAAGGCTGATGTCTTTCCCGGCCTGCAGGGTCACGTTTTCGCCTGTTATCTGTGAGCCTTTTACGGCAATGTTTTCATCGCTCTTTATGCGTATATTTCCTTGGGAAACGATCCTGCTTTCTCTGGCTTCTGTTCCCTGGTACCGGCTATCGGATTTGGCGGATTGGGTTCCGAGGCTGACGTCAAGGGTCAGTCCCTTTTTCACGTCTCCTATGTTTTTATATGTCTTTGCCGCATCATGCAGGTTAAATCCCGCATCGGCGGCATAGAGTTTCCCAAGCAGTCCGTCACGCGCCTGTCCGGCGTTCTTTATTGGCCGGATGATATTGTCTTTCGCGGTGATTACCGCCCCTCCTAAGGATACGGTAAGGCCGCTTTGTATTCGTGTTCTTCTTTTCCTCTGTAGATATTGTCTTTGCTTTCGATGTCTACGTTTCTTCCTGTGATGAGGGTGTCTTTCCCGGCGATGATGTCGGAGGCGCTGACGGATGCCGTCTGTCCGGCATGGATGGTGACGTTTCCTTTGACGCTTCCCACGGTGCTTTCTCTCTGCGTGGTTTCTTCGGTGTCATAGCTGTCTTTTTTCTTTTCGCTCCCGATGGTGAAGCCTAATCCGCTTCCTATGAGGCCGCTTTTCTTTACTTGTTTTTTGTGTATTTCTTTATTTGTTTCTTCTGCAGCATGTATGGAGATATTTCTTCCGGCTGACAGGGCTGTTTCTTTGGTGGATGCAACAGCGCTTCCTGTAAGGCTGATGTCTTTCCCTCCCTCTATAGAGACGGTATTTCCTTCTATTATGCTTTTTTGTGCTTTCACGGCATGGACTTCATCGTGGGTGGTCGTGGTGGTACTGCTGAGCAAACTTCTTTCTTTATGGCGGTGGTGTTCTTCCAGGTCTGTTATTTCTTTTCCGTTTTCTACCGTAAGGTTTCTTCCCGCTTTTACGGCGGTCATGCCTTCGGAACGGATATCTGCGGCTTTGATGGATATGTCTCTTTCGGACTGCATGGTGAGGCTGCCTTTAGCGGTAACGGAGGAGCCTATATCCCGGGCGGCGCTGTCATGGCGGTAGTTATTACCGTCCCATGTGACGGCCGTGTCTTTTTTGACTGCGGCGGTTTCCATGGTTATGTCCCGTCCGGCTTTCATGGCTATATCCCCTGCCGAGGATATTTCCGCCGCTTCTGCAGTGATGTCTCTTCCCGCTTCTATTGACAGGGTGCCTTGATTTCCCGTGACGGCGGCTTTCCCTGAGGAGGCGATGGTTTGTGTGTATCCCTGTTTATTTCTTTCTTTATGCAGGGTGGAGGCAAGGTCTATGTCCTGCCCGGCTTTCAGGCTGAGTTTGTTTTCCGCTTCCATGGTTCCGGTATTCCGGATATCCCGCAGGGCTTCTTCCATGAGGGTGGAGGCTTTTATGGTGCCTCCCTCGTTATTGATGTCGGAGGCGGAGAGGCGCATCGTGTCTCCCGCGATAACGGTGCCGCGGGAGAGGATGTCATTGGTGGCACGGATATCTATATTTTCTGCGGAAATAAGGGCAGAGCCTGTAAGGGTGCCGTTCTTTCCATGCGCCAGATAGACTTCCGGCACGAGGGCTTTGACGATGTTCCCGTCAGGCAGAAGGACGGAGGATTCCACCATCCAGACGATGTCTTCTTTGAGGGCGGCCTTCTGGTCTTCGGTGAGGGCCATGCCGATGCGGACGTCTTTATTTTCTTGGGCCCATCTCACAGCGGCGTCCATGAGGGCTTTGTATTCAGTTTCTCCTGCCGGTTTTCCTTTAAGCTGCATGAGCCGGTCTCGGACGAGTTGGCTTTCATAGTAGCCGTCGCCCAGACGTTTCTCGAGTTTCTCCGGGTCGTACTGCATCCGGCGGAAGAAATAGTCTGAGGACAGGAAGGTTTTTCTATCCGCATAGGCCGGGTCGGTTTCCACAAGGTAGCGGGCCGTCGGATCGGAGGTGACATGATACAGGCTGCTGTCGGAAATATGAAGCGGTTTTCTTTTTGACGGACTCAAGTATGCCTCTGCTTTCGTCCCTTCATATACCGGGTTTGTATGGGCTTTATCCACAGCGGCTATGACGGTCGTATCGGTGACTGCATCAGCGGGCATATAATCAGTGCGGGTTGTCCGTGTTTCTGTCCTTTTATGAATATGGGCTCCATGGTGGACTCTTTTGGTCCAATAGGAGGTGGCGGTTCCTTCTTCTTTTACTGTTTTATGTCCTTTTTCGTCCCGATTTTCTATATCTGCCCCATGGATGGTAAGGGTCTTGCCGGCGGTCATCACGCTCCTGTCATTCACTGCCCTGCCGGCTTCGAGGGAAAGGCTGCCGCCGGCTGCTATGTGCGCGGGGTCTGTCGTGTCTATCCGGTCTTCATAAACGGACCGGTCATAGATGTAGGTGGTGAAGTGGTCATAGTCTCCGCCGTCCGGTGTATACAGATGGTCTACATGTCCACGGCGCTCTATGTAGGCTGCGCCTTCTGTTCCTTTTCCGCCCAAGGTGAACCGGTCTGTCTGTCCCTGCCCTACGGCTTCTTCGTGGTGGGTTTTCCCTGCCAGAACGTTTTTAGTGGAGAAGTGTTCATTGCGATTTTCCAAATGGTTCACGCCGATTGTCATGTTCCCGCCGCTTTCCAGATAGGCGCTTCTGTTTTCTATTTTTTCTGTTTTTCCCGTTATTTTCCCATTCTCATCTGATTGTCCGCCGATGGTCAGGTTCCCTTCGGCACGGATGAGGGCATGTTCGGTATTCGTAAGTGTGCCGGAAATGGAAAGGTTCATGTGTTCCCGGGATGCGATAACGGGCGCTTTTTCTTTATATGTCCCCAGATTGTCCAATGTATGTGTTTCCACGGACAGTCTTGTTCCATAGATGCGTCCCGTGTTTTCATTGGTTATGTGGTTTGCCCGGATATGTACATTTTCTCCATTGACCAGCCCATGGTTTACCCAGGTGTTTTCTGCTACGGTTTCTGTGTCCGCCCCTTTTATTTCTCCGGTTTCTTCATTACGGATGTTTTTACTTTCCAGTGCCAGGTGTCCGCGGGAAAGGATCTCTTTGCGGTTGGTTATATTTCCTTTTACGGCTAGTGAAAGGCTGCTGCCTGCTTCCAGGCGCCCTGTATTGGTAAAGTCTTTTTCCAACAGGATTCCGGCTTTTTTCCCTGCGGATACGATGCCGTCTCCGGTCATCCTGCCGGTTTGTATGTTTATATTCCCATCGGCCGCCAGTGTGCCTTCTGTATTGGTTAATGTATGTCCCGCTTTAATCTGCTGGCTGCCGCCGCTTTTGATGGTACCTGCCGCATTATTTATGGCGTCTCCGGTTTCTATGGACAGGTTGTTTCCGCTTTCCATGGCGTGTCCTGCATTGTCCAGTGTTTTTCCGGCATAGATGTCCATGTTTTCTCCGGCAAGGAGTTTGCCTTGGTTACGGATATTTTCTTTGGCCGCAGCGGACAGATTTCTTTCCGCAGCGATGGTTTTGTCGTTTTCCAGGCGGCTTGCGCGGAGGTCTGTATTTCCTTTGCTGTAGATGGTACCGCTGTTTTTCAGGTCGCCGTTCCAGTCAAGGATGAGGTTGTCTTCGGCGCTCCATGTGCCGCTGTTATTGACGCCCAGTCCTTTTTCTGTCCCCACTAAGGTGATCCGTCCGGCGTACATGCCTCCTATGGCGGCAGTGTCGAGGGCGAAGGCGGGGCGTCCTCCTTTTCCTTCTATGGCGGAGGCTTCGAGGGTCCTGGCGTCTACGGTATTGGCCCCGGTGGTGATATGGAGGTCTTTGGCCCAGATGCCTGCGTTGATTTTCACGGCGCGGGAAAGGATGGCAAGGCTTCCCGTTTCTTTTCCGCCAAGGCCTTTCCCTTCGATGAGGATATCTCCTCCTGTGATGTCGAAGCGCTGCAAATGGTCTTCTCCGTCATAGACGGGTTTCCCTGTGGTGAGGAAGGCTTTGCCTGTATTGATGAATCCGCCTCCGTTTACGGTGATGCCGTTCGGATTGGCAATGACGACGTCTGCCCTGTTTCCCGCCACTTCCAGAAATCCGTCCATGGATGTGGGGCCCGCGCCGGTGACTTCGTTTACGATGATTTTGGCCGGTCTTTCTGCCATGTTATTGTTCCCCTGTACGTATCCTGCCAGTTCGGTTTTGGAGAGGGTGTAGGAGTTGTTCAGGATGGCGCCTTTGTCCGGCACGTTGAAGGTTTCGTATTCGTTCCGGGATACGCCGCCGGAGGAGGGGGCGGTTATATTGACAAGGGATATGCCGTTTGCTGTTTCTTCTACTTGCGGCTGATGGCGGGCTTCCGCTTTCGGATCGGGCAGGATGGGGCCCGACGCCATGCCGGCGGCGCTTGTCATAAACAGTCCCGCTGCCAGCCATATGGCTACATTCCATCTGAGTCGTTTGCTTGTTTTCATTTGTCATAACCTCTTGTCGTTTTGATTAAAATTTGACCGATTTTATTTAAAATTGACAGCCCAGCGTGAATCCGCCGGCCCATGTTTTCGTATGGAAGCCGTCAGGCTTGTATAAGGCTCTGCTGATAAAGGTGTCGTAGAAGAGTCCTGAGGGAAAGGTTCCTCTCATTCCCAGCGCCATGCCCGCGATGGTTCTTCCTGTCAGGATCTCTGTGGATACGCCGTATACGGCGCCTGCGTCGAGTCCTGCATATACGCTGCTGTGGAGGCGCGGAAGAGAGGATGACAGTTCGTTTCGGATGTACCATCCGTTTTCTCCCATGAGGGTGTATTCTCCGTCGAAGCCCCGGACGGTGTACCTGTTCCCGATGCTCACCATGTCTGTGCTGTAGAGCCGCATGCCACCTGTCGTCCACTGCCCGTGAAGGGAGGCGGTGAAGGATGCCGGCCGGTGTCCCATGGTAAGGGGTTTCTGCCAGTCTATGTCGAGAAGCCACATTTTATAGTGGGTTTTGGGGCTGTCCGGATTATCCGTATCAGGTTTTGCGCCGAACCATCCTGTCCCCATTTTATATCCGAGGCGTGTATACAGTGTGCCGCCTCCTGTATAGACACGGTCAAAGAGTCCTATTTCCATGGCGGTGGTGTCCATGGCCTGTACGGGGATTTCCATATCGTTGATGAAGTAATGGGCGTTTCTTTTGGTGAGGCTTATGTCCCAGCCGTATTTTTCGTTTTTGGTGCGTCCCATGACATGGCTGAAGGTGAATTCGGTGATGCGGGTTTTCCCGCTGCTGATGAAGTCATAGGGCCGGGACTCTACGGTCCGGTGGTATCGGTAGCGGTTGTGACGCAGTGTGAAGGTGTCCCATCCTCTGGGGATGGAGTAGGAAATGCCCTGTCCTCTGGTTCCTTTTTCGTATCCGTCCCGGGAGCCGTCTGTATTTCCGCTGATGCGGAAGAGGTCATTGGCATTGAAGAGCCGGTCTATTCCCAGGGCGGCGTTCCACTGGATGCTTCCTGTGTCTTCCAGTCCGGAGTCGTCCACGGAAAGGCTTCCCTTTATTTGTTTCCCCTTGGTTATGGAGAGTTCCACGTCTGTCATGTCCGCTTCTTCGGCAGGGAGGAGTTTCATGGATACGTCAGAGGAGCTGACGCGTTTCATCTGTTCCAGCCCCTGCTCCAGGCGGCGGATGTTCAGGATGTCTCCTTCTTTGATGGGAAATGCGTTTTTCCATGGGATGAGGGCGCTGTTTTTGCTGTAGATGATTTTATGCAGCCTGCCGAACTTTTCTCCCTGCCCCGATAAAATAATTTCGTCTATTCTAAACACGGGTCCTGCGGCACCTTGCGTTTCCTCTTTTTCATTCAGGCTGCTCTCAATGTTTTCTATACGGGGTATGCGCAGCCTTTCCTGCCGCTCTTCTTCTCTCTGCCGCGCTTCTTCCAGCCGCTCTGCTCCTGTGTAATCTAAAACGGGAGCAGCTGATACCGCTCCCGTCATCATGGTTAAAAAAATAAAGGCTGTTACAATTTTCCCCTGCATGATCGCTCTCCCAAAGTAATATTTCAAATGTTTTTCTTATTTCCAATTATAGTTTACAGGGAAGGCATTGTAAATGTTTTCTTTGCTGCCCCTCTCCGCTTTAATTTTCTGCTGCGCCTTTTGCCAACATGACGGAAAGATCTTCTTTTTCTTCCTGCATATCCGTCTCCTTTGCCGCCGCTTTCGCCAGATCATCAATAGCGTAAACGAGGGGTTCTTTTCCTTCATCGGGAGTAAGGAGCATCATCACATCTATATGGTCATTTTCACGGAAGAAATACGCTCTGCCGTAAAAGGGCAGGATGAGTCCGTCGGAATCAAAGGTAATTTTCGCGCCCATCGTATAGAGATAGGCTTCGTCGGCTGTAAGTTTGCGATACGGCTCGAAATCGGACAGGGTGATTTTCACGCCTTCTCCTAATTCTCCCACCACGTTCTTCGCCCAGTTCTTCATTACCTCTTCCGCCCCTTTACGCAGCGGCGAGTCCTCATCCAGAAAGGCGCGGTTCATGCGGGAAAGGCTTCTCCATTCTTTTACGGTCAGGTATTCCCGAAAAAACGGTTTCAATGTATCCGCTCCCGCAGGAGGCAGCTTGGCGGTGACAATGTAACCGTAAGCGAATTTTCGGCTTTTTTGAAGCATGACGGAAAGCTGCCCCATGTGATAGGGATAGGTGAAATTGTGGAACTTCAGTTCCTGCTGTTCAGGGATATCCTGATAGGTAAACGCAGGCGGCAGATGTGCTTTCGCAATGGACTGCAAGTCATAAGCAGACGCGCCGCCGGAAATACAGAGAACCGTCATAAAGACTGCCGCCGTTTTCTTCCAACTCATGTGCCGCTCCTTTCCAGTCCATAGAAGGCATAAAGTAAATTTTTCCCGATTTTTTCCGCCGCCGTATGGCTTCCCTGTACGATAATGAGATAATACATGCCGCCCTGCCTGTACAGATTCGTATAGACCCACATCGGATAGGACAGGTGTCTTTCGTCGGAAATAATCACCCGCGCTTCCTGGGTCCAGCGATAGGTGCCGTCATGATTTTTATAGGCATGCCACGGTGAAAAAGAAACCAGTTCCGCCTGCAGCTTCTGCCCTTTGATTTCATCCAAACGGCCATTCAGCATCCGCTGATATTCTTCTATGCTGATTTTCGGCATGCCGAAGAGGGAGTGCGGCCGTGTCGCATCTTCATGGAATGCACGCTTCCAAAACCGGGCAGCCTTTTCCCCTTTCCCATGGAAGAAGGCTTCTTCCGTTCCTTTCACAACAGAGACGGAAGCGGAATAGGTGCCGCGGATATCGGATTTCCTGATCTGGTACAGATGAAGGGAGTCGTAAGGGTACGGCGCCCGGTCGGGGTACATGTCCATCCCCGGAGGCGTGGTGAGGAAGTACATCACTGCCGCCCAATCTGTTTTCCCGTAATCTTTCCGGTGTCCCGATTTCTTAAATATGGTTTCCGCGCGGCTGCCCCCTCCATCGGTAATCTGCACGTCTTCCCCGAAAGACAGTTTCCCCAGTCCGTCGATGACGAGATCCTCCGCCGCCGCGTAAAGACAGCCTGCCAGAATGAAAGCGGACAGAGCCGCCATGATTTTTTTGAACATGGAATTCTCCTGTAATATATCATTTATTTCTTCATTGTAAGGAATCAGGGATATTTTCTCAAGTCAGGCATTTCCGTCTCCCACAAAAAATATCCCGCCATGGGTTACACAGCGGGATATTTTATTTAAACACTTATTGCACGTCAGCTTGCCCATCAGCGGTTTCCGCCGTCCGGGGTTCCGCGTTGTGCTGCACGGAGAGCCTGCGGTAGCGGGCAAGCCCCGTACCTGCCGGAATCAGCTTGCCGATAATGACGTTTTCTTTGAGGCCGAGAAGCGGATCCACCTTCCCTTTGATTGCCGCTTCCGTAAGAACTCTGGTGGTTTCCTGGAAAGAAGCCGCTGAGAGGAAGGAGTCTGTCGCCAGCGCGGCTTTCGTCGTACCGAGAAGCAGGTTCTCACCCACCGCCGGTTTCTTTCCTTCATCTTCCAGATGTTCGTTCATGACGCGGTAAGCCACGATGTCCACCGTCTGTCCCGGAAGCCATTCGGAATCTCCGGGGTCATCGATTTTGATCTTGCGGAGCATCTGATGGACGATGATTTCAATGTGCTTGTCATTGATTTCAACACCCTGGGACCGGTAAACTTTCTGCACTTCCTTGACGATATAGTTCTGAGTCGCCTGTACGCCGAGGACACGGAGAATATCGTGGGGATTGATATTCCCTTCGATGAGGCGAGTACCTGCTTCGATTTCATCGCCTTCATTGACGGAAATCCTCTTTCCGAACGGAATCTTGTAGGTATCGGATGTCTCTTCATTGGTCACGGTAACAATCTTGATATTCGCATTTTCCGGAGAGTCTTCAATGGTAACTTTGCCGGCGATATTGGAGATGATCGCGTTGCCTTTCGGCTTGCGCGCTTCAAACAATTCTTCGACACGGGGCAGACCCTGGGTGATATCTTCTGCCGTTGCGACACCGCCCGTATGGAACGTACGCATGGTCAGCTGGGTACCCGGTTCACCGATGGACTGTGCGGCGATGATGCCTACCGATTCGCCGATTTCCACATGGCGGCCTGTTGCCAGGTTCCTGCCATAGCACTTCGCGCATACGCCGTGTTCGGAATGGCAGGTCAGAATGGAACGGACTTTCAGACGGTCATAATGCTTTTCAATTTCAGCAGCCTGGTCGTCAGTGATTTCTTCATTCTTCGCGGCAATGATTTCTCCCGTTTCCGGATTCACCACATCTTCCAGCGGGCAGCGGCCGGCGATACGGTCAGCCAGAGACTCAATGAGACCCCCGGCTTCCGTAATTTTGCGGACTTCTACGCCTTCCGTGCCTTCCATGCGTACGGAAATCACCGGAATATCCGCAGCCAAAAGTTTTTCAGCCGCTTCCGCCGTAAGGACGGTTCCCTGCGCCAGCACTTCTTCTCCTTTGCGGTTCAGAGCCGGCGTTTCCAATTTCTTTTCAAAGAAGCGGACTGTCACATGATGTTTCACGATACTCTTGTATTCCGCTGCGACATCCTCCACACCGAAGGTAACGGTTTTCGGTTCGCCCGCTTCTCCTTCCGCTGTGGGAACGGTAACAACGACAGAATCAACGAGGAAACGGTTCATAAGGGCCACATCGGACGCATCCAGTGTTTTCCCCTTCACAAGGAGAATTTCCCCGCTGCGCCGGTTCATGACGTCTTCTTCGAGAATGGAACCGTCCAATTCAGCGCGGTGGACATTGTAACGGCTGCGGACAGCCGCCTTGGAAACCAGTTTATTCCATTCACGGTCGAAATTGAGTGTCTGCACATCGCAGTCTTCTTCCCGAATGATGACATCCTGGGAGACATCGACAAGGCGGCGTGTGAGGTAACCGGAGTCTGCCGTACGGAGAGCCGTATCGGCAAGACCTTTGCGGGCGCCGTGGGAAGACGTGAAGTAATCAAGGACGGTCAGACCTTCACGGAAGTTTGCCTTAACAGGCAATTCTACCGTTTTACCGGATGTATCGGCAATCAGGCCGCGCATCCCCGCCAGCTGGCGGATCTGGTTATCGTTGCCGCGGGCGCCGGACTGGGCCATCATGGTGAGCGGATTCATTTTCGTCATGGACGCTTTCATCGCTTCACCGACATCATTGGTCGCTCTTTCCCAAATTTTAACGACTTTCCTGTATCTTTCGTCATCCGTCATCAGGCCGCGGCGGAAATATTCCTTGATTTTTTCAATCTGCGCTTCACTTGCGGACAGGATATCATTTTTTGCTTTCGGTACGGCCACGTCATAAATGCCGATAGAAATGCCGGAAACAAGGGCATAATGGAAGCCGAGGGCTTTAATGGAGTCCAGAAGATCTCCCGTTTCCTTGAAACCCAGCTTCTTAAAGCAGTCATTGACAAGTTTGCCCATCTGCTTCTTGCCGATGGTAATACCGAGACCTTCTTTTCCATCAGGACGTTTATAGAAGAAGCGGAGAGGTTCGGGAATGGCATAGTTGAAAATCAGGCGCCCCGGGGTCGTGATGACAAGACCGTGCCCCGGTATGTCCACTTTAATGAAATCATGGATCTGTACCTGGTTCAGTGCATAGGCCAGCATGACTTCATCGTAATTGGTAAAGGCGTGGAATTTCGAGGGATCAAGCGCGTCTTCCTCTTCCTTGCTTTCTTTTACAATGGTCAGATAGTATGATCCCAGAATCATATCCTGGGAAGGAATGGCGACAGGTTTGCCGTCTTTCGTAGACAGGATATTGTTGATGGAAAGCATGAGCGTTCTCGCTTCCGCCTGCGCTTCCACGGACAGAGGCAGATGGCACGCCATCTGATCGCCGTCAAAGTCCGCATTGTAACCCGGGCAGACAAGGGGATGCAGTTTGATCGCCCTGCCTTCCCACAGGATCGGTTCAAACGCCTGGATGCCGAGGCGGTGGAGTGTCGGAGCGCGGTTCAGAAGTACGGGATGTTCTTTAATAACATCGCCAAGGACGTCCCAGACTTCAGGGGACAGCTTGTCCACTTTTTTCCGTGCCGATTTCAGATTGCTCGCCAAACCGCGGGCAATCAGTTCATGCATGATGAACGGTTTGAAAAGTTCGATCGCCATTTCTTTTGGCAGGCCGCACTGGTACATTTTCAGTTCAGGACCGACTACGATAACAGAACGGCCGGAATAATCGACACGTTTCCCCAAAAGGTTCTGGCGGAAACGTCCCTGCTTGCCTTTCAGCATATCGGAAAGGGATTTCAGGGGACGGTTTCCCGGGCCGCTGACCGCTCTGCCGCGGCGGCCGTTATCTATGAGGGCATCGACAGCTTCCTGCAGCATACGTTTTTCATTTCTGACGATGATTTCAGGCGCGCCCATGTCCATCAGTCTTTTCAGACGGTTATTTCTGTTGATGACACGGCGGTAAAGGTCGTTCAGGTCGCTCGTAGCAAAACGCCCGCCGTCAAGCTGCACCATCGGGCGGAGGTCCGGCGGTATAACGGGCAGCACGGTGAGGATCATCCATTCCGGCTTATTGCCCGATTTACGGAAAGCTTCCACTTCTTCCAGCCGGCGGATGCTGCGGACTTTGCGCTGGTTGCTGCTGCTGTCCACATCTTCGCGAAGCTGTTTTTCCAAGGCTTCCAGATCCAGCTGGCGGAGAAGCTTCTGAATAGCTTCCGCCCCCATCTGCGCCTCAAAAGAACCGGCGCCGTATTCCTGGACGGCCTGCTGGTATTCCTGTTCATTTAAAACCTGCTTGTCCAGAAGCTTTGTTTCGCCTTTATCTATTACGATGTAGGCGGCAAAATAAAGGACTCTTTCCAGCTGGCGGGGGGACACATCGAGAATGAGGCCGATACGGCTCGGCGTCCCCTTGAAATACCAGATGTGAGATACCGGGCAGGCCAGATCAATATGACCCATGCGTTCACGGCGTACTTTGGAGCTTGTCACTTCCACGCCGCACTTATCGCAGACCGTGCCCTTATAACGCATTTTTTTATACTTGCCGCACTTACATTCCCAATCTTTCGTTGGTCCGAAAATCTTTTCACAGAAAAGACCGTCCGGTTCTGCTTTCAGTGTACGGTAGTTAATTGTTTCCGGCTTCGTTACTTCTCCGTGAGACCATAATCTGATCGTTTCCGGAGACGCAATACCGATTTTCATGGAGTCAAATTCATTTACGTCTAACAATTGCTCAGTGCTCCTTTCCGGAAATCAGGCATCCGGGTCATCGACAAGACCCGCTTCAGTTTCTATATCAGTTTCAGTAAAAGCCGCTTCTTCATTTGCAGGAGCCGCCGCTTCCGCTTCCAGCGTATCATTGAAAGAAGCCGTATCATCTGCCGGCACTTCTTTCCCTTCTCCGGCCATGCTGGATTCCATGGCATTTCTGGCTGCGGAAACGGAATCCTCACCTTCCATGGCCGCTTTCACTTCGTCTTTATGCCAGCGTTCGCCGCCATTGGATGGTTCCAGATCGCTTTCGTCCAGCTCTTTCATGACAACTTCCTCTTTGTCTTCATTCAGGACGCGGACATCCAACCCGATGGATTGGAGTTCTTTCATAAGAACCTTAAAGGATTCGGGAACACCGGGGCTCGGAATGTTTTCGCCTTTGACGATTTTTTCATAGGCTTTGACACGGCCGATGACATCATCGGATTTTACCGTCAGGATTTCCTGTAAGGTGTACGCGGCGCCATATGCTTCCAGTGCCCAGACTTCCATTTCACCGAAACGCTGGCCGCCGAACTGCGCCTTGCCGCCGAGCGGCTGCTGGGTCACAAGGGAGTACGGGCCGGTAGAACGGGCATGGATCTTATCATCAACAAGATGATGGAGTTTCAGCATGTATTTCCAGCCGATCGTCACCTGTCCGTCGAGCTTCTCACCGGTACGTCCGTCATAAAGATCGGATTTCGCATTGACCGGAAGTCCCGCGGCGGCAAGGGTGGCAGCCAGGTCTTCATCGCGGCAGCCGTCAAATACAGGGGTCGCGATGTGGACACCAGATTCTGTCGATTCGGGCATGCCGTAGGTATCAAAATCATAGCCTGCTTCACGGAGCCGCTTTTCAAGCGCTTTCGCCTTTACGGGATCTGTCTTGGCTTCTTTGATTTCTTCGCCGAGCATATGGCAGGCCCAGGACAAATGAATTTCCAGGATCTGCCCGATATTCATTCGCGAAGGAACGCCGAGGGGGTTCAGCACCAAATCGACAGGACGTCCGTCCGGAGTAAAGGGCATATCTTCAACAGGCAGGATGCGGGAGCATACGCACTTGTTACCGTGGCGCCCCGCCATTTTGTCGCCTTCGCGGAGTTTCCGTTTCTGCGCAACGTAAACGCGGACGAGCTTATTTACGCCCGGCGCCAGTTCATCGCCGTTTTCACGGGTAAATTCCTTGACGTCGACCACTTTCCCGAATTCTCCATGCGGCACACGGAGAGATGTATCACGGACTTCTCTTTCCTTATCGCCGAAAATGGCACGGAGAAGACGTTCTTCCGGAGTCAGTTCCGTTTCCCCTTTCGGCGTTACTTTGCCGACAAGGATATCGCCGGGGCGTACATCGGCGCCGATACGGATAATACCGTTTTCATCAAGATTTTTCAAGGCGTCGTCGCTGACGGATGCCAGCTCTCTTGTGATCTCTTCTTCGCCCAGCTTCGTATCACGGGCATCACACTCGTATTCTTCAATATGGATAGAGGTGTACAGGTCATCTTTGCAGAGACGTTCAGAAATGAGCACGGCGTCTTCATGGTTATATCCTTCCCAGGATACGAACGCCACAAGCACGTTGTGTCCGAGGGCCAGCTCGCCTCCGTCGGTGGACATGCCGTCCGCCAGTGTCTGCCCAGCTTCGACTTTGTCCCCTTTGTATACGATGGGATGCTGGTTGATGCAGGTGCTCTGGTTGGACCGGAGGAACTTAATCAGGTCATAAGTATCATATTCGCCGTTATCCGCGCGGACGATAATCTGTTTCCCGTTGACAGAGGTAACCACGCCTGACCGTTTTGCAAGAACGCAGACACCGGAGTCCTGGCCGGCTACCCATTCCATACCCGTGCCTACAAGAGGCGCTTCCGGGCGGAGGAGCGGTACTGCCTGTCTCTGCATGTTGGCGCCCATGAGCGCACGGTTCGTATCATCATGTTCAAGGAACGGAATAAGAGACGTACCGATAGAAACGACCTGCTTCGGAGAAACGTCCATGAGATCTACTTCTTCAGGAGAAGCTTCCAGAACATCAGGACCGCGGCGGCAGGCCACATACCGGTTCAAGAACGCGCCGGTATCCGACAACGGCTCGCTGGCCTGAGCAATAACTTTATTTTCTTCAATGTCAGCCGTCACATAGAGACATTCATTGGTCACTTCGTGGGTCTTCGGGTTAATCCGGCGGTACGGCGTTTCAATCAGGCCGTACTTGTTGACAATCCCGTAATTGGACAGCGAGGAAATAAGTCCGATATTCGGGCCTTCCGGCGTTTCTACGGGGCACATACGCCCATAATGGGAATAATGCACATCGCGGACTTCAAACCCTGCACGTTCACGAGACAGCCCTCCCGGTCCCAAAGCGGACAGACGGCGCTTATGCGTCAGCTCCGCCAATGGGTTCGTCTGATCCATAAACTGGGACAGCTGGGAACTGCCGAAGAATTCCTTGATGGCTGCCACAACAGGACGGATATTAACGAGCGCCTGGGCGGTCATCTTGTCCTGATCCTGGGTAGTCATTCTTTCGCGAACCACACGTTCCATACGGGACAAGCCGATGCGGAACTGGTTCTGGAGCAGTTCGCCGACACAGCGGACACGGCGGTTGCCGAGATGGTCGATATCATCGGGGCGCCCATAGCCCTGGATCATATTCAAAAGATAGTCTACCGCCGCGATAATATCCGCGCGGTCAAGAATCCGATAGCTGTCATCACGCATTCCATTGGAGCAGATCACCTTGACAGGTGTTCCGTCCTCTTTCTGGGTCATGACTTCCACCATTTCTACCTTGCTGAACACGCCGCTCTTCTTCAGGATCGCGATGGCTTCCTCGTCGATAAGGGCATTCCCCTGGATAATGATTTCACCGGTTTCCGTATCCACGATAGGCCCTTCCGTACGATGGCCCTTGAGGCGGTTTTCCCAGGAGAGTTTCTTATTCAGCTTGTAACGTCCGACCTTCGCCAGATCATAACGGCGGGGATCATAAAAGAAGTTGCGGAGCAGGGTCGTGCCGCTTTCTTCTGTCGCCGGTTCGCCGGGACGGAGCTTTTTATAAATAGCGATGAGTGCTTCTTTTGTATTCTGCGTTTCATCCTTCTTGAGCGTCTCTTCGATATGGATATCATTATTGAAAAGCTCCATGATTTCTTCATTGGAAGAGAACCCCAGCGCACGGATGAGGTACGTCACGGGCATCTTGCGGTTACGGTCGATACGAACGGAAACAACGCCGTTGGCATCAGTTTCCAGTTCGATCCACGCGCCGCGGTTCGGAATGAGCTGGGCGGAATAGATTTCCTTCCCGAAAGTGTCCATTTCCTTTTTGTAGTATACGCCGGGAGAGCGGACAAGCTGGGAAACAATAACACGTTCGGCGCCATTGATAATAAATGTGCCCGTATCCGTCATAATCGGGAAATCGCCCATGAAAAGATCATGCTCCTTGATTTCGCCGGTTTCCTTATTGACGAGCTGGACTTTGACCTGCAGCGGAGCGGAATAAGTAGCATCTCTCGTCTTGCATTCATCGATGCTGTACTTTTCTTTCTTGAAATAGTATTCGCCGAAATGCAGCGCCCATTTATGAGCACTATCCTCGATAGGAGAAATATCCGCAAATACATCCCTCAGCCCTTCTTTACAGAACCATTCGTAAGATTTGGTCTGCAAATCGAGCAGATGGGGCATCCCCAGAACTTCCTGAGCTCTGGCGTAGGTATATCTTTTCTTAGTACCTACCTGGACGGGTCTGAACATTTTGCTGTTAGGCATTCCACGCCTCACCCTTTCCTTCCATATAAAATCTAAATTTCCAACACATGGGAACAGGGATGAAAAGAGGACAAGGCCAAGGAAACACCGATTAAGCCACAAAATATCCTGTACTTCATCAGTGTTCCCGATTTGAGCCGGGCTCCTCTTTTCTCCGCGAGCCTTCTCACTATATATAAATAGAGACTGTAAAACATAATTTTACACGAGCGAAAAACATTCTGCAATATAAATCCATTTTCACCTAAAATGTTTTTTCTATATCTTTCCATAAAAATATTTTAGTTATAGATAAAAACTTATTTGCTATTGAAATATTTTATTTTAATATTTTCCTCTTGCTTTTCCCTGTAAAATATGCTACCGATTTATTCTATCATTTAATTTTCTCTATTGCAACAAAACCCGTTCCTCTATGAAGGCTTAAGAAAATGATCCATAAAAAAACTCCCCCGTAGCAGAGAGAGTTTTCGTTTTCTACAATTCGTTCCATCACCAATCAGTCTTCCATGATCTCAAAGTCGTCTTTCCCTACACCGCAGAGCGGGCACTTAAAATCATCGGGCAGATCTTCCCACTTGGTTCCCGGGGCAATTCCATTATCCGGGTCACCTAAAGCCTCATCATAAATCCATCCGCAAACTTTGCATACATACTTCTTCATCCTTATTCTCCTCTCCACAGTCCGTGCAAATTGCAATACTCATACGCCGCTACAACTTCATCCCCTTCGGCAAGAACGAAATCAGCCACCGGTTTCATGCCCGGTTTCAAATCCACCTGCTGGCTTCCGTTCTTCGTTTCCAGAACAATCCAGGTGATATAGTGGCTTTCCAGCATGGGATGCTCTACAGCGCCGACTGCCACATGCACTTTCGATCCGTCTTTCGTGATAACGGGAACATGCTTCTCACCGGCAGCATCTGTGGTATTGGGAATCAATTCTTCAATCTCCGCATTCCTGCAGAACATATCTTCCCCGCTCTCTCCAAGAACAGCGACTGCTTTGCCGCACTTTTTACAGCGATAAAATTTCATCATCCGCTCCTCTCCCAGGCATCCGCCTGTTAAACTTTCTTTTCAGGATTCTTCCTGAAATACTCCATTCGTATTATATCACCGCTTTCAGGAAACTTCCCCTCCTTTTCCCATCTTTTTCTGAATCCCCACGCAAAAAGAGTTCTCTCCGTCAGGAAAGAACCCTTTTGTATTTCTATCTCCGCTTTACCTCTTATTCAATCACCATGAGAAGATCGCCTGATTCGATACGGCTCCCTGCCTTCACATGAATCTCACTCACAATGCCGTCCACAGGAGAAGTGATCGTCGTTTCCATCTTCATGGCTTCTGTGACAATCACCGGCTCGCCCTTCTTCACATGCCCGCCTTTTTCCGCAAGCACTTTCACGACGGAACCGGACAGAGTCGCCCCTACCTCGCCGGGAATATCCTTATCCGCTTTCCTTGCGGTCACTGCAGATTCCGCCACATGTCTGTCATGAATTTTAATTTCACGGGGCATGCCGTTCAGCTCAAACTGGATACGGCGGTTTCCTTCTCCGTCAGGTTTCGTGATTCCGTCAAGACGGATAAGGAGCATCTTTCCTTCTTCTATATTCACTCGGATTTCCTCGCCCGGTTTCATGCCGAAGAAGAACGTCGGCGTATCCAGGACGGACAGGTCGCCATACTGATGATAGCGGTCCATATAATCACTGAAAACTTTCGGATAAATACAATAAGAGGAAATATCTTCTTCCCGCGTGGACATATGCCTGCTCTTCATTTCTGCTTTCACCGCGGCGAAGTCCACATCCTGCGGATGAGATTCCAGATGGGGTTCTTCCCCGCGCAAAATAATCTTCTGCAGCTTTTCAGGGAATCCGCCGTAAGGAACGCCCAGTTTCCCATCAAAGAAATCAACCACGGACTGCGGGAAATCAAGGGCCGCCCCCTTCGCATAAATATCTTCTTCCGTCAGATGGTTCTGCACCATGAAGAGTGTCATATCACCGACCACTTTGGACGACGGCGTTACTTTGATAATATCGCCGAACATCATATTCACTCTGGCATACATGCGGCAGACTTCCGGCCAGCGGTCTCCCAGTCCCACCGCAGTCGCCTGCTGGCGGAGATTGGAGAACTGCCCTCCCGGCATTTCATGCTGGAAAAGCGTGGTATTCGGACTTGCCATCCGGCTGTCCACCCCCGCGTAGTAAGGACGGATGCCCTGCCAGTAGCGGTCAATCGTTTCCAAGGCTTCGATGTCCAGTTTCGGCTGGCGGGGATTGTTCTGGAGCGCGTAGTACAGCGCCGTCATGGACGGCTGGCTCGTACCGTTTGAAAGCGCGCCTGTCGCCACATCGACAATATCCACGCCGGCTTCCGCCGCCTTTGCATAGCTGTACAGCGTCAGCCCGCCGCCTTCATGGCTGTGGAGATGAATCGGAAGATCGACGGCATCTTTTAATGCGGCCACGAGAGCGTATGCCGCTTCCGGTTTCAAAAGTCCCGCCATATCCTTGACAGCGATCAGATTGGCGCCGGCATTCTGCATTTCTTTCGCCAGATCCGTGTAATATTTCAAAGAATATTTCTGCCGCTTCGGATCCATGATGTCCCCGGTGTAGCAGAAGCACGCTTCCGCCAGTTTGCCTTTCTTGCGGACTTCATCAATAGAAATCGTCATGTGGCTCAGCTGGTTCAGACAGTCGAATATACGGAACACGTCAATCCCGTTATCTGCCGCTTCATCAATGAAATGGCGGACCACATTTTCAGGATAATTCGTATATCCCACCGTATTCGCGCCGCGGGTGAGCATCTGGAAAAGGATATTCGGCGCCGCTTCACGCATCTGGCGGAGCCGTTCCCAGGGACTTTCGTCAAGGAAACGATAAGCCACATCAAATGTCGCGCCGCCCCAGTTTTCAAAAGAGAAGAGCTGCGGCACATGACATGCGGTGTAACGGATCGCGTTCATGATATCGTGTGTCCTCACACGGGTCGCCAAAAGTGACTGGTGGGCATCACGATATGTCGTATCCATGATCATCAGTTCTTTCTGATCCATGACCCATTTGGAAAATTTTTCAGGTCCCCATTCTTCCAGCATCTGCCTTGTACCGCGGGGTACTGTTTCCCCCTCTGCCGAAAGAGACGCTGCCGGAGCAAAATCAGGTTTTTCCTTCGCACCCGCCCCGGCATAGCCGTTGACGGTGATATCTCCGATATAGCGGAGCAGCTTCGTACCGCGGTCGCTGATTGCTTCAGGTTCATCCAGAAGCTGCGGATGGCGGTCGATGTAATTGACATCACAGAGACCTTCCTGGAAATCCTTCGTGCGGAGCATATTCTGAAGGAAATATATATTTGTCTTCACACCGCTGATACGGAATTCATCAAGGCAGCGGAGCATTCTGTGCACTGTGTCTTTCGCATGGAGCGCATGGGCCGTCACCTTGACCAGGAGTGAATCATAGTAAGGAGTAATCACCGCTCCCGTATACGCCGTACCAGCGTCCAGACGGATACCGGGGCCGCCGCCGGAACGGTAGGCGATAATCTTGCCCGTGTCAGGCATGAAACCGTTCTGCGGATCCTCCGTCGTGATGCGGCACTGGATCGCCACACCCTTGAACCAGATCGTCGGCTGCAGGCCGATCGCCACCTCCGGACTATCCACCGAATAGCCTTCGGCAATGAGAATCTGTGTCTTCACGATATCCACATCGGTAATCATTTCCGTGACCGTATGTTCCACCTGCACACGGGGATTCACTTCAATGAAATAGAAATGCTCTTCATCCTGATCCACAAGGAACTCCACCGTCCCCGCATTGAGGTAATTGACATTCTTCATCAGTTTGACGGCGGCACTGCAGATATCTTCGCGCAGTTTCTGCGGAAGCGACCAGGCAGGCGCCATTTCAATCACTTTCTGATGGCGGCGCTGGATAGAGCAGTCACGTTCAAACAGATGAATGACATGTCCCGCTTCATCACCGAGGATCTGTACCTCGATATGCTTCGGATTCATGATACATTTTTCCACATACACTTCATCGCTGCCGAAAGCCATTTTCGCTTCCGATTTCGCGCGGTGATACGCTTCCTCCAGATCTTCCATGCGGTCCACATTCCGCATGCCGCGCCCGCCGCCGCCGTTAACCGCTTTGATCATGACGGGGAAACCGTATTCCTCGGCAAACGCTTCGACCTCATCAAAGCTTTCCACCGCACCGTTTGTGCCGGGAATCATGGGGATCTGCGCCTTTTCTGCCTGGATACGGGCATTCACTTTATCACCGAACATGATCAGATGTTCCACACGCGGCCCGATGAAAATAATGCCTTCCTCTTCACAGCGTTTCGCCAGCTCCGCATTTTCCGCAAGGAATCCGTAACCGGGATGAACTGCGTCCACATGATGCTCCTTACAGATACGGATGATGTCCTCTATATCCAGGTAAGCATCAATCGGTTTGTCCCCTTCCCCCACCAGGTACGCTTCGTCAGCACGGTTCCGATGAAGAGACAGCACATCTTCTTTGGAATAAACAGCCACCGTCCTGATGCCCAGCTCATTGCAGGCACGGAATACACGGATGGCGATCTCGCCCCGGTTAGCTACCAAGACCTTCTGGATTTTCCTCATAAGCAACTCCCCCTATGTGTCGATTGCATTCTTTCAGATAAAAATGGCATATATATTTTTTATTGTACTCAGCGCCGATGTACATTTCAATAGAAAACCATCGATTACAGAAATAAAACGACTGCGCCGGCAAAAAAGGCCGTGACATTTCCATCACAGCCTTTCATTTCCTTATTCGCCGAGGATCGCGTCGCCCTTGGCGATATTCGCGCGGATCGTCGCACAGCACGCCTTGAAGCGGGCCAGCTCCTCTTCCGTCAGATTATATTCTATCACCTTTTCCACGCCGTTCGCGCCAATAACAGCCGGCACGCCGCAGAAAATACCGGACTCGCCGTATTCGCCGTCCAGCGGAGCCGAGCAGGGAAGAATACGCTTTTCATCATGAAGAATCGTGCGAACCAAAGTCGCTCCCGCCGAAGCAATGCCGTACTCCGTACACTGCTTGCCGGAATAAGTCACCCATCCGCCTTTAATAGTGCGTTCCTGTACTTCCTCTTTATCAAACCGGAACTTCGGATCACTTTCCATTTCCGACAGAGGCTTGCCGTAAAAAGTTATCTGCGACCAGGGAACAATCTGGGAATTTCCGTGCTCTCCAAGCATGAACGCCGTAAAGCCGCGGGAATCAAGGCCCGTTTGTTCCGATATCGCGTGAATCAGACGGGAAGAATCGAGAAGTGTCCCCGTACCCATGACATGCCCCTTCGGCAGGCCGCTCTTACGGGCGATCAGATTCGCCACCACGTCACAGGGATTCGTAATACTTACAAAAAGTCCGTGGAATCCGGCGGCCATGACTTTCGGGACATAATCGGCCACCTGTTTCACACTGTTTTCCAATTCCCCGTCGCGGCTGCCGGAAGCACAAAGCGTGATATCGCCTACAGCATTCACGATGACGTCGCAGTCCTTCAGTCCCGCATAATCGGACGCCTTGTAAATGACATGATTCGGCATGTACATGACCGCATCATTCAGATCCTGTACCTCGCTTGTCACCTTGCTTTCTTTCAAATCGCAAAGAAGCACTTCATCGGCAATCCCCATCATCCCCAGGTTAAACGCTACATGGGCACCTACATGTCCTACGCCGACAATCCCTACCATTCTCTTCTTAATTGCCATAATGCTCCCTCCATTCCTTCCACAGGAACCGTCCCCGACGGACGAGTCCGAAAAAGAACTTCTCTTCCCTCTCGAAAAGAGACTTGTCCTTAATAGCTTATTGCGTATGATAACATATTTCAGGTCTTCTGAACAATAGGAAAACACCATCAGAGAAATATTTTCTCCCTGCCGGCAGCCGCTTCTGTCCGCAATCTAAAACATGCAGTCCTACCCCGGCAAGCTGAAAGGAGCATACAAAAAAGATCGGACTCCTCTGTCATGAAATCCGATCCTTTTACAGGCACTCCTTTTTATATCAGGATTACCCTCTTATGCCGCGCAGGAAGCGGAAGAAATCACGGAGCGCTTCCTCATGGTCTCCTCCAAAACAATCCTTCTCCTTGAACTGATACTTTTTCACTTCGTCTCCGACAGCAATATGAACCCTTCTTGCACTTTCATCAATCTCCACTCCGGAAACGGCACTGGCCGGCACCATTTCCACACCGTCCGCCGAATCACTGCCAAGAATGGTATGGCTGACCAGGCTGCCCAGTCCGGCTCCACGTTCCCCGCTGTACTTCATAATTTTCATCGTCATAGGATTGGGAAGGGCAGGGATAAAGAAAATACTTTCGTCCGTATAAGCGATAACAAAATGATGCTCCGCATTCCAGGGGCAGTCAATCACATGAAATTCTTCCTCAGATAACTGCGGCACCATTTCTTTCACGAACCGCTTCATTTCCTGCTGTGCGTATCCCGGCGCCAGGCTGTCCCTCTTTTTCTTCATGTAAATCATCATACCTATACCCATGATAAACATAGCTGCCGGTATCAATGCTATTTCCATACCCATAAATACTCTCCTTTACATTTCAAATACATGCAACCGTGCTTTTTGCCAGGGACTCTCCGGATCGCGGAGCAGTCCTTCTGCAATACCCATGATTCCGCCGGGCATCTGCTTCATACCGCCCCACATGCACCTGCCGATCACATATCCCGCCGCAAATTCTTTCCAGTCGCCATACACTGCGCAGCACTTCTTATGTGCTTCTTCCATATAACACCATGCTTTTTCTTCCGTAATATATCCGCATTCAAAGCAGCAGCGCGCGATCAGCACCAGCCGCCCCATGTCCCACGCAAGAACAGATTGATTCCGTAAATCCGCCTGGGAACTGATATATCCTTTTTCTGTCAGGGATTCTATCATCTCCTTTATATTCTTCATATAACGGGGTGTGTCGAGTTGTTCATCCGGTGTCAGGATTTCATCGGTAATAGACGGCGATATGCCGGCAGAAAACAACTTAATCGCATCAAAGTATACGCGGTGTCCTCGTTCCAGCAGCCATTCCAGCGTATGCAAAGCGCTTTCTTCATCAATAATATCATAGTAAGCCGCTAAATTATTTCTAATTTCCTCTTTCTCAGAGCCGGTTTCCAATGAATCACAGTAAAACATGGTCTGCTCCGCATTCACAGCACCTATATTTAAAACAGACTGCTGCAAAGGAGAAAGTTTCTTTCCTAACGGATTCTTTTGATATTTCTTATGTCTCATTACTTTCAATAATTTCGAAAAAAAAGACAACTCTGCGTTCCTCCTTACATGTAAAGATAATACTCCACACCCGTAAAGCATTCCCGTTTATTATACTTTACCTCCTTATCCTTATCAATCCTCCGGTTCCCGCATTGCGGCCGTAAACTTTGCAAAAAAACAAAGCCATCCGCTTCTCAAATAATATGGATGGTTGCAAAAGCCTACTGTTATCAGGATATATTCTATTTATAATTCAATCCGATGTCCCGGTTTTACCGTTACTAACCTCGTATCACCCTTTTTAAATCTTTCCAGATAAAAATTATAATCCTGCATAGCCGATGCCGATATAGGCAGCCCATGCATCAATCGACTTGTAAAAGGGTGGCACAACTCTGAAAACAAGGAAATATCATCAATCTCTTCAATAATTCTCCCCTTATCCATTACCGTAATCCCATCTGCAATATAATATGCAGATTCTATACTGTGAGATATAAATATAATAGATAAATGTTTTTTTACTTTTATATCCGAAAGATAATTTAAAAGCTTATTTTCAGTAAAAATATCAAGCCCGCTTAGGGACTCATCCAGTATAAGGATTTCCGGTTCTGCCATTAATGCACGTAATATGCATATTCGCTGGAGTTCTCCGCCGCTTAACTGCCGCGGATACAATCCTGTATATTCCCCTGACAGGCCCACAGCCTTCAACATCTCTACTATCTTACTCCAGATTTCCTCTTTGCTGCATTTAAAAAAGTTTTTAAGCGGCTCTTTCAGTATCTCATAGGATGTCATATACCCAGGCACCGCATCCAAACTGTTTTGAAAAACCATTTGAATCTTATTCCTCGAAATACTTTTCCAATTAATCTTTTCCCCTTTATACCGAACCAGTCCGTCTGACGGCTTTTCAATGCCTGCCATAATCCTGCAAAGTGTAGTTTTCCCGCAGCCGCTCATTCCTAAAATCGCACGACAGGTTCCTTCCTGCAGCATGAAATCTACATCATTCAAAACAGGCCTGTTGACTCCTTCTTCATTTTTATACGTTTGATGAATATTTTTCAGTTCAAGTATATTCGGCACAAAGATACTCCTTTAAATAAGATAATCAGGATCCTTCGTATAAACGTTCTTTTTTCCACCTGTTACAAGCTTGAAGGAACGATCGTGTATACAGATCATTGTCTTCATTACCCAACTCTTTTGTGTTAATTTTATCAATAAACTTCCCTTGCTTCATCACATAAGTAATATCCGAAATTTCTTTAACAAAATCTATATCATGCGACACGATGAGCATACTTAAATTTGTGTCACGATACACTTTTTTCAATACAGAAATCAATTGTGCTCTTGAATACCTGTCAATTGCTGATGTAGGCTCATCTGCTATCAATAACCTTGGTTTATGAATCAGCCCCATAGCTATGGATATCCTCTGTAATGTGCCTCCGCTTAATTCATTCCTGTAACTTTCAAGTACTCTTTCCGGATCCGTAATCAATAAGTTTCTTAACAACGACATCACTTGCAGCAAAAACTCTTCTTTTTCCCCATCCCTTAATCTGCTGATTTCAAGAAAATGTTCTTTAATTTTTAACCGCGGATCAAATATGCTTAACGAATCCTGGGCGATAAATGCATATTGCCGTCCACAGTTTGTCAGCAACGTAGCAGAATCTCCCGCATTAAAACATTTGCCTTCGATAGCTGCTTGTCCTGTGACTTGCCATGCAGGTGTCCGCAAAAGACCTGCTATCAGTTTTAACAGAGTGGATTTCCCGCAGCCGCTTGTACCAATTATAGACACACGACTCCTTTTGGGCACTGCCAAATTGATTGTGTCTATAATCCTTTTCCTCTGAAACTCGGCAGATACCCCCGTCAATTCCAATAAATTATTCCCCATTACATTTCCCCTGCTTGATATCTTTGCTGGATCCAATCCCCAATCATATTGACACTGAGGCTGATTCCCAAGATAGAGATACTTGGAAAAAAGATAAGTCTCGGATAGGAAATAAATACGGCCTGCGCTTCTCCGATTAATGTTCCCCAGTCGGCCTGAGGCGGCTGAACCCCGAGCCCAAGAAAAGAGTATCCTGACATGGCCAGCAGCGACCCTGCAAAATCCAGAGCCAGCATAGATAAAACAGCCGGTGCGGCAATAGGGAATATGTATTTTATCCATATCCGGGGTGTCTTATTCCCTGCCATACGTGCCGCATAAACCATATTCTTCATTTTTCCGTCAGCAGTTAATTCTCTTACCACACGGGTATATATTACCCAATGCATGATCATCATCCCTGCACAAATAAAAAATATATTCTTTCCGCCCAATCCTGCCAAAATCAAAATAACAATAATTTCCGGAAATGCCCTGAATAAATTACATACATGGTCAATCAACCGATCCACCTTTCCGCCGTAATAACTCGAAATAATCCCTAAAAAGGTTCCCCATATACATGATATAAACACAACCAGCACCGCATAACCGATGCTTATTCTTGCCCCTTGTATGATACGGGAATATACACACCGCCCCAATTGGTCACAGCCAAACGGATATTGGATCGACGGCTGTGCAAATTT
>OMFJ01000277.1_pt1 | contig 25253 bp, 30 predicted proteins | sample 1674351 | NCBI WGS metagenome assembly OMFJ01 (sample SAMEA103958164, study PRJEB25191) | human gut metagenome | biome: human-associated habitat [ENVO:00009003]; feature: intestine environment [ENVO:2100002]; material: feces | place: Germany | collected 2013/2015
GAATAGCCAAAGGAATCGCCGGACCGCTGAAAGCGCTGGCAGACAGACTGGATGGCTTCGCAGCAGGTGATCTGACATCTGATTTCCCCAAAGTGGAGACAGAGGACGAAATGGCAGCGATGAACCGTGCGGCTACAGCAATGGCGACAAACCTCAGGATGATCATCGAGGATATCAACCAGGCATTAAACGCTATGGCAAACGGCGACTGGACAGTGAAGTTCCGTTATCCCAATCTCTATGTGGGCGATCTGGATGAACTAAAAGAAGCGCTGAGAGATATTAAGTATAAGATGAATGAGGCACTGTACAATGTCAATGAAGTATCCGGACAAGTATCCATGGGTGCCGGAAGTCTGGCAGATGCGGCGCAGTCTCTGGCTGAGGGGGCAACCGAACAGGCAGGAGCCGTACAGGAGCTTCAGGCGACGATTACCAATATTACTTCTATGGTAGACAATACCGCAGAACATACGAAGAATTCCAGCAGACAGGCACAGGAATATTCAGCTAAGGCGGATGAAGGACGTACCGAAATGAATCACCTGATGGAAATCATGGGTCGGATCAATGAAACTTCCGAGAAGATCAGCAATATCATCGGCGAGATCGAAGATATTGCAAGCCAGACCAATCTGCTGTCCCTGAATGCTTCCATTGAAGCAGCCAGAGCCGGAGAAGCAGGCAGAGGCTTTGCTGTTGTGGCAGATCAGATCGGTAAGCTGGCAGAGCAGAGTGCTCAGTCCGCAGTCAATACCAGAAATCTGATCGGCGATACCCTGGAGGAGATCCATGCCGGCAATGAAGCTGTGGATCATGCATCCCAGACCTTAAGTGTTATCGTGGACGGTGTCCGCAAGATCGCACAGGATTCCGAGGAACTGACCCAGATCGCAGATACCCAGGCGGATGCCATGAATCAGGCGGAGAGCGGTGTGAACCAGATCTCCGAGATCGTACAGTCCAATTCTGCGGCAGCAGAAGAGCTCTCTGCTACCAGTGAAGAACTGTTGGCGCAGTCTGAGAATATGACCAATCTTGTAAAACAGTTCAAACTGATCGATGAGGAGAAGATTCAGGCGAGAAAAAAGGAGGTTAAGCATGCCGGTATTTGATTTCAGCAGTACTCCGGAAAATGAAAAGAAGCAGGATCCTATATGCACCTATACAACGTTTCGCTCCAATGAGGGATCAGCCTCTGCGGAGAAACCGATTTTGATTCTGGATAACAGCAGTGAAAAATGGAACCATCATGCCGTAGGTGTATTCGGTAATCAGAGCAAACGGACCAATTTCGAATTTAAAGAGGAAGGCAGCAGCGCTTATGCCGATATTTTACAGATTGATGCCCGTTTTGTCAGTCTGATCCGCTGGCTTGGTGAGAACCACATTAACGTGCGTCTCTCCGGAGAAAACAGGAATGACGGCTATGCAGTATATAAGATCCGTGAGACAGCTTTCGGTGGGGGCACCAAGCTGTCGGCGGAGGACGGATTTTTACAATTCATGATGGAGCGGCTGTTTTCAAGCAGTGCTCCCGCGGAAGAAGAACAGGGCGAGGACGAAGGGGAAGACGGCGATGATATGAAACTTACCAGCCTTCAGAGTATCTCCGATTTCATGACCTGTGCCGGAAGGACCATGCCGGAAAATATCCGCCTGTGGGCGAGAAGAAACCTGGCAGTGGCAAGATCCCACGAGGTATCTCCCGAGGAGAGAAGGCATGCACAGAGAGCCTTGTCCATTATGATGAACATTCAGTGGAAGGGCAACTATTTTGAGGCTATTGACCCCGTGGAAGCCAGACGGATCCTGGATGAGGAATTGTACGGCATGGAGCGGGTCAAACAGCGTATCATGGAGACCATTATCCAGATCAACCGTACCCACACTTTACCGGCCTATGGTCTGCTTCTGGTGGGACCGGCGGGAACCGGTAAATCCCAGATTGCTTATGCGGTGGCAAGGATTTTAAAGCTTCCCTGGACTACACTGGATATGAGTTCCATCAACGATCCGGAGCAGCTGACCGGAAGCTCCAGGATCTACGCCAATGCCAAACCCGGTATCATCATGGAAGCTTTTTCCATGGCGGGAGAGTCCAATCTGGTATTCATCATCAACGAGCTGGACAAAGCGGCCAGCGGCAAAGGTAACGGCAATCCGGCGGATGTACTGCTTACCTTGCTGGATAATCTGGGATTTACGGACAACTATATGGAATGTACCGTGCCGACCTTCGGGGTCTATCCGATTGCAACGGCTAACGATAAGGAGCAGATCAGTGCCCCGTTAATGTCGCGTTTTGCAGTGATCGATATACCGGATTACACACCGGAGGAGAAGAAGATCATTTTCTCCAGATTTGCCTTGCCAAAGGTGCTGAAAAGGATTGGACTGCAGGCAGACGAATGCACACTCACCGAAGAGGGACTGGATGCGGTGGTGGAGATCTATTCCAACACCAGTGGAATCCGTGATCTCGAGCAGGCGGCGGAGCATCTGGCTGCCAATGCCCTGTATCAGATCGAAGTGGACGGATTAACAGAAGTCGTATTTGACGCGGAAAAAGTGAAGAAATTATTTCTGTAAGTAAGAGAAGCAGGTAGTCGCAGGACGCGGTTGCCTGCTTTTTGTGCAGACTATTATAGAAAACGAGTAGAGGAGAGGGAACATGGCAAAGAAAGTATTAGTGATCACGGATGCACAGAACGAATTCATCACCGGAGCACTGGGCAACAAGGAGTGCGAGGCAGCGGTAAAAAATATCGTTGCTGCAGCCGAAAGCGGGGAATACTATAAGGTGATCATCACCAAGGATACCCATACGGCAGATTATCTGGACACCCAGGAAGGAAAAAGACTGCCCATTTTGCATGGACAGGAGGGGACAGCAGGGTATGAGATCCATCCGGATATTGTAAAGGCGGTACAGGAACATTATGCACCGGAAAATGTGATCACGGTGAAAAAGCCGACCTTTGGCAGTCCGGAATTCGGAAAACTATTAAAAACCATCTGGGAAGAGGTGACGGCAGCAGGAGAGGCAGCAGAGGGGGAATATCCCATGGAAGTGGACTTTACCGGATTCTGTACCGGAATCTGTGTGTTAAGCAATGTAGTCATGGCAAAGGCATTTGTACCGGAAGCAAGAGTATGTGTTATCGAGAACGCCTGTGCCTGTGTGACTCCGCAGACCCACCAGACGGCGATTGCTGCCATGGGACCGATCCAGGTGGATGTCATTTAGAGAACATATCCTATTTACACAGTTGTGAATCTAAGAGAGAAAGAGGATAAAATCATGCAATTACCACAGATCATCAACAGCTTACTGGAAAACGATATGTATAAGTTCTCTATGGGACAGTGCATTTACCACCAGTTCAGCGCGTATAAGACTACCTGGACGTTTAAATGCAGGAATACAGATGTACTTTTTACACCGGAGATGGTGGAAGAGATCAAGGCACAGATCCGGGCGTATTGTAGCTTACGTTTTACGGAGGAAGAATTGAATTATCTGGAAAATGTAAAATGGATCAAGGGTTCCTATGTGGATTTCCTGCGCCTGTGGCAGCCCAGATACGAAGATTTTGAGATCGGAAGGGATGCAGCCTGCGGTCTGACCATCGAGACAAAAGGCTCCTGGTTAAACACTTCCATGTATGAGATCCCGACTCTTGCCATCGTCAACGAAGTATTTTTCCGGATGAATTATGATTATAACAGACTGTATGCTTCCTTCCGGGAGCGGTTGGAGGATAAGATTCAGAAACTTGTAGATGGGACCTATTGTTTAGGCAATTTCAGTGAATTTGGCCTGCGGCGCCGCCTGTCCGCGGAGGCACAGGAACTGGCGGTGCAGGAGCTGGTGGCGCACAATAAGGACTATCAGGACTCTGCCTGCATCGGTACGTCCAATGTCTATCTGGCAAAAAAATGGAATGTGACACCGGTGGGAACCATGGCGCATGAATGGATCATGTGTACCGGGCAGGGCAATCACAAGCACAATCCGGCATATTCCAACTGGTATGCCCTGGATGCCTGGGTGAAGGAGTATGGTGTATTAAACGGCATCGCTCTGACGGACACCATCACTACAGATTGTTTCCTGAAAGATTTTCAGCTGACCTATTCCACCCTGTTTTCCGGAGTGCGGCATGACAGCGGGGATCCCTTTGCCTGGGGCGAGAAGATGATCGCCCATTATGAGGCTCAGGGAATCGATCCAAAGCGTAAGACACTGTTGTTCAGTGACAGCCTGGATTTCGCACGGGCGGATAAGCTGCGGAAGACTTTCAAGGATCGCGTGACGGTGGCGTTCGGGATCGGCACTTATATCGCCAACGATACCTGTGAGGAGCCTTTAAATATCGTCATGAAGACGACAGCCTGCAACGGCATGGATGTGGCGAAGATCTCCGATACGCCCGGCAAGGAAATGTGCAAGAATGAGGAGTATGTGGATTACCTTACCAGGTGTATCAAATGGAGAATGGAGCACGACAGATAGGAGCAGCAGAAAACGATGGAATATGAACATATTGAGCACACCTTTGCACCGGTGTATGATGCAGATTCGGAGGTGCTGATCCTGGGCACCTTGCCATCTGTGAAATCTAGAGAAAACCATTTTTATTATGGACATAAACAGAACCGTTTCTGGAAGGTGTTGGCGGATCTGTGTGGGGAACCGGTGCCGGAGACCATTGAAGAGAAAAAGGCGATGCTCCTTGCACATCATATAGCCATCTGGGATGTGATCCAGAGCTGCGATATCAAGGGCTCCAGCGACAGCAGTATACGGAATGTGGAACCGACGGATATCCGACACATGTTGACGGAATCTAAGATCACGGGAATCTATGCCAATGGGAATAAGGCGGGAGAACTGTACCGGAAGTACCAGCTGCCGCTTACGGGAAAGGAAGCCACGGTGCTGCCCTCTACCAGTCCTGCGAATGCGGCATGGTCCCTGCAAAAATTGTGTGAAGCCTGGCGAAATACCATTGACATAACCAACAAAATTTCATATGATAATATAAATGATACATGAAGTACCAAAAGCATACGGGTAAAAGGGGATTATAACATAGAACAGGCCGCACGTCTTTTATGGATGTGCGGTCTGTGTTATAATAGGGAAATAGAGGAAGGAAGGTGCCTTATGTTCCCATTAATCAACAAACAAGAAACCGGTGTTAACTTACGTAGAATCATGGACATGCGTGGAATTGCGCCAAAGGATGTGCAGGAATATCTTGGACTTGGTTGTGTGCAGAGCGTGTACCGTTGGATCGATGGCGTAAATATGCCGACCATTGATAATCTGTATGCGCTAAGCGAGCTGCTTCAAGTTCCGATTGATGCAATCGTGCGTGGCAACAGGGCACCGATTGTGCCGGATATTATTGTAAAGCCACTGGATTCTCGCGAAAGCAGACTGTGTGCTTATTATGAAAAATTGCAGGAGAAGCGTGCTGCATAAATTTTTTGAACTACAGCTTCAATGACAAATAGAATATTCTCCTTTAGAATAGTCGGTAGAGACAATATTCTAAGGGAGGATTTTTTATGAGCGAGAAGATGTTGGTAACGCAGGCTCTGGATGAAAGAGATCTGTTGGTAAAGAAGATAGCAGATAAGATTGCTAAGGCAAGCTTTGTTGATACCATTAAGCCGAATGAGGACAAGGTTTTCGCAAAGCGCACCAGTAAAGAAGAGTATGCAAAAGAAGCAGAGTCAGCATATCAGCAGATTACTGATTTGATTGACCGTTTTCAGAAGATTGATGCGGCGATTGTGGCTTCTAATGCAAATATGGAAATTACTACTTCCTACGGAATTTTCACAGTTGCCGGAGCAATTGCACTCCGAAGCAGACTTCGTGGGGCTGGTGCTTACGGAGTCGATGCAGATTTTGAAGGAAGACTTCAGAAAAAGCTGTCTAGTGAGTATAATGAAAGGGTGCAGTTCTGCGACAGAAAGAACAGTCAGCTGCAGTCTACGGCAGAGGAGATGCGTCTTAGTATTCTCGGAAAAGAAAGCAAGACCAAAGACGAAAAACCTTTAGGAGTTGTAGAAGCCTATGTAAAGGAAAATACAACAGAACTGGTGGATCCGCTTGATGTTAAGAAGAAAATGGAGGCGCTGGAAGAAAAGCGCAACACTCTTCTGACTGAATTAGACACACAGATAAAAGTATCGAATGCAACAACTTTTATTGAGGTAGCGTAAGGTGTTTGCCTGTATTACGAAAACTTCAAATCCGGCTTCCCTGTAACAGGGTTACGTTACATAACAGATATTACCAATTCTGATTAAATTGGGTTGCTTGACTTTAAAAGTGGCGCAGTTGGCAGCGCACATGACTTGTAATCATGATGTCGCAGGTTCGATTCCTGCCTTTAGAAAAAAGTTGGGTTCAAAGACGGTGTAGAATGCACCTCCAATTTAACTGTTTTGCGTTTTATTTGAACCGTTAAAGGTGAATCGTCAACGATTTTATTCTTGAATGGTTTTAGGTGAACTGAAAACTTTTATGTAGACATAGAAATGTGTTGAAATCCATGAGAAAGGTTAGAGCGTTAAGCCGGTTGGCTGGAGGTAATCCTCGTGGCTGTAATGTAGGCAGATATTAAAAGTGATGAAGCCGTGGCGAGAGCTACGGCTTAAATTTTATGGAACTGCATAAAAGAGAAATATTACGGAGAAACAGACGATGGAAGAGAATAGAATCACTCGTTCTGGCTGTGATATAATAACATAAAACATTGTATAATAACAGAAAATATGTTATTATACAAAAAAATATGTTATAAGGAGACGCCATATGAAAAAAGAATTAGAGCAGTATTTCGGCTGCGAAGTAAAAATAGCAGAATACAAGAATAAATTGCCATTGCCAATCTTTATGACTATGCGTGATATTGTGATGGTTGAAATATATGGTGTTACCTTTGCCATAATAGATGTTATGAAGGAAACGGAACTAAGTGTTGCTGCAATGAAAAAGCAGAAAGCAAAGTATGAGGAAGCATTGCAGTGCCCTGTAGCATATGAAGTAGCGATAAACAACGTATCCATGAGAAATGCTCTGGTAAAAAGCGGAGTTCCGTTTGTGAATTTGCCAGGAAATGTATTCTTACCATTTATGGGAATTGTATTGCAGGATGTGTATCGCAAGCAGCTTGTCAAAGCGGATAAGATGATGCCGGCAACACAGATGGTGTTCCTTGAATTGTTATATATGAGTGATGAGGAATCTGTGTTAAAAAGTGAAGTTGCGAACAAGCTGAATCTTACCAAGACGTCCATTACAAGAGCAACAGCGCAATTAGAGGAAATGGGACTCATCCAGCAGATGAAATCAGGAACAGAGATTGCTATTAAGAGAAATTACTCACGGAAAGAGTATTATGAAAATGCAAAAGGATATTTGATTAATCCGGTCCAGAAAGTGATTACAATTATGCGATATGAAGCAACCTTTGAATCATTTAGCGCAGGAGAAACTGCACTTAGTCAGGAGTCAGAATTGAATCCACCAAGAATAGAGGAACGTGCAATCTACAAGGGCGAGGAAGTTGTTGACCAGTTGGAAATTGTGGATGCCAGATCTGAAGACCCAGACGACTGCTTGAAGATACAATTATGGAAATACAATCCTTCTTATTTTGCAAGAGAAAGGCGTGTTGATCCTGTTTCACTGGCATGTACATTCAAAGGTAACGAAGACGAAAGAATAGAAATGAGTATTGAGGAACTGTTGGAGGAATTATAAATGGTACCAGGGATAGACTCTTTTAGAGAAAAATTTAAAGATTATACGGATTATTACACTATTATCGGCGGAACTGCCTGCGATATTCTACTCTCAGAGGCAGACTTGCCATTTCGAGCGACAAAAGATATTGATATGATCCTGATTATGGAGGATAACTTCCCGGAATTTGCGAGCGTATTCTGGGAATACATAAAAGAAGGCGGCTATAAGTGCGGATGGAAGAATGAACAGAATATGCACTTTTACCGCTTCACAGAAGGAAAATTCGGTTATCCTACTATGATTGAGTTGTTTTCAAGAAAGCCGGGATATCATCTTGAAATAGAAGAGGGAATCATTCCGATTCATATTGATGATGATACTTCCAGTTTATCAGCGATTCTTCTGAACGATGACTTCTATAAATTTATGATGTCCGGACGTAGAGTGGTTGATGGTATTGGTGTTCTGGGAGCAGAGCATCTGATTCCGTTCAAAATGTATGCGTGGATTAACCTTTTGGACAGAAAAAGAGCCGGAGAGCATGTAAATGAAAAGGATTTAAAGAAGCACAAATATGATGTGTTCCGATTGCTTCAGATTGTTACTACCGGAATAAAAGTGGAGTCAGAAGGACTTGTAACAGAATGCATACATAGGTACATTGAGGAAATTAGTGCAGTAGATGAATCGGAAATAAGACTTTTGCAGATGGGGATGCCATTTGATAGAGATAGAGGTGTGGAGTTGTTGAAGGAGATTTACTTGTAAGAAAATTGTTACAAGTTTGTATATCAATTTTAGGAGATGGAGTTATGCGAGTACTTGTGATTCCTGATATTCATCTAAAACCATGGATATTCGACAGGACAGAGAAAATCTTAAGAGACGGTAAGGCGGATCGGGCTGTGTGCCTGATGGATATGCCGGATGACTGGAATATGGAATTTCAGATAGAACGATATAAAGAAACATTTGATCGAGCAATCGCATTTGCTGAGGACTATCCGGATACTCTCTGGTGTTACGGTAATCATGATGTCAGCTACTCGTGGGGAAGACTTGAGACCGGATATTCTCCCTATGCCGAGAGGACGGTAATGTCAAAGCTTGAAGAACTTGAGAACCGCCTTAAGAGTCCGGTACAGATAAACATAATGCATCGGATTGACAATGTGCTTTTCTCACATGGAGGGCTTACAGCTGATTTCCTAAGATGGCTTAACAAGGATCTGCTGGATGCTGATATAGAGGAAGTTATAGCAGCGGTAAACGATGCTCCACATGATTATCTCTGGAATGATGAATCACCCTTATGGTTCAGACCACAGTATGAGACCAGAGAGATATTCAGAGCAGATATATACAAACAGGTGGTAGGGCATACTCCGGTGGAGAGGATATTTGAAAAAGACGGCATCATATCGACAGATGTGTTCTCTACCTATAGAGACGGAAGACAGATTGGAGAGTCTGCGATGATGGTTATTGATTCGGAAACCGGAAAATACGAGAAGATAGAGGTTATGGGGAAACTGGGAGTGTGATAACGATGAATGAACATACACAGCAATATTCAGATTTTATTAATTCATTACAATCCAGGATACAGGCATTGGAGGATGAAAACCGATTTTTGAAAGAGCGTTTGGATGAAGCCGGTGTTTCGTATGCGGATATTGTGTCAGGCGACGCTGAAGGAGTTGTGGAATTGTATGATCCTGATCAGGGTGCTCGTATTAAGAAATTTGATGTTACGGATAAGATTGCAAGTGATGCAAAGGCGGAGATGAAGAGAGTTGTTGCAATTTAAATGTAGTAAATGAGGCAAAGGCGTAGGGGTACGTTTTGGTATTTGTACCCCTAATTTCTCAAAAATACGAGATTTTATGAGAAAATATGAGAAAATACATGATTTTGAAAAAGTTCCACAAAGCCTGTAAAATCAAGACTTGAGACTATGTGAGAGGATATGAGATATTATGATTAAAGTACTTTTCATCTGTCACAGCAGTTTAGTTTTACTATAACGTAGGGTTTGGCAAAGTGGGGCAGAGTACGGCATAATATGTCGGGAAACGCATAAATACTACGGTTTAGACTACTAAGGCGCAGGATTTGACGTTTACGAAACGCTCCTATTACTGGGGCGTTTTTTCGATGGAAAAATGATAATGGTGACGATATAATAAATGGGAAAGAACTGGAATTTTGAGATGGAAGATGTGTTAAAATTTTTAATATAAAAACGGAGAGCGTATATGGTAAAAGGATTTATTATATATAAAAATGGGAAGATTCCTTTTGTAATAGATAAATACAGAATGGAATTATTTACTGATGATAAAATATTGAATGACTTTATGCAGGAACATAATAAAAAGAGAAATTATATTCTTTCAGGAGTATATTTTAGCCTTGGGACGGAACCCAGAAAAATAACCATCCTAGTTGAGCATTCATTGGGAAGTACTTGCTATCTGTCTTGTTACATTGTGGAAAATCTTCATGTGAAAGAGGGATATAACGAAATTGGTATTCAGTCGTCATATTTAGATGACGTTTTTCGGTATAAATATAACTATATCGATTTATCAAGAACTGGGATAAATTTTGCTGTAGATATTAAAGAGGTATATTCAATTCCGTTTGAAATGGGAGACAATACTTATAATCTAAAGTACTGTATAGGACACAACGGAAACTTGGGTTTATTAGAGGATTTTGAACGTAATGGAGATGTGAGGATAAGGCTTAAAGAAGGGACAATCTTAGAGTGTGCTGAAATTGTACGCACTTTGCATAGGTTTTCCATGTTTATGAATTCACAAGCAGATGTTTCTTTTAAAAGAATTGCTCTGTATAATGATGGTATGCTGGCAGGGTGGTTTTGTTCTGATAATATATGTGAAGATAACATTTCTGTAAAAGATGTAATGTTTTTTGAACTTGATGTTATGAAGTTTGTACCTAAGATTTTGAATAATATTGCTCAGGATTGTGGAAGTAAAATAACTAGAAGTGTTCCGTTAGGTCATTTATCAAATACAAAAACAGAATATTCACCGCAACGGTTCATTGAGCAGGTTATGGCTTTTGAATATTTATTTGAAAAAATAGAACCAAAGAAAGCAAAAAGTAAAAGTTGGACGTTAAAAAAGGAATTAGTATTTATGTTTGATCTATTTCCTGAAATATTAGAGAAGTCAACTCTTAATACTCAAATGGTGAGTGAAGAGATAAAGAAAACAAGGATTGATATTGTACACGGATATGCATATTATTATGATTTTGCTTCAGATAATAAATTACAATATATTATTATTCAGTTTGATAGGCTGATTAAAGTGATGAGTTTAATGTGGGTGGGATTTTCAAATGAGGAAATAATGGAGTTTCTTCGTTTATGATAAAAAAGGAGTGATAGAGATAGGTATTACAAAAAAACAACACTATGTCTCGCAAGGTATTCTAAAACATTTTGCAGACCAGCAGAAGAAAATTTATGAATTGTTTATTGATAAGAGTATAGTTACGAAAAAAAGCATTGTTGATACAATGTCACAGAATTATGTTTATGAACATTCTAAGATAGAAAAAAATTCCATAGAGGATTTATTTGCTAAGTTTGAATCTAAGGCATTTCCATTGATTGATTCTTTAATAACTGAAATAGAAGAATATTGTAGAGATGGAGATAATATTATTCCGTTTAAGGATAAAATAGACAGTATTATTCCATATGTTTTGTTGTTTTATTTTAGGAGTGGGGCATTATTGCGGGAGTATTCAATGGATGCTGAGAATCCAAAGGAAGTTCGGGTTGAAAGAATGCTTCTGAATATAATGGATGTAGGATATATTAGGGGGCTGCGCAATACAATTTGTAATTGCTATAAATGTGCCATTATCTGTGATGAGGAAGAAAAACTTTTATTGAGTGATCAATATGTTTCTACTGTCGCATTAAAATATAAAAATCGATTTTCTAATGCATCCAATAGGCAAATCGGGATGAAAGATACAATGATATTAATTCCTTTATCATCAAAGTTCTATATTGTATTTTTCTATGGCAGATGTCCGGTTTATATAAAGGAAAATAAGTTTGTTAAATTGGATGAGAAAGAAGTGCAGGAAATAAATGATGTCATTTACCAAAATTCATATGTTAAATGTGTAGGGAAGACAGAAGATGAACTAGAACGCGTTAAAAATGTTCATTTTGAAACCTTTAGCCCAACTAAATGTATTATGAAATATAGTGACGGAAGTATTCAAGATAGGATTATAAAAAGAGAAGTATTTTTCTATGAAGAAGACAAGGATATGAATGCCCATTCCTTTGATTATATGTCTACATATAAAACAAGTATAGAAGGTAAGATTGGAAGGAATGATAAATGTGTATGTGGAAGTGGAAAGAAGTATAAAAAATGTTGTATAAGCAAATATGAAAAAGCTGCACGAATATTACAGGATATATATAATCAAAAAAATGTTGATTACACCATTCCGGGAGCCCGTGTTGTAGAAGATTCTATATTGGAATATGAGGGACCGCAAGAAAAATTGAAAAACAAGCATGATAAAGATATTATTGAAAAAATAATAGAACTATCAGAAAAAGAAGAAATTCGTAAAAAACCTTAGTAGTAACCCTTACCCTTTTACTACTAATTTTACTACTAACAGGTAGTAATAACTTGCTTCATCTTGCCGTATTTTGCCAAGATGGCAGACTAAGTGCACATTTCGCAAATACCCGGCAATCCTTGCAAAACAGGGCATATCGGGGCAAAACAAGGAGAAACAAAACAATGATAAAGATACTTTTCATCTGCCACGGCAACATTTTCCGAAAACTCTGAAAACCTTGAATTTATCGTATGTTTTGGACTCTGAGGGAGCAATTTACTAAGAATTTACTAAGAACAGATAATTAGTAAGAAATCCCTAGCACGAATTTAGAAATGAATATGAAACTTAGGACTTTATTAGTTGTGAAAACAATTAGTAAAGTCCTTTTTATTTATCTAAAGGAGGATCAGAACATGAACAACACAGCGTTAGGAGCAGAAAACAAAAAGGAACAGACAATCAATTTTATCAGCGAAGCACATGAAAAATTCTACTATGAAAAATTAAAAGAGGTACGCTATCAGGATGTGTACCACAAGGCACTCTGCTATTGCCTTGGTATCAGCGATGATACGAGAAGAAATGTTGATAGCATCTATGATTTTAAGACGGGATGTGTAAAAACTGAGTGTCTGCATGAAGGCTGGCAGACCAGTGGCAGTATGAAGGTGGTGCGAATGGCATTTAACCTGTATTGCAACGGCACACCGAGTGTAGATGATTACACAAAAACAGAGGAACAGGTAAACGAGTGCAGGCAGTATACAGTGGAGGACTTGTTCTGCTGTGCCTATGCACCTTTCTTTTGGCAGGCGATACAGATCCGCTATCCGGAGTATGCGACTTATAACCGGGAACTGTATGCCTTATTTGGAGGAGCAGACTAATGTTAAAAGTCAGATTGATGGGAACGAAGAATGACATTGTGTGGTTTCAGAAAATCTTACAGCGTCATCCAAAAGTAGAAGTTCTGGAGATATCAGAGCTTTATAGCAATAAAGGGACAAACAAATATTACAGAGCTTATGCGGAAGTGCAGAAAAGCAATGTAAAGAGCAGCAGATAAAAGCAAAATAGTAGAGAATAGGAGAATTTATCATGTGTAAAGTAATAGCAATCGCAAATCAGAAGGGTGGAGTTGGAAAGACCACCACAACAAGCAATTTAGGAATCGGACTGGCAAAACAGGGAAAGAAAGTTTTACTGATAGATGCAGATGCACAGGGCAGTCTTACGGCAAGTCTTGGTATTCGGGAGCCGGACAGACTGGAAATTACACTTGCAACCATTATGGCATCCATTATCAATGATGAGGAAATAAAACCGGAGTACGGCATTTTAAGACATGAGGAAGGTGTGGATTTCATGCCGGGAAATATCGAGCTTTCCGGTTTGGAAACCTCACTTGTGAATGTTATGAGCAGGGAGACGATACTGCGTACTTACATAGAACAGCAGAAAGACCGCTATGATTATATTCTGATTGATTGTATGCCATCTCTGGGGATGATAACGATCAACGCTTTTGCCAGTGCGGACAGTATCTTGATTCCGGTGCAGGCGGCATATCTGCCAGTAAAAGGTCTGGAACAGCTTATTAAAACCATTGGAAAGGTAAAGCGGCAGATCAATCCGAAGCTGGAGATAGAGGGAATTTTGCTTACAATGGTTGATAACCGCACCAATTATGCCAGGGACATCAGCAATCTGTTGATTGAAAATTATGGAAGCAGAGTGCGGATATTTGAAAACAGCATTCCGTTGTCGGTAAGAGCTGCGGAGATTTCTGCGGAAGGTGTGAGCATTTATCAGCACGATCCGAATGGTAAGGTGGCAAGTGCCTATCAGTCACTGACGGAGGAGGTGCTTGCAAATGAATAAGACAGGAAGTGCCGCAAAGGTGAAGTTAAACAGCTTTGATGACTTATTTGGAACAGAGCATCTACAGGCAGGAACAGAACAGGTACAGGAAATCGCATTGTCAGAACTGCATGAGTTTAAAGGACACCCGTTTAAGGTACTGGATGATGAAAAGATGCAGGAAACGGTGGAAAGCATTAAGGAGCATGGAGTGTTGATGCCAGGAATCGCCAGACCGATGAAAGACGGCGGTTATGAGATTATTGCCGGACACCGCAGGAGACATGCCTGTGAGATTGTTGGACTTGATACAATACCTATGTTTATTCGTGATTATACGGATGATGAAGCCACGATTATCATGGTGGATAGCAATATTCAGAGGGAAGATATTCTTCCGAGTGAAAAGGCAAAAGCCTATTTTATGAAATATGAAGCTGTAAAACATCAGGGCAAAAAAGGAAAAGGCAACAGTCTGGATGAGGTTGGGGAAACTGCCGGAGAGAGTGCAAAAACAGTACAAAGATATATTTACCTTGCCCACTTATCGGATGCACTTTTAGATATGGTCGATAAAAAGAAAATTGGAATCGTGCAGGGCGTAGAGCTGTCATTTTTGACAGAACAGCAACAGGAGTGGGTGCAGGTTGTTCTTGAAGAAACCGGAGTGATCATTTCAACAGTACAGGCATCAAAGCTGAAGGAGTATGGAAAAAGTGATGAACTGACATTGCCGATGGTAAGGCTGATCCTGACAGAACAGAAACCGAGAGAGAGGAAAGTAACCATCAAGGCAGACAAGATCAGCAGATATTTTCCGGAAGATTATTCCAATGAGCAGATTGAAAATGTTATCTATCAGCTATTGGATGAGTGGAATAGTTCAAACAGTGAGAAATAAACAGCAAAGGAGGCATGAAGAAGTGGACGAGAATACAAAATTTGATTACTACTATGGAATTGAAGCAGACCAGTTCTCTTTTTATCGTGTCCCTCGGCTGTTGATTAAGGATGAACGGTTCAAGGGGCTTAGTAGCGACGCCAAGCTCCTGTATGGCTTGATGCTCGATCGGATGTCACTGTCTATGAAAAATGGATGGCTGGACGAGGAAAACAGGGCGTATATTATCTATACGGTGGATGCGATTATGGAAGATTTGGGATGTGCGAAAGCAACCTGTGTCAAGATTATGAAAGAGCTGGATTCCGAAAAAGGGATTGGACTGATTGAAAAAAAGCGTAGAGGTCTTGGCAAACCGGATATTATCTATGTGAAAAACTTTGCCACAATGTCAGCACAACAGGAGGTAAAAGAACCTGAGAATACTGGAAAATCCACAGAAGTTCAAAAATTGAACTTCAAGAAGTCTAATATTGATACTTCAAGAAGTTCAGGAATTGAACTTCAGGAGGTACAGAATCTGAACCACCAGAAGTATAAAAAGCAGACTTCAAGAGGTTCAGAAACTGAACTTGCAGAGGTTCAGGATTTAGCCCCTATTTATACTAACTATAATAAGACTGATATAAATTATACTGATATGAGTTATACCAATCCAATCTATCCATCCGGTGAAGGAAAACAGACCGATGATAGGATGGATGGAGCAGATGCATACATAGAGATTATCAAAGAAAATATTGAGTACGATCATCACATGAAATATGATGGAACAAATGACAGGGAATTGTATGATGAATTATTTGAATTGATCTGTGAGGTTGTATGTGTAAAGCGGACTACGATACGGATTGCAGGGGAGGAGTATCCCTATGAGCTTGTAAAGTCAAAATTCTTAAAGCTGAGGAGTAATCATCTGGAATATGTGATGGGCTGTATGAAAGACACAACAACAAAAATTTCAAACATTAAGGCATACATGGTTACGGCACTGTATAATGCGCCATCAACAATAAATCATTATTATCAGCAGGAAGTGCAGCATGATATGTATGGGGGAGGCTGGAATGAAAAGGGTATTGTTTAAGATTATCGTTCCGGTACTGATACTTGTTTTATGGATACTGATGTGTTATCCGGTATGCCAACAGGAAAACGGATTTGATTACTTCCTTTTCTGGATTATGGTAGGTTTTCCCTATGGGATTCGGAAAATGTGTATGTTCCTCATCCCTAAAAATTTTGGAATTGCCGGAAGCATTGGGGTGTTGGCATTCAATGGCGTCATTGGTGGTCTGATAGGTGGTATCATTGTAATTGCAAGGATGATCGCAGTAATTGTGGAGATAATAAAGATGATTGCAGGCACTTCTGGTCACAATGTCCAAAAGTGTGATCGTGGAGATATAATATAAAAAATGAAGGGACATATTTTTAAAGGTGGCTGAAATGGAATAATAAAGATTAACAGCGGTAGGGCGGTTATGGGAGAAATCTTATAGCTGTCCTTTTTTACTTTTGGACATTGTGACCAGAAGTGGGAAGGAGAGAGTATGGAATCAATGCGTGATACAAGGCGGATTATGGAAAAAGAAATCAAAAAGGGAAGTACACCGCTTCGATTTGAAAAAATCAGTATTGATGAAACCTGCTATCAGGAGATTATTTCAAGAGAAAAATTCCTTGAGGTATTGCGATATCTTCACAGGGTAGGAGAATATAAGACCTATGCAAATAAGATGGTTATAAATAATGTGTATACCTATATGCGAATGAATACACCGGATTTTACGAGGGCAAGGAGCATTTTTGACAGGGAAAAAATATATCATCAGATGTTGCGACAGGAAAAGAAGTTACAGCCGAATTATGATGGGGATTGTTATATAGAAACTGCAAAGTGTATTTTTTCACTTCCAGAAGTTCAGTGGGAAAAATGCAGGATGCAATATAAAGATGAAGATACGTTTGGATTTGTGTTATCGAATAAATATATCTTGGGACTTTATAAGTATTGCAGGGAAGCAAGACGAGATTTGGCGCTAGATCAAGTAAAACAAGAAAACGATAAAACGGGGCGACTTATGGGACTGAAAGATGTAGAGGTTTTGACACATTGCTTGTTGCTGGATGATGTACATATGGAAAATAATTTGATTATAGCCAAATTATATGGAATATTTATATTGGAATAGGACTTATTAAATGTGTGTAAGTGGCTTTATGAATTTAATAATATTTGATATAATTTATTATATAAAGATGTTATTAATCAAATAAAAAAGTTAGCAAGGAACTATTCAGATAAGAACAAATGAGGTGGCTATATGGCAAAAAATGACTTGATACTAATTGACAGTATTATTGAAGAGAGAGTTTCTGAAAATTTACCCTCAAATAGAAAGGATGAAGTATTTGAATTTTTATCATATGAACAAGTATTAAAGGAATATGATTTATCAGCTGATGATATAAAATCTGGTTCTGTAGATGGCAGAAATGATGGTGGAATTGATGCAATCTATATTTTAGTAAATGGGCATTTGATTAGTGATGTAAAAAATGCATTATTACCAAAATCGAATGCAAATTTGGAAGTATTCTTTTTTACTTGTAAGCATAGAGATGTTTTTAAACAAGATCCAGTAAATAGTATATGTACAAGTCTTCAAGAACTTTTAGATTTCTCGAAAGAAAATAAAAATTTAGATGGTCAATATAATGAAGATATCTTCGAGAAAAGAAATATCTTTATTGCTACTTACAAAAAAATTGCGATCATACTGGAACGACTTTCTATTAAAGTAATATTTGCTAGCAGAGGGGATGTTAGGCATGAATTAGGGGATAATGTAGAGGCTCGAGCTAAACAAATAGAGACTATTTGTAAGGAATATTTTAGTGGATGCGATGCAAAATTTGAATTTTGGGGAGCAGAAGAAATATTAGCTGCTTATAGAAAAAAAGCAGATTATTCTTTAATATTAAATGTTAAAGAGTGTTTGTCTCATGGAAAACAAATGGTAGTGCTTGCAAGTTTGAGCGATTATTTTAAATTTATAACTTATGAAGACAAAAAAATGAGAAAATATTTGTTTGATTCAAATGTTAGAGACTTTATGGGGATAAATGCTGTAAATGGCGATATTTTAGATACTTTAGAAAATCGAAAAAACAATGAAGATTTTTGGTGGTTAAATAACGGAATAACTATTTTATGTTCATCAGCAGTTGCGATTGGAAAAAGTATAACAATTGAAAATGTTCAAATTGTAAATGGATTACAAACATCAGAATGTATTTATAGGTATTTTGTTGGAGATGAACACGAACAAGAGGATAGAGTTGTTCTAATTAAGATATTGCCATGTGACACTATAGCAATAGCAGATGATATTACTCGGTCGACTAATAACCAAACCGAAGTTATGAGTAGTTCGTTAAGGGCTACAGATAAAATTCAAGAAGATATAGAAGATATTTTAAAGAAGGAAGATATGTATTATGAAAGAAGAGTTAATTATTATGTAAATCAAGGAATTTCAACAGAAAAAATATATACGCCTTTATATTTAGCGAGAGGATACATGGCAGTTGTACTTAAACGACCATATAATGCAGTGACCTTAAAGCAAAAGTTTATGAGGAAACAAAGTTCTTATGAAGAAATATTTTCAGAAGATGAAGATTTACGAGTATGGTCTATAGTTGCTAAAATTATGAGGAAAACAGATGATTATATGAATTTATTAAGGGATGATATTTGTGGGGAGAGGTTTTTGCGTAATGTTAGATATCAGGTAGCCTTTTTAACGATATCTAGACTGTTTAAAACTTTTACATATTCAAGTAATGATATAATTTCTTTTGATATAGATAGATACACTTTTGATGAAGTGAAAAAAACATGGTTGGATCTTCAGAAAGTTACAAACATTGATTCCAGGTGTGCTACATGGAGATCAAAAAGTGTGTCGCTCGAGATTACTAAATCAATTGCTGATATCGAGAAAATAAAGAATTTTGTTGCCATTGATACTATACAAAATAAAAAGAAAAAAGGAGGGAAGAATGGATTTACAGATGAATTTTTAGAGGAAGTTAAAAAAAATTTACCTGCACAACCATGGCCGAAGGGGGTACATTTGACCGTGTCAAGAAAAATGGGAATTTCTCCTCAAAAAGCGACAAAAGCTATTGGAGAGTTAATGAAGCGTAATATTGTAAAAAGACAAAAAAATGGGCAAATAATAGAATAATTTAAATATGTAATGAAATGTGACAGCGCAAGGGCAGTTATAGATCGTAAAGGTTTGTAGCTGCCCTTTTTGTATTTATTTATGGGACTTTTGGACAAAATGTCCAGAAGTGGAAAGGAACAAAAATGAGTAGAAAAAATGGAAAGAATTTGTTGATTGCGATTGCAGTAGGGGCAGTTGTCGTAAAGGCAGTGAGGGATGTCATGAAGGCAAAAAAGCAGGAGAAAGAAATCAGATCTGTTTTGGATGATTTTTATGAGGAAGAACTGAACTGGTGGGACAGGGAACATGAGGAAGGAGAGGAATTGTAGATATGGGAATGAAAATACAGCTCCACAGGCTGTTGGTTCCACCCTGACAGGAGCGGGACAGATCAGGAAGGAGGTACACCGTGCAGGAGGAAACAACACAGAAAACCATTGCTCTTGCAATCAAGACTTCCAAGCTGACCGCAAGCGTTTTGCAGAAGGCGATGAAGATGTATCTGGAACACCAGAAGCATAAGGAGCCTTCCCATGGGAAAATTCCGGTAAAGAAGCTGGTCGGTCAGGGAGAGGGGGCAAAGTCCATTGAGGTCACGGATAGTAACATCAAGTCTTTTGAGCGTGTCGCAAGAAAGTACAACATAGATTTCGCAGTAAAGAAGGATAAGACCACGGAGCCACCAAGGTATCTTGTATTTTTCAAGGGCAAGGATGCCGATGTGATTGCACAGGCATTCAAGGAATTTGTAAAAGTTAATGAGAAAAAACAGCAGCGTCCGTCACTCAGACAGAAATTGAAAGGACTTCAGAAGATCATTGCACAGAATAAGAACAAGGAGCGCAGCAGAGAGAAAAATAAAGACAGAGGACAGAGCTTATAAGCAAGGTCATTGACGGAATTGTAAAGGATTTGCGGTCGATTCCAAAAACTCTCAAAGAAAAAGCAAATGGGGTAAATAAAAAGCAAATTGCCCTGAAATGCGCTCCCTATGTGATCTTCGGGTATGTTCTGAATAAGGTTTCATGGCTGTATGGACAGCAGGCAGGTGATAATACATTACAGAATGTGTTGGACACAATCAATGGGATTGGAGGTGCGTTCCATAATCCGCTTCCGAGCTTTCTGCCAAGAGATTTACTGGTAGGAGTAGGATGCGGAATTGGATTTCGTATGGTAGTTTATTATAAAGCGAAAAATACAAAGAAATTCCGGCAGGGAGTAGAATACGGTTCGGCAAGGTGGGGAACTGCCAAAGACATAGAGCCTTATGTCGATCCGGTATTTGAAAACAACGTGCTTTTAACGGCAACGGAGCGTCTTATGATGTCCGGCAGACCGAAGCAGCCGAAGTATGCAAGGAATAAAAACATTCTTGTGATCGGCGGTTCCGGTTCCGGTAAGACACGTTTTTTTGTGAAGCCGAACCTTATGCAGATGCACAGTTCCTATGTGGTCACTGATCCGAAGGGTTACAATAATATAGGACAGAGAAAAAGTCACACGGTAAGACGAAAATCTTCTGCCATGTGGCTTTTTCTGTACCCTATATGAATTTCCAGAAAGGAGGAAGCCAATGGAAACCAAGAAAACCAAGTACACAGCCCTCTATGAACGATTGAGCCGTGACGATGAAATGCAGGGCGAATCCAACAGCATAACTAACCAGAAGAAATATCTGGAGGAGTATGCACGGTCACAGGGATTTAAGAATATCCGCCATTTCACGGACGATGGTTATAGTGGTGTTGATTTCAACCGCCCCGGCTTTCAAGCTCTGATTGCCGCAGTCGAAGCGGGAGAAGTCGATGTTGTCTGCGTAAAGGATATGTCGAGGTTTGGGCGTAACTATCTGAAAGTCGGCTTTTACACGGAAATCATGTTCCCCGAAAAAGGTGTCCGATTTATCGCCATCAACAACGGCGTGGATAGTGCCAATCCAAGCGAGAATGACTTCACTCCGTTTTTGAACATTATGAACGAGTGGTACGCAAAGGACACAAGCAACAAAATCCGTGCTATCTTCCGTTCAAGGATGCAGGACGGAAAACGATGCAGCGGTGCTATCCCTTATGGCTATAAGCGTGACCCAGAGGACAAGAACCATCTGCTGATTGACGAGGAAGCCGCAAAGGTAGTCCACAGGATATTCCAGATGATTATTGACGGTATGGGGACAAAGGCGATTGCAAATAAGCTGTCCGAGGAAAAGGTGCTGATACCGTCTGCCTATCTGGAACAATCCGAGCATGGGCAGAGCCGAAACCACAGCTACCATGACCCCTACCGTTGGAACTGCACCGCAGTTGCCTACATTCTTGAAAAGCAGGAATATATGGGGCATACCGTGTTGGGCAAGACCATCTGCGAGAACTTCAAGACCAAGAAGCGAAGAAAAGCTACTCCCGATGAACTTATCATCTTCGAGAATACCCATGAAGCCATTGTCGATGAAGAAACATGGCATCTGGCACAGAAGCTCCGCCGGAAAACAAAGCGTACTCTGGCAAACGGCACTTACTCCCACCGCCTGTCTGGACTGCTTTACTGTTCAGACTGCGGAAAACGCCTGTCCTATGCAAGCCCACATTCACAGCACAGAGCAGACGGAAAAACCTACGATGCAGACAGCAACTTCCGCTGTCCTACCTACAAATCCATGTACGGCGAGTGTACGATGCACTTTATCAAGGCATCCACTCTGGACAGTCTGGTTGATGAAGCTATCCGCAAGGTTGCCGCCTATGTGCTGAAAGATGAACAGGCATTTTTACAGCAAGTCAAAGAGCTTGCAAGTGCCAGTCAAGCAGTTATGCAGACCGACAGCAAAAAGGAGCTTGTGACCGCAAAAAAGCGTATTGCAGAACTGGATAATTTCATCAAGAAACTCTACGAGGGCAACGCATCCGGCAAGATACCCGACAGACAGTTTGAAAAGCTCATGGCTCAGTATGATACCGAGCAACAGGAACTTGAAGCAAGGGTCGCTGAAATCGAAGCGAAGATCAGCGAACTCCGGCAAGAGGAAGAAAGCGGCGAAATGTTTGTCCGACTGGTAAAGAGATACCGTGATTTTACGGAAATCACGCAGACCATGCTCAATGAGTTTATTGACAAAATCGTTATCTTTGAAGCCACAGGCGGCAGAACGGTCAACCGTAGCCAGAGGATTGATATTTACTTCAATTTCATCGGTCAGTTTGTGGTGGAAGATACCGAAGAAGAAATCCTGTCAAAGCAGGAGGAAGAAAAGCGACTGGCAGAACTCAAAGAACAGGAACGCAAAGACCGCAGAAATGAGACTGTCCGCAGATACAGACAGCGAAAAAAAGAGAAGCAAGCCGCAGAAGCGGAAGCTGAAAAATCCCGTTGTGCGTAATAATGAAAATATAAATTTCAAGGAGGAAAACACTATGGAGCTCAACTTTATCAAATGCGGAGACTACTATGTACCCGACATCAAGCTGAAAGAAACAAATATCCGTCTCGGAAAATGGGGGCGTATGAGAAAGGAGTATCTGCGACTGGCACAGCCCATCACTTTCTCCGAAATGGTACTGTCCGAAACGCTCTATGAGCATTGTGCGGAGATTGAGGAAGCCGCCAAGAAGCGACTGGAAATCATCATTCCGCAGCTTGCAAAGGCATACGGCGTGACGGAACAGTTGAAAGCCGAGAACCAAATCGAATGGGTTCGCCAGATGAACGCTTGTGTTGCACAGGCAGAGGAAACCATCAAAGGCGAATTGATTTACTGCTGAGAAAGGAGGACACTATGGTTTTAGAAGCATTATTTAACGGAGGGATTTACGCAAGCGAGAATGTCGTTCCAAAATCCGACAGTTTTCGACAAGCCACCGAGGAAATCGCCAGAATTATGACTTTCTTCGAGGGCAAGCTACCCCCAGAGGACTACGCCCTGCTTGAAAAGCTCTGCGACAGACACGCAGACGAGGGCAACATCACAAACGAAGTACAATTCAAGTATGGCTTCACTCTGGGCGTTCTGATGATGTGCGAAATCTTCCACAGCCCATTCTTCCCTCATACCGATTAAGGGAAAAATACTGGATGATTTAGCAAGTCCAGACCCAACAATTTCATACCGTAAGCAAAGCGGCAGATATTTCCTTGTGAAGTCTCTGTCGCTTTTCATTTTCACAATTTCAAGGAGGATTTATCTATGAGAACGTCTATGAACGAAAAGAAAGCCCTGTATGCCTTTGGCTGTCCGAACCGTGAAGCCACCGTTGAACGCTTGCGTTTCGTGGCTGCACTTGCTCCCGATCCTGCGGCAAAGAAGCTGTTCTATATGCTGTCCGTCAAGTTGGACGATGAAAGCTGCGACAAGTGGTATCGCTGTTTCTTCTACAACATGAGACTGGAAGTGGAACACTTCGCCCATCATAAGTACCACTCCGACAGTCAGCCGATTTCCATTAGGGAGAGATTATATGAGTAAGCTGACGAAGTACGAAAAGGAAACAATCGTCCTGTTCAACGAGGGCGAGGACACAGCACACATCCAGACCTACAACGCCGGACTGAGAAACAGACTGGCGGCGTTCTCCAAGAAGTACCCCGACCTTTGCCGACTGGAAAAGACCTACGAGCAAGGCGGCGAGTCCTATGTTCTGGACAAGTCCAGACTGTCCATCCGTCTGCAACCACCGTACAGCGAGGAACGCAGACGAAAAGCAAGCGAGAACGCCAAGCAAAACGGTTTCGCCAGTCAGACGGAATAATGTAGCGTTTAGGGTTGATATGCGGTCAAAATATCGGGTCTGCACTTGATGTTTTGACCGCAAGTACATAAAGCTGTATAAGGTATCGAATATGACGAAAATGTAAATTTTACCTCTATAGATGTGAATTTCTTTCAAACTATATTGACTGAACTTGCAGACCGTAGTATAATTAGTTTTGCTATTTAGGCACGCTAAGTAGCAAAACTAAAGTGAGGTAGAGAGTATGGATAATAAGTATGTGCAACAATTCAAAAAAGGCTCTCTTGAAATGATACTCTTATCCTTAATCGGACGTAAAGAAACCTATGGCTATGAAATTATCACAGAGTTAAATAACAGTGCGTCTGTTTTGGGATATGCGAAAGAGGGGACGATTTACCCTATTCTGTATCGCTTGCAGGAGGCAGAGCTAATTCAATGTCGTTTAGCACCAGCGGCAGCTAATGGTGGCTCTAAGAAATATTACTCCCTTACTCCCAAAGGAAAGGATGTTTTACAGGAATTGATTATGTTTTGGGCAAGCTACACAGATTGCGTAAATGGCTTTATCGCCAGCTATCAACAAACGGAGGTGTCAGAATGAAAGAACAATATATTAAGCAGGTTGAAAAGGAATTGAATTTATCACGCAAAGCCAAAACTGAGGTTGTGCGTGATCTGAATGAAATCTTTGCTTCTGCTACAGAGCATGGAGAAACTGAACAACAGGTAATCGAAAGGTTGGGGACACCAAAAGAATTTGCTGACAGTACAGCAGAACAGTTTGGAATTGATAATTCTGCTCCCCAGAAACGAAAAGGGATTATTTCAAGCGTTACTTCCCTTGTGGTAGCTGTTGTTGCTTTTGTAATTTATGCTACTGCAAAATCTGATAAAGTGCCAGATGGAGCTATCGGGCAAGCAGACGCAATGACAAACATTCAAGTTGAGGGGACTTTCGGTTTTGATGCATCACAAGTCATTTTAGTAGTCGGCATAATCGCTGTTACATTTGCTGTCATTCAGATTATCCGAACAGTCCGCCACAACAGGAGGTAAGAGTGAAAAATAAAGTAGATTTTTGGGCGCACTTATATAAGGGTTCATAAAAC
>OMFJ01000292.1_pt1 | contig 24627 bp, 18 predicted proteins | sample 1674351 | NCBI WGS metagenome assembly OMFJ01 (sample SAMEA103958164, study PRJEB25191) | human gut metagenome | biome: human-associated habitat [ENVO:00009003]; feature: intestine environment [ENVO:2100002]; material: feces | place: Germany | collected 2013/2015
AGTGGGAGAGTAGGTAGCCGCCGTTTTAGAGAGAGAATGAAAGCCGGTTCAACAAATTGTTGGATCGGCTTTTTTCGTGTTATATAGGATTCCTTTTATCAGATTATCTGTGCTTTTTCTACGATGCTCATAAAAAACTTCCAAAAGAGATAGAGATTTGCTATATTTTGAGTATATTTGTTAGGGATTAATCTAAGGATGAATTCTTATGGGTAAAGGTAGCAGAAGTTTGATATACTATCTCGTAATGTTACTTGTATTTGGCGGGTTGATGTACTTCATTATCAAAGAAGGTGAAGCTCGGCAAATACAGGAAGCTATTAGTGTGTCAAATGAGGCTCCTCATGATCTCAAGGAAGGATTTTTTGTCTTTAAAGATCTGTTAATGCATCATGTGGAATCTTCCATTGGAATTCTTTTGCTGCAGATCATTGTTATTCTTATAACTTGTCGTTTATTTGGTTGGTTGTTTGCTAAAATGCAGCAGCCTACAGTTATTGGAGAAATTGTAGCAGGAATTGTTTTAGGACCTTCTGTATTAGGTCATCTTTTGCCATCAGTCTCTGCTTTTCTATTTCCTTTGGATTCGCTACAGAACATAAATATGTTGAGTCAGTTTGGCTTGATCTTGTTTATGTTTGCGATTGGTATGGAATTGAATATAACTGAAGTAAGACAAAAGCTGAAAGAGACAATTTTGATTAGTCATACCAGTACGATATTTCCTTTCTTTTTAGGTATGGTAACGGCCTACTTCTTGTATAACAAGTATGCATACGAGAGTACGCCTTTTCTTTCATTTGCCTTGTTTGTCAGCATTGCTTTAAGTATAACGGCGTTTCCTGTGTTGGCTCGTATTATCCAGGAGAAAGGTTTAACCAAGACTCATTTGGGAACAATTTCTTTAGCAAGTGCAGCGAATGGTGATATTACTGCTTGGTGTTTGTTGGCTGTAGTCGTTGCAATTGCTCAAGCAGGAAGTATGTTGAGTGCTATTTACAACATTGGCTTTTCATTTATTTATTTGTTGCTGATGTTTACTGTTATTAGGCCTTTCTTACGAATGATTGGCCATATTTATCATAACAAAGAGGTGGTAGATAAAGGTCTAGTAGCATTTATGTTCCTTTTACTGATCGTGTCGTCTTATTTGACGGAAATTTTGGGTTTGCACGCATTGTTTGGTGCTTTTGTAGCTGGTGTGGTAATGCCTGATAATATTAAATTCCGGAAGATCATGACGGAAAAGGTTGAAGACGTTTCTTTGGCTTTATTCTTGCCTCTTTTCTTTGTATCAACAGGATTAAGAACGGAAATAGGTTTGCTAAATAGCCCGGAATTATGGTATATGTGTGGAATCTTTATTCTGGTTGCTATTATCGGTAAGTTCGGAGGATCGTTGGTAGCTGCCCGTTTTGTAGGAGAAACGTGGAAGGATAGTCTTTATATCGGAGCTTTGATGAATACAAGAGGATTGATGGAGTTGGTTGTGTTGACTATTGGGTATGACATGAAGATTCTTACACCTCCGATTTTTGTTATGTTGGTGCTGATGACATTGGTAACAACATTCATGACCACACCGCTCATTTCTTTTATTCAATTTTGCTATCAGGTTTTTGGTAAATATAAATCGCATAAAGTGGAATGGCAACAACCACAACCCGGTGTTTTCAAGGTTTTGCTTTCGTTTGGGCGTGCAAGTAACGGACAGGTTATGTTGGATGTGGCTCATCAGATGTTTGCGCATACAAAGGATAAGCTGGAAATAACGGCTCTTCACTTGACTGTCGGTTCGGATGTAAATCCATTGCATACGGACAATTTTGAGGAAGTCAGCTTTGGACCTATTTTATATGGAGCGCAGAAATTGAATATTCCTTTAAAGACACGCTATGAGGTTTCGAATAATGCCGGACAAGATATTTGTGAGATTGCTAATAAGGAAGGATATGACTTCTTGTTAGTCGGAGCCGGAATTTCGTTGAGTGATTTACCCAATGATATTGCAGCCAATCAGTATCGTACTTCTTTCTATGATAAATTTCTGCGCCATTTCAAAGCTCCGGAATCGTGGTTTTATCCGGGAGAGTTATTGAAGGATAAGACGAAGATGTTCATTGAGCAGAGCCTTTGTCCGGTGGGTGTGTTTGTGAATCGGAAATTCGTTAAGGCAAGCAATACATTAATCGTTATTCATTTTGCTGAAGATTTGTTCTTGTTGAATTATGCGGATCATTTGAAGCAGACAACAGGATCAGACTTGACCATTCTCAACTTGATGTCGAATGAAGCGAAAGACATTGATCTTGTTACTCAGTGTTTGTTTGAATATACGGAGTTGCAGCATAAGGCGATTGTGTATAATGGAAATAAACTGACTCAAAGTGTACTGTCTGCTTATAATTTTATGTTGATCAGTTATAATACGTGGAATTTACTTTCAGAGGTTTCCAATGAGGAATTACAGAAGATGCCTTCAACTTTGATTTTGAGTAAGTGATAGTAGATATATAAATGGAAAAGCGAATGGATGAGAGTGCTTACTTTATCCATTCGCTTTTTCTGTATAAGAGACAATAGCAAATATTATTTCCCGTGCTCTGATAAATATCTTTCTGCTTCGATAGCAGCCTTGCAACCGCTTCCTGCTGCTGTAATAGCTTGGCGATAATGTGGATCAGCTACGTCACCTGCAGCAAAGACGCCAGGTACTTTTGTGCGTGGCGTACCGTCGATCGTTTTGATATAGCCAACCTCATCAGTTTCAATCCATGGCTTGAAGATGTCTGAGTTTGGTTTATGACCGATCGCTAAGAAGAAACCATCGATGGCAATATCAACTAATTCTTCATCTGGTTCACCTTTACGTTTTACTAGATGAGCTCCTTCTACTCCGTTTTCTCCAAACAGACCTAATGTGTTGTGCTCGAATAATACGGTAATGTTGGGCGCATTGAAAACTCGTTCCTGCATGACTTTGGATGCGCGCAGATAAGGTTTACGGACAATCAGATATACTTGTTTTGCCAAGCTGGCCAGATAAAGAGCTTCTTCGCAGGCTGTATCACCGCCACCAACCACAGCAACGTTCTTTTTGCGGTAGAAGAAACCATCACAGGTCGCACAAGCCGAAACACCCATGCCTGCATATTTTGCTTCGTCGGGTAAGCCTAAGTATTTGGCTGTGGCTCCGGTACTGATGATCAAGGTTTCTGTTTCAATCACCTTTTCTCCATCAATCGTAACTTTATATGGCGCTGCCAATAAGTCGGTTGCTGTAGCAATACCCATACGGATATCTGCGCCGAAACGTTGTGCCTGCTTCTTCAAGTCTTCCATTAATTGCGGACCTGTTACGCCTTCCGGATAACCCGGGAAATTTTCTACTTCGGTTGTTGTTGTTAATTGTCCGCCCGGTTGAATACCTTCATATAAAACCGGTGCCAAATTGGCACGAGAAGCGTAGATGGCTGCTGTATATCCGGCTGGTCCGGAACCAATGATCAGGCAGCGAACTTTTTCATTGTTTGTATCACTCATTGAAATATACTTTTTATTTGTTATTCTGATTTATCGTAAATCGATTACTTCTGCATCCGGATAATCGGATTCGTTGAATGAGAAGAATGAATCGGCTTGATTCTTGCCTGTTACCCATTTACTGATATGGATGCTGACTGTTGCTCCGTTTTTATCCGTAATGGTGATGGCAGCCGGAATATGAGATACTTTCTCGATTTGCAAATCGACTTGTTGGATATCACTTTTCTTTTTCGGAGTCAACGTAATATCATAAGCTGATTTGGCTTGTCGAGTTGTGCTTGTTCCTTTGTATTGTACGGCAAATCCTTTCTTATATTGCCGAAGCAAGACAGTCGGATTGGTTAATTGCAATTCATCACCGCTGGGTGTACTGACATTCACTTCTTCGTTACGCATCAAATAGACCCATTGCGTTTCGCCGTTGTACCAGGTAATCATATCCGGTGTTTCCAACTTGAATTTATCACCTTTCATGTTGATGACTCCTTCAAAACTCTCCGAAATATTTTGTTGCGGAACAACCGAATGTATGGCAAAATTGGCTTTGATTCCGTTCGATTGTTCATACGCTTGCGCTGCCTGATCTAAAATGGCTTGTGCCTCTTGTGCTTGTCCGTTTCCGGAAATACTCAGTAAAATCAGACAAAAAATCCATGAAAAATACGTTCGTAACTGCATCATATCTTTTTTCTTTCCGGACAAAGATAGTACAAAAAAACGAAACATCATATCACCCGTTTCATGGGCTTATCGGTTGGATGTTTTCAGTATAAAGGGAGCAATCAAGGTATATCCTTTATCGTTCGGATGTAATCCGTCTTTGAATAGTTGTTCGTTGATTTTTCCGTCCGACTGGAACAAGCCTTTTCCGGCATCAATATACAGACACTTATGTTCGTTTACCATTTTTTCTATCTTCTGATTGATTTGCCGAACCCGGTTTTCTCGCTCTCTTCGAGGCAAGATACCAATAACGCGGATTTCCGCCTTAGGCTGACGATATTGGATGGCTTCGAGCAATACATCCAGACCGGTTACGATTTCTTCGTCTGTATTCATGTCGAGATTGTTTGTTCCGATCATCAAGATAATGCGTGAAGCTGTATATCCGTCCAATTCTCCGTGATAGATTCGCCAAAGGACGTTCTCGATACGATCCCAACCACAACCCAGGTTGTAGAAGTCTTTCATATATTTCTTCCATGTTTCGGGACCATTCTGTGCAGGCGCGTCGGGCACTCCGCCCCAATAGTGTGTGATGGAATTACCGATAATGACCGATTGAGGCTGTGCTTTGTATAAGTTTTCCAGGTTATCCTCATGTCGTTTCTTCCATTCGTACATACCCGGTTCTCTTCGTTGGGTAACAGGAATGGTTGTTTGAATATTCCCGACAGGCATGTGCAGGATTTCCCGTATTTTACTTTCTACTACTTTTGCCTGTTGTTGCATACCCAAATCTGAAGGATGTACATAATCCACCCAACCATCGGCAGACAGATTTAATTCTTCTCTGGAAAGATAATATAGTTGTTTGGTTTGCTGTTTCAGCAGTTCAAAGGCTTTTCGTGAGGCTGCGTTGGCTTTTTGATAAGATTGTTTGCTGCTTTCGCTCACTTCACCGTTGCTGTAACCGGCGTGTTCAATCAGTAAAATCGGTGTATCCGGATGCTTTTCCCGAATTTGTTTGACGCTGGCGATCACCTTCTCTTGTACACTTTCCTGTGTTTCGCCAGATAGATTGGGTAGGCAGTCCAGCAGATAGATTTGTGCCTCTATTTCGTTGATAAAGTCGATTACTTCTTTTTCCAGTCGTCCGTTACCCGAAAATCCCAGATTTATAAGAGGCAGATCCAAGTTCCGCTGTACGATATTGCCCCAAGCCATACCCGGACGTGAAGCACACGCACCTTGCGCAATCGATGTTCCGTACAGGACAATCGGCTTTTCACGATAGACAGGGATAAATTCAACAGACTGATCGTCTTGCACTCCGATTTCCATCCACTTCACTCCATTGTACAAAGGCAGATAAAGCTGGTATTCAAATCCCTGTGAATGGTAGGTGGAAGCTGACAGACCTGAATAGGTATAAACAATCGTATCGCCAAAGGCATACGTATTAAAGCAGAATTGCCGTGTTCCATCACTATTGATCCGATACAAATCAACACCCGAAACACCAGTTGCCGGCATGTGGGGCATGGCAAACGGACCACTAACCTGATATCTGATTTTTATTTCCGGACTATTACTGTAAAAATGAATTGCCAGTCCGGCTGAATTTTGAGACAAATTCCAAACGGCATCCCGAACGAGTGGTTTTGCCCGGTCCGGCAATCGGTGATATGATTGAGATAATTCTTCAACAAAAGCCTGGTTCTGTACAACTGGAAATCCAGCCTGCATCGGGTTAAACCATTTGATGGCCCAACCGCTTAAAGACAAGAAACTCAAAGCGAGTATCAAATAAACGATACGATTAGAAGCGTGTTTCATGATGTATTCTGTTTTATAAGTACAATACAAAGATAGTGATATCTGTTTCTTTTTTTTAGGGAATCTGTTTCTTTTATTTACATTTGTACGTCAAATCGTAATTCAATAACCATGAAAAGGTTCTCCATACAACGAATCAATTCTTTCCTTACTTTGAGGGAAAGAAACTGAGTTCTGTATGAAAATCTTGTCGTTCCTATTACTTTCATCTGCAAAATCGTTACTTTTTAATTTTTTGACAGTAGTCGTAAAGCTTTTCCATATATGTGCTAAAGCTTTTTGACAAATGTAGTAAAGCTTTTCGACATCTGTCAAAAATATGAAATGTAACGAGAAAAGGATTAGAAATAAATATAGTGAAGGTTTTATTCTAAGGAGTAACCCATAAAAAGGAAGTTTAATCAAATAAAAATATCAGATTATGAAAAATCTAATGTTATTAAAACTCGCTTGTTGCAGTATTATTCTAGGTTTGTCGGCTTGTACTGAATCTAAAAATGCAGGAAAAACAAATATACCAGAAGTAGATGTTCGTAGTGCAATAGATCATCCGGAAGGTATTTCATTGAAGGGAAAAATAGAGAATCCGCAATTTGTCATATTAAAGGAAACAGACGATGAAGAATCATTGGTTGATGGTATTAATGACTATGCGGTAACAAGTAAGTATATTTATGTTTTACCTGTTCGAGAATCGCGGATTGTATTGTTCGATCGAGAAGGAAATTTCATACGGACGTTGATCAAAGAAGGACAAGGACCTAATGAATTTGCAGGGCCATTGGCTGGTATGCAAGTGGATGAGAAAAACAATCGGCTTTATTTGTTTGGAAGTAGTATCTGGACTTTTACATTAGATGGAAAACCTGTAAAACGTATTAATAGTCCAATGCCGATGATGTACACCCGCATGATTGCACCAGATCGTTTTGCTGCTGTAGCTATGGGATTTATACCTTTTCAACAAGGCAGTTTCGGAATAGGAACATTCAAAGAATCAGGCGAACTATTATTCAATAAGAATAATTTTTATACGCCATTAGTACCAGCCGAAAAAACTGGATTTACAGCTAATATTGCTTCTACTCTTTCATTTGACAATCAATCCATTTTATTTAAGTCTGGAGCCAATGATACTGTCTTTCGGATAGGTATGGATACTATTTCTGTCGCTTGTATCTTAAAATTGGAAAATTCAGATCAGGAAATTATTCGGGGCTCTGATGTTACAGATTTTACAGATATGGGTGGTTTAAAAAGAGACGGACGGGAAATATTTGTTCAAGACATATTGGAAACTGATACACATTTTTATTTCCGATGTCGTTATCAAGGCAATTATACCATCCTTTCCGTTGAAAAGAATAATGGAGAATTAGAAGTAGAGCATTGTCAACTTCCTCTTCCTTTTAAAGAATTACCAACATTGGCTTCCTACAAATATGGTTTATCGGGTATGCGAGGCAGTGGTTCATTCCCTGTTTGGGGTAGTATCTTTGGAAATGAACTTGTACAAGCTTTTACTCCGGCAGAATTATCAGTATATAAAGACAAAGGATTAATTGAGATTCCAAATGAATTAAAAGAAATAAAAGAAGAAGGGAATCCGGTCTTTGTATTCTATAAATTGAAATAGCGACTTGAAAGAGGTGATTGAGTTTTATAAATTTCTCGCTTATGAAAACATTGATTTATATCGAGACAATCCTTCTGCTTGTAATGACAGGATGCGGAAGTGACAATGCGTCGACTGATGGTTTTATAACAGTCGATGTAACTAAAAGCAGTTATTCACCTAAAAAAGAACTGGTTCTTCAGGACTTTATGGATGTGGAATATATTCCATTAGAAACAAACGATGAGTTTATTAACCATGGTTATGTACGAGCTGTTGGAGAAAAATACATAATAGTAACAAACTATAGAAATGACGGTGATATTTTTGTGTACAATCGGAAGGGCAAAGCCATCCGTAAGATAAACCGCAAAGGACAAGGAGGAGAAGAGTATACTTATATTACAAATATTACATTGGATGAAGATAATAATGAAATATTTGTGAATGATCATTTTGTAAAAAAAATATATGTGTATGATTTAGATGGTAATTTTAAACGAAGTTTTAAACAGAAATCAGATGGAGGTAGCAGAAGCTATGATGATATATTCAATTATGATAAAGAGAACCTGATTTGCTACGATGAATTAAATAATGAAATACCATTTTTACTTGTATCAAAACAAGACGGGAATATAACCAAAGAGATTAAAGTTCCATTTAAAGAGAAAAAAGTATTTATCCAACTTTTAAAGTATGAAGGAGGTATAAGAACTGCCGGACCTGGACCTTATAGTAGAATAACTCCCTTTAAGGGTAATTGGATTCTGTTGGAACCTTCTTCAGATACAATTTACACATTAATGCCTGATTGTAGTTTGCGCCCATTCATTGCGAAAACACCGCCAGTTCATACCCTAGATCCGGAATTTTACCTGATTTTGAAGTTAGTTTCCGATCGTTATTATTTCATGGAAAGCATCAAGAATGTGTATGATTTCAGGAAAGAAGAAGGTTTCCCTAAGACTTACTTTGTGTATGATACCCAAGAAAAGGATTTTTTCAGTTACATCATATACAATGGCGATTATTCCTATAAAAGGGAATTATATATGGTTATGTTCACCCCTATAAATGCCAAAGGCGAATTATGGGCTACCATCGATGCTTTCGATCTCTGCAAAGATTATAAAGAAGGAAAGTTGAAAGGCAAGCTAAAGGATATCGCCGCAAAATTGGGTGAAGATGATAATCGGGTGATTATGTTGGTGAAACCAAAGAAGTGAAATATCAAAATGACACGCTTATGAAAACAAAAGTATTTTTCCTCGTTTGCATGATTCTGTTGGCAGGAAGCCAAGGAATGCAATCACAGTCTGGTAGTTTGCCGGTAGTTGATGTATCTAAGAACTATCCATTGGAGAAACTGAATCTTCAGGATATGGCTTCAGTAGAATATGTTCCACTGGAAACAACGGATGATATTCTATTAAGTGGGAATGCTGCACTTTCGGCGGTTGGTGAGAAATATATCTTGGTTCATGAGTTTCAATTAGGAGATATTTACTTGTTTGACCGACACACCGGGAAGTTGAAATCGCATTTTAACCATAAAGGAGGAAGCGGAATGGAATACACCTGGATCAAGAATGGAACGATCTTGGATGAGAAAGCGGAAGAAATCTATGTTTGTTCCCAGTATATTCAAGTCTATTCATTGGAAGGGAAATATAAACGTACCTTAAAAATTAATGGTTTTGATCATGATATGAAAATCTTTAATTATGATGATGAATCCTTACTTATTTATGATGATATCGTTATAGAGCCAGGACGGGAAAAACAAACTGCTCAAACGCCTTATCGCTTCGTATCTAAAAAGGATGGTAGTCAAGTCTATTCGTTACCAATCCATTTTTCAAATCGAATTTCAACAGCGTTGGTCAAACAAGAAAATAATGGATGGCGACCACTGCGTTTTTACTACCCTCAGAATACACTTTTTGGATCAGATATTATGCTCATGGATGTATCTTCTGATACGTTATATCAATTATCATCAGGTAAAAGATTGGTTCCTATATTTACTCGCAAGCCATCGGTCTATGCTTCAGAACCAAGAAATATCTGGATGCCTTTATTAACCACAGATAAATTCATGTTGTTCGGTACATTACTCCTTGACTTTAACAGTGGTGGAGGAAAGATTCCTAAATTTATGTATGACTTTAAAACAGGTCAAGTAAAGAAAATATCAATTATGGATCAATAATTAAATTATGGTATCCGTGGACCTCGGGAATGGGATTCCGGTTCGGGTACGGCTATAGCCAAGAATAAGTCTGCCGAGTTTGTTTCTGCTCCTGCCATGCTGGAAGCCTATCAAAAGAAACGCTTGAAGGGTAATGGAAACGAAGTAGCCAAGAATTTATTGGAAGACGACAATCAGGTTGTCCGGATCTTGACATTTAAATGAGGAGAATTTCTTATATCTATTCTGGCATTGTATATGAATAAGGACTACTATAAAGTGTTTTTAAAGCAGAAAAACGAAAAATAGATTAAGAAAAAGGTTCTATTTACACTGTTGGTTCTTCTTATTGGAGGAAATGTGTAAGGACAGAAACCAAAGATTTGTAAAACAAAAAAGGAGAACCTAGTCAAGTTCTCCTTCTTTGGTTATATATGAATTGCTTATTGCAACGTCTTTCCGTTATATTCACCGGTTAATGAACCTAAGAATGCTACGATTTTAGCCATATCTGTATCCGAGATGGTTGTGCCAATCTGGAATTCGTGCATGATACGTACGGCATCTTCAATATTATTGATAGAACCATCGTGCATATAAGGATAAGTAATCATGACATTTCGTAACGTCGGTGTTTTGAACTTGTGCAGATCGCTTTCCTGCTTGGTTACCGCATAACGTCCATTATCTCCGTCGGTCAAGCCGGTACCACGGTAATCGAAGTAACTGTTCTTGATACCCATATAATCGTAAGACTGGCCTCCGATGTTCATACCTACGTGACAAGTTGCACATTTGTTCGCTTTAAACAAGGCATAACCTTCCTGTTCTTCGGCAGTCAGAGCAGACTTGTCTCCACGCAAATATTGGTCGAAACGAGACGGGGTTAATAACGTCTTTTCGAATTCAGCGATAGCTTCTGTGATGTTAGACTGACTGAAACCGTCGGGATAAACTTCGCTAAATGTTTTGGTAAACTCTTTATCTTCGGCCAATACAGCACAGATGTCATCAAAAGACTTGTGTCCCATCTCAACCGGATTTAATGGAGGTCCAGCTGCCTGTTCTTTCAAATCAGCCGCACGGCCATCCCAGAATTGAGCGAAGTTGAGAGCTGCATTGTAAACCGTCGGTGCGTTAACACCTCCTAACTGTCCTTTGATACCTTCTGAATATTGTTTACGATCTACACCACCTGTTTCCAATCCGTGGCAAGTTGCACATGAAACGGTATTGTCTGCCGACAAACGTGTATCATGATATAAGGCAAAACCCAAGGCTACCTTGGCCGAATCCACAGGAATTGATTCCATCAATGGCTGTAACGGTTCGTTGGCAAACTCATCCGCTACCGTAGGAGAGGTGAAACGGGCTTTACGTTCGTTGGCTGCCCAAGACAAGATCACAGCTTTTTCGTCATTGTCCAATGAAGTTCCCCAGTGATTGGGCATGTGTGAGAATTTAGCTGGAGGCATTGAGCCACTCATGGCCGTATGTTCCAACTTGGCTAAATCGACTTCTGAAACAGGTTGTCCGCTTTCTAAAGCTTCCAACATGGCAGAGAAGTCAACATAGCGTGCTCCTTCCGTCATGTCTGCTTTTACGACAGAGCCGATGATCGGAAAATTTCCATAAAAGGGAAGCGGGGCATTTGCTGCATGACATTCCATACAACCATTTTCTCTCAGGATGGAAGCAACTTGCTTGGCTTCGTCGCCGGCATATTTCTTGTATTCTGTGGTAGAACAGCTGACAGAGATACCAGCCAGCAATGCCAGACTTACAGGGAGAAATACTTTCTTCATACTTTTTCCTTGTTTAAATTAGTTAAATAAAACTCTCTTTTAAGTTGACAAAGATACGAGGTTTATTCAAATGGATTGCTATGTTATGTTCATTATTTATGAAGCTTGGATTTGATTTTTCTCCGGATGTACTTTATGGTAAGCCAACAACCGGATATAGAAACGAATGTTCCTCCTAACATCAGGAACCACATGAGCAGAAACCAAAGCCAAGGACGGGTAACGAGTCCGGGAATTTGCAGACTATGCCATGCCGGATACATCCAATGTTGCCATCGGCTGGGACGATTCACATACCGGTATGTACCATGAACCGGATCAATATAGTAACAACTGGCATCCGGATCTTTGATCTGGACTTTCCATACAGGCAGAGGCAACTGCTTCTTTCGGGAAGTGTAATACGTTTCCTGTTCTGTCAGCCATTGGATTTCTATCTGGCTTTGCTCACCGTGTATGTCTTGTAATACTTGCCGGACATCGGTTGCTGTGAGGTTTAATACCTTTACTGAGTCGGCTTGGCGTGCATCCCAGGTTATTATTCCGTTATCAGTCTGCGTCTGGTAAAGAGGAATGGAACCGAACTGACTCCATTCGAATTGTCTTATGGGATGAGGACTAGCTTGCATGACTTTACGGTAATCCAACAAATAGGAATCCACTTTCATTTCATTCAGGTGCTGATGAGGATTGAAGTTGAGACGAGAGCGGATACCAAGATCTTCGACACGAACCAGTGACATCATGCCACTGAAGCAGAAGGTCAATACAAACACACCGAAGAAGGTTCCTACCAGGTGATGCCATTTGTACCACCATTTCTTATAAGGTGAAAGCCTTTGTTGGCGTCGGGCCAATCGGATGTCACGGATACCTAAATATAATCCAGTCAGACAAAAGAGACTACCTATGCCGGAGAGAGTAACTACTACCGCTATCCACCGGTCGATGTCTTGTCGGAGTGAAGTGAAATAAATCCAATGAGGAATCGCTCCCAGCCATGCCCAGCAACGTTCTTCCCGGTTGGTGTATTGCAAGACTTCAGCAGTCTTCGAGGAAACGTATAACTGGTGCTTGTCTTGATCGGCAAAGTAATATTTGTAGATGGGGAAATGCTGCTTCAAGGCTCCGAATGGAATCCATTGTTCCAGTGTATAAAGAGTGTCAATCCGTTCGATGGGCGATTGATTCCATTTCGATACGGTTTGCCTGATATGGGTTACATTGACGGTGGTCCGTTCGGAGAAATCGGCAGTTCGTTCGTAATTCCCTTTGTCCGTTTGAATGTAAAAGACTAACTGACCGAGGTTCTCGTTGAGCGTAATACGTTTTATGCGCTCATCGGCAGGAATGCTAGCCTGTATTTCTTCCCAGGCTGGTAAGTTGCCGAAATCTTTCAGGTTCTCCATTTTACTCCATTTATCGGTCTTGTTTACCCGAGGAAAAGAATGGTAAATCATGACCAAACCGGAGAGAAACCATATTGCAAAGAGGATACTGAGCAGAGAGCCCAGTATCCGATGCGTTGTCAGGATGAATGCGTGTAATCGTTGCATGCTGATTCTTTGATTCTTATAAGGTATAAGAAAGAGCTACTTGGAAATTACGCGGCATACTGGGAACGAGCTGGTTTCCTAAAGCCTGGTTGTAGTAACTCTTGTTGAATAGATTATTGATATTCACCGTCAGATGAACATGATGGTTGAGGGTATAAGCAATTCCGAAATCGGTGATCCAATACGGATTGAACCACGTACTGTTGGCCGTGTTACGGTAAACCTTTCCGGTATAGCTGCTACTGAGGTGAAACTCCAGGTTCTTCAGCCAGCCTTTCGGGATGGTATAACTACCGTAAGCGTAGAATGTCTGGTTAGGAACGTTGGCTTGCCAGTTTCCTTCCTGACTGTTCAGTTGATCTTTGGTGGCTTGTGGATCAGAACCATAAATGGCATTGGCCAATTCTGGATCTTTCACTTCTTTCATCTCCCGGATTTTGGAATCATTAAATCCGTAACCCAACGTAAAAGCAAGGGTTGGTAAAGGAGTCAAGGTTACATCGAAGTCAAAACCTTTGGAATCCTGTACGCCCACCTGTCCGATGACAGTCTTTGTCGTTGTCTCTCCATCCACTTCTTCCTGATAATTATTTGTCAGGGTGGCAGTACTGTTCATCTTCCGGATATAGAAAAGGCTGGCGTTGGCATGCAAGAGATTTCCCCAGTCGTATTTCAGTCCGACTTCTGCCTGGTATCCGTTTTCCGGTTTGAATACTTCCTCGTTACGAGTAGGAGTAAAACGTTCCCCATTCGCGTCGATATAGATCACATTATCCTGATAGAAGGTTCGGATCGGTTTGAAGAAGGAGGCAAATGAGGCATAGAGTGACGTATTCGGATGCGGAAGATAAACTGCTCCGAAACGATAGGTCAATGCCTTGTTTCGGATTTGATTGAACAAGCCGTGTTCCTCATATTCGCGTTTGCCAGAAGGAGTCGTAGCTGAAGCTGACAGATACCGGTAGAAATCTCCCCGGAGTGCAGCCAGAATCTTCCATTGATCATTCAGTTCGATCATGTCCTGCAGATAGATGCTGTTGGCATAATGATGTGTAACCGTAGCTTCCGAAAAGCGGCTGATCATATATCCCATGCTGTGCGGGTCGTACACCGAAACATGCGAATACAGTCCGGGACCTTGTACGTCTTCTCCTAAATTATAGCCCGAATAACTTGTCCGGTTGAGGGCAACGAACGAATACCCGCCCATGTAATTGTGTTTGACTTCGCCTGTATAGAAATGTCCGTTTAATTCCAAGGAGTTACTGACGGTCTTGGCTATGTGGGAAAAGCGCAGCGGGAAGGAGAGATATACGGTGTCGAGGCAGATATATCTCTTTTCGGTCGGCGTCTTCCAGTAGTAATGGTCATAGATTGGATCATCACTTTCCAAATAGTCGAGACTCTCCGTACCGAAGTAGTTGATGTCATCACTGGAAAAGGAGAGGCGATCAACCAACTTCATCCTTTCCGAGAATCGGTGCGTATATTGTCCGGAGATATTCCAGCCATCGTTTCTCATAAAGTCGGATTCGTTGTTATAACGAGCTTCCCGATTCAGGCCCGGCAGCATGTCGTTCTTGTGCAGGTACAGTTGATTGTCGGAAGTGTTGTAAACATCCTGAGCCATGATGTCGGGCAATCCGATTTCCGTTCCATAGAAGTCTCTGTTGAAACCGGCCCGAACATCAATTATGTCCTGCTCGCTGAGACGGGCGTTCAATGCCAGGTAACCGGAGAAACGGCTGTTTCCATTATCACGCCATCCTTCCTGGTCGGCGTAATTGACATGGGCATAATAGTTGACTGGCCCCAGCAGTTTGCCTCCTAATCCCAATGTGGCTTCTTTATTCTCGTAGCTGCCGTAGGCAACCCGTGCATTGAGTGTCTGCCGTTCGGTCGGAGCTTTCCGTACGATATTCAGGATTCCTCCGACAGCCGAATGACCATATAAGACAGAGGCCGGGCCTTTCAGTAACTCAATGGATTCGACAGCCGAAAGATCCGGTACGGGATAGGAATTGTTGATGGCCGAACGCTCGTCTCGTACGCCGTCAATCATCATCACGGCATGATCAAAACCTCGTACTGATATTTGCTGGAAAGCTCCGTAAGAAGTTTGTATCCGGATTCCCGGCATAAAACGGACAGCATCCTGGATATTGCGGATACCTCTTAATTCCAGACTTTGGGCTTCGATACCACTGACGGAAAGAGGCATATACTTCATCGGAACGTCGAGTTTGGTGATTTGTGGCCGGGCTTTCCGGGCTGTTTCTACAACAACTTCCTGCAAGTTGTAGGTGGTGTCGGTTGCAGGCGTACTCAATAGGTTTTCCTGGGCGTTTACAGCCCATGTCAGACTTACGAATGGTAAGATAATCCATGTTTTTTTCATGTGACAGGTATTTATAAATGAGACATAGTTTCCCTAACCCGGAAGAAAACGGCTTTCTTCCGGGCAGAAAAACGAGATAAATAAGATCTTTAAAGGGAATGATTACTCTTTGTCGGCAGCGTAGGCCTTTTTCTTGTCGGAGATATCAATCAGCTTATGCTGAGTCATAAACTTGGCATGTTCGATAAAGATATCTTGAATGCCGGGATTCTGTCCTAAACCTTCAAGCAGGACACTAACCTGATAACCCTGCGATTCCAGCTCGGTCTTGATGTCTCCTGCAATGTCGTTCTTGGCGTGATCACCAGCCACAAACATAAAAGGAAGCAGTTGAATCTGTTTGATTTTCTTCTGTTCGCGGACCTTGCGCAAGGCATCGTCAAGTGTTGGATAGCCTTCTACGGTAGTAACTGCAAAATCCGGATGTCCTTCGGCTTCCAACATATAGTCGAGCATGGCATATTGGGCAGTGGCAGGTGTGTAAGTCCCGTGTCCGACAAGGAGAGTGATGGTTTTCTCCTTTCCTTTTTCTGCCAGGATCGAAACGACTTTCCGGTAATCGTCGGGAGCATACAAAAGAGGCGTACCCAGACGGATATCCTTGAAGAGATCTTTCATCAGGGCAATGTCTTTACGGAGTGACTCCATTTCAATCCCGTCGATGATGTTAGTCGATTGTATGAGAATGTGTGTATAACCGTCGGCCTTGAGTTGCGCCAAAGCTTCTACCGGGTTTTTCTTGTAAACACCCCGTTTCGCCAAGCGGTTCATCACAATACGCGAGGTATAAGCTTCCCGAAATTCGAGTTCCGGAAAGGCTGCTCGTGCTTTTTCGTTGATGGCATCGATCGTCAATGCCCGTGTATCATCGTGCGTAGTCCCGAAATGAACGAGTAACAGGGCGGCTTTGTCACCTGCCTGCATCGTCTCAAACAGGTTGGAAGGAACGTAATTACCTTCCGTATGGGCATAAGCCGGCTGTAACAGGCTTGTAGCCGCAGTCACGCACACGATGAAAAGTTTCTTTAGCTTCATCATATCCATGAGTTTTTAAGATGTAAAAAATGTCTTAGCATCAGTTCTCCGTTTATCCAATTCCCGGAATAAACATTCCTTAATTGTTATTCTGTTTAGGCAGGTTTCCTGGCTGCACCTCAAGAAGAATGGCCTTCCCATCGGCTGTACGATAGTGGCATGGAGTGTGTATTCTTCTCATTCGCAGGTGTCACAGTAGCGGGTACTGCTCCGGATTCACACCGGATTCCCTTTTCAAGTTCAGGCCGGAAGGCTATGAACTTCACCTAACGCCCGCAAAGGTAGGGATGTTTTTGAGATTGCGTCCTGTCGTCCTTGTTGTTTTAATATTTTTTAGGAAGGTATAAATGCCCGGATCACTTAACTGGGAGTAAAATCCTTTGATCTTTTAATTTTTTGACAGTTGTCGAAAAGCTTTACCATATTAGTCAAAAAGTTTTAGCACATATATGGAAAAGCTTTACGACGTATATCAAAAAATTACATTCTTACGGCTAATTGCCTGTTTTTCTACTACCGGAAGGGTAAAATAAAGGGATAAATGATTCCTGAATAGAGAAAAGGCTCTACCTTTGTGCCCGTATTGGTGATATTACCCTCCATCCTGAGGGAATATAAAAGGGAATCCGGTGTGAATCCGGAGCAGTACCCGCTACTGTAAATTCCCTGCTCTATTTGAGCAGCAGCTATAGGAAATCACCGCTTTGCCACTGTTGTTGAGGCTTGGCTTTGATGACGGGAAGGTTCTTTCCTTAGGAACAAGTCAGGAAACCTGCCAGTACGTTTATAGTGAGAATGAACACTCTTTCGGGATGTAAAGAGCATTAGTACACAAACATTTTTATTCATGGAAACAAAAAAGATGTTGCTAACCTTGCTGGTAGCAGGTTGCACGCAGGGCCTATTTGCACAAGAACGTGTTGTTACGGGCCGAGTGATTGACGCTGAAACAGGCAGACCGGTGTCGGGCGCCGCGATTCGCGTAGCAGAGAGTTTAACCGGATGTACAACCAACAACGAAGGTCTCTTCGAATTAAGTCTGCCTGAACATGCCGAACGGATCCGTATCTCTCATCTGGCGTATGAGCCGGAGTCGTATCGTGTGACTCAAACCGACAAGGATATAGAAATCCGCCTTGTTGAACGATATGTAAATATGAATCCGGTGGTGGTGACGGGTACCGGAACACACCGAAGAATGGATAATACACCTATTCCGGTACAGGTATATTCAGCCAAAGATCTGCGGACAGCCAATGTGACGAACGTACAGGAAGCCATGATGAAGCTTAATCCCAGTGTGTCTTTTATGACAAACGGTATGGGAACAACCATGAGTATGAATGGTTTGACCGATCGCTATATTCTGGTCTTGGAGAATGGAAAACGTCTGGCCGGCGATGATACGTATACCCGTATTGACATGGCCAATGTGAAACGTATAGAAGTTTTAAGTGGTGCGGCTTCGGCGTTGTATGGTAGTGATGCCATCGCCGGTGTAATCAATATTATCACCGATGATGCCCAAAACAAAGCCAATGTTACCAGCAATACGCGTTATGGCAGCCATAACCAGTTTACTCAGTCGGTGAATGCCGATTTTCAGGTAGGAAAGTTCGGTTCGTTTACTTCCTACCAGCGCCAACAGTCGGATGGTTGGCAATTGAATCCATATACGGAAGATGATGATGGTAATCTGGTGGCAACCAACAAGGAGGCATCAACGGCTTATCATTCCAATACGATCGGGCAACGCTTCACCTTCGATCCGACAGACAGGCTTTCATTCTATCTGCGTGGAAATATATATACCTATACAACCGATCGCCCCATGCCGATGGGAGATAATACGACCAACTACGACATGCGGCATGGCACTTATACATACGGAGCTGGCGCGCAGTATATGATCAATAAGAAATCCTATCTGAATGCGGATTATTTCTCAGACAATCACAGTACGTACAAAGATTACTTCACCGGCGATGATATGGGAACCAACGAGATGACTAAACGTATTCATCATTATAACCTGAATGTGAAAGGAATTTTCCAGCTTGGACAGTATAACAAACTATCTACCGGATTTGAATACATTCGGGAAACGCTGAGTAGCGAGTCCGACAATATCGAATGGAAAGGTATTTCCACGATGGCTCTCTATGCCCAGGATGAAGTGAACTTCAACAAACATTTTCAAGGAGTCGTGGGACTTCGTTACATTTATCATCAGAGTTTCCACAGTTATGCTACTCCGAATGTAGCCTTGTTGTATAAAGTGGGAGGTTTTAATTTCCGGGGTTCTTATGCTTCCGGATTCCGTTCACCGGAACTGGCCGAATTATATACTTTCTCTGAATCCAAACGAACTTCACGTCTGACGATCGGAAATGAGAATCTGAAACCTGAAAAGAGTGATAATCTGACGTTGAGCGCTGAATATACAAACCGTAACTTCTCGGTGTCTGCTTCCGGATTTTACAATCATATCCGTGATATGATCAATTACCGGGAATTCAGCAAAGAAGAAACAGACCGTTATAATCAGGAAAACGGAACGGATTTTGCCAGTGTACAGATTCGTGACAATATCCAGAGTGCAACAATCAAGGGCTTCAATGTCCGTTTTGATGCTTATATTGGAGCCGGATTCTCTATGAACGGCGGTTATACGTTTGTGGATGCGAAAGATAATACGAACGATCGTCCGGTGGACAAGAGTGTAAAACATAGTGGTGTGGTGGCTGCTCTATGGAATCATACCTGGAATAAATATACCTTGAATGTGAATTTCAACGGACGTATCCAGGGCGAACGCTTCTCACAAAGTTATGGATATGCACCGAAGTTTTCTCTTTGGAATCTGAATACATCCCATCGGTTTGTGCTGAAAGATTTCATCCTTGAACCGGGAGTCGGTATCGAGAACTTGTTCGATTATGTGGACGACCGTCCGTATAATTCCAACTATGCCACGTTGACGCCCGGACGTACTTACTACGTCAGTTTGTTGGTCAAATTCAATAAGTGATGCGCAGACGAGGTTTCCTTCGAATGATAATCGGGCTGATTGCCTGCCTGGCTTGCTGGCACTCGCTTCAAGCCAAGGTAGGACGGGAGTTTGTCGCTTCGGATATCCGTGAATCGATGCAGAAAGGTGATAAGCTGGCCATTCTGATGGTTCATTTCGGGAGTGCTTATCCGGAAGCCCGTGAATCTCTTGAACGGATGAATGAGCAGGTACGTCAGGCATTCCCGCAAGTAGAAGTCCGACAGGCTTACAGTGCCCGCAGTATAGTCAATCGTGTACGTCGTCAGGGAATCTGGATCGAACATACGGCAGATGCTTTGATCTCTCTGAAGAAAGAAGGATATACGCATGTTGTAGTACAACCTTCAATCGTGATAGAAGGAGTAGAAATGGAAGCCCTGCGTCGTGATGTGGAATTACGGAAAGGTCTGTTTAAGGAAATTCGTATTGGTAATCCGTTGTTGTATGATGATACGGACTATGAGGCTGTGATAAAAGCATTGACCGGCAGTTCTGTGGCTTCTCACTCCGGTGCCAAGTTGTTGATTGCTAACGGAACCTATCATGCCAGCAATGCAGCCTATGCTAAATTAGGCTATATGTTGCAGTTGTCCGGGCATAAAGACTATTTCGTCGGGACTCGCGAAGGCTTCCCAACTTTAGAGACAGTCATTGGTCAGCTCCAGGCAGGTAAATACAAACAAGTGACGTTACTGCCTTTTATGTTTGTCTTGATCAAATCCAACGAAAACCGTGTCTCTGCCTCATGGCGGGAAGGTTTGGAAAAAGCCGGATTCAAGGTTAGTCTGGAGGCTAAAGGACTGAGCGACTACGAAGCTATCCGTCGTTTGTTGGTCGAACATCTTCAGTTTGCCTTTGCCTATAAACGAATTTCTGTCAATGAACGGAAGGAAATGTTCGGTAGGTTTTAGTCATTAGATGTAGATTATTAAATAAAAAAACAAGTTGGCATTAGGCTTTTGTACCTGTGCCAACTTGTTTTTATTTTATCAGATACCTTTAGGCAAGGTTCTATTCTGCCGGTTTCAATTCAATACGTTCAAATTTAGGACTGGCACTCATGGTTCTCAACCGACTACCAGGCGTGAAGATAATCTTCCCTTTCTTGAACAACGACGTATTAAAATCTTCGGCATTGGCTACACCTGAACTACCTACACTCAAACGGAAATTCCCAAATTCTCCCATCTGTACGCTGTTCCCTGCCTGAAGTTCAGTAGTTAATACCCTGATCAATCCATCGATGACCACCATCACATCTCCCTTAGACGCCGTCGAACGATCGGCAATTCGTTCGCACAAGGTATCAAAATCGACCTGTTGCCTGATTTTGATCTGCCCGTAATACAATTTGCTACCTTCCAATGCACCCTCACTCTTGTCGGGTCGTTGTACTAAATGATACGTAAGTGACATATACACCTCCTTTTTTAGTTTGTTAATCCATAAGTTTTCAAGTTAGGCAGGATATCATTTCACTGACTTTCTACGGTCCTGCCTTTTATTTATTACAAAGATAAAAGACCAAGAATGTTCCATTTCAGTTATATGAAGATAGACGAATAAGTAAGTTAATACCTTCAGATACAGATTTCTATACGAATTAAACTTTCGACTTGTTTTTTGGTGGCTGGTAACGGAATGTGTAACTTACAGTAAAAATTAAAAGGTTGTTATCATATGGAAGATTTTAAAATAAGATCATACGGCTGGCAAGAATTAGCCATCCTTTATGCACCGGATCTGACTCCGGAATCGGCAGGCAAGCGTTTAAGCAGTTGGATACGTTTCAATCCAAAACTTACGCACGAGTTGCAAGAATCGGGATGGAAAAAGGGACAACGGGTTCTCACCCCGCTTCAAGTACGTATCATCATCCAGTACCTAGGCGAGCCGTAATAAGTACCTATCCGTCTCAGGATGGGTAGGTACATAGCAGAGGTTAAATAATTAGCTGTACGCGCGCGTATAATCATTTTTTCGAGATCAGATACATAATTAAATTTTACTTAATATAGATTCGTATTCATTTAATTCAGATTAAAGAATATTTAATTCAATGCATTAAAAACTAGTAAATTAAATATTTTTCTTCGAATTTTTTGGTGGAATGAAAAATATTTATATTAGCTGTAAATTATAAATTTTATCTATATGAATAATTCTATTTTTAATATTTTCTGGAATGTGTACACAAACACATCCACAAAGACCATCACTCTAGAAGAGTTGATGGCTAGTATGAAAATCGGGGATTATCCTACCGGAATGCGAAATCCTGAAACGGGTATGTTCTATACCCTAAAAGAGATAACCGAAAAGGCCCGTAAAGCAGGGAAAGGAACACCGGAGTATGATGAAATCAAGAAGCAGATGCCAGCAATTACCCCACATGCCTTCTTCCCCAAAAATGTACGTAAGGCAGAGGAGGAACATGAACTAACCGATTTACTCATGCTTGATTTCGACAAAATTCCGGAAGGTGTTTATGATCAAATTGGGGAGAAGATCAAACAAATATCTTCGGTTTATATAGCTTTGCCCAGTCTGAGCATGCAAGGGTTTCATGTTTTGCTTCGTGTTAAAAACTTGACGGATGCTATCTTCAAGGTGGTTTATGATAAAATGGCCTTGTTTATTTCAAGTATAATTGGTGTGCCACATGACAAATCGTGTTCGGATATTACCCGGTTAATGATTATCAACTATGCCCCGGACCTCTACGTGAACGAAAATTCGGAAGTAATCGATGCAAACGAGGTCATGGCTATACTCAATAGCCTGAATGCAATTCCGGCAGACGGTAGTATTGGTCTCCAAAAGTATCTGAATAAGGTGGACCAAGATGTAGCAATGATACCGGGTGTACGCCACCGGAATCTGCTTGCCTACATCACACCTCGTCTGAACCGGGCTGGGTTTGAGAAGGGAGCCGTTATAGAGGAATGTGTAACCCGTTATTCCGAACCGGACTTTCAACGCAAAGAAATCACTGAGATTATTGAATACATCTACGAACATAATAAAGATGAGTTTGGAAAGAACAAGAAGGCTTATAGCTTCAAGCAACGTTTAGTGGAAACGGTCAAAAGTTCAAAAAGTTCATTAGGTAATAATGCTACAGAAGGCAGTGAATAGCTGTCAGAGTCGGAGGTGGATGAATTCTTTAGTCCGATCTATGCGAAGATGCCCGATTATGGCGAGTTCGAGGCAGAGATGCCTTTTTTGGTCCGTGAGGTCATGGATACGAAGGAACGGAAGGATATCCAGTGGGCCTTGTGCATTAGTAGTCTGGCTGCTTTCGGGGGAATGATCCCGAACCTCCGGTTCTATTCCAAACGAGAGATGTCTCCGCTGGTCAGTGTCATGTGGGTAGGTCCCTCGAGTAGCGGTAAAGGAAACATCAATACGATCGAACGGATTGTAAATCTTTACGATGATGCAATCGGGGCTTGGCAGCAAGAGACGGAGATCAATCCGGCTAAAGCCAAGAAGAAGGAATATGACGACTGCATGGCTCAATATAAAGCCTCGAAGGACAAATCCGCCCCTTGCGACTGTGGGGAAGAGCCCATAGTTCCGAAGAAGTTACACTTGTTGACTTCCGCTCACACTTCTGAAAGCCAACTGGCCTATCGAATTTATTCAAATAGTATTTTCACTACTTTTTTTGTAACAGAGGAAATCGCAAGTGCTGCGAGCAACCGGTTCCAGAAATATGGTATCAAAAACGAATTCTGGCGAGATAGTTTAGAGAGCGGCTCGATAACCATCGATTATAAGAATGGAGATTATTTCAAAGTCCCGGAAGTTCATTTGATCCAGATTGCGGGAGGCACACTTTCAGCCGTCCAGCAGTTTATCGAAGATCAGGACGGCGGTTTGTTCGCTCGGTACATCTATCTCCCGCTTGTGAATGATTACCAGTATATTCCGCTGAGTGAGATGACTATACGCAAAAGGGATTATTGGGCTAAGCTACAAGGATCAATCAACACCTTTGCCAAGTTCACGCTGAAGTCTCATGTAGAAGTAACCTTCAGTCGGGAATGTTTGGACTTGCTAACAGAAAAGATTGCCGCTTGCAACGCTAAGTCCACTTATCTGGAAAGCGATGCAATGACCAGTTTTACAATGCGTCTGCGCAACAAAGTAATGAGCCTATGTGCTACGCTTACGTATATGCATGCCTACGACCGGAACGAATTGTACGACAGCTATACAGCAGACCACCCGCAGCAGATCGCTTGCTCGGTGCAGACTGCCCGTTTGATTGCCTCTTGGATAGATTATATCTACTATACGGCTGCCCAGTTCATTATGCCTCTGCCTACAGGAAAGATTGCGAAGTTGAAGAAACAGGACACATTGACACGGGATATATTGGACAATCTCCCTTGCTTCTTTACTACCCAGGATCTCCTTAAGGTAGCAGCAGATAAAAATGTTTCTGAGAGCACAATAAAGCGAAGATTGAAAGATTGGTTAAGTAGCCATTTGGTCGAGAAAGTATCGCATGGCATCTACCATAAAGTAGGCTGCGTGGAGACGAAGTTAGAACTCAAAGCCGCTCCGACTCCGGCACCAGATCCAACTCCAGTACCTGAGTCCGAACCTCTACATCACTGGGACTACTAAGTGAACTTATTGACCTTTTTGAACTTTTGAGCTTTCTGAACTCTTAACAAGAGGAAACTTCTTTTCGAAGAGGCTTCCTCTTGCTTGTTTATTGCCCCACTTCTTCTCTTGCCGTTATCGGTAAGAAAAATTACAACGAATCCGGATTCCGGAAATACATATTATTAGGATCTGTTTTCTCTCTCAATTTCTGCCAGGTACTAGAAGAAGTCTGTTTATCCAGACCTTCTTGTTTCTTTTTCTCTGCGGTGCCAAACAATCTCTTCCAGAGGGGTGTTTGGCTGGGTTT
>OMFJ01000322.1_pt1 | contig 23370 bp, 26 predicted proteins | sample 1674351 | NCBI WGS metagenome assembly OMFJ01 (sample SAMEA103958164, study PRJEB25191) | human gut metagenome | biome: human-associated habitat [ENVO:00009003]; feature: intestine environment [ENVO:2100002]; material: feces | place: Germany | collected 2013/2015
GAAAAATGAGGCTGATTTTCTTAAAATGAATTGTTGTGCCCAAATTCAAGATTTAGGCTTATTAGAAGACAATTGGGATGGATATGGTGCAGTAAAAGTACTTCCTGAATGTATTAGTAATGCTCTAAATATTATTAATTATAAAAGTATGATTTGCGATTATATTCAGGATATATACGCAAATCCAAATGGAACGGTTTCTATATTGTGGGATAATGAAGCTGGAGATTCTATAGGATTAGAAATAGGGGAAAAAGAATTTTCTTATTACGTTGCTAGAAAAGATGGCAATGAGTTTGTGAAGAATGTTAACTTTTCGGAGTTGCATTATAAAGAACTTTCTGCATATATATATCAATTGTAATGTGTAATATACCAAATGAAATAGACGATAAAGAATATATAATGAGAACTATCTTTTCTCCAGCTAATTTTAATAGAGGAAAATTACGTCCTAATTATATGCGGCCACAAATTACTAGGCCAGACGAAGATGATGAAACTATTGCTTCAAACAAACTTTCCGTAACTCGATACAATTATGTAGATATTGAATTCTGTAGAAATCATGCAAGAAGTCATAGCAGTCTACCTAATCGAAAATATTGGGGGTTCGCAAGATTTATCGCAGAAGACATTAGGGAATGTGGTGCAGATATAGTCTATAAACCTGTAGGAGACAATCTAGCACATGCTAATATTGTATATCCTTTTCAAATGAAAATAGGAGAAACTTTGGATCCAGAAATTGAATTAATGATTAAACGACTTGTCGGTAAAGCAAAAATTTTGCAAGACCCAGATCCTGATAGTGAACATTGGACTGGTGATGATCCATTAGAATAATTTTTGTATTAGACTTATTATATTTTTCGGTTTCTATAATAATTACATTGTTAAAGTATGATATAACACTGTTCATAAGCCAATAAATATTTTTTACGATGCCCCTTATAATGATATATGAAGATTAGAATAATTATCTTTATATATCATTTTATATTTCTAAATTTTGAATATTATTTATAATGTCTAAAGTGTAAAGGTGTGGATAGTGTGTATTTAAAGTAATCTGTGTATTTTGTAAACAATTATTCGGAATATAATCAATACACCCTCCAATATCCCCCAACTCCAACATAAGGAGACAATCCATTCTGTCCGATACCATAACCGGCTATCACACCGATTCCCCATTTACGTGGTTTTTCCCGGATGATGATCTTCTCGGGATAAACCCATACGCTATCCAATGATGGTTTATAACCGGAAACCCAAGCATGATAGTTTTCGGTTTGGTATTCTTTCTGTGATATTGGAACAGGGACATATATAGGTTCGTGAATTGTGTCACCATCAAAAGTTATATAGACAGGGAACAACTCAGGTATTTCCTGTACGACAGTCTCGATCACGGGATAAGGGATACTGTCACGAACCGTATCACGGATGCGGACGGTATCAGCTACAAGCGTGGAACCACATGTTCCCCGTCGCCCATAACCGTAGCCAATTGCAGAACATATTACTGCTGTCAGCAATATGATGAGTATAGCTTGCCAAACTTTCATAGCAATTCCCAGCCATCAATCACATCACACATATCCGCCTCTTGTCCGTTCTCGACCTTCGACATAGCGGCGACTATTCGGATCATCATCTCCCTATTGTCTGTCCGGATTGGATCGTCAGCGGGGATTCCAGATCTTTCCGACACGAAAGATATATAGTTTGCCGTGTCATTCTCATTTTTCGGCGCCCATCTACTGATCATCTGACGGATCGTGTTCAGCTTATAATTTATCTGATAATTGCGCAGGATCTTGAATATAGCCCGATAACCGTAAGCCATGCTCTCAAATTGTTTGAACTCCTTGTCTTGTGAATGGATAACCTCGCCCTGGAACTTATCCCCGTTAATCCGGATATTACCCGGATTGTTATTTCGATAACCTCTTGATTTTGCCATAGCCTTAACCATTTAACCGATGATAAAAATCCAACTTGATATTCTCATAAACAGCAGAAACATTCGTGAAAGCACGTTTATTGTTGGCTCCTGATTCATTATAGAGTTCTCCTTCTACTACCTTGGCAACCCATTCCACCCAATCCGGATTCGTGTATTCAGATAGCCGCTTGCCACGATAATGATAGCTATCAAACCGACTATTTCTATCCTGATACAGATTCGTGAGTAATGTACGTATCTTCTGGGCTGTAGCCTCTCTGTCGGCAATATGATTTTCTTCCCGAACTCTCTTAATCAACCGGCAAACTTTTTCTGTGGCCAAGTCAAAATAGACATTGCTGGTATTCTTTATCCTGAGCTGTGTCTCCGGGATCAAACCTTCTGCAATATCAACCATCGTTTCGAGATTCTTATTTGCCTTCTCCTGTACATCAGTAATCTTCTCACCAAATTCAGTAAAGATGCGTTCTGTCAGATTCTTGTAAGATACCATGTTCCACACTAATACTCCTATGGCGAATACAAGGAAAAAAGCTGCTATGACCACCAAGATCCCATACTCGCTGATACCTTTTGCTACTTGTAATGCTGCTTCTGTCTGTTCCATGTTTTTCTAATGAAGGGCGGCCTGTCACACCGCCCAATTGATAACCTAAACTACCTAAAACTTAATCCAAATGAATTACTTCATCTTTCGGCTTGAATAATTCCCAAACAACCTTTACCAAGTCATAGAATCCACATCCGGATAATCCGGCAGCAACTCCATATACCAATGTCTGCCACCAGATAAGGCCAGCCAGCGGTTCCGAGATCTTCAGTACCCATGCCAGCATACAGACAATAATTCCCACGCCAACAGAAATACCAATCTTTGCAATCTTGCTTCCATCAATAGCCGGGATCAGCTTGAAGATCTGTGTCACTACGGATGAAATGACAGTAACGATACCTGTAAATGTGGAAAGATCAAGAATAATTTGAGTTCCCTCATTACTTACTTCTGTTTGTGCAAATACACCACACACAAAGAGCAATAACATGCTCATAACCAAAACAATCTTTTTCATAACCTAAACATTTAAAAGGTGAAACATTATAATAGTCTTATCCATGAAAATCTTTTCCTGCAATACACATAGTCAGCATATCGATCATACTGGTATGCCTCTCTTTCAAAAGATATATTGTCGTATGACTTCTTACCATATATGAATAGCTTCACTATCCACTCTAGCAGATACCACAGGTAGAAGAAGATGTAAAGCATCTCCTTCATTTGCTCTGTGTGAATACGCTCATGGTTTAGAGTTCGCTCATATAACGGCTTATACTCTTTATGGGCAAAGACAAAGCCGAACAGATTAATTGCTACGAACGGCTTAAACGGGATTAATTTGTTGTAGATTACTTTCATGATCTTATAATTTATTTCATTACAAATAGCATACTACTCCTTAGAAGCGCTTAATCCAGTTTTATACTATTTGTATACTGCTAGTGTGTACAATATCATACATACTAAAGATAAAATAACTAATGCTGTAATCATACAAAACAATATTAAACTTTAATTTTGTTATTATTAAATATCTCCAACAGGACAAGTTGTTGCTGAAACATCAATCGTCCTACTAACTATTTCGCCTGAATCCATGTAAACATTCCATACGCTCCCGTCATTATATTTTGTAGAACTACAACAATAGTATGAAGACGGAAAGCCTTGTTTGAATATTTTTTTTAGCATAGCATCTATTTTTGAAACATTTTTAGATATTATTAATACTTGACCTAAAGCAGGGAAATACCCTCGGTTCCCATTTGGAAATATATAGTTATTACAAGCATAAAATAAAGGAATTACTTCTTCTGAATATTTAGATAAATGAGCATTTGTATTTTTTTTGCCATTAAAATCTAATTTCGCTACATTTGAATTAGAACTCACAAAACAATTTTCAACCATTTCTGATATAGTTGAAAAGTCAGCATAATCTGTTCTTTCAGGATTTAATAAAAATTGTGAAGTTTTACCTTCAACATTACCAGATAACGCAACGCATGCTGCTTTATCAGGATCTCTACCCTTTAAAGGAGAAGCTGATAAAATTAATTTTTTAGGTTCATATGAAACGCCAGCCATCCATGCGCTTGTCATATTTTCATAATTCATATTGACTTTATTAAAATCATCTCCTTCTTCATGCGTCAACAATACTCCATTTTCTTCTTTCTTAAAGACATACAAACCTTCGTTAGTTAGTGTCTTACCTTCTTTTGTAAGAATTGTATAAGCCACATCATAACTATCGCCATAAGTAGAAGAGCTTTTTTTTGTAAAAGTCATATCTATACTTTGATAATAGTTTAATGCAGATTGTGTTATACAAATAGTAGCTGCCCGACTTGTAATATATCCAGGCTCATTTGCATACACTTTGCCTTTTGTTTGAACATTCTCGTATCCAACAAATAAACTATCAAGACAAAATGTACCATCTTCCATTAACATGTAGACCCCTTCAGGTAAAAAAGTTTTAGAGTATAATTCTTCGAGACCTAAAAATATTTTATTTATAGGTTCATCACCTAAATAAATATTATTCGCAATTATCTTTCCCATATTATCCAATTATTATATAAAGAGTTGCTGCATCTTTAATTCCTAAAGCATCATACTCTGACTGAGTAAGTTTTTTAATTATTCTAACTTCATCAGAAGAAACTAAATCTTTTGCTTTATAAAAAGTAGCTATATGCTTACCAGTTTCATTTGCTGTTTTAGAAATTTTTATTGTAAAAAGTTGATTCGTAACTCCTTCGCCGATATTGCTATCCGCATTAATTATAGCATTTACATCTCCAACCAAAATGTTCACAAAGCACTCTGATGCTTTTTGGTACTCTTCCTTATCTAAATCAGATCCAGAAGCGGATCCTATAAATAAATTTGAAGTACCAAAAAAGATTCCACACATCGCATTTATACGCAATATTTTTCCGTTAATTAATTCTTTATGAATTGTATCGTATTGTTCTTGTGTTAACTCAACGGTAGAATTATGCTCAGGAAAATAATTTGCTATAAACTCAATATCAACAAATGGACTTTCTGGATTAACTGGTGAAAGATTAATCTTAGTTTTAAAGTCTTCAAATTCGCTCTGTCTTACATACCCGTCATACTTCAGCTTAGCGTTCTTTGGAGCTAATACAGGGGTACCTCCGTTTTTATCTTTTACAAATACAGGAGATGAAAATTTCGAGTTTAATTCTTCAACAAAGGAATCGCTTAGCATCTCTTCTGTTGTCTTGGATGGAGAAGTGACAAAAGAAATATTTGACTCTAAATCCATGAAAATATATCCCTGCGACTTTTCGTTATTTCGGTAAAAATTTGAAGGAGCACTCATATATGCTAAAGCGGTTGCAATTAACAGATCTCCCTCAAACGTACCGACCATATCGGCTGCAGATGTAACATTTGTAGTTGAAAAATCATACCCTGTCAATTCTTTTGTTACAGAAGGATAAGGAGGTGTAAGAGTATTAAGTACCATAAGCTTATGACTATTTTTTATAGTATTATCCTCTATTTGAATTTTAAAAGCTCCATAATAACCATTAGCTTCTAAATAGCCGTCCACTATTGGTGCTAAAGATGGAGCCGATGACATAGCCACAGCTCCTGCCATTATAAAAGATTGAATCGTTGTGTCTTTAGCAAGTTCGCCTTCTATTATTATTTTCCCTATAATAACATTGTTTATTATTATATTGTACATATCTTTACCGCCACAAAAAAAGCCAGCACCACCACCACTAGCTGTGGTACAATTTAAAGTAATGTCTTTTAAGATAAAATTATGGAAAAAGCAAGGATATGCTTCGCCAAATAAGCCAACATTTGCGTCAGTTATAAAATTAGATATTGCAGCATTATTCCCATCAAACTCTAAAGCACTTCCAATAGCACTTGGATCTCCCAATATTGGAAGTGCTTTATTTCCAAAATCTAATGATTTTGTCAGTTTAAACTGTATGAGAGAATCAGATCCTTTATATGTCGTAATATTAGCTCTTACATAAAGCAGATCCGCACAACTTTGAATCAAATACGGATCATCTTTCGTACCTGTTCCCTGTAAACTTTCAGATATTGTGGAACCATCCCATACATCTGTTTCAAACTCTGTATATTCATAGGTAGAATTATGCGTATGAGATTCGATATTACCTGTAAGGACCTTCTCTATTGATTCCTTTGTAACAGTATCTCCTGCTTTAACTTCTTCCCATTCTCCATTCTTTCGCGCGTATTGTTTATCGTCAGAAGGGGCATCCAATATATAATCGCCAGAATCTTGCTTTTTCCCGAGCTCCTCTGTCAATTTTTCCGAAGTGACAAAATTAGAAGTGTCAGGTGCTTCATACAAAACAAATGTACCACTCGCTGAGTTTGGTGCGCTTGGTCTGAATAAATATGTCTTACCGGCTTCCAATCCTGTTTCTGTGGCATACACATTACCACTACCTTCTCCATTTTGACCGGGTTCTCCTTTAGGGATCGAAATATCCATTATATACTTCGGATTCCCTTCGGGTGTTTCTCCGTTTGGGGTTAATTCGACAGAAGCTTCTGAGCTTGGCAGACCCGTTGTCACTGATCCCACTTCAAATACTGGTGGTTCACCTTTATCACCTTTTTGTACTGTAAGATTCAGAATATATTTCGGATTACCATTTTCATCCTCTCCATCTGACGCAAAACTTCCAGATGGCGTACTTCCTGACTGTGCATTGACCGTCGCCAAAATAGGTTTTTTGGTCAGTTCTGCTTTGTCTGCCTCGCTTAAATCTGAATACTTCAGCTTGATATCATCCATTGATACCAATGTCTTATACGCAGTATCCTCTTCTGATTCGTATTTCCACTCAATCCCTGATTCGCCTTTGCGAAAGACAACTTTTTCTCCGGCATCACCTTTGTCACCTTTTAATAAGGCTATATCAATAAGTGTATTCCATTCTGATTCTCCGACATACCTCCATTGGATAGCTGTAGAAGAAGCTGACAATTCCACGGTTTTCCCGTCTATACCTTTCAATACAGAAAGGGCCACACGAACCAACTTCATTGTTGATCCGCTTTGGAATATTCCAGGAAGGGATGTCAAGTTCGACAAAGAACTAACCTCTTCATACTGGATCAGTTCTTTTGATTCAGCAGCAAGAATCTTTTTCGTTTCCGCCGCTATCTTTTGTAAATCTTCCGGTGTGATAGTCGTACCGTCCGATAATATAATGTCTCCTGCTGCCATGATTCGTTCAATTTACATTTAATTCACTCTTAATTTGTTTTACGTCACTTATAAATGTGGTAAAAGCCAAAGTCGCTATATCTTCTGGCACATCTCTTGATATACTTATATTTATTTCTCCGTTTGATGTACTACTAAGATTTCCCAGCTTTTTATCTCCTTTTTTCAATGAAGCGTAAATATCTTGTAGGTTTTCACCAGTATTTTGAGCTATATTGTAGCTAAGCTCCATGTCGCCAACTTCACTTTTATATGAGGTGCGTGTAATACTTGATAATTTTGTAGCCATATTATTCCTCTCCATTATTTAAAAGTTCTCTAACTTGACCGTATGCGCCTGGTACAAGGCTGGCACAAGCAGCAGAAAGAATAAGTTTTCTTTCATCCTTATCAAATTCCATTTCGTCCTCTTTTTCATTTATAAGGCGGTTACACAGTTTATAAGCTGCGAATTTTTCATCCGCACTGTTACCAGTTCCCTCTCCGGAAAATAAAGCCTTAGCGATTGTTACTTTAATTGTATCGCCTTTAGAAACTTCATCACCTGACACATTTTTAAACTTCTGATTCAAATTCACTTTCATAATAATTCCCATTTAAATTGTTTATATTTAAAGCTTAACTTTCAGTCTATTACCATCATTAGTATCACAATATACAGTACCCCTAGGACATGTAGCAGAGTTTATATTGCTTTGAGTGATTAAATAGCTTGGATTAAAGTATAAACCTATAGTTGGATTTATTTGTATGCCTCGCATAGATAGTCCTGCAGTACTCAGTAAAACTTTATTAGAAGAACTACCAGTAAGTTCAAAGGCTCCAAATGTACCATCGGAAGCACTTTCAAAATAGAACCTGGCAATTCTAGCTCCGGAAGAATTGTACATGACCAATTTATCATTCGATCCTGGCTGAATAATTAGTCTATTACCGGATTCTTCTGATTTAATTGTTCCTTTAAACGTTGCATCTCCTGCTGTGTTCCAATTGATGTTATTTCCAGCCAAAAAACCAGATCCATCATGACGCAAAACCAACTTTGCTGTGTTACTGACTGCTTGAGAATAGGTTCCACCCGCCCAAAATGCCACATTATCACCTCGGTTTGGAGACATGCCTGCCTGGCAGGTAAAGTTTGAAGTGCTACTGCCGGTACCTGTCTCTATACGGCGGTTCAACATCATACGGGTTGAATCAAATTTATAGAAAGCACCTTCAACGTCTTCTATCTTCTCGTTGACCTGAATTTGGAAGTAATCCAAGGCTTGTTCTACTTCTGTCATAGATGCCAGTCCTTCCACTTTCGCCTGAATCATTTGGGAGGTCTGTGTTATGGTAGTATAATTCTGTAACTCTCCATCCACATAGGTTCCAACTTCCGTCTGTATCTTGGTTGATGTCCATTGCTGCGTTGCATAATCACGACGCACAAGATTTTCAAATTCATCGTACTCATCATGGAATGCATTCAGTTCAGCTATGTCTGCTTTGAGGGAAAGAGATGTTTGAAATTTCTGTTCCAACTTTCCTGTTTCTGAATCAAACTCTTCCTTTGTAACCCTTTGACTAATCTGTTCAGCCGTTACTTTGAACTCTGCATCGTATTTAGTATAAATCTTGCCAGTTTCCGAATCAACATATTCTTTTTTGGCCGTCAACTTTATCTCTTCCGCATTCTGCGTAATTTGCGTCTGTAATCTTATCTCTGCATCCGCCAACGCATCATTGAACAACGACACTCCATAGATAAGGATCTCTCCTGTAAAGGCGATCTTGAAATCTCCAGTTTCGTTCCATTTACCGACATGGCCCATCTTTACATAGTCTTCCGTCGGTGAAAGCGATTCATTCACATACAAGTCGCTTCCTTCTATACCGGCAGTAAGTGTTCCCGATGTAAGAACCTTATAGTAGAAGGAGAACGAGTAGGTATATTCGCCCTCTTCCGTTTCTTCATGCACCGGTATATCCATGACCTCATTTTTCTGGATAACGTTCGATCTCCGTATGCGGAGCACGTTCCGGTTTCCGTCCTGATAAATGTCAGCTATCGCATCCTTTTCAGCCATGAACTCTCCGTTGGCTATCAGGAACGCGCCGGAGAAAGCTAAGAAGTGAACTGTGCCTCCTGCCTCCCAATAGTTCATGTTCTGGCTGAAAGTAGAATTGACAAGGATATTTCCGGATTCCAGCGACATGTCATTACGAATCTCCCCGATAGTGGATTCAAGCTTGCCATTTAGGACAGAAAATTCCTGTTCTACCGTATTACCATTATCAAGTATGTAAGTCGAGTTTTCGAAATAGGCTCCATTACCGTATATACCCCAAACTCCGGTCAGGTCGATACCTGATTTAGTACGAATACCGGTCAAATTTCCCATGCGGGCCTTTGTTGCGTTCTCCGGATCAGTTTTCATGCCATATACAACATCAATATACGGCGCACCTATTTCGTCTATGGTGGTAATCTTAACAACACCTTTTCTTGTTGAGTCCGTAACGCTATCAACGCGTGTCAAGACATCACCTTCAGCAATATCTTCCAGGTCTCCTACGAAATTGGAGAATGTGATCCAGTCCAAACGCTTTTCGCCATCCGTAAGGCTTCCGACACCGGCATCTGTTACCCGCAGCTCATACTGTTTGATAACATTGTAATTGTTTCCGGCCGATGGCAGTCCGCCGAAACGCTGTACCATCAAGATGTCGCCGGAACGAAACGGGTTATAAATCACTCCTTCATCCGTATCAAGATAGATTCGTTTCGATGCCTTATCGTAATGATCAACCTTCATCATGCCGGCGAATATCACGTTGTCATTCTCTCCACGAAGCTGTGATATTACCATTTCGAACACGCGAAGTTTTCCCCTTACTATAATATCGTCTATCTCCAGCCTGTATTTTGTTTCTTCAACCTCTGCTGCATTGATACGCTTGTATGGAGACAAATCCCAGCCAAAACCGTTTGGAAACCCTGAAATAAATTCTGGTGATCCAACACGATTCCCTACAAATATATTTTGTCTTACATTAATTGAATCAAAGATAGAACTACCGTCATTCCATATTTTCCATCCTTTACCTTCAAAACCATCAATAAATATTGTAGAATTAATGTTACGATCAAAAGAGATATTTCCATGAGCAGTATCATCAATATCTTTTCTGAGATAACGGTCGTCGAGCGCGGAAGCGATCCGGACGCTCTTCACACTGGTTACGTGGCCAAAATGATCTAGCTCGATGTTTTGGACAAACACATCATCTTTGTTTTCGGTACTTTCTCCTGCCGACACTCTTCCGTGGCCAATGGTATAGATTAATGCCCCATCTGTGGTACGACTCACCTCAATCCCTTCTCCCGACTTGATGTCGAAGTCGGCGTCTACCGAGATGGATCCGCCACCACCGCCGTAACCTCCACCTCCGCCACCAGTCTGTGCTGCCGCCTGGATACTATCGGTCAACCGTTTGTTGCGCGGCGTAGCCGGAATCTGTACTTCTACATATTTATATTGCTCTTTCGCCATACCGTTCATCATTTAAAACGTACCCCCTCGAAATGGTCTTCCGAGAATTGAACCATCTTGATATTGCTCTCTTCGTCACGCAGGCGTTGCGTCTCCTGCAAGACGACGTACTTGCCCGGCTCGCTCTTGTCGGTGAGCGTGCAGAATTCGGGGATCAGTTCCGCCGTGCCCGACAAGACCAGGTTGCGCCCCTCGTAGTTGGAATAGACCGTCCCGATCATGAGCTTCTCGAGGCGTTCCTGCACGCCGCCCCGGTAGAACGTACCGACAACCGCATGTGTCTGCGTGTCGAACACCTGCCCCAATGCCACCGGCGAAGGGTTCTCGAGCGTCCCCAGCACGGTGTCGATCTTGATCTCTTCGGCGGCATCCTCGTTGATCCACGCCGAGAAGCTGATGTCTTTCGTGTTGATGCTGTTCCCGTAGCCGTCCACCAGTTCCACCTTGGGATCTTTGAACCACCAATGGCGGCACTGCGAATAGTTCTTGGTGTTGATCTCCTTGTTATAGTCCCACGTGATCAATCCTGTTCCTACTTCCAGTTCCAGGTATCCGTACTTGTCGGGGAAGGGGATAAACTCGCCATCGCCCATCTTGTCGAACCGTGAAGGAAGCGTATCCCGGTAATACCCGATGATCTGTTTGTTAAGTTGCCATCCACCTAATCCTGATTCATCCTTCCGATTGCCTTTCCACCAGCACAGAAAGGCATCCCCCCAGGCGGCTTCGCCCGATACCCATTTCACGTTGGTCGTGGAATGGTAGTAGTAATCGCTGTCCTTCACGCCTGAGTTATTCAGGTGTAAGATGGCGTTCCGATTCTCATCCCGCAGCGTCAGCTTGATGGGTAGGTAGACGAAGTTGGCACGGTCCTGTTGTTCGTCCCAGTTGCCTTGCTCGTTGTACTTCCCGGCATCTTCAAACGGATTGTATCGTGGATCGAAAAGCATATTGAGCGTCACCTTCAGCTGAAACTTTCCGCTTCCATCCGTGCTCGCTGGATAAATGAAGGAAGATGGTCCTGCCCGGAATATCATTTCAACCGTACCGGTAGGGGGCAATACGGGTTGGACATGCTGAATAAAGTCGCCACCCGTTCCTTTTCGGGTAGAATAAGCCCAGGCTATCCCTGCCTCAGAATTTCCGGAGTACACCGGGTCCACCCGGAAGAACTTCGGCTTGATATTCTTTACAACGCCTTCCCCTGTATCCGAAATGGTCATCCGGAAACCTACAGCATCCGCCTCGAACCGATTGTCCACATAGGTTGTGTATTGGGATCCTCCGGTGACGGTTTCAGGATCTATCGTGGCATCCAGCAGCGTTGTCTTTTCGTAGGGAGAAAACGTAAGCAGCACATCGCTGTATGTCTTATCGACCGACAGCACCGCGTCATCTCCACCCCAGTTCACTTCCTCCGGTGTTTCGGAATAGAGCTGGTTCAGGTCGTACAACACGATCTTTCCTCCCTTCTGTATCATCCGGAGCGAGAAAGGACGTAACGTTTCGTCAAGCACCTTGCGTATCGTCATCGGCTTGTCGTCTTCGTCAAAGAAGTTATCGCCAAGTACGGATACGGCTGTATAGACAGAATCGTTTACTCCGCTGGATGTCTTGGTACTGATACGAGTGTCGATAGCCGAATACTTAATACCAGACATATCCAATGCCTTCCGAATGATCTGGTCCATACCAATAAACCCGCGCACATTCCACTTCAGCCGGTCGAGCATGGCGAAGTCGGAAAAGGTAAGCTCCACGCAATAGCCGTCTTTGTATGAGAATGGCTCTTCGTACAGTTCGGTATCCAGTGTTCCGCTCCAGTAGAGTGAGCCTTCCCGATATACATCCAGCCGGATACTCCCTGCCTTTACCGTATAGAGATCGACAAATTGGCGATCGTTGTCGGAAAATAGCTGGACTGTTGCCGAGCTGCTCTGTACTGGTTCCAGCTTATCGGTCTCCTGCCATTCGATCTCGACCGGTGACTCACCAAAGCCAACCTGTTGTACTTCGCCCGAAAAACCTTCCTGATAAATATCTACCTCATACAGTACATCAGCATAACTGTAGAAGCCTCCTCTGTATCGTAAGTTCATGCTCATCGTGTCCGTACATTTTTATGTTCTACACCCTGCAAGGCTACATAAAGATCCTTTCCACGTACCTTGGTTTCCAAATAAAGTCCTTCAAACGTCTGTCGTACCGGTTCGATCATGGACTGGAGCTTATCCAGCGGGGCAATCACCTCCGGGTTGTTTCGTGCCCCGGAATATTCACCAACCAAAGCCAATGTCGGACCACTGACGATACCACCGTTGGCGAAGGCGGTCGCATTCTGTAGGGCTGCCTTGGCTGCTGCAGTGGCAGCTACCAGTGCCGTACCGGTAATGATCGCCGCAATAGGGTTGGCAAACATGGATTTGAAGGCGAGCGTAGCCGTACCGGCTGCTATTAACGCCGCACCGAACTGGCTAAGCATATCCATCAACCCAGTCAGCATGGATTTGAATACTTCCAGCCCATTTCCAGAAGCGACGGCTTCACCTAGTACAGAGGCGAATTGCTGGATAGAACCGGTCAGGATGCCACCTATCTGTTCACCGGTAATCTCGATCTCATTGATGGAATCAGAAAACTGCTGCTTCATGAGCTGGAAAGAGCGCGAAAGGGTAGCCTTGTCGAACTCAACAGGAATACTGATCTTTGCAGGTACCGGTAATGTCGCGACAGACGATGAGATCGTATCCTTGTATTTGCTGTCTGCCAAATTCCCTGCAACTCCTTTGGCGATCTGCAGGTTGATCAGGTCGAGCTTCTTCTGGTACAAGTCTATTTCCTTTTGCAGGTTGATCGCATTCTGTACGGATGATTTTTCCTGCAGCTCTTTCAATTCTTGGATCTTCTTCTGCAATCCGGCTATGGTATTCAAGGCTTCCCCTGCACCGGATTTGGATTTGTTTCCTGTTGCTGTACCTGCTGGAGATTCCTGTACATCCCGTGGTATGCCGAGTGAGTTCCACATACGGTTCGGATTGAAAGCCTTCTTCAGGTCGTCAACACGGCCTTGTAGGGTTCGCAGGCTCTTATTCGTCTCTTCCACATTGGTGATATTGACCGAACCTTTCACATCCACCCGTTTATTTCCTGCTGATGCCACCTCGCCCAGTCCTTTCGATACCGGCTTCGTGATGGAAAGCACCACCTTCAGGTCTTCCCATAGCTTATGCACCAAGTTCCGGAATCCTTCCAGCTTCTTGTAGGCTATTACCAGTCCTGCAACAAGGGCTGCTACGGCGGCTACGATCAACCCGATCGGATTGGCATACATGGCAACGTTCAACGCCCATTGCTTGACGGTGGCGGCTACCGTTGCTACACGGAGTGCCGTCAGCGACTTGACGACCAACATGATCTTGGAAGGGATCTCCAATAGCGTGGTGGCGATCCAGTATTTCGCCTGGAAAGAAAAGGCAGACATGGCTGCATAGGCAATCTTGAAGCCTGACGCCAGCTTCGGACCACATGCCACAGCCAGACCGCCAAGTACGGTTGTCAGCTTCAATACGCCGCTTTTCAGCAACGACATCAACGGTATCATCTGCGAGATCATCACCCCAGTATCGCCAAGGGCGGATGCGTAACCGGTCAACCCGCCGCTCATTTCGAAGATGGAAATCTTCATGTCGTCGATACGCGCCTGTATCTGCTTCATCTTCTCTGCCACGGTGTCGGTGCGGATGGCTGCCTGCTCCTGTGCCACGTTCGAGCCGGTAACGGCGGCTGTCATCTCGTCGACTGCCTGCGCGTTCGTGATCAGGTATTGGGCGGCGGCTATGTTTTCCGCCCCAAACACCTTGGCGAGATAGGTTGTGTCTTGTAGTTTCGGTTTCAGTCCGTCGAGAGCCTTGGCCAGTCCCACGTTGGAGAGGTCGACGCCCAGGGTGGTTTGCAGTTTCAGGATGATGTTGCGCAAGGCTGTCCCTGCTTCCGCCCCTTTCAGGTTCATCTGCGAGAGTACCTCGATCGCCCCGGCTGTCTGCTCGACCGACAGTCCGGCAGCTGCAGCCGTTGCGCCCGACACCTTGAACGACTGTGCCAGGTCTGCCACTTCGGCTGCCCCGTATTTCGAGCCAGCTGCCAGTACGTTGATCACTCGGTTAGCTTCTGATGCTTCCAGTCCGAACTGGTTGATGGTGGCCGCCATGGCCGTAGCAGCGTCTGCCATCTCCAGTCCTCCGGCCTGTGCCAGCGTGATGGTCTCTTTCTGCAGCTGCATCAGTCCTTGCAGCCCGATCTTGTCGATCTGTATCTGCGAAGCCAATAAGGTGAAGGCATCAACCGCCCCTTTCGCACCCAAGCCGGACTGTTTGCCCGTCTCGCGTGCCGCCTGGCTGATGGTTTGCAGGTCTTTCCCCACGATCCCGGTGATGGCTTGCAGGTCCGCCATGCTCTGCTGGAAACCTACGCCCGATTCCGACAGGGAAGACAACCCATCGAAGGCGTTCCTTACGTTTTCAGCCCACGAAGCAAGTTCCAAGTTTTTCATCCGTGAACAAATGGTCTGCATCTTCGAGAACATCCCGTTCGCTTTCTTGGTGGATTGCGTCACACCGTCCATCTGCTGACGGATTATCTTCAGCTCTGGCAGCAGCTTGCCTTTAGCGTCAAGTTGGATGGTATATACTAAATTATTCATTATCTTCGCAGCAACTAATTAATTAGACTTATGAGTATAGATGTCATAACAGGGATCGTGTTTGTCTTTACGTGCCTTGTCGTTTACGGAATCTGTCATCTGGGAGACAACGATTGCAGGTGCCAGGATCCGGAACAGGAAGAAGATGAAAAGTAGGGTGGCTGGCGTTAAACGCCTAATCTCTCCTCCACTTTGCGAAGCTCTTCCGGCGACAACCGGCGGGGCTTTTCTTTTGCCTTCTTCCGTCCGCCCTCCCACGGGAAACGGATGATGTCTTCCGCCCGGAGCTTCTTCTTCGAGTATGGCGTCAGGAGGCAATGCGCCAGGAAGCGGGTCTGTTCCCACGAGGTGCGGTAGCGTTGCTCTTCCAGATCGTTCCAGGCGCGGATGGCGGCGTCGAGGGTTTCCATGTCCATGGGATAGATGTCCGCCGGAGGGATTCCCACGACACCCGCCGCAAAGCCAATCAATTCTGTAACCGTCAGTTTTTTTTTGCGTCCTGTACGCCTTCCTGCCCGGCTGCCAGTCCGAGGGCTGCCGTCGCTTGGTACATGTCGATGTAGTCGATCATGTCGTCAGGCTTGTCGAATGGGAAGGCCACTCCGTCCGACTTGCAGGCCGTCCGCACAGCGTGGAAGATGATGCAACCCAGCTTCTCCATGTCATCGCCCCGGAACTGGGTGAAGTCCTCGCCGGTATCGCGCTTGTAGGCCACCATCGCGCCGATTGTCAGGCGTACCGGATATTCTTTTCCTTGGATCTTGATTTTCTTCATATTCTTTTTTCTTGTTTTTTTACATACCTATATCTCTTCGGCGATATAGGTATATCTCGGCGGAGATGTGCTTATATCTCGGTCGAGATATACCTACCTAAATTTAAGCATCTCCTGTCTTGGTCTCCACGTTGCCGGTATTCTCGAACGTGGCTGAGTAGGTAGCGTCGTCATCTGCCGGGCTGCTCTCTTCGAGGCTGGTGATGACGAACAGTCCCTCTTCGTACTCTTCCGTCCCTTCATCGGTAGCGAAGCCGTATTTTAGCTTCACGGGCTTTCGTCCCTTGTACATCTTCAACAAAGATTTGAAACCACAGTCAGCCTGGTACGTGGTAAGTGCTTCCACGCTGATAGAAACCGACAGCTTGGTGACGGATTTCTGGCTGAATGCCCCGTTCTCGGTGTCTTTCGTCACACGTTCCTTGGTCTCGGCACTGTACGAGATCGTGTGGCTGGTGGCAGCTGCCGTCTTGGTCCATGTCGGTTCACCGCTTCCGTCTGATGTGTCAACGAACACCATGAGGTCTCTTCCCTCGATGTAATCTCCTTTTTGTCTTGCCATAATGATGATTTGATTTAAATTAGCCTATTGATTCTACGTGTAATCTCTGCCGTCGCTTTTTCATTTACCTGGTCGTGTACCTCCTCCTGAGCACGTTTGAAGAAGTATTCAGGCTTTACCGAACCAACCGAATGGCTTTTCCAGCCTCCGAACCAGTGTTTCACTGTTCTTTCATCCGTGCCGGTTTCCATCCATTTCACCCGGTAATCGGCCAGGATATGTACTTTAACCGTGTTCACCTTTCGGTTTACCACAATTGTTGCCACTTTCAGGATCTTCATTTTCCGTTTCCTTGGGTTCCACACCTTTCTTTGCCTGAAACCCCTTCTTTTGGATTTGAAGTTGTCGGTTGTCTTTTTAGCCAGGATCTTCATTCCTTCTCGTATGCCGGAAAGACATGCGTTGTTGAATTTCTTGTCTTCCAGTTTGTTTAAGAAAACAACCATAGAAGTGTCGTCTATCCTTGCAGAAGTTTTATTCATGTTGCACCTCCATCATATTTTATACTGAATTTCAGAGCCTGCACGAATCCGCCCTGCGTATAGTCGGACACGCCGTCGGTAATCATTACCGTCATCCTTCCAGGAGGGTCATCGAAACGGACTTCTTCAAACGCCTCTGCCTCCGACATGACCTTCGTGGCGATACGGTCCACCTGGTTGAAAGCGCATCCCCAGATGTTGATCTCGTAACTGAATACATACCCAACGACCCCCATTTTGGTACTTCTCACGGTAAATCCGTTCATGTTGGTAACGCAATATGGGTACTTTGCGTTCTCAGCCGCAATGGTAGGGTATATTTCAGTACCTTCCGGTATCCATTGGCGAAGCATGGAATAGAAAGCTTCGTTTATTCGTTGCATTGATCGGTCCTCCTCAGATAATAGAAAGTGATACCTCTTAATTGTCGTTCAATCCGGATAATGTCATATACAACATCACCGTATTTTATCCTCCAGTCGTTCGAAGCACCTGCGACGGTCCATGTTTTTAGCAGCAGGGTTTGTTCTTCCGGAAGAGCGTCTTGCGATTCGTCTGCCTTCAAAACAACGTCATTCACCTCACACAGTCGTTTTACCGACGTATCGTAGGTCGTTTCCCTTTCGCCGGTAGCCGTTTCTACCTGAATGGGTCTGAGGAACTCCGCGTCTTCGGTAAATCTTCCTAAGTTGTAATCTTTTCCTGCCATGATTGCCATATTAGAGGGTCGGCCAGCCTTTCGGCAGCTGTTACCCGTTCTTGTACCATATTCGCAGGATTCTCGAAGATGGCAGCAGCTTGCATCAGGATGGCAGCCCGAATTTGCCAGGGTAATTCTGGATAGGTTTCCAACTTCCTTCCGGAATAGTTTTCAACCCATTCTGCGCCTGCCATCAGGGCATCACGCAGCTGATCTTCCAGGTCGGGCGATACAGGCATACGTAAATGCTTTCTCAGGTCGTCTGTCGTGATCGGTAAATCCTGCAACTCCATAAACTCATTCCGTTAATCGTTCAACAATTTCTGCTTTAGTCTTCTCGCCAATACCTTTGATATCGGTCAGAGTTTCTTTGGCTGCCATCACATCAGCCATCGTCACCAGCCCTTCCTTGATCAGGATTTCCCGTGCTGGGAAGTCTTCCGGAAGGTCCGATTCCGGCTCTTTGAGTTGTTCGATCGGAAAAGCAAAGCCCTGTTCGATCAATGGCTTCACCATTTCTTCAGGCAGGTCGGCTTGCATACCCGCTGAGTATGCAAAGCCTGCTGCCGATTTGATGAACTGAATCTTCATATCTCAATAAATGGGTTAGGCTGTCACCAGCGCGTCTTTGATCAATACGAACGATTCTGGGCGTGGAACGAATACATTGTGGAACGTGTTCATGATTATACGGACAGCTCCTTCGTCAGCCAATGTATATGGGTCAACAATGATATCCATACCGCCCCAGCCAAGGATCTGTAGGTCGTTCCAGTTACCGAATACGATAGCCGAACATTTTTCCGAAGCTGATCCCTTTGTCAGGTTGCTCGGAACAAAATTCGAGGCGTATGCCGGGAATCCGTTAACCTCGTTGTTCTGCCAGACATAACCACCTACACCGGCAGACATAAGTGTGGTCTTGAATAGACCGCGAACCTTCGGGTTGGTCAGATAGGCCAGTCTTCCAAGATCCGCATTCAACGAAGCTAACTCGGTTTCCATAAATACCATATCGGCGAATGTCGGAATCTTGCCATCTGTTCCCAGTTCAACGGTCTTTGTTCCGGATACATTCAGGATACCTGTCGGTTTATTAGAAGATCCGTCGCCATTGACTGCCGCATCTTCCAGTGCTTCAGAGTGAGCAGCCAAAATATCATTCATTACCATGCGCTCAACGTCCAATGATGACTGTATCAACAACTGCTTGCTGATACCCATTTGCATTGCCAGTCTTTTGGGTGAAATGGATTCTGATGTGAAAGCCTTCTTTTGAGCTGCGACGGCTGAGTTTTCCTGTTCCCAACTTGCACTGACCGGCTTACCTTTTACCAGTGTAATGTTACCGGTCAATCCACCAATCACTTGGGTTCCCATACTCGACAGAACCATGCGCTTGCGCAATTCTTCTTGATACTTCAATTCGCTTTCAATCAGATATCCGCCGTCTCCAGGTGTTGTGGCGTTCTGACCTGTGAATGCTCTGCCTTCCATTACTGCCAATGGAATGTATGATCCTGTAATATTCAATCCCAATGTACGGGCTTCCTGTACACCCATCTGTCGAACTTCTTCTTCTGCACCGTCCATCACCTGACCGGGCATGGATTGGCGAATGAATTTCACCATGCTGAATCTTTGGTTCAGCTGATTCAGTGATCTGTCATTGCTACGCTGCTGTGCTTCTGCCTGTGCCTTCTCAGCCGCGATCTCAACGATCTTGGCGTTCAGTTCAGCAGTCAATCGCTGCACGGCTTCGGTCGCTGTACGGATCTCTTCAGCGGTTGCACCTTCCCGGGTCGTAACGGCCTCGAGGTTTGCTCTGGCTTGCGCCAGATCTCTTTCGATGTCCTTTCTTTCTCTCATCGCTTTATTATTAGGGGTTAAACAATCTGTTTAAGACATAGCCATTAAAGCATCTGCCTGAGCCATTGCTACGTTGGCGCGTAACAGGGCCGATTCCTTTTCGGCTTCCGCTTGTCTCTGTTCTTCTTCGTCACCTTCCGTGTCAGTGTCGAACGATCGTACTTCTCCGACCAGATATTCCATTTCACCGGTAGGCTCTTCATCGGATTTCTGTGCGTGTACTGATCTGACCTTGGCATTGGGATTGGCAGGAATAGGAGTGACCGATATTTCCAGTAGGGATCGGCGGCCATAATAGTAGGTCGGCTTCTTGCCGTCGTAGGCTTCTTCTCCTTTTCCCCATTCGCCACGTTCCATCGTGCGGAATCCAACCGAGCATCCCTTGATTGTCCCTGCCAGTACTTTCTGGAATACCTTCTCTGCCTTGGGATTGATATCTTCCTTTTCGAAGGTAATCTCCCCAATCAGCTTGTTGCCTTCCACCCAGGCGCGGGCCGTTCCGATCACATTATCCGGGTCACTACCCAAAGAGCTATGGTTGTACAATGCCACGCCCATCTTGTTGAAGGTGGATAGATCCCATCCTTTCACCGGAAGCACCGTGCCGTAACTGTCCCTCGTTTCATCGCTGAATACGAATGGGATCGTACGGGTTTTAATTGCCTGCTGTCTGTTCATGCTTGTCGTCTTTGTTTTTGTTATTGAATAGATGTTCCTTTCCTACTACCACTTCATTGCCTGGATACAGCATTTCATCCAGTCCGTCTTTCGGATTCATGTCTTCCATTTCTCGGACTTCATTGCGGCTCATCCATCCGTTGGTGATGGCCGATGCGTAGAAGTCCTTTCTAGCTTGCATGTCTCCACGTAGTAATGCGTCCATGTTGAATCGTACTTCCATATCTCCGCGTTCCGATCCAAAGAATAGTTTCCGGTCCATTTCATACTCGTACATCTCAACGATGGGGCGGATGCAGTGCTTGGCGAACTCGATATCCTGGTGCTCGATGTTGCTGAAAGTAGATCGGCTAAGGTCTCCAATCAGGTGCGGCGGAACAGAGAATATACGGCAGATGTCCTGCAGGGCGAAGGTGCGTGTCTCCAGCATTTGTGCTGCTTCTGGCGACAGGTTGGTGGTCTTCCACTTCACCCCGTGCGTCAATACGGGCATTCCCTTCGATTTCGAATCGCTGAAATTTTGCAGGAATGTACCTACTTTGTCGCTCGATAGTGCCTGGTCTGTTTCCAGCACTGCGTTGATGTTTCCTGCCCCCTCATACAGTTCGTTTCCATACTGTTGTGCTCCGATTCCTGTACGGATTGAATCGGCATTGTACACAATCGGGTTGACTCCCTGTATTCCGTCTATCGAGTAGTTGTAGAAGTGCATAACATCTTCATCCGTGTAAGTCCCGTCCCAATATTTGGTCCCGGCTATCATGTACAGCTTCTTCCCCGATACAATCTGTATCGTTACAAACGAAGGATGAACCGGCAGCAATTCCACCGGTTCTCCATTTCGTCTTACAATGATTACGTAACTGTTTCCCCACCCGTCAACACAAGTGTTCACGAAGTTCCAGAAAGAAAATGGGTTCATATATCGGTTTGGGCGATAGTGTAGCAGTTGATATACGGCATGTCGCGTGGCAAGGTTTCTTCCTTTTCCGGGTTGTATGTCGTAAACCAGTTTCGGCAAAGATGCAATCGTGTTACTTCTCAGTTTGATGGCCGCATATACGGCGGTGAAGTGCATCGCCCGGTTTACCGATATGCCGCTTAGCCAGCTGTTCGGATTTTGGGGTGGAAATCCGCCGCCCATCGAGTCGAAAGAATACATTTTCGTATATCCTCCCGACCGGAAAGACGCTGTGCGGAATGCCGATTTTAACTTAGATATGATATTCATCCTTTAACTGTTTCGGTCAAAGATAGGGAATAGGAGAGAGGGTTGTCAAGGGCTTTAACCTTTACCCCGTTTGTTATTGCAATAACGTTATTATTAGAGTATTAATGTATTGTTTGATATGTTTTAGGAGGATTTGCAGAGTGGTTTATACCATCTAATATTATATAGGTGTTTTTGGTGTTTGGCGTATAGTTTTTCAGACTTTTTGCTTCTCTTTTTTGTGTTATGATTGTTTAACTATTGGATTGTTAAGAAGCATAAAAAAAAGGAAGGCCTGCCGATGCAAACCTTCCCATTCGGTCATTGCATTTAGAAGATCTTATGATATTTCTCTATATCGATAAAGAAATGGTAACTTAATTTGTTCTGGATCGCATAATTTGTTGGTAAAGTAATATAAAACTATCCGATTGTTGCAACTTCTTGATTGTGACTGTTATTAATTTCATAATGGAAGGCATTTATCAATAAATTAAACAGTTTAATATTTAGATAAAAGTTATCTCTTCCTAACTTCATTTTTGTTAAAAGCCCCTCAGTTACCAATTGGTTTAAGTACGATACAGCTGTAGGTCTGGAGACATTCAACTCATTACAAATAAAATCAATTTTTGTATATGGATGTCTGAATAGGTTGTTCAGTAAATCCTGAGAATATATTTTGGGAAGTTTACTTCTAATTTGTTGCTTATATTCCATCATTAGATTTTTCATATTCATAATTAGGGATACAGTTTCCTGTGATGTCTCTTCCAATCCTTTCAACAGAAATAAAATCCATTGTTCCCATTCGTTAAAGTCTCTAACGTTTTGAAGCAAACGATAATATTCCCCTTTATTTCTTATGATATATCGGCTTAAATATAAGACAGGCAAATCTAATAGTCCTTGGAGTACAAGATATAAGATATTAATGATTCTTCCTGTTCTGCCATTCCCATCTGTAAATGGATGAATGCTCTCAAACTGGTGATGTATGATACACATTTTAACTAAAGGGTCTAAATCACAGATAGTATTGTCATTGATAAACTTTTCAAGGTTTGACATATAAGATACAATTTCATCATGATTCTGCGGTGGCTGGTAAACCGTTTCCCCTGTACGGTCGTTTATCAATGCAGTTCCCGGAGTACTACGAAATCCAGCTTGGTTATGTTTTATTCGTTTATAAATTTCGATGATGTCGTTACAAGTCAATAGTTCATGACGTTTTACCAAATCAAAGCCATGGATTAATGCTTTAGAATAACTTTGTACTTCCTTTGCTGCTGGAGAGGTGGATGCATGAAAAGATAGTTCAGCCTTGTATAATTCATCATGTGTAGTAATGATGCTTTCTACAGCTGAACTATCTTTGGCTTCTTGCAAAGACAAGGTGTTAATTAGAATAGTTGTATTGGGTATTGACAATACAGCACCTTTTAGCTCTGCCAACCTTCTATGTGCTTGTGCGGCCTGTTTTAGAACGGCTTTTGTTTCTACATCCTGTTGAAGAGGTAAAATTGGAATTTCATACATAGATATATTGTTTTTGTA
>OMFJ01000350.1_pt1 | contig 22327 bp, 18 predicted proteins | sample 1674351 | NCBI WGS metagenome assembly OMFJ01 (sample SAMEA103958164, study PRJEB25191) | human gut metagenome | biome: human-associated habitat [ENVO:00009003]; feature: intestine environment [ENVO:2100002]; material: feces | place: Germany | collected 2013/2015
GCTACACGTCCGCAGGTTAGTACATATATCTCAGGTTAGTGGCGTTTTTTTGAAAAGTCAATGTTAGAGCAGTTGCACTGATACACTCACGAAATTATTAATGTCTTATCGGCAAGGGAAGTATTTCAAGCGGTGTTGGCAATATATTTCACTGTGTAGCTTTTATAAAAATGGTTTTTTCGGCAAACTGAAAGGCGGTACTCGTATAATGAGTACCGCCTTTATTACTCTTATTTTCCCACGCAGAAGCGTGAAAATATTCTGTCTATTACCTCTTCGCTTGCGGTCTTTCCGCTAAGCTCATAAAGGCTGCTAAGCGCCGCTTCAAGCTCAAGCCCTGCAACGTCTGCGGTCATGCCGCCGTGAAGTGCGTTATAGGCTCTGTCAACCGCCGCCTGTGCCGATAAGGCGCACTGCCGCTGACGCTCGTTTGCAAGGAAGCCTGCGCCTGCGTCAAGATTGCTTATTCCGCAACGCTGTTTTATCGCCTGTTCAAGCTCGTCTGCGCCGCCACCCGTCTTTGCGCTGATTATTACCGCTTTACCGAGTTCGTTTTCTATAAATGCCGTGTCCGCCCTTGCTTCAAGGTCGGATTTATTTATTATGGGGATTACCGTCTTGCCGTGGAGAAGCTCTATCAGCCGCTTGTCGTCATCGGACAGCTCTCTTGAACCGTCAAATACCGCAAGGATAAGCTGTGCCGTGCCTATACGTTCTATCATACGCTGTACGCCGATGTTCTCGACAGTATCTTCTGTTTCCCTTATGCCTGCGCAATCGGCTAACTTCAGCATTATATCACCGAGCTGTACCGTATCCTCGACTATATCACGGGTAGTACCCTCAATATCGGTCACTATGCTTTTCTGTACGCCAGTAAGCCGATTCATAAGCGTTGACTTTCCTGCGTTGGGCTTTCCGACTATGGCTGTGGCGATGCCGTTTCTGAGTATCTCTCCGCAGTCGTACGTTGCTATAAGGCTGTCGATATTTTCTTTTACGGCGGTGACGCTTTTCAGCCAGTCCGCCTTCGCTATTTCGTCCTCGTCCTCGCTCTCGTCGGGATAATCTATCCATACGGCTATCTCCGATGTAATAGCTATTATCTCCTCGCACAGTGCCTCTATCCTGCGGTATAATGCACCGTCCGTCTGCGCTCTCGCACAGGAAAGAAGCTGATCGTTGCCTGCGTTTATAAGGTCAATTACACCCTCTGCTTCTGTCAGCGACAGCTTGCCGTTTACTAGCGCCTGCTTTGTAAACTCGCCTGCCTGAGCCATTACTGCGCCTGCGGATAATACCGCCTGCAGTACCCTTTTGGTAACGTGGATGCCGCCGTGACAGGTTATCTCGGCTGTGTTTTCTCCGGTATAGCTGTGGGGCGCACGGAAGATTAAAAGCACTCCGTCATCGAGCTTTGTTCCGTCTGCCGTAATATCTCCGTATGCGGCGGTATAGCCGTCCATCTTTTCAATATCACGCACGGGGTACTTCGGTATAAATACCTTTGCCGCAACTTTAAGTGCGTCCGCTCCTGATATTCTTATCATTGAAACACCGCCGCTTGCCATAGGTGTTGATATTGCCGCTATGCAGTCTGCCATTATATCTTAATCCTTCTTACCGAATAATTTTGCGAAAAAGCCCTTTTTTGTCGGCTTTTCGTCTGTCTGTTCTTCCGTTTCGTCTTTGTCCCTGCTGTCGCTGTCATCGCCGTTATCGTAATAGCTTTCTTCCTCCTCTTCGGAAAGCGCCGTTTCGATAAAGCTCTTTTTGAGCAGTTCCTCTCCGCTTTCGTTAAGCGTATATGTCCACAGCTCTGTCGGAGTATTTATAACAAAATCGTCTATATTATCAAGGCTGAGAAGCGTCTGAAGCCGCTCGCCCATAGTATCTATCACCTGCTCCTCCATACCTGAGAAAAATTCCTCGCAGGTTATGTTATACTCATCGGCAGGATTCTTGCCGCCTATTCTCGTGAGGTGGATACCGTCACGCAGATAGGAGGTGTAATCGAGATAATCGCTCCAGTATTCGTTTATTACCTGTAATATGACACGCTTCTGCAGGGCGTTTACCTTGTCCTCGCCGAACTTCTGTGCGGCTGTGCTGTAATCATCGGCAAATTCGTTCTGCCATATATCGACCTCAGACTCGCCTGTCAGGAATGCTCTTCTTCTGCCGAACACAGCGTCACGGTGCTTTTCGCCTATCATAGTGAACTTAAGCAGGCGTTTACGCAGCTCGAGCGTATCACCCTGTGCTATACGCTGAATTCGGTCTACCTCACGCAGTACAATCTTATCGTCAATCGGTCTGCCCGTTTCGGCGGTGGGATAATGCCTTTTCGGTATTAACTTCTTTATCTCGTATTTTGTCATTATCTCGTCTTCAAGTGAGATTATGAAACGGCTCTCTCCCACATCGCCCTGTCTGCCGCTTCTGCCACGCAGCTGCATATCGCCTCGTTCGCTCTCGCTCATAAATGTGCCGAGTATCAGCAGACCGCCTGCCGCTACAGCCTCGTCCTTCTGCGATTCGTCAGCGCCGCCCAGCTTTATGTCAACACCTCTGCCCGACATATTGGCTGATATGGTGACAGCGCCGGGTCTGCCGGCTTCCTTTATTATCTCGGCTTCAAGCTCATCGTTCTTTGCGTTGAGCACATTTGCGGTGATGCCCTCCGCCGCAAGACGGTCGCTCAGCTCCTCGCTGAGCTCAATGCTTGACGTTCCGACAAGCACAGGCTGATCCTTTGCGTGGGCGGTCTTTATGCAGTCAATAATTGCGTTGTCCTTTGCCGCTTTTGTGAGATATACTTCATACGGATGATCGACACGTCTGCAGGGCGTATGGGTAGGTATAACGGTTACCTTAAGGTCGTATAACTGCCAGAACTCGTCCTCCGAGCTTTTCGCAGTACCGGTCATACCGCTGAGAAGCGGATAACGGCGCAGATAGAACTGCATAGGCACAACGCCCATTATAACGCCTCTGCTTGTACAGGTGATGCCCTCCTTAAGTTCAACGGCAGGCTGTAACGAGCCGGGATAACGGCGGTTCTCTGCCGCTCTGCCTGTGAACTCGTCTATTATTCTTATATTGCCGTCCTTGACGATATAATCGACGTCCTTTTTAAGCAGGAAGCACGCTTTAAGGCAATCCGTAATGCGTATCAGAAGCTCGTTGTTCTCCTCGTCATAAAGTCCTGAGCCGTCCGTTATAAGCTCCTCGCACTTATCCTCGCCCTTTTCGGTAAGGTAGATAGTGCCGAGCTCCTCGTTTATCTCATACATACTGCTGTCAAAATCCTTGACAAACTCGTATACCTCGGGCAGCTTTTCATCGGGCTTTACGGCGGTTTCGCCTGCTATTACAAGCGGTACTCTTGCCTCGTCTATCATCATGCTGTCAGCTTCATCGGCAATGCAGAAGTCGAAATCCGTCTGCACGCAGTCCTCAGGCGTATTTGCAACGAAGTCACGCAGGAAGTCAAAGCCTGCCTCCCTTGCGGTTATATATACTATCTGATTTTTATACAGCTCTTTTTTATCCGCAATATCTGTCGAATGTAAAATACAAGCCGAACTTATGCCGAGTGCGTCATATATCGGCTTCATCCACTCGCTGTCACGCTTTGCGAGATAATCGTTGAAGGTGAGTATTCTGACATTGTGACCGTTTTTCGCCATATAGCTTGCGGCAAATGCGGCGCAAAGCGTCTTGCCCTCGCCCGTTTTCATCTCGGTAATCCTGCCCTTTGTAAGCTCTGCGGCGGCGGTAAGCTGTTCGTCATAAGGGATAAGACCGAGGTATTCCCTGCTTGCGATAGCGCAGGCGGCGAATATCTCATTCATATCCGTACTGTCTTTAAACTCGTCTATTGTGCCGACCTCGGCGAGTGAGCGTATTTTTTCGATGGATATATAAGTTTCAGCCATTTTTGCTGTCCTTTCAGAATAGAATTATTGCAGTGCCGTGAAAACGGCATTTTAATGCTGTCTCAGCTTGTAGAAAAAGTCTGTTTTTGAAATAAACTTCTAATTTATTATCCCTATCCCCAAACCCCTTTCCCCCGGAAAGGGGCTGAGTGTGGGGCTGCCGCCCTCACCAAGCAAGGACGCTTGCAGTCAGTCGCACACAGTCGCTGCACGATGCAGCGACACCAACGACTGACAAACCGCATTGGGGCTACGCCCCAAACCCCATTTTCAAAAATCATATAGGTTTTTCGACAGTCAGAAACGGCATTTCAAAGCCGTCTATATCGTTTATTTTACCACAGTGAAATGAAAAAAGCAATTATTTTTAAAAAGCACTTGAAAAATACGGATAAATGTGCGACAATAATATTATTATGGCGGTTTTATGCCACACGATAAATTACTAAAAATCTGTAAAGGAATGACTTACTTTGGATAACAAAAAATACGCAGTAATACTTGCCGCAGGTGATGGCAAAAGAATGAAATCCGACAAGCCTAAGGTTCTTGCCGAAGTGCTGTTTCAGCCTATGCTCCGCTGGGTGCTTGACGCTGTAAAGCAGGCCGGAGTTGACAATACCGCAGTTATAGTCGGCGCTCACAAGGAGCAGGTAACGGCTTATCTTGATACGCTCGGCGAATACCCCGCATTTGAGCAGAAGGAAAGGCTCGGCACGGGTCACGCAGTAATGCAGGCAAAACCTTTTATCGAAAAGGCACAGGCTGAAAATGCGGATATACTGGTGGCGTGCGGTGACGCTCCGTTCATTGACGCAGACACCATAACAGGCTCTTATGAGTATCACAAAAACAGCGGCAACGATGTTACGGTAGTTTCCGCTATTGTCGATAATCCCACAGGCTACGGCAGAATAATAAAGGAAAACGATACTTTCAAGGCTATCGTTGAGCAGAAGGACTGCGACAGCGAGCAGGCAAAGGTAAAAGAGATAAACTCGGGTATCTACTGGTTCAAAGCGGAAAAGCTGTCCGGACTTTTAGATAAGCTCGGCAACAACAATGCCGCAGGCGAATATTATCTTACCGATACTGTTGCCGTTGCCGAAAAGAAGGGCGTATACACGGCAGACAGCACGGACGTTGTACTCGGTGCAAACAGCCGCAGTCAGCTTGCCGCTCTGAATGAAGTCGCAAGAAAGAGAAAGCTCGCTGAGCTTATGGACGAGGGTGTGGATATTCCTCTGTCGGACGGAATCATAATCGGTAAGGATGTAAAGATCGGTCACGATACGGTAATACTTCCGAATACGATAATCAAGGGAAAAACGGTTATCGGCAACGGCTGTGAGATAGGTCCTAACAGCTATATAGCCGACTGCGTTATAGAGGATAACGTTATCCTGAACAATGTACAGGCTCACGAAAGCAAGGTAGATAGCTGTGCTAAGGCAGGTCCGTTTGTACATCTGCGTCCGAATACTCATCTGCACAGCGGCGTAAAGATAGGCGACTTTGTAGAGGTCAAGAACTCCGAAATCGGCATAAACACCTGCATAGCGCATCTTACATATGTCGGCGACAGCGATGTGGGCAAGGGCGTAAACTTCGGCTGTGGCTGTGTAACGGCAAACTATGACGGTATAAAGAAGTACCGCACCACAATAGGCGACAACGCATTTATCGGCTGTAACACAAATTTGATAGCGCCTGTTACTATCGGGGATAATGCGACTACTGCGGCAGGCTCGACTATCACGAAGAACGTTCCTGCGGATTCTCTTGCGGTGGAACGTGGTCAGACAAGAATTATAGAACACTGGGAAAAGAACAGCAAGCGTATAAAAAAGGCATAAGGAGGAAAACAGGTGGACGTTTTTCTTTCGGTGCTGTCGGTCGCCGGAATCATTCTCGGCGCTGTACTGCTGATAATGATAATATCCCTTCTGCTGTCCGCAATACTTTATGAGAGCGTTTTCGGAAAGCGGTTCGAGATATACGATTCCGCACATCTGCCCGACCTTAACGATTATAAGGGGCTTGTAAATGAGCCGGTAACATTCCCGTCAAAGCGAGGCTATAAATACACGGGGTTTTACTACCACGATGAAAGCTATGACAGCTTCAGGGGACTTATAGTTTTCTCGCACGGCATATTTGACGGACATCTCAGCTATCTGCCCGAAATAGCGTATTTTGCAAGACGGGGATACAAGATATTCGCCTTTGACAACAGCGGCAGTCATTTAAGCGGAGGAAAGTCACTGCGTGGGCTTCCTCAGTCGGCGGAGGATCTTGATGCGGCGTTAAGTTACGTCACAAAGACAAACACGCTTCCGCTGTATCTGTTCGGTCACAGCTGGGGAGGATATGCGGTATCTGCTGTGCATTGCTATCATCTTTATGACATAAAGGCGGTATTCGTACAGAGCGGATTTGACCAAACAAGCGAAATGGTGCTTGAAGAAGGCTCTGCTATGATGGGCAGATGGATATATATCCTCAGAGCCTATATAAAGCTGTACGAGCGTATGAAATACGGCAAGGCGGCAGGCTACACAGCCCACGCAGGAATAGCGAAAGCAACCGCAAACGGCACTAAGTTCCTTATACTGCACAGCACGGACGATAAGACGATAAGCCTTAAAAACAGCGTGCTTGCAAATGTTGAAAAAAACGATAATATCACTCTTATAACCGAAAAGAATAAGGGGCACAACTCTCTTGACAGCGACAGAGCGATAAAGTACAAGGCACAGCTTGACACGCTTTTTGAAACGACCTATCCGAAAAAACAAAGGACTAACAAGAACAGAAGAGAATTGTTCAGCGAAAAGGTCGATAAGCAGATTTACTACGAGCTTGACGGCAAGCTGATGAAGCTGATAGCCGATTTTTACGAAACGGCTCAGAGTGGGAAGGGTTTCAGCAGTGCGGGGTCGCAGGGGAAAAAGAAAAGTCATAAATAACGTTTGACGTTATAAAATAAGGAAAATCAGGAGATAAGACATGAAAATTTTTAAGAAAGCGCTGGCGGTGATAGCGTCTGTTGCGGTTATTGTATCGCTCTCGGCTGTTGCCGTATCGGCAAACAGCTATGTTCCCGATGTATCCGACGTGGTAACGGAAGATATTGAGGTCGTTTTTGATTCTGCAACAAAAGCACAGCGTGAGCAGGCACAGCAGATAATCGCCGACTATATCGCCAAGAACATACCCAACGGCATTGCGGACGTTTCCAAGATGGATAAGGTTGCGGCGTATGTGGCGTCGTTCACTTACGACAAGAGCAATTCCGATCCGTATCTTATGGTGCTGAACGGTTCGGGCAGCGATTATGCCAGTGCAAAACTTGCCGTTTATATGCTGGAACAGGTAGGTCTGACCGCAAAAATAAGATATGCGTACAGTGAAAATGAAGAGATACCTATGAAAACAGCCACATCTATGGCGACCACTGCGGTAAGGCTCGGTGACGGATCGGTTTATCTGCTTTATATCGGCGGCGACGTACTCGGTCAGAAAACTTTCATTTCACAGAAGTTGAATTCACGATTCCTTTATAAAGAGATCTCAAAAAACAAATACGCTGTTTATTCGTGGATACAGTTTGACGATGAGGTAAAAGGCTATGACAAGGCTACCAAGACCGTTATGAATATCCCCGGATATATCGACGGTCACAAGATAGAGGTAATAGCAGCAGAGTTTACCAGAGGCTGTATCGGTGTTTCAAAGGTAACCATACCCAATACCGTTACCGAGATCAAGCGTGGCGCTTTCGTTTACACAAAGCGCATACAGAGCATTTCTATTTCAAGCTCGGTTAATAAAATTGCCGATGATGTATTTTCAGGCAACAACTGCCTTAAATTCACCGTTGACAGCAACAACAAGTATTTTCAGGCTATAAACGGCGACCTTTACTCTAAGGACGGCAAAACGCTTGTTTCCGCCACAGGTTCGTCAATGACAAAAATCCCAAGCTTCGTTGAAGTTATCGGCGGCGACGCATTCTGCGGAAACAACCATATAGTTGATATTACGATTCCTGCAACCGTCAAGAAGATAAGTTATGCCGCTTTCGCTTCATGCAAAAATTTACGCAATGTAATAATCGAGGGTAACGGACTTACCACTGTCGAATCCAGAGCCTTCCAGACAACGAATCTGATTTCGCTCAACATTCCCGCCTCTGTGACCTCTTTCAGCTATGATGCTTTCAACTGGGCTGAAATCATACTTGTAATCTGCCCGGATGGAGAGATTTCACAAAAGCTGACAGGCAGTGACGAAATTCAAAACCTGCTTGTTGATACATCAGGCACATTGACCGGCAGAACGTTTACCAAAAAGCCCACCTGTGAGAGTGACGGCGAGCTGAAAGTCAATTTTTCAACAGGTTCGTCGAAAACTTATACCATTCCGAAGTCGAATCTTTATCACGACTATAAGGTCGATGCAATAAAGTCGGAAGCCTGTGCAAATGACGGCAGTATAACTTACCGTTGTGCCTTCTGCAATTCCTACAGAACCGAAGATACCACTTATGCCACAGGACACAGCTTTTCATCGACATGGACGCTCGACAAAGCGCCCACCTGCGCCGAGCAAGGCTCGCAGTCACGCCACTGTACGAAGTGCGATAAAAAGACAGATGTAATATATGTTTCCCCCACAGGAAACCATACTTATACCGCCTGGAAAACAACCAAAAATCCAGACTGTACTAAACCCGGTGAGCAACGGTGCAGCTGCACGGTCTGCGGCAAGGTGCTTACAAGAGAGCTTGATCCGTTGGGTCATAAATACGTTGATACCGTGGTCGATGCGACCTATGACGCAAAGGGCTACACCCTGCATAAATGCTCGGTTTGCGGCTATTCCTACAAGTCCGACTACACCGACATTCTCGTTCTCGGCTATGTCAAGAACCTCAAAGTAACCCGTCAAAACCCAAAATTCATAACGCTCGAGTGGTCAATGTCAACCGATGGCAGCGGCTATGAGGTCGAGCAGTACAAGGGCGGCAAATGGGTACGGATTTCCAAGACCGACAGCAGTGCCAATTGCGCTCTCACCGTCACAAATCTTACTCCCGGTACATCCTATACATTCCGTGTAAGACTGCGTAAAGTGTCAGGTTCTACCGTTCAGTACGGCGGCTATATCAGAGCCGTTGCAACCACTGTTCTTCCCAATGTAACCACATTCACAGCCTCTCAGACGACAAGCAGGACAGTAACGCTCAAATGGGATAAGAATGCCGATGCGACAGGCTATGTTGTCGAGCAGTACAAGGGCGGAAAATGGACTCAGATTCTAAAGACAACAGGCAACACGACCTTACAATGTACAGCGTCCTCACTCGCTCCCGAAACACGCTATTCATTCCGCATGAAGTCGTATAAGAAGACCGGCAGTGCTGTTGTCTGCAGCGATTATACGAATATTGCGGCAACTACAAGAATTGCGTGTGTTTCAGGTCTTACGGCGAAGTCATCAACCGTTTCTTCTGTTACACTTTCGTGGAACAAGGTTGCTTCGGCTACGGGATATGTCGTTGAAATCTTTAAGGGCGGAAAGTGGAATACAGTCCTTACCACAAAGAACAACACTGCTCTTTCCTGCAAGGTAACGGGTCTTGCGGCAGGCTCAACATATAAAGCCCGTATCAAGTGCTACCGCCTTGCAAACGGTGCGTACTCATTCAGCGAATACCTTGAAGCTGACGTGAACACAAAGATAGCAAACGTTACAGGCTTCAAGGCTTCCGGCAATACAGCATCATCAATAACATTCTCGTGGAATAAGAATACCGCCGCTACAGGCTATATCGTTGAGATTTACAAGGGCGGTAAGTGGACGCAGATTTTAAATGCAAAAAGCAACACAACCCTTACCTGCACAGCAACAGGGCTTTCGGCAAATGCAACATATTCAGTGCGCATAAAGTCCTTCAAAAAGACAACCGCAACCACATATTTCAGCGATTATCTTACGTTCTCAGCCGACACCCGTATACCCAACGTTACAAGCCTTACATATAAAGCGGATTCCGCTTCACAGGTAACTCTCAGCTGGAGCAGGAACACTGCAGCCGACGGATATACAGTAGAAATCTACAGGGGCGGGAAATGGGAGCAGGTGCTGTGTGCAACCTCGAACACAAAACTTTCCTGTAAGATAACAGGTCTTGCGGAAGGCTCGACCTATTCTGTACGCATAAAGAGCTACAAGGTGAAAAACGGCAGAACCGTATTCAGCGAATATCTGAAAAGCACCGCTACAACAGGTCTTAACCCCGTTGCAAAGCTTGGGGAGCAGACAAACAGCACAGCCTCATCAATCCGTTTTTCGTGGGCAAGAAAAAGCTGTGCAACAGGATATATCGTAGAGATCTATAAGGGTGGGAAATGGAATCTTGTAACAAAAACCACCTCAAACACAGTCACCTCCTGCCAGATAACGAATCTTAACTCAGGTACGTCATATACCTGCCGTGTAAGAGCATATCTTACCGTAAACGGTTCGACAATATACAGTGATAATGTAAGAACGGTGCAGACAACAAAATAATATCACGGCTTTACGAGCGACGGTTTTATGAACCGCCGCTCTCAGTTTGTCGAAAAACCTCTTGTTTATCGAAAATGGGGTCGCAGGGGCATAGCCCCCGACAGGGACTAGGGGCGGTAGCCCCAGTAATATAGCCCCTTCCCACGGGGAAGGGGTTTGGGGTTAGGGATTGAGAACAAGCACTTTTTTGGAAAAACAGACTTTTTCTACAGTCTGAGAATAATAAGGCTTGATTTTTTATTTAAACTATGGTACAATAGTACAGTATCAGAAATAGAACCCGTGATTATGGGTGTAAGCCCTGTGCAAGGGAGTCCTGTGAACCATGTCAGGCGGGGAACCGAGCAGCATTAAGCAGTTATGACCTGTGCCGCAGCAAGTTTACACTCATAATCACGGGTTCTATTTTTGCGTATCGTTTTATTTACCGATTATTATGTACTTTTTCACGGGAGGTTAGTTATGCATCTTGCTCTTTATCGTAAGTATCGTTCTGCCACCTTTGACGAAGTAATTTCGCAGGAACATATAACCACCACGCTGAAAAATCAGATAAAGGCCGGCACTCCGGCTCACGCTTATCTGTTCACGGGATCGAGAGGTACGGGCAAGACCACCTGTGCAAAGCTGATGGCAAAGGCGGTAAACTGCTTATCTCCCGTTGACGGCAACCCCTGCGGAGAATGTGAAAGCTGTAAGGCAATAGCCGCAGGCTGTCCGGATATAATCGAGATGGACGCAGCCTCAAACAACGGCGTTGACGATGTAAGGGCATTGCGTGACGAGGTTATGTATGCTCCGACTGTCTGCCGTTATAAAGTTTATATAATAGACGAGGTGCATATGCTGTCCTCACAGGCATTCAACGCACTTCTGAAAACCATAGAAGAACCGCCGCCGCACGTTATATTCATACTTGCGACTACCGAGATACACAAGGTGCCTGCGACTATAGCATCAAGATGTCAGCAGTTCCGCTTTTCAAGAATCGACGTAGAAGAAAGTACAAAGCGGCTGTGCGAGATAGCGAAAAAAGAAAACGTAAATATAACCGAGGATGCGGCAAGACTTATTTCAAGATTGTCCGACGGCGGTATGAGAGATGCGGTTTCTCTGCTTGACCAGTGTATAAGCGTGAGCGCCGACATTGACGAGGAAACCGTAAGGACTACCGCAGGCATTGCAGGAACGGAGCATCTGTTCACGCTTGCACAATGCATACACGAGCAGAATGCGCCCGAGGCACTGAAAATTCTCGACGAGCTTCACAATCAGTCGAAGGATCTTATGCTTCTTCTTGACGAGCTGTTGTCGCATTTCAGAAATCTGTGCATACTGTCGGCAACGAACTCCGACTTTTCTCTCATCCCTGCAGGAAGCGGAACAAAAAACGATCTTGCAAGGCAGACAAAGGAGTTTACTCTCGGAGAAATAATGCGGTGTATGGATATACTGCAGGACTGCATTGCGAGAACTCCGAAAACGGCAAAGCGTAAGACGGTTGCCGAAATGTGCCTTATAAGGCTGTGTACGCCACGTCTTGACAGTGATACATCGGCATTGTCGTTAAGGCTTGAAAAGCTGGAGAACAGGCTCGACAAGCTGTGTGACGGCGAGATAAGCATTCAGCCGAGAGCCGCAGTGCAAACCGCTGAAAGCACAGAAAAGCATATACCGGCGCAATCTGCAAAGCCCGTAAGCGTAACCGGCGACAGACCGCAGGATATTATTGCAGATACGCTGAACAGGATAGAAAATAAAATCACATCCGCTGATGATAAACAGAAGGATATGACAGCTCCGACCGCTTCGGTACAGCAGAGCGGTACCGACCGGAATGCCGCAGACAGCAAGCCTGACTGGTTGTTTGAGGGTACGGGCGGCGCTGATGATAACGCAAGCGCAGGAAACGAAGATGTTCCTCAGTTTGACCTTGACGAACCGCAGGCAAGCGTTGCTCCCGCTTCACAGGAACAGGCAAGCAATACAAGCGGTGACGGCAACAAGCCTGATTGGCTGTATGAGGGTACGGGCGGCACTGATGATAACGCAAGTGCAGGAAATGAAGATGCTCCTCCGTTTGACCTTGACGAACCGCAGGCAAGCGTTGCTCCCGCTCCACCGGAACAGGCAAGCAATATAAGCGGTGACGGTAACAAGCCGGACTGGCTGTATGAGGGCACGGGCGGCACTGATGATAACGCAAGTGCAGGAAACGAAGATGCTCCTCCGTTTGACCTTGATGAACCGCAGGCAAGCGTTGCTCCGCAGGAACAGGCAGTAAAGACAGAGAACAATCTTCCCGAACAGCATAAAAATAATCTGTCGGCAGGCAGTGCACAAAGTACCGGTAATGCCGATCCGCAGGTAACCGAGATACTCGACAGACTTCCCGTTATACTTCAGGCTATACTGGGACAGGTGCAAGTGACGCTCGGTCGGGATACGGTGAATATCAGCGGTTATCAGAAATTCCAGTACGATTTCCTGACAACAGGCGACTCGAAGGAACGGCTTGAGAAAGCCGCCGAAGAGGTAACAGGCAGAAGGCTTGTAATGACCTTTGACAATATCGGCGATACAGCCGAAAGCAAGGATAAAAGCGACCCTGTTTCCGATTTCTTATCAAGAGCGGAAAAAATGGGCGTAAAAATAAAATACAAAAAACCAAAAAATTAAGTCGTTGACTTAAAGATACGAAAGGAAAAATCACAATGAAAGCAAGATTACCCAAGGAATACCAGAACAGAGGCGCAAACAACATGAACAGCATGATAAAGCAGGCTCAGAAGATGCAGGAAGACATCGAGCGTGTACAGGCTGAGCTTGAGGCAAGAGATTTCACAGCTTCTGCCGCAGGCGGTATGATTGAAGTTACAATGAGCGGTGCAAAGGTACTCAAGGAAGTTAAGCTCAACCCCGAGGTTGTTGACAAGGACGCTATCGAGGATCTTCAGGACGTTATCGTAGCAGGCGTAAATGCCGTTATCACACAGATTGAAGAAGTAAGTGCCGCAGAGATGGAAAAGGTAACAGGCGGAGTTAACATTCCGGGACTTGTTTAATGGCTGAATATAATTCTCAGCCGCTTATAACGGCGGCGCAGGAATTCGCCAAGCTCCCCGGCATCGGTCTTAAAACGGCGCAGAGGCTGGCATATTATATACTGAACGCCCCGGAGGAAGAAGTGGAGCAGTTTGCGTCCGGAATTCTACGGGCAAGACGCAGTATGAAGCTGTGCAGTGTATGTCAGAATATCTGCAATACGGACAAGTGCGATATATGCTCGGACAGCCGCAGGAACCACAAAGTCATATGCGTTGTGGAAAGTCCCAAGGACGTTTCCGCCATAGAACGAAGCGGCGGCTTTGACGGAGTGTATCATGTGCTTCACGGGCTGTTGTCACCGATGAATTCGATAGGTCCTCAGCAGCTTAAAATAAAGGAGCTTATGGCAAGGCTGTCGGATACGGACGAGGTCATAATGGCTACAAGTCCGACTATCGAGGGAGAGGCTACGGCAACATATCTTTCAAGAATGATAAAGCAGCTGGGAGTAAAGGTGACCCGTCTTGCGTATGGTCTGCCTGCGGGCGCATCGCTTGAATATGCGGACGATGTTACGCTCCAGAGGGCGCTTGAAAACCGTAACGAAATATAATTTTCTTCGGGAAAGGAATATAATAAATGACACAGGAACAGTTGAATGCAATACAGGAACAGACAAAGAAAATAACCAACCCGAAACTGCTCGAAGTGATGAGAACGCTGAAAAAATGCGCTGAAGAAAAAACAAATCCCGAACCGCAGTATCAGGTGGATTATATCGACAATCTGATGGAGGCAAGACTTCTTGCGCCTGTAACCGTGACGGATATGTCGGGGGAGAACGAAAATCAGATGAAGGTACAGTTCTCGCACCTTACAAATCCTCAGAACGAGAAATATTTTATGGTGTTCACCGATATGGAAACAATGCAGAAGAACATCAATGATATAAGCAAGATCTGCGTAATCGCCGTTACATATAAGGATCTTTCCGCTATGCTGTCACAGCCGAAGTGCGCTATGAAGGGCTTTGTTATAAACCCCTTCACCGAGAACATTATCTGCGGTCCTCATCAGGCAGAGGTCATAGCAAATTATATAAGGCAGAAAAAATTCAACAGCGGCGAGCTTACTGTCATAAACGAGGTTACTGGCGTGCCGGACACTGTTACCAAGCCTATAACGAGCTATTTTGACAGCCGTAAGGATATTAAAAAGGCGTATATTATGAATATGCGCAAGGTAAATCAGCTCAACCGCCTTATAATCGTGGATTTCGAGGGTGAGGACGATAAATTCAACGACTTTACCAAGGACTTTACCGAAAAGGTACTGAAGGATATAAACGACGAAAAAGCGCCGTTTATGATAATGAACTTCAATCAGCCTGCCGCAAAACAGGCGACAAAAGAAAAAGTTCCGTTCTATGTAAAGGTTTAAAATTCGAAAATATTGCTATTTACTGTTTTATCCCCCAACCCCTGACCCCTTCCCCCAAAGGGAAGGGGAAATAGCATGGGCTGCCGCCCATGACAAGCAAGGACGCTTGCAGTCAGTCGGACACAATCGCTGCACGACGCAGCGACACAATCGACTGACGGCCTGCATTGGGGCTACGCCCCAAACCCCTTTTATGTAACAATAGCATAGATTTTCGACAATATAAAAAGAGGCTTTTGCCTCTTTTTTGTTTATTCTGCGGAAATTTTCTTTAATTTTTTGCATTTACTTGACGAAAAAGCGGTTATGATATATCATTATACTGTATAAATAGGTCTACGGACCGGACAGGAGAAATCATGAAAAACATTATCTCTGCTTCAATGCTTGCGAGCGACCTTACAAATATAGAAAAAGAAATCCGCCGTACCGAAAACGCACAGATCGAGTGGCTTCATATAGATGTTATGGACGGGGTTTTCGTTGACAATATAACCTACGGGAACAACGTTGTTGCCGCTATGCGTAAAGTGAGCAATATATATTTCGACACGCACCTTATGGTGACAGATCCCACAAATCTTATACCGCTTTTCGCCCTTGCGGGCAGTAATATGCTTACTATCCACCTTGAAAGCAAAGGCGACACAACAGCAAACCTTAAGTATATAAAGAAAAGCGGTATGAACGCAGGACTTGCCATAAAGCCCGCTACAGACTGGAAGGAAGTAATACCTTATCTGCCGCTGTGCGATATGGTGCTTGTAATGACCGTTGAACCCGGCTACGGCGGACAGGGATTTATTCCGCAGTGCGCCGACAAGGTGGCAATGCTCCGTAAATACTGCAACGAAAACGGATTTGACAAAATGAATATACAGGTTGACGGCGGTATCAACACGGCAACCGCCGCAACAGTGAAAGATGCCGGTGCAAACGTACTTGTAGCAGGAACATATCTGTTCAGGGCGAAGGATATGAGGGAAGCGGCAGACGCTATACGCTAAAAGCAGTCGGGCAACAGCTCAGTTGCTTTGTCTGTAAGCAGAGTATAATATTCCTCCGTGTCGCTCATACGGCTGAGATCCGTATATAACGGAAGGCGGTACTCCGACACGATGTGCCGTATAATGCCGATGCGGCTTTCGGACGATTTGCTCTGCGGCAGGTGAATGGCAAGACGGTAATCTTTCCCGTCACGGTCTGCGTATAAGGATACACGGTCTGCGACAGCCTTAAGCGCCTTGCAAAGCCTTGCGAGAACGCAAAGCTCTCCCTCGCAGATGACCGTCGTAAGCGGCGGTCGGCAGGATGCGTTTTTTCCGGACGGAGTGCCTTTAAGGCAGGAGATATACAAGGTACAGCCTCCGTCGCTTTTCGGGAACGCCTCGACAAGCAGACGTTCTCCGCAAAGCCCGAGATTATGATCTTCGCTGAGGCAGGATATAAGTCTTGACAAGGCAAGCTCTGAGGTACGGGAATCGCCCGAAATATCTTCGCATTTAATGCGGTATCCGTCCATATCCGACGGATCGAGCGTAATTTTTACGGTATTTTCCGCAAGCTCATCTATCTGCATGGGACACCTCCTGTTAAACCGGTTAAACAGCTTATAGTCTGAAAGGACAAAAAGATATAATGAATACAACCACAAATGAAGCTCTTCTTAAGAAGATAGACGAAGCTCCTTTGCTGATGTCAAAGGAGGCGGCTAAGAAAAAACTGCGTAAGCCGAGAAGCATATACGGCGATCAGATACTTTTTATGCTGGCGATAACCGTCATTGCCACCTGCTTTTACGGCATGAGGGTAGTAGCGGTGTGTGCCTGCTCGGTGCTTGCCTGCATACTGACCGATATGGTCGGCTGTTTCCTTTCAAAGAAGGAATACGGCGTAAAAGACCTGTCAACCATAGCCTACGGTATGGCTCTTGCTCTTATGCTCCCTGCAAGCGTTGAATATTATGTAGTGATAATCGGCGCAGTGCTTGCAATTACGGTAAAGCATATATTCGGCGGCAAGGACAACTATATATTCAATCCTGCGGCGGTTGCGATAGCGTTTCTTATAATCTGCTATCCGACACAGGTGCTGATGTATCCCCAGCTTGGCGCTCATCCGGAAATATTCGGAGATACGGGAACGCTTGTAAGCGGAATCGAGAGCAGTTTTATAAAGAACGGCGCAATGCCCTCACTGACTCCTCTTGAGATACTTATGGGAAGATTCCCCGGCCCTATGGGAACTACTCATATACTCGTGCTGATAGTAAGCGGTATCTGCCTTATCTGCAGAAGAAGCGTGTCGCTTTCCGCTACTGTAGGCGGAATAGCCGTAATGGGCGTGCTTTCCTATCTCACAAGCAGTGTAGAGCCTGCTATGGACGCTGTTATATTCCGTTTTGTAAGCGGATTTGTACTGTTCGGCTTTATATTCCTTGCGAGCGATCCGCAGACGCTTCCGTTTACAAACGGCGGAAGGGTGCTGTACGGCATAGCGCTCGGCGTAATCACGGTTATATTCAGAAATTCCGCAAATATCGAGGGAATATTCGTGTTCTCCCTGCTGATAGTAAACGCTCTGTCGCTGTATCTTGACAAGCTGGCATTCGTAATAGGCGTACAGACAAAACAGCTTTTAAGATACCTTAAGCATAACCTCGGCTCGTTTGAGCGAATGACAGAGGATGCAAAGCAGGGTAAGACGCCGAAGCTTTCAGATACGCAGGAAATTATGATTGAACCTGTTAATTATAATATGCCCCCTATCGACAATAAGGTCACAAAGGTAAAACGTCATAAAAAGTCGGTAATGGAGAATCTTTCCGACAAAATATCGGATTCGGTAAAGAAGAAGAAAGCTTCGGCAAAATCCACAAGTGAAAAGGAAAAGGAGGCGCAGTATGGCTCAGGCAAAACAGATGAAGCCGGAAAAGACACGGAAAAGTGACTTTAAGTTCACCCGTGATCTTATAGACGGACTGGCAAAGCAGAATGTCGTACTGATGACAGGCATTGTAAACGCACCTGTAATAATCGCCGCTACGACCTTCAAGAAGGGCGTGGTAATCGCTCTTGCTTTTGCGATAATATCGTTTCTGACGATAGTTACCTGTTCGTTTGTACCGAAAAAAATAGTTTATACCCTCAGAGTAATTATATATGCGCTGGTAGGCTCGGTCTATTATATCCCGACCGTACTTCTTTTAGAGCAGATCTTTCCGCTCACGGTCGAGCTTATAGGCATCTATATGCCGCTTATAATTACAAACGCTCTTATCTTCTCGAAAACGGAAAGCCGTTTCTATCTTGAGGACAAGCTGAAAATGATAATCGACGTAATTTTCTTCATAGCGGGCTTCGGCGCAGTGTGCGTCCTTACCGGAGGCTTCAGGGAGCTGATATGCTTCGGCACGTTTGCCGGAATAAAGCTGTTTGATTTCAAGATTGCGGCTTTTGAATCTCCTTTCGGCGGATTTATACTTGTCGGAATAATGGCAGGTATGTTCAGGGCGCTTTACAACTATCTGCGTAACCGCAGAATAAGGCTTAACAGCGAGGAGCATAACAAGGCGGCGACTCACACCTACAGTTCAAGCACCGAAAGCAAGCCGGCTGCACCCCATCTGCTTCCCTCGCAGGACGACAACGTAAAGGAGCGCAGTGATGGATAAATTAGCACTTTTTATCAATACGGCTATGCTCGCTATGTTTGTCGAGAATGCGATATTCTCCCGTGCGCTCGGCACAAGCGTGGCGTTCTACGCATCAAGAAAAAAAGAAAGCATATTCGGACTCGGTCTTGGCATAACATACGTTATCGTGGTTTCAAGCTGTATCACGTTCTTTATAGACGGGTGGCTTGCCGACTGGCAGTATTTTTATGTTGTCATGCCGCTTATATACACGCTGACGGTGAGCATAGTATATACGGGCAGTCTGCTCCTCCTGTGGAGATTCCTGCCAAAGATATTCAGAAACATCAAGAAATACGTTCATCTTTCGGTGTTCAATGCGGCAGTGCTGGGAGCATTGTTCCTGAACACGACATATCACGCTGATTTCTTTTCGTATATGGGATTCGGCGTCGGAATAGCGGCAGGCTTTTTCATTGCGGTGTTCTTCCTTCATATCGCAAACGAAAGGCTCAATTCTCCGCTTATTCCCGAGGCCTTCAGAGGAATGCCGATAATGATGGTTTTTGTCGGCATTATGTCACTTGCATTCTATGCGCTGACAGGATATAACACGGGCGCTATCTGATAATTTCTAAAATGGAGATACTGATATGAGCAGAAAAAAAGGATTCAAGGTAAAACGTTCAAGAAGAAATCTGTATAAAAAACGTAAAAGCACCGGCAGGAAGATATTTGACGGGATTCTTTTCGTTGTGATACTGGGCGCATTTGTCTTTGTGGGATACTCGGTCGCTTCTCCGCTGATAAAGTTTTTCGGCGGAAACGGGGGCAATTCCTCTGTGAGCGAGCCTGCGTGGACACCGCCCGAATCGCTCCCCGAAACATCGGACAGCAATTCGCAGGCGAACACTTCGGATAACACGTCCGACAACTCAGGCGGCAGTGATACAACAAAGGATAACACCTCCTCAGTGCCAAACGAGGTAACATCTGCTTTTGCGACGGTCGCTCCCGACTCCGCACTGAAAAGCGATGCCGCACTGAATAAGTTCCTTGCCTCAGCAAAAGACAGCGGTTATAATACCGCCGTATTTACGCTTAAAAACACCACAGGCGAACTGTTATACAAATCATCGCTTAAGGCTGTAAAGGACAACACAGACGTAAATAAGGGCAGTCTGACGGCGGCTCAGATAGTAAAGGCGTGCAAGACGGCAGGAATCACTCCCGTTGCGGCTATAACAACGCTTTTCGACAGAAAGACACCGTATCTTTTCGACAATGCGGGATATATAATCTCTGACGGAAACTGGAGCTGGCTGGACGCCGCCGCCGATAACGGCGGTAAGCCGTGGACTACTCCCTATTCCGCCGATGCGGTAAATTATTATGCGGATATATGCGGAGAGCTTGCAAAGGCAGGGTTTGCCGATATTGAACTTGAAAACACGGTCTTCCCGAACTTCCAGTCCTATGACTACTCGCTGTTGTCAAAGGAACTGCAGAATGCAAACAGAAGCGAGAAATTAGCCGTTCTTGCGGCAACGTGTGCAAAGAAAGCAAAGGAAGGCAACGCAACCGCAACGGTTGAAATAAAGGCTGACGCACTGCTTACAATGTCGGCAACGGCTTATGACGGTACGGCTGAAATATGGTCTGCGAAGGATAAGATGGGCGAGAGCAGTGTGCTTGTCACAATGGATATGTCGCTGCTTGGCACAAAGCTTCAGACCTCGGCAGATAAGACAGTAACAGTCGAAAAGGACAAGGTCAAGGCGATAAATCAGATATTCACGCTTGTAAAGAAGGCTGTCGGCGACAAGGAAATATCGGTCGGAATAACAGGCAGTGAAAATTTATCGGCAGACGAAATCAAAAATTGTAAAACGGCACTCGAAAAGCTCGGATTTACCGATATAAGATTCGAATAAATACACAAAAGTGCTTGCATTTGCGGCACTTTTAAGGTATAATTAGAGAATAACGTAAGAGCGAATATCGCACGAAAAAGAAAGGAATACAAAATGACAGAATTACTGACATTATTAACAAGCGGACAGACAGCAACAACCACAGGACAGGGTGGAAACGATATAGTGAGCATTCTCACAATGCTTATCCCCCTGGCACTTATGGTAGTTATATTCTACTTCCTTATCATAAGACCCGAAAAGAAGCGCGGCAAGAAGATGCAGGAAATGCTCAACAACCTTGAGGTTGCTGACGAAGTAGTAACAACAGGCGGTATTGTAGGCAGAGTATTAAGAGTTACAGATGATACTGTACTTATCGAAACAGGCTCTGACAGAACAAAGATCCGTGTATTAAAGAGCAGTATTGCTGAGAACAGAACTGTTCACGATGATGCAGAATCAAAGTAAGAGATTCTGAGGTATTATAAAAAACACCCTTACGGCATCAGCTGTGAGGGTGTTGCTTTATGGAAAAAATCCATCGTACTTGCCGGTAATCTTCCGTGATAGTACGATGGATTTAACTTATTGTACCGATATGCGACATTAAGCGGTTACATATCGAACAGGTTTATCACTTCAATACCTTTGGCTTCAGCCATGCGTACCGTCTGACCTGTGCCGCTCCTGCTGTTGCTTTGGTCATAATATGCCACACAGCAGTCTGCAAGCTCTGTCAGGCGGGCATTACGCTGTTTCATACAGTCCTTGGTGTATTCACTGCCGATATACTCAATGCTGTCAGCCGCCATCATTATCGCATAAAACTCCTGCTTGTCGTTGTAGCTCCAGTTCTTTGTCTGTTCCTCGTTTGAGCAGGGGAGTACAAGGTGGAGTTTTATATCGAGTGCCTTGCGTTTTCTCAGATACAGCACCATATGAGCGCACATAGTGTCGAAGCCGAGAGCGCCGCCGCAGTAGAAGTCGGTGACGCCACGCTTGACAAGTCCGCATATTGTGCTGTCAAGCAGAGATTTAAGCGCATACATATCCGGGCTGTCAATTTTACGATGCCCTGTAAAGCAAACCGATGTCATACGCAAAGCCTCCTTTTAGTTACGATAAAAAGAAAAATAAGCCGTATCTGCGTCTGACAAATACGGCTGATGTGCTAAAGCTAGATGTAAATCAGTCTTCAACCTTTTCTTCGATGAACTTAACGATGTCACCGACAGTCTTGATCTTTTCAACCTGATCATCGGGAATCTCGATGTCGAACTCTTCTTCAAAGCTCATTACGAGATCTACTACGTCAAGTGAATCAGCGCCGAGGTCGTCTGTGATGCTTGCAGCCTCAGTAACCTTGTCTTCTTCAACGTCGAGCTGGTCAACGATTATCTTCTTTACCTTATCAAATACCATTTGAAATCTCCTCCGTGTTTTTAAAAAGAAATTTTCTTTCGTTAATATTATACGGCATTACGCCGAAATAATCAAGTCGTATTTACAACAAATACATTAAAAAAATGTCTAAATTTACAGGGTGTATTTCTACACTTTGCACAAGTTTATAATAGCATCGTTATGTTATTCCATAGCGATAAACGAAAATGGTTTTATATGTTTTTAAGCTACCGTTAGTTCTATTCGTCGGATAACACTTCTCGGGTTCGCTATTCTATACGATAACGTTGCTGCTATTTACGAGGGAAAGAACCAAAGGGACTAGGGAGAGTCTGAGCCTCGCTTACGCAAGGCTCGTGCACTCC
>OMFJ01000427.1_pt1 | contig 19582 bp, 15 predicted proteins | sample 1674351 | NCBI WGS metagenome assembly OMFJ01 (sample SAMEA103958164, study PRJEB25191) | human gut metagenome | biome: human-associated habitat [ENVO:00009003]; feature: intestine environment [ENVO:2100002]; material: feces | place: Germany | collected 2013/2015
TTCGGCATAACATTTGGATGCCTAAAATTTATCCCCACTAAATTTCTACTGACCCATGAAAACAGCCAGACCTTACGGATAGGGCATCTTGTGTGCATAAGTGTGTGTTAGACAACAAAGCAGGGACTGCCGAAGAGGCTGTCCCTGCTTTGTTGTTTTGTTTTGAGGATATTTTGATGTTCTTCTGAACCTTATTTCTTGAGACGGTTTCCGTAGCGGCTCATGAACTTGTCTACGCGGCCAGCTGTGTCGACCAATTTCTGCTTACCAGTGAAGAAAGGGTGAGAAGAACTCGTGATTTCGAGTTTTACGAGCGGGTAAGTAACGCCGTCGATTTCGATTGTCTCCTTAGCAGCGACAGTCGAGCGAGTGATGAAAGTTTCGCCGTTCGACATATCTTTGAAAACAACCTCGCGATAGTTTGATGGATGAATGTCTTTTTTCATTTCTATATCTTTTTTATTATTACAAAGTTACGCGCCGCTGGTAAAGGCGACTTCTGTAATGGCGTGCAAATGTACGCATATTTTTCCATACGGCAAACATTTACGGAGTTTTTTTGTCGCAACGTTCGCAATATTAAAGGATAAGCGGATGCGAGAGGTGTCGCATCCGCTTGTTTTAGTCAAGCCGTGTTAGGGCTTATTTTTTTGCGTCGAGTTCGCGAAGGAGCTCGTCGACCGCAGCTTTCAGTTGTGCGTCCAAACCATTGGCAGCGTCCTCAGGAGAGTTCAGCACATAGATGTCGGGCTCCAGTTGCGAGTTCTCAAGGTAATTTCCTTCCGCGGTGCGATATCCGATGACCGGAGTGCCGAAAATCAGCGAAGAGTCCTGCAGACGTTCCCACCAAACGCTTGTCATGGTGCCAGGCACCGGAGCGCCGACAAGTTTGCCGAGACGCATGTGTTTGTATACCCAAGGCGTTCCGTGAGCGTTGGAATAGTTGGCCTCGCCCTGTACCATGATTGAAGGTTTGTTCCATCGGCGGCTCGGCATGTCGCACGCTTCTCTTCCGCGGTACACCTGAGTGAGATATTTTGTTCCGCTGAACAGAATTTCGATATCTTCGTGGAGGCGTCCGCCACCATTGAAACGGGTGTCGATCACGATGCCCTCCTTCTTGTTGTATTTACCAAGCACGTCAGAGTACACTGTACGGAAACTGTTGTCGTCCATTGATTCGATATGTACGTATCCCAAGCGGCCGTTTGACCAGCGGTCCACGTCGGCGGCGCGTTGTTTGATCCATCGGCGGTAGAGCAAAGCACCGCAAGCGCCGTCAGAGATAGGTTTCACCACCTCGTCCCACTGCTTGCCGCCATTGGAAAGCGAAATCAGCACCTTCTCTCCGGTCAGCCCGGCGAGCAGCGCATAGAAGTCGGTGTCGGCAGAAATTTCCTGTCCGTTGATTTTCTCGATAATGCATCCCTTCTTCACCTTTGAAGACGCGTTGTCGAAAGGACCTCCGGCAATCACCTCGTCGATTTTCACGCCCTTTCCTTCATACGAAAGGTCGTAGAACAGACCTAAGTTGGCAGTGGCTTCTCCACGGGCACCGGCACGGTATCTGCCACCCGTGTGCGACACGTTTAGCTCACCGAGCATTTCGCTGAGCAGCTCGGCAAAGTCGGCGTTGTTGTTGATGTGAGGCAGGAACTTGCGGTATGCAGCTGTCATCATCGGCCAGTCCACACCGTGCATGTCAGTGCGGTAGAAATGGCGGGCCTCCTGGCGGCAAACGTGGTCAAACATATATTCGCGTTCCTTTGCCAAATCCATCTTCATCTCAGCCTTGTAGCTGATGCGTTCCATCTTGTCGGAAGCCACGGTGAGTTTCTGCATTATGCGTGAGCCGAGAATGAAAATGCACTTGCCGTCTTTCTGCACGTCGAACTGAGCCGACGACGTGTCGAGTTTCTTCAGGCATTCCGTGCTCTTTTTGCGCAAGTCGAGTTTCCAAAGGTCGTAACCCTCCTCGAAAGCCGACAGGTAGTACAGGCTTTCTCCATCGGCATCGACGATGGCATCGGCAATTTCGGAAGAGTTTGGCGTGATGCGCACAATACGGTCCTCGATGCCGTCAAGTTGCACGTCAATGTCTTTTTTCTCTTCTTTCTTGTCAGCCTTCTTGTCGTCTTCCTTTTTGCCTTTTTTCTTGTCGGTGTCAGCCTTTTCGGCATTTTTCTTCTGCTCCTTTTCCAATTCCTTCTGCAATTCGTAATCCTCCTTGCTAAGTCGGAATTTGTCGTAGGCGTCCTTGTTCATAAACACAAGCATCACGTCGTTGAGCGAACCCCACGAAGCATGGCTGCGCATGCCGTAGCGGTCTGTGAGGAAAAGCACAGCGTTTCCATCGAGCACCCATCTTGGCTGCGAGCTGAAGTATCCGCTGCCAGTCAGGTTTACCGGCTTCTCCGATCCGTCAGCCTTTACGATAGCCACGTCGGAATAAGGGTCGTGTCCGTTGCCGATGATTTCAAGCGAGAACCATTTTCCATCTGGCGACCAGGCATAGTTGAAGCCACCCATAAACCATTCCGAACCGTCGGTCACCTGCCGCACAGCTTTAGAGGCCACGTTGACCACCATAAGCCGGCATTCATCCTCGATGAAAGCCACCTCTTTTCCGTCGGGCGAGAATTTCGGATTCTGGCGGTCGGCGAGAGAGTCGGCGAGCAGCGGCTGCTCATCGATTAGAGTGGCATTCGGGAAGTTGAGGTCGTCGGAGCGTTTTATGCGAGCCGTGTAAAGCCCCCAATGCCCGTTGCGTTCGCTGGCATATACGAGCGACCGGTTGTCGGCGCCGAAGTCAACGTCGGCCTCACCCTCCACTGTGTTGGTGATTTGTTTTGTTGTGCCATATTCCACCGATGTCACAAACACATTGCCGCGCACGGTGAAAGCCACCTGCTTGCCATCGGGCGACACGCTTGCCGAAGTAGCACCGTTTGTGAACGACAGGCTTGACGGCAGGTCAACGTCGTCGCGCACAATGTCGATGTCGACGAGCGCCGGTTTCTCACCGTTTAGCTGAGTGTAGATGGCTCCGTCGTAGGTGTAGCACATCGTGCCGTTGTCGGCAACGCTGAGGAAGCGCACCGGATGAGTGCTGAAGTCGGAAATCTTTGTCAATGCCGCCGGGTTTGCAAGCGGCATAGAGTATACGTTCATCGAGCCACCATTGCGCTCACTGAGGAAATACACCGTGCTGCCGTCGGCCGACAAAGCCGGGCACAAATCCTCTCCGGCATGAGCCGTCAGGTTGGTGTGCTTGCCGGTTTTGGTGTCGTATGCCCAGATGTCGCGTGTCACGGACGACGTGTGATGTTTGCGCCATACGTCTTCATAGCCCTTGCGGTCCTGATATACAAACATGCTGCCGTCTTTGGCAAACGACAGGCATTCGGCAGGAGTAGGGAGAGCCTGCTCCTGGCGTCCGCCAGTGGCTGGTACTTTGTACAGCTCAAGCAACACGTCGGGGAACAGCGCACTTGCCGCAGGTTTCTGATTGTTGGCTGAGAAATAGACATATTTTCCATCGGGCGAGAAAGCCTCTGGCACCTCGCCTCCCGACTTTGTGGTCAGACGCACTGCCGAACCGCCGTCGGCATTCATAATAAACACATCGTTGTTGCCGTATCGGTCGCTGGCAAAAGCAATCTGCTTTCCGTCGGGCGACCATACAGGCACCGACTCGTATGAGTCGTGCGATGTTAGCCGCACGGCAGAGCCTCCAGTAGAGGCAACTTTGTAGATGTCGCCCTTGTAGCAGAATGCAATCTGCTTTCCGTCGGGCGAGATTTTCACATCGCGCATCCACAACGGAGTGGCGGCAAAGCCCACCGCAGCCGTTGACGCAACGATGATTGTTGCAAAAAGTTTTTTCATTTCTATTATTTTATTGTATTGTTTGAATTTCCGCTCTTTCCCAGATGCAGTCGGGAATCATTCTCCATACCGCCACGAGCAAGCGGTATCGCCAGTCGATTGTTGCCACACGTTTTTTACGGCGCAAGGCGTCGACAATCATCCGTGCGGTCTTTTCCGGGCGCATAAGCATCGGGTAGTTGCCCGACCTCAGCAGGTCGGTGTCGACAAATCCCGGACGGATGTCGGTGAACGTGATGTTGGCGCGAGTCATTGCCGACAGTTGCGCCAAGCATTGTATGTAAGTGTTTTGAAAGCGTTTTGTGGCAGAGTATGCCGGGGCGATGCCCAGCCCTTTAGTCCCGGCAATCGAGCTTACGGCGCCGATGTGTCCGCCACCATGGCTTTTCAGATAGTTGAATGCCGCATCGATCATACGGGTGAATCCCACAACGTTTGTTTCTGCCGTTGCGATTTCTATGCCCGGGTCGAGGTCGCGGTTCTGGCTTCCTATCCCGGAAACGAGCAGGATGGTGTCGACGCCGCCCATGCGCTCCGCCAAATCAACGAGCAGCCCGCCTGCGTTTTCGTCGGTCACGTCGATGCGTTGCCACACAACGTTGCCGCCTTCTTCGGCAAACTTGTGCAGCCTGTCCTCTCTGCGGCCAGCCACCCCTATGTTGACGCCCTCGCTCCGCATTATGCGTGCCACCTCAAGACCGATACCCGAAGTGGCGCCTACGATTATAGCATTTTTCATATTCATAAGCATTTTAAATAGTAAAATTACAACGTTTCCGGCATAGACCAAGACGCGTGATGCGTAATTAACAATCTTTAATCAGAAGGCGTGGCGAGGTAATGAAACCATTGGGTAAAAGAGTGTTGGATTAGGTAATTTTAACAAAAAAGCACGCTGTAATTGTTGTGTGAAATAGATTTGAATTAATATATTTGCAATGTACGATAAATCTAACTCTAATAAATCCGATAATGAAAAATACTTATAAATCCATTTTGCAGGAAATGAGTGAGCGCACGCTGAAGTCTGACACGCTTGAAGGCGACGCGCAATTGTTTGCTCTTCTTCGACAGACGGCATGTGCTTCGGGCGACCTGCCCGCAATGGCGGATGTGGACAACGCCGTGCTTATGGCGGTGGAAAAATGTCGTGCTGAAAGAGGCGACGATGCCGCCTACCGCTTATGGACGCTTTATGAGTACAGCAATGCCGGAGCCACTCTTGGCTGCGACTTTGCAACGGCGATGAGCAACGGTGATACGAGTTTTGCCGAGGCGATTTATTCGAAGGCGAAGCAACTGAGCGAGCAGCTGGCGGAAAAACGCGAGTTGCGCGATGCTTTCGGTGCATTGTTCCGCCAGTTCTCCGCCGTGTCGTAGGATTTCAGTCCTTCAAGCAGGCGGTATGATTTTGACGCCGGTATGTAAACAATAATATAGTGAATATTTAATGCTATGAATTGATTTGTATTGCAGCTAACTTTTGTGGTGGCCTGCAACTAATTTTTGTGGTGTTTTGTTTGGCGTTTTTGCGGTGATGGGCAATAATCTGGCTCGGATTTATTCGGAGGAGGTCAAGTGATTAAAAGATAGGCTGCGGTTCGGGAAAGAAAATTGAGCAAGCTCTTTTTTTCCACCTTGCGCTATCTTTTGATAAGATAGGCTGCGGTTCGGAAGCGCAAAATCAAATAAATTTGTTTTGCTCTTCTCTCACCTTGCACTATCTTTGCGCAATAATTCACAATGATATAAAACAAAAGATTTTGATGAAGCGGATTCTTGTTGCAGTGTTGTTACTGGCGGCATTTGTCGGGATAGGTAATTCCCAAAATTTCAGTGTTGTAGGAGTGGTTGTCGACTCGTTGGAAAATGAGCCGGTGCCGTATGCCACGCTTCGTGTAGACAAGCGCGGAGGAACAGAACCGACGCTCGGCATAAGCGGAGTCGACGGCGCGTTTGACGAGAAACTGGCTGAGCCGGGAGTTTATACGCTGACGGTAAGCGGCACGGGAATGCGTCAACGTTCCATTGAATTTGCGGTGGGCGACTCGGCGCGTGTGTGCAACCTCGGACGCGTGGCGCTTGTTTCCGGCGTTGAGCTTGAAGAGGTCAGCGTGGTGGCGCAGAAGCCTTTGGTGAAGGCGGATATCGATAAAGTCACATATCGCGTTGAAGACGACCCCGAGGCGTTGTCGAAAACGGCTATCCAGATGCTTCGCAAGGTGCCTATGGTGACGGTCGACGGTCAGGACAACATAACGGTGAAAGGTTCGTCGAATTTCAAGGTCTATGTCAACGGCAAACCAAACACGATGATGAGCAACAACCCGAAGGAGGTGCTCCGCAGCCTGCCGGCAAGTTCGGTGAAGTCGATAGAGGTGATAACCGACCCCGGTGCCAAATATGACGCGGAGGGAGTGGGCGGAATCATAAACATCGTCACGCAGGGCTCAAGGATGCAGGGGTATAACCTTTCGGCCGGACTGACCGGCAGCAACAAAGGTCCGTCGGCCTATGTCTACGGTTCAGTCCAAGTTGGGAAATTCACGATGAGCGGCAACTATTCGTATAGTTATGAAAGCCGCAACAATAGTTCTTCGTCTGACTATGAGCGTGATGACTATGACTCCGACGGAAGAGTGAAACAGACATTACGCAGTGTCAGCCGCGCTGACGGCAGCCGCTCGCAGATGCACTATGGATCGCTGTCGGGCAGTTACGAGGCAGACTCGCTCAATCTTGTGACGTTCAGTTATGATTTCTACACATGGCGCGACAATAGCCACGGCACGTCGTCGTTCGTAATGCTTGATGCGGCACAGGTGCCGGTCTATTCCTACAATACGTTGGACAAAAGCTTGTCGAAATATGGCAGCCATTCGGTAGGCGTCGACTATCAGCATTCGTTCAAGAAGAAAGACGAGTTGCTGACAGTGTCGTATAAGTTTGACAAATCACCGAAGCGGACACAGACAGAAACAACGTATTCCGATGTGGTATCGGTGCCGTTTCTCACATACGCTCAGGGACAGGACAACAAATCGCACATTGCGGAGCACACCGTGCAGGTAGACTATGTGAATCCCATCAATGAACACCATTATGTGGATGCGGGAATGAAGTTCATTGCGCGCAAAAATGCCAGCGACAGCCAGACGCTGCTGCTGGAGCAGGTTGACGGCTCTTTGCCGGGCGACGAAGACAGTTCGGTTGACTACAGCCAGCGTCAGAACATTGTGGCGGCATATGCGGATTATAATCTGAAAATACAGAAATTCGGGTTCAAGACGGGTGTGCGCTATGAGCATACGTTTATGAACGTGGAATATGAACGTCATCCCGACCGCAACTTCAGCAAGAATTTTGACGATGTGGTGCCGTCGGCGGCCATAAGCTATGGGCTTTCGGAGATGTCAAATATCCGCGTCGGCTACAATATGCGCTTGAACCGTCCGGGCATCTGGTTCCTTAATCCGTTCCGCATTTCGGCGACGCCCAACGATGTAAGCTACGGCAATCCGGACTTGTCGACGGAGAAGAGCCATAGCATCAGTTTGAGTTACAATATTTTCACTTCGAAGGTAAACCTCAATGCCGACGCGCGCTATAGTTTTGTCAACAATGGCGTGACGGGCTATTCGTTTGTCGACGAAGATGGCGTGCGCAACTCAACTTATGGGAACTATGTGCGCACGCAACGCACGTCGTTGTCGGTGTGGATGAGTTGGAACATCACTGATAAAACAAGCTTCATGTTGTCGGCAAGTGGCAGCTATGTTGATTTGCGGAGCAAAGAACTCGGTTCAAGCAACTGTGGTTTCGGTGGCAATCTTTATGCACAACTGCGGCAACGTTTGCCGTGGAAGCTGGATTTTACGGCTTACGGTGGATACGGCGCACCCTACATTTCGCTGCAAGGCCGGTCGGGGTCATATAATTTCTACGGACTTTCGCTCAACCGCTCATTCCTTAAAGAAGACCGTATGGAGGTATCTCTCTTTGCGAGCGATTTCTTTTCGGCATGGAAAAAATATTCAAGCACAACTGTCACCGACACTTATCGGCAGTTGTCGCATTACAAGGATTATGCATGCCGCTTCGGAGTCAGCCTGTCATGGAGGCTTGGCAGTATGAATGTAAACGTGAAACGCACGGAACGCTCAATCAGCAACGACGACGTGATGAAGGGTGGCGGCAATGGCTCTGGTGGGCAACAAAAGAATTAAAAAATGCGTGTTGGTGCCATTTTTTACTGATTATTGCTAATTTTGCCTTGAAAAAACAACTTAGACAACAATGAACAGAATAGCATTGATAACGGGGGCTACGAGCGGAATCGGAGAGGCTTGTGCCCGTAAATTCGCCGGCAGCGGCTACGATTTGGTGCTGACCGGGCGCAATAAGGAAAAGTTGGAGGCTATGAAGGCTGAATTGGAAGGAGTGGAGGTGACTACGCTTGCTTTCGACGTGCGCGACCGCAAGGCGGCGCAGGAGGCTCTCGACAGCCTTACTGGACGTTGGCGCGACATTGACGTGCTGGTCAACAACGCCGGGCTTGCTCTCGGCCTTGACAAAGAATTTGAGGGCGACATCGATGAATGGTCAACAATGATCGACACCAATATCAAGGGATTGCTTACGATGACGCGCCTCGTTGTGCCACACATGGTGGAGCGCAACCACGGGCACGTAATCAATATAGGCAGCGTTGCAGGCGACCAGGCTTATGCCGGAGGCAATGTGTATTGCGCCACGAAGGCGGCAGTGAAGGCTCTTTCCGACGGCTTGCGCATCGACCTTGTAGACACCTGTGTGCGCGTCACCAACGTGAAGCCCGGACTTGTGGAAACCAATTTCAGCGTCACGCGTTTCCGTGGCGACAAGTCGAAAGCCGACAGCGTCTATGCCGGCATCCATCCGCTCAACGGCGACGACATAGCCGACGTGGTGCTGTATGCCGCCAACGCGCCGGAGCATGTGCAGATTGCCGAAGTGCTTGTGCTTGCCACTCATCAGGCAAACGGCTATACGTTCAGCAAGGACACGTCGCGCGTGGAGCATTTGTCGTGAGAATGAAAACCGAATATCAGAAAATGCTTGACGGCGAGGTGTATTCAGCCGTCGACAAGGAGCTGTTGGAGATGCTGAACCGCGTGAAGGATCTCTGCTGGGAATATAATCAGATACGACCAACGTTGATTAAGGAACGGAATCTGAAGCTCAGAGAAATATTGGGAAAGATGGACGACGACACATTTATCAACCAGCCTTTCTATTGCGACTATGGCAAGCACATCCGTGTGGGCAAGCGCTTCTTCGCAAATTTCGGGCTGACGGTGCTTGACGAGGCTTATGTGACCATCGGCGACGATTGCTTTATCGGACCGAATGTCGGGATATACACGGCTTGCCATGATGTCGACCCTGGAAAACGGAACTCCCGCGACGAGTGGGCGCGGCCGGTCAACATCGGCGACAACTGCTGGATTGGCGGTGGCGCAACTATCCTGCCTGGAGTGAGCATAGGGTCGGGATGCACCATAGGTGCCGGCAGCGTCGTGGTCCACGACATTCCTGACAACAGTGTCGCTGTCGGAAATCCGGCAAAGGTGGTGAAGAAATTGTAATTTAAAATATGAAAAATAGAAAAGGCGCCGTTGTGGCGCCTTTTCATTTTGGTGGGATTGCGAAGAAATATTGATTATTTCTTCTTTTTAGTTTCTTTCTTGATGCCGTCGCGAATCAGCAGAGCGTCGATTGTAGGCTCCTGACCGCGGAAACGCTTGTAGAGCACCATAGGGGCTTCTGTGCCGCCGCGGCTAAGCACGTTGTCCTTCCATGACTTGGCAATTTCAGGATTGAAGATTCCGTTGTCCTTGAAATATTGGAAAGCGTCGGCTTCGATGACCTCTGCCCACTTGTAGCTGTAGTAGCCTGCGGCATAACCGCCAGAGAAGATGTGGTTGAACTGCGGTGCCATGATGCATCCGTCAACGGTCGGGAACATCTGCACTTGCTTCATCGCCTCGCGTTCGAACGCGATAGGATCGGTCACAGGCGCTGTCGTTGTGTGGTATGCCATGTCGAGGTAGCCGAAGCTGAGCTGGCGCAGGCAGGCATACGCCGCGCCGAATTGTGATGACTTGATTACCTTGTCGACAAGCTCCTGAGGAATAGCCTCGCCTGTCTGGTAGTGGCGTGCGAAACTGTCGAGGAATTCTTTTTGTGTCAAGAAGTTCTCGTTGAATTGCGACGGCACTTCCACAAAGTCGCGGTACACGTTGGTTCCCGACATTGATTGATATTTAGTTTGAGCGAGCAGGCTGTGCAGGCCGTGTCCAAACTCATGGATGAACGTTTCCACCTCATAGAACGTAAGCAGGGAAGGCTTTGTTTCTGTAGGCTTTGTAAAATTCATTGTCAGAGTTACGTGCGGACGCTGGCTGACGCCGTCGACGATGCGCTCCGGGCGGAATTCAGTCATCCATGCGCCTGAACGCTTGGTGTCGCGTGGGAAGAAGTCGGTGTAGAGCACACCGACGAAGTTGCCGTCGGCGTCGGTCACGTCAAACGACTTCACTTCCGGATGGTATACCGAATAGTTCTGGTTTTCGGTGAAGTGCAAGCCGTAGAGACGCGTTGCAAGACCGAACACACCTTTGATTACGTTGTTGAGCTCAAAGTAAGGACGGAGTTCCTCGTCATTGTAAGAGTACTTCTCGTTTTTCAGCTTGTTGGCATAGTATGAGTAGTCCCAGTTCTGGAGCTGGATTTTCTTGCCTTCGAGTTTCTGAGCATAGTCGGTCAGCTCTTTCAGCTCCTTTTTCCATGCCGGCTTGTAGGCGTCGCGCAGTTGATTGAGCAATTTGTAGACGTTGGCAGGAGTTTGCGCCATGGTGTCCTCAAGGCTGTAGTCGGCATACGTGTTGTAGCCAAGCAGTTTGGCGATCTCGTAGCGCACTTCGGCGATGCGGCTCAGGATTTTTGTGTTGTCAAATTCTCCGCCGACGCATTGCGTGTTGTATGCCTTGTACAGCTTCTCGCGCAGGTCGCGGCGTGAGGAGTATTTCATGAACGCCATGTATGTGGGCTGTTGCAGCGTGATAAGATACTGACCCTCTTTGCCTTTTTCCTTGGCAGCAAGAGCGGCAGCCTCCACGGCGCTTTCCGGCAGCCCTGCAAGGTCGTCTTTTGTGAGCCACAATTCATACGCGGCAGTGCATTTCACCGTGTTTTGCTCGAATTTGAGCGTCAGTTCCGACAATTCCGCCTGAAGCTTGCGATAAGCGTCGCGGTCGGCGCCCTCAAGGTTTGCACCGCTGCGGGCAAACGAGTCGTAGGTGTTTTTGAGCAGCGTTTTCTGCTCAGTGTTGAGGTCGAGTTTGTCGCGGTTTTCGTAGACCTCCTTTACGCGTTGCCACAACTTCTCGTTGAGAGAGATGTTTGCGCTGTGTTCAGCCAGTTTCGGGGCGATGCGCAGCGAAATCTGGTTCATTTCCTCGTCGCCGTCGGCCGACAGGATTGGATAGAATGTGAGCAGCGTGCGGTTGAGCATCTCTCCGGCATTCTCAAGCGCCTCGATAGTGTTTTCAAACGTAGGGCGCGAGCGCTGGTTGACGATAACCTCGATTTCGCGGTCTGCTTGTTTGATACCTGAATCGACTGCTTCCTCATAGAAACTCTTCTCGATTCTGTCGAACGGCACAACGTTGTGTGTCGTTTTGAATTCCTCAAAGAATATATTTTCAGCGTTTGTCATTATTGGTGCTGTAAATAATAATGGAATGATTAATGATTTGAAATTCATATTTTTATAATAACTGATGTTTTTGCAAATTTACTACATATTTTCCGAAGTGCCCAAACCTTTGTATCGGATTTTGTCGAATATCAGCGCGATGGTGAGTTTGTCCACACCGGCGTCGAGCAGGTAGTGGCGGTCGTCGTCAAGTGTTTTCAGCACCTCACTGCCGCCTGATTTGTCAACGGCGTCCATATAGCTTGCCACGGCGTCTTTCACCTGTCCGCTGCACAGCAGGGCATGTCCGCGGTTGATGTAGTCGTTTGCGCCGGGCTGCTTGGCGATGATGCGGTTGTAGTAGTCCACACTTTGGCTGTAGTTTCCGATCAGGAACGAACACCAGGCGATGGGGCGCATTGTCCGTTCGCCTTTTGATGCCAGATAGTCCACTTTGAAGAAGTATTTCAACGCCTCCTCAATCCGTCCGCCTTCAAGCAGGCAGTTGGCAATATTGTTGGCAAGCGCCACATTGTCGGGCTGCAGCGTTTCCGCGCGTTTGTAGTTGGCGATGGCTTTCTCCGTGTCGTTTACGGCCCTGTAGCAAAGAGCCAGATGCTTGAGGGTCCACACATCGTTGGGCTTGAGCAGCTCGACTTTCTCATAGTCGGCGGTGGCAAGCACGTATTGTTTCAGTTGCTCGTGGCAGTAGCCAGTCTTCTGATAGTCGGAGGCTGTAGGCGAGTCTTGTTTCAACACTTTGCCGAATGTCGACAGCGCGTCGGTGTAGCATTGCATGCTGAAATAAAACTCGGCAATCAGCCGCAGGCTTTTTGTGTCGGAAAGGGCGTCGCTGACAAACGGCACGTCAATAAGGTTGAGCCTTGTCGAGAACGGGTTGTAGAAATCGTTGCGGCTGCGAAACAGGTTGAAGAAGCGGTATAGGCTTTGCACATATTTGTTGGCGATGTTCTCCCGCTGCTTGTCGGGGTTGGGGAGGCTGCCTGCCATTTCGTTGATGACCTGCTCCTGCTGCTCGTCGAATTGTGCCATCATCATCGAGCGATGCTGGTCGGGCATCGTGGCTACCGACAGGGCGAATGAGAATTTGTCGCTGTCGCAGAATGCTCCTGTGCGGTCAACCATCGACAGCAACATGCTGCCGCTGTTGCCGGCAAACACGCGGAATATGCTCGAGTGGCGTGGTGTGAACGGAACAAACCAATTCGCCACGTCGTTGAAGAATGGAAAGCTTTTCAGCCTGGCGAACGAGCTGAGAAACACGTCGCTGCCTTCAGCCTGCATGCGGCTCAGCTCCTGCATCTTGTCGGTGATGCCCGACTCGTTGAGCATTTCTTGCCAGTCGGGGTTTTTTGCCATTTCTTCGATGTCGTCTGAAAACCCGTCGCGCATCTTGCGCCGCATCTCCGGACTTAGTTTCATCAGTTTAGGCACCAATTCGTCGCGCACCTTCTGACTGATTCTCTCAGTGGAGCGGCTGCGGATGAATTGCAGAAACACGGTCATGATGTCGCGGCGTCCGCGCTCGCTGTCGGCAATGTTGGCAATACGCAGTGAGATGGCGTTTGAGTGCTGTATGGTTTCGCGGTGGCAGTGCATGGCAATCAGCGCGCAGCACAGCGCTTTCATTGACAGCGATGCGTCGTTGAAAGCGTTTGCGGCATAGAGGTCGAGCAGCGACAGCAGAAGGTGCTCGCTGTAGTGCTCGAGCAGACTGAGCATTGTCGCCGCCATCGCCAATTCCTTTATTTCTGCCGTGGCGTCGGCGTCGGCAAACAGCTTGTCGAGCGTGCCGGCTTCGTTGGCGGTCACGGGAAAAGTGACCCATATATGCTTGAAAACAGCGTTGGCGGCTTTTTCTTTCTCCATTAGCAGTGTCCTCTCCTGGTCACTGTCGCGTTTGTCTGCCGGCAGCTCGTAGAACAATGCTGTCTTGTCGGCGCATTCGCGGTATGCCTCGAGCAGCGCCTCCAGACTTCTGGGGTACTTGCGCTCCATGCGCAGCGTCTCGTAGTATAGTTTAGGCGAGTTCTGCACTGTCAGCTCTTGTTCGGTAATGTCGGCAAGCTCCATCAGTTTTGCGGTGATGCCGTTGTGGATTTCCTCGCGTTGAGGGTCGTTGCATCCGTCAGCAACATAGCGGATCATATATTTGTATGACTCCTCTAGCTCGTCGAGCCGGTTGTTCAATTGCCAGTTCTGCAGCGTCTGTGCCGTCTGTCGCAGTTCGGCGAACGCCTCAGCAAGGCGTTTCTCGGAAAGCAGCGATTGAATGCTTTTTTTGTGGAAGTCGGTCATTGTCGTATATTGAATTTATTTGCGAATATACAAATAAAGAGCAAAAATCTTGCCATAAGTCATTGCAAAAGTTGGCGAGGTGTTGTCAGGATTTGGAGGAAATAGTAAATTTGCAGAAAAAATAGAATATGGTACTACAACGTTGGCAGACGGTCTATCTGCTTATTTCAGTGATAGCGATGGCTTTGGCGGCGGCATTCCCGGCGGTCGAGCCGTTGCGTGTTGCGCAGCCGGTGGTTGAATTGGGCGGCGCTGTCTTGGTGGCACGTGTGCTTGCCGCCGCAATTGCAGTGTTTTTGCTTGTCACAATCACTAAGTTTAAAAACCTGAAAATGCAGCAAATGCTGTGTTCTGTAGGCGTTCTGCTCATGTTGGCGGAAATTGCCGTTGTGGCTGGCGGATATTTTATGGCGGTTGTTGAGCCGAGATTCACGATGACAGCTCCGCTGCCTGTGCTTGCACTTGCCTGCACGCTGATGGCGAAGAGCCGTATCCAAAAAGACTATAAAATCATCCACGATTGCGACCGTTTGCGCTAATGTATTGGTTTGAAAATCAGAAGAATGTGAAAATATTTCTGAAATATTTGGACTGATTGCTTTGTTTTTAGGAAATTAATGGTTACTTTTGCAGTCCGAAATACTGAATAATAACGAAATAAGATACAAAAATGAAAAGAACATTCCAACCTTCGAACAGAAAGAGAGTGAACAAACACGGTTTCCGTTTAAGAATGTCGACTGCCGACGGACGCAAGGTGCTTGCTCGCCGTCGTGCTAAAGGTCGTGCACGTCTGTCGGTTTCTCACTCTATCAATAAGTAATACTTTAATAGGGTTACGCAGAACGAATAGTTCCGTTGTCGTATTTTTGCGATAACGGTTCTTTTTGTGTGTATACGCGTCTGGCTTTTTGCGCCTCTTTGCTTGCCGGCACTCCGGATTTCTCTGATTTTGAAATCTAAAAAAAAACGAATCCAAATCTTTAAAAATGGAAAAAGACAATCTTTTGTCGATAAAATGTGACATTTTGTTGGATTTATTTGGAATTGTGTTTACAAAGTGATAAATTTGCCGTCGAAAAAAGGTAGGATATATAGATTTTGAAAAAGGAGGTTTGAAAAATAGATGCAATGTCCAGGCAAAGCTTCTCTGGCAAATTCCAGATGTTTTGTCGGCAATTGGCATGGTTTGATAAGCGAATAGATTAAAAGAATTTTATTTCATATTGATTTGTTTTATGTGTGATGATCCCCGGGAGGTTGCGAAGTTTTTCGGGGTTTTTCGTGCAAAACTGTCAATTTGTCGGTAAAAACGCAGTAAAAATATCAAAAGTGTTGGTTTTGCAAGGTGTGTGTATTACTTTTGTGGTGATACAATGGTTTTAGGTTTAGATTTTTAAGTTTTGATTGTGAAAAGGATGTTTGTTGTTCCAGCATTGTTGCTGGCAATGTCGGTGTCGTCGCAGGCGGAAACTTCGCTTGTGATGACTCGTGTTGATGGCGGAATGCAGGAGTTGCGTAATCTCTGTTTGGAAAGTGAACATTTCGACATACGTAAATGTTTTTTTTACGATGGATGGCGATACGTTATATTGTATGGCAGTGTCGGTATAGTAGGCACTGCATTTGGCGGAGGCCGTCCTTGACAATGGCATTACAAGTGCAAGAAAATAAGATTTGTTTCATGTGTGAATTTTGGCATCTCGGAGGCTGTGAAGTTTCTGGGATGTTTTTTTATTGTGAAATTTTCAAAAGACATATTTTGTTTGTAGTCGTCATTGGACTACCTTTGTATTGCTTATTTTTTAATCAGTGAAAAAATATAATCGATGAGAACAAGGATATTTATGCTGTTGCTGGCGGTGCTCGTGCTGGCAGGATGCGGTAGAGAGAAAAAAATCGAGTCGGAGCTGCTCGGCATAGAGGAGAAAGACGGATATACGCTGGTGACCGTGCGCGATCCGTGGAAGGCTGGACAGACACTTCACCGCTATGCGCTTGTGCCACGCGACAAGCCGCTTCCCGGCGGGCTTCCCGATGCGACGGTGATAAAAGTGCCGTTGCGCTCGGCGGTGGTCTACAGTGATGTGTATGCCCGTCCGATTGTGGAGCTGGGCTGCGGAAATGCCATCGTCGGAGTGCTCGATGCACAGTATTTCAAGACACCCGAAGTGGTTGCCGGTTTGAAATCCGGAAAGATATCCGACTGCGGCTCGTCGATGTCGCCATCCACTGAACGTATCGTCAGTGCCGCGCCGGAGGCCATATTCCTGTCGCCGATGCAGAACAGCGGTTATGGAGCGATAGGCAATATGGGAATACCTATTGTTGAGATGGCAGACTATATGGAGTCCACGCCCCTTAACCGCGCACGCTGGATTGAGTTTATCGGACTGCTCTTCGGCAAGAGCGACCAGGCAGCGAAGGTCTATGCTCAGGTGGCTAAGGATTATGCCGAGGTGAAGGCTGTTGCTCAGAAAGCCGACAAGCATCCCATGGTGATTTCAGAATATGCCATCAACGGGGTATGGTATGTGCCAGGAGGCAAAAGCTACAAGGCTTCGCTTTATGCCGATGCCGGCGCAGCATATCCATGGGCTGCCGACCAGTCGACTGGATCGTTGTCGCTCGACTTTCCGCAGGTGCTTGACAAGGCTCAGAAAGCCGACTTCTGGCTTGTCACCGTCTACGGACAGACGCTTGACCGCAAGTCAATGCTTGCGCTTTATCCGCACAACGACCGTTTCAGCGCGTTTTCCAATCATGGAGTTTATTATGTCGATTCCGCCACAAGCGGGATTTTTGAGGAAACACCGTTCCATCCCGAGCGTCTGCTTCGCGAATACGTGAAACTGTTTCATCCCGACTTGTTGCCTGACTACTCGTTGCAATATTATAAACCGATGGGGGATTGATAGATGGCACGTTTCCGTATAGTGACGGCTTTGCTCGTTTTTGCGATAGTCGCTCTCGCTTTGTCGCTTCTGCTTGTGGGCACAGTCGATGTGCCGGCTGTTGAGGTGTGGCGCATTCTGACCGGTCGTCCGTCAGACTATGAGCCGTGGAATTTTATAATATTCGAAAGTCGGCTGCCGCTTGTCGTCACGGCTGCGCTTGCCGGAGGTGCGCTCGCCGTGTCGGGACTGCTGTTGCAGACCCTGTTTGGCAACACGCTCGCCGATCCCTCGATTCTTGGCATATCCACTGGGGCAAGTCTGGGTGCCGGATGCGCTATGCTTGCGTTCGGCAGCTCGTTTGCCACTGTACTTGGTGTCGCCGCTGGCGGATATGTAGCCACGCTTACCGGCGCATTTGTGGGAGCGGTGGTTGTGATGGCTTTGCTGCTCGTGATGTCGAACGTTGTGAAGAGCAGCACGATGTTGCTGATTGTTGGTATCTTGATAGGTTATATCGCCTCGTCGGCAATCTCGTTGCTTAATTTCTTTGCCACAGAAGAGGGAGTGCATTCGTTTGTGATATGGGGGCTTGGCAATTTCTCCGGAGTCACGCTCCGCCAATTGCCGATTTTTGCCGCTGTTGTGGTTGTGGGGCTTGCCGCCTCGTTGCTGCTGATAAAGCCGCTCAACGCCTTGCTGCTGGGCAGGCGTTATGCTGAAAACCTTGGCGTCAACCTTCGCTCCACGCGCAATGTGCTGCTTGTGGTCACCGGACTGCTTACAGCTGTTGTCACGGCATTCTGCGGTCCTATAGGATTTATCGGACTTGTGGTGCCCCACGTGTCGCGTCTGCTGCTCCGCACGTCCGACCACTACCGGTTGATTCCAGTGGCTATCCTTGCCGGCGCGGTTGTGGCGATGGCGTGCACGCTGGTGAGTGTGTTGCCGATGGACAATGGTATGATTCCTATAAATGCAATCACGCCGATTGCCGGTGTGCCGGTGATACTTTACGTGATAATCAACCGCCGTAAGATATTCTATTTCAACTGACAGAGATGAAACGCTTGCTCGAAATTAAAAACGTGTCTGCCGGATATGTTGTGGACAAGAAGATAAATGTTGTGGTGGCTGACACATGCCTGTCGCTTTGCGGCGGACAGCTTGTGAGTCTGCTTGGCGCAAACGGTGCCGGCAAGTCAACCTTGCTGCGCACCATTGCCGGGACGCAGAGGCCGCTGCAGGGGGATGTGCTTGTCGATGGAAAATCGTTGAAATCAATGAGCCGCAAGGAGTTGGCCAAGATAGTGAGCGTCGTGTCGACCGACCGCACTCAAGCCGGCGGATTGACTGTTGAGGAACTTGTGGGACTCGGGCGTCAGCCTCACACGGGATTTCTCGGGCGTCTTGACAGCAGCGACCGTGAGATTGTGGCAGAGGCGATGGAGGCGGTGGGAATAAGCCATAAGGCTGAAAAATTTGTCGCCGAACTTTCCGACGGCGAGCGCCAGAAAGCGATGATTGCGCGCGCTGTGGCGCAGCAGACACCCGTAATCCTGCTCGATGAGCCTACCTCGTTTCTCGATGTGGCGAGCCGTGTCGACGTGTTGCAGCTGCTTCACCGTCTGGCTTACAACGAAGGCAAGGCCATACTGCTGTCATCGCACGATGTCTCGTTGTCGCTGTCGCTCAGCGACCGCTTGTGGCTGCTTTTGCCTGGGGGCGTAATCGTTGACGGGCAGACGGAGGATTTGGTGCTTTCGGGACGGTTGGATGAACTGTTTCTGTCGCGCTCGGTGACCTTCGATATGCTGACAGGAGAGTTTGCCGCTGTGCTGCCTGCCGGACATAGGTCGGTGGCATTGCGTTGCGGCGACCCGTCGTTGAGTCATTGGGCAACAAATGCGTTGCTCCGCAGCGGTTATGCTGTGGGTGACGACGGCAAGGTGGAGGTGTCTGTTGTGTCAGCCACCGACATCAGCGTCGGCGGCAGGCGCTGCAGCTCATTTGCCGGGATGCTCGGCGCGCTTGAAGTGGAATCCTAAGCACACGTTGTCGTATTGTCGTGTCAGCCGCATAGCCATTTTAAACGTGGCGTTGTCGGCGTTGTCGGCAACCGCCGACACCAATCCGATAAGTTGTTTGACGTCGACGGTGAGCGTCATGCGGTTGCCGTCTTTCTGCAGATAAGCCTTCTGGTTGCTGTAGGCAGCCGGAATGCGTACCTGCGATGAGTGGAGCGAAAGGTTGTAACTGTTGCCTGAAATCCTGTCAAGGCGTCCTTCCACGGGCACGTCGCGCACGAAGATGACAAAGGTGTTTTCGTCGGAAAACTCAATATGAGTGTCATCGAGCTGCAGTTGCTCATAGTAGGGTGTCAGTCGGTTTTCGGCGATGGCGGCCACGGCTTCCCCGCTGAGGTTGCCCACGGCATTGCCCGACTTTAGGTAGACCGCAGGTCCGGTCGCAAACCAGTTGGCTGCAATTGTGGCAGTGTCGGCAGTCGCTGGCTTGTCGGTCAGTGCCGACAGGTGATCTTTGGCCTTCATCACAATCTCTTCGCCAATGTAGTCGTTCAGCACCTCACCGTCGGAAATCCATATTTTGTAGCCGCCGTAAGCAGCGGCGGCAAGCACGATGAGCAGTATAAGTTTTTTCATATCCGTCAGTTTGTATGTGCGAAGATAGGCAAAAAAAAGAAAAAAGAGTCTCCGTTGGGGAAACTCTTTTCATATAAGCT
>OMFJ01000429.1_pt1 | contig 19530 bp, 19 predicted proteins | sample 1674351 | NCBI WGS metagenome assembly OMFJ01 (sample SAMEA103958164, study PRJEB25191) | human gut metagenome | biome: human-associated habitat [ENVO:00009003]; feature: intestine environment [ENVO:2100002]; material: feces | place: Germany | collected 2013/2015
ACAAAAATTCCTGTGTGAAAATTAATCTACGACAAGGAGCAAGCAAGGAGCAATATCAAACAAAAATCAATACCTTTGCAGTACATATGAGATAGACCAAAACAAAAGTGGAATATCGGAAACGAATAGCAAGGAAAAGAGAAGAAACGACCCAAGTTGATGTCCTTTTTGAGTTAATAATCAATAAAAGCGTTAAATCTTCACCTTTTAGAATGTGCAATTAAAAATAACAACCATATTTCTGACTTATTATCTATAAAATATTGAGTAATAATCGGTTGTAAATACTGTCTCTTTTCAGTATTTTCTTATTGGCATTGTCTATTACTTGCGTTTCCAAAGAGGCCAGATATATCTGTGTAGTACTCTCAGAATCGTGTCCCATTCCTTCGCTGATTACAGATATTGGAATCCCCTCATCCCTAGCAATACTAGCCCACGAATGGCGTGCAACATACATTGTTAAAGGCAAAGTCAAACCTAACTCTTTACCAATCGCTTTTAGGTTATGATTTATAAGCGTCAGAGCATTGTGATACTGCTTTCGAGTATTGCTGGTTGGTTCCTTTATAATCGAAAGAAGAAATGGAGAACTCAATGAAGAGTATTGATTAACAATGCTCTCCATACAATCTTCCCAACGGATTGAGAGTAATTGCCCTGTTTTCTTTCTTCGGTATGTAAGCACATTATCTTTCAGATTCTTTTTCTGTAAGTATGCCATATCCACAAATGCCATTCCTCGTGTGTAGAAACTGAACAGGAACATATCACGGGCAAAACTCTTGGATGGAGAATAGCTCAAATCCAAATCTTTCAATTTACGAACAAACTTCAACTGAATAGCCCTCTTTACAGTCTTCTCTGATGAAGTAAACACCTTCTTAAACGGATTCTTATTCTCAACATATCCATCTTCCACTGCATTATTATATACCGCACGCAAGCGTTTCATATAGAAAGAGATTGTATTGGGAGCCAACTCCTTCGCTCTTAAATGATACTCATACGAAATAAGCATCTCCGAATCAATATCATCAAAACATACATCTACACCTTCTCTAAACTTCCTAAAACTATTAAGGGTGGCTTGATATGTTTCACTTGTGCGATGTTGTCCTTGTCTCCAGAGTTTAGCAATCATTTTTTCCATATACGAAAACAAGGTTATTTCAAATGATTGCTTATGAAACTCATCTACAATCGTATCAACGGTAAATGGAGAATCTGAGATGGTCAATTTCTTTACAATACGCTTGAAACACTTCTTATCATATTCTATGTGATTTTGTACATATTGCAAATAATTTGCACGAGACGAGTCATCATCCTTAATGATAAGATCTTCCAATTCAGAATCCCATTCACTCCGGGTAATTCGGAAGTTAGTTGAAACTTGCCGTACTTTTCGCATATAAATCACTTGGTAGTATAGACTACCTACTTTCCCCTCAATCGTTGAAGGTCTGAACTTTAATTTTATAGATACCATAGTATATTCAATTAATCTTTGTTTTACAATAAAAGCCTTCTCTCAATTGCTTAAGGGAAGGCTCTTTAAATAACGGCTACGGGATATATAGCAATTGAAACTCTCTTTTTCTGCGGCGTTCGATGCAGGGAATTGGCTTGCCTTTGTAGCAACGATACGAGATATACTCTTCGTAAATATTCCTGTCGCCGGACTCTATTTTCTTGATAAGGTTACTCTTGGGGCGTTTGCCATAGCCAAGCAAGCGTGAATGTCCCACATTGTAAGCCAACACTGTTAGTAGCAGAGCATCTTTCCCATACTGTCGGAAATATTTGTATCGCTCCAATAGGTCGGCTCTGAGCAACGAATCGGCCTGTGCTTCGGTAATATCAGCTGTCAGGTTTTCTTGTGGAAGCAGTTTATGACCATAACCGATGTATGGATAGTGTTTCGCCGAGTGCCAGCCCTCAAACTCCTTGATAAGTGCTACCGCCTTGTCGAACAGTTCCGCTGAAATCTCTTTGGGCAGTGGTGGCGAAGAGTCGCCACCTCGTGTCTGTGCGTTGGCATATCCGCAAAGCAATGTCAGACATATAATCATCAACTTTATTCTCATAGATTCTCTTTTTGCGATTGGTTATGGCGGCAGACACCCGACAAGCGAGTGCCTGCCACCGTTGGTTAAGGATTGATGTTGATTGGAGTAACGATGGTTCCTATGGGAGTAATCGTATTACCTTCTGTGGTATCCTCTTCCTCCTTCGCCTCGTTATTGAATGTGAATGTGAGCTGATAGAGCTGGTCGTGATTGTCCTCGAAATAGACATCTATCGTCTGCTGATCCTCACACTCCGAGGTGTAGTACAGACGGAATACATCTCTGTCAAGCGGATAGCGGTCATTCGGGAGTAATACCATACCGTCATCCATTCTCAATGTTCCCTCGCCATCGGGCTGGAAGTAACGGATTGTGTAGCGAGTATCGGAGAAATACCCCTCACGCACAATCTCACAGCGTATCTCTGCTGTCTCGCCCTGCACCAATCGCTTGGGTACAGGCATTGTCTCAACTGTAAAAGGATAGGCTTGCTGAACATCGAGGTCATCCTCGCAAGATGTGAAGCCCAATACTGCGGTCATCATGGCACCGCAAACCATCATATAGGAAAATAATTTTTTCATAACGCTTTTAATTTTAATTGATTATAAATTTGACACCTAAGCCGAACTGGGTGCTGAACTTGCCGAGTGAGCCTCCCCAGAGGACACGCTCACGCACATTGGCAAGCAGTACAATACGGTCTGTTATATAACTCTCCAATTCAAGGGTAATGGCACCGCCATAGATGAAAGCATCCTTGGCAAGCAACGTAGAGCCGTCGTGTAGTAGTCTATCACCCCAATTCACCGTTTCGTAGCCTGCCAATGCAGAGCCACCGATGGAGAGGAAGAAGGTCTTTGTAGGATCGGACAGGAACTTCAGGTAGTAACCGCCCTCGGCTGTAAACTGGGCACGCGGAATGGATGTACCCCGATAGTCGTAGTTCTTGAGCAGATACTCTGCACCCACCACCCAGCGGTTAGCCTTCTTGGTATATCCCGACATCGCTATTCCCGTATAGTAGTTAAGCGGAGATTTAGAACCGTTTACAAAGCCTCCTCTGAGTTCCACACCCATCATCTTCGGGAGATAACGCTGGGCGTATGCCTGCCCTGGCGACAGGGCAAGCGATACGACTGCAACAAGTAGAAACAGATACTTCTTCATAGTTACTTCACTTTAAGTTCGTTGATTACCTTTGCTCTTACGATATCCTCACTCTCCACGGTGAAGGTCTGGTGTCTGCCACCGCTCTTCTCGTGCATCTCCACCACAAGCACCTTGTCGGCAGGAATGGTGAACTTGTCGAACACAAATACGGTACGCTCATCCTTGTTGCCCGCAACGGTTGTGGCATAATCGTATGCACGCAGAGGGAAGATGACCTGCTCCTGAATGGCTGTACGCTTCATCACCTGCTTATCCACAATCTTGAAGGTCACAAAGTCCACCTCGTATGGTACATTTGATGTGTTCTTCACCTGCGTATGGAAGTAGAGCAAACCATTGTGGGTGTAGAGTCCACGCAACAGATACTGGATGCCGAATGCCTTGCTGCCGATGTGCTTGATGTGGCGTTTGTTGTCCTTGTGGATAGCCTTGCTGATAAGGTGTACCAACTTCGGCGACTCACTGCCAAGCTCCTGCAAATAGATGTCGAGAGCATTGTTGGGACGGTTTACCTCACTGCCATCGTGAATAAAGTCCTTCATCTCGATATTCAGGAGCAGAGGCTCATCCGAGTACTTCACATTGAATGTGTAGAAACTGCCGCTCTCGGTAATCACCGACATATTGGTCTCATCGCGGAAGTTCTTTACCGTAGCCTTCACACGAATCACATTCTCCGAGCCGTCGGCCTTGCCTGCGATAAGGTTAGGCGAGCCAAGATCGACATAGCGTACTGCCGCAGGAAAGATGATGTGGGTAGTCTTGTCGTATGTCACTTCCAAGCCGTAAGGAGGTATCATACGGTCAAAGGTCAGTTTCTTTGTCAGACCGTGATAGATGTCGCCATCCTCCTGCTGCGGATAGATGTCCGTAGTGAGGGTAACATCACCGGCTACTGTGTTAGTTACTGCGGTTGAATCAACCGACTGTGCATTGGCACTTACAACGCCCATCGTGAGGGCAAGCATTACAAAAATCTTTTTCATGTCTTTAATGTTTTAATAGGTTATTGATTGTTTTGATAAAGCATCAGGGTATATCCTGATTTGAGGTGTACCTTCTCTTCACGCATCTTCTTGGAGATGTACTGCGACACTCCCTGTATGGCACCACGACCTACTTCGGACAGCAGCTGGTCTCCGGCAGACTGGTTGGTAATGGATATGCTTGTTCCGAGGTTCTGCCCCAGATTTGCTGCCATCTCCTTCGCAGCACTCACCTCCATGGAGCCGGGGATGAATATGCCCGCCTGTCCGTCATTGTCGTGGACGGTAAGTTCTACGGGGATGATCGTTCCGTTATGCTCCACCTGAAGAATCTCGATGTCGAGCCTTTCGCCTTTGATGTTGCCTTCACCCGTGATGAGGGTGTTTCGTGGCAGTACATACTTCCCGACACGCATCGCCTCCAAGAGCCTAAGTCGAACACTCTGACCGCTCGTTATGGTCTGGTCGCCATGCACGCACGCCTTGATGGTGTTCCGTGCTGCCTGCTTCGGTGCTTCGCCTACCGCAGTATGAAAGCCACCGCCTACAGATTGCGACAAACGTGCTATCATCACAGAGTCGCTCATAGGCTGAGCGAGTACCGACACTACGGGAGTCGTTACATGACCTACGGGCTGTGCCTTCGCCTTACCGCTTCGCGTGGTAGTCTCCACCTCTTCGGCTGCGCCCTCGGAGGTGGCGGCTGTATTGCCGGGCATATACTTCGCTGCAAGCTCGTATGACTTCTCCAAGAGTGCCACCTGGTCGGCATATGTCGGCTGGCTGTTCTGCTGCTGTGCCATCGACTGCTTCAGCTCCTCAAGCTCCGCTTTCAGAGCCTCCTTTTCGGGATCCTCACGTGGCTGCTCGTAGAAACTGCCAAGTGTGGCGTTGATATCGTTGTAAGCAGATGTGGATGTGGAGAACGAATTGCTACGACTACTGCTACCACTTCGATAGGATGAGCTACCGCCGCCACCTGTGTATCTCGGTTCCTCGGGTATCTCGACCACCTCTTCCTCCTCGTCATCGGTGGTCATTGCCGTAAAGTCCTCAAGGGTACGCATCTTCTGCTCCTGCTTGACACGCATATCCTCCAGTTCGTAGGCTGCAATCTTATCCGCTTCGATGCCTGCACCTCGCGGATCGGGAAGTTCGGCGTTGAAGCCTACCTTCTGCTGTTCTGCCTGTACCTGCTCCTTCGATGGTTTGAAGATGAAGTAGAATGACACAAGGCATAGCATAACCATTCCGCCATACACAAGAATCTTCTTGATTTGCTCCTTTCTTTTCAGAGCGTTTGCATCGTTACTCATAGCTCTCTGAATTAAATTGGTTAAAGAACTCTTCCATCTCCCGTATCTTCTCATCCGAGAGGCTGTCGGCAGGAGCTGCATCCTCCTCGATAATCAGGTTGGTGGCAGGCGGCTCACTTCTGACATACTCCTCATACCTGTAATCTGGAGCAGGCATAAAGATTACATAGAGGGCAAATCCTGAATATGCCAGCAAGAGGCCGTAGATGATAAGGCGTTTGGTCTTCGATGTCTTGTTGTTCCAAGACTTGTTGATTGAATCCTTGATTCTCTGAATGTACTTTTTCATCGCTGTAAATGTTAATGGTGAATAATCGTATTTATCTGTCATAGACTCTCTGGTCCTTGTTCTCCACCACACGGAACGCCTCGAAGATGAATCCGTGAGGGTTGTTGTCGCTGCGTGTGGAGTTGAGCAGTCGCCCTTTGGTTACAAGGCTTCGTTCTGTGATACTCTTCTCGCGGATGATGGATAGCCTTGCGTATGTCACCACCTCGTAGGGATAGTGGTTGAAGTTGCAGCTTATGCTATCTACCTCGATACGCTGCGATACATTGCCTGAGATGATACGGTTGTAATATCCCTGCTCTGCAAGGTCGCTGTAGTGCTCGTATGCCGAGCGGTCGCTCAGAAACATTGCCCTCTGGATGTTACCCTCGATGGCGCTCTTGTCGGGTGCAAGCGTAAAGAAGAGTTCGTGGAAACGCTTCACATGCTCCCGTGCCTCCACAGGGCGGTTCTGCTCCAAGTCCTGAGATAGAGCCAGCATCAGCGACTTGCCCTCGTCAAGGACATATATCTTCTGTCGTTGTGCCTCGGCAAAGCTATATGCCTTCCAAAGGGAGAAGCCCACAAGCGAAGCACAGACAAAGAGGTAGGCAATGCCGAAGAAACGTATCTGTCTGAAGCCGGTCTCGATGTTTTTAAGTGATTTGAATTCCATTTGAATACTGTTTAATAGGTTATCGTTTAAGTAATCTTCCTGTGATGTTGCCGATTGCGGCACCTGTCGCACCTGCTGCGATGCTTCCCGTGCGGCTCGCTGTCTGGGCTACATTTCTGCCGTAGTTACCTGCACCGCCACCAGCCTGGATTATCCAGTTGGCCACTGTCGGAATGGTGAAATATCCGATGATGCCGATAATGAGGAAGGTGATATAGACCGCATTCGACCCGTCAGGGATGAAGTTGGGATCGGACAACTGCTCTATGTCCTTCTGTAGCATCAGTACCTGTATGCGTGCAAGCACGCTGCTGAAAAGGTCGCTCACGGGCAGCCATAGATAGATGCTGATATATCGGACAAACCACTGCGTGAGTGAGGCGTGGAAGCCGTCCCAACAGGATATTGCAAAAGATATAGGTCCGAGTATCGAGAGGACTATGAGGAAGAATGTTCTCAGCGTGTCTATGACAAGGGCTGCGGCATTGAACATCAGTTCCAACAGTTCGCGGAAGAAGTTCTGAACAGCCTTTTTCATATTGTACATCGCACGATCCACATACATTCCGCAAGCCTCAATCGCATCCAACGCACCCAACTCATCGAGCTTGTTGTCAAAGGACTCCTTATCCACGAGGTAGGCCGTTTCGGGATTGCGTTTCATCGCCTCAAATTCCAACTTATCCTTCTGCCTGCGATACTCGTTCATATCGAAGGTCTGCGTTTCAAGGATTCTGTGCGTTCCCGTCACGATGGGCGACATCACGCTGTTGAGTGTACCCAACACCAATGTCGGAAAGAACATGATACACAGTCCGAGAGCAAAGGGACGCAGGAGCGGAAAGACATCTATAGGCTCGGCTCTTGCCAATGACTGCCAGACACGATAGGCGACATAGAAGAGAGCACCCAATCCGGCAAGTCCTTTGGCGACACCCGTCATCTGCGAACAGAGGGGCATCATATCCACATACAGATTCTGGAGTATCTGATGCAGATTGTCAAAGTTTACTGCTAATAGTACCATAAGCGTAGTGTTTAAGGTTTACCAATAGCGTTCACTCGGCGAGCCGTAGAGGGACATCACACGGTCAACATCGTTCTGCTTCTTCGCTCTGAGATAGGATACCCCGATATTCTTGTTGGTGTAGTACTGCACAAGCCCACGGTATTGGAGCATCTCGCTGTAACACTTGTCGATGATATCCATGCGGTCCTTGTCGCTCATCGAGAGCCCGTTCTCATTGACCACAGATTTAAGGTCATTCAAGAGGTGGGCACTCTCTTCGAGCAGTTTCGTATATCCCAGAGCAATGGCACTGAGTTCCTCCACCGTGAAATAGGGGTCGTTGAGCATACGCTCAAAGCTGTTCACATAGATATCGGTGATGTCGCCTACAAGCAGGATGGTCTGCTGTACCTTGCGTGCATCGCGGACAAGGTTCTTCACCTTCTTCAGAGCATCGTAGTACTCTTTGCCCTGCTTATAGATCTTTACTGTCTCCTGGAAGTTCTGAATCATCGTACTTGCCGTAGAGGATGTATGCACGATGTTCTTCGTGGCATTGATGATGCCTTGTGCGAGGTTGCCGGGGTCTGTCACCACCCACTGCGCCCTCGATGTCTGGCTGACAAAGAGAGCCACCAGACAGAGCATAAAAATTTTCAATCTCATACTGTTACGAATTAAATGGTGAATAAATGGGTTACTTGTTTCGCTTGCTCTCGGCAAGCTGCTTGATGGCGAGTTCGATGTTGCCGTCCAACTTCTCGGTGAGCCGCTGCAACTCCAGCTTCTCGGTCTCCTCGGTGGTGTAGCAGTAGTACTCTTCGGGAGATACCTCCGTGGCATAGACCGCCGACTGTGCTCCGCCAAGACCTATCCACACCTCCTTGTACTTCCTGCTGGGAGCATTGGAGAGGTTGATGGAGAGAATCTGTGCACGCTCCTTGTCGGTGAGTCCGAGAAGAGCCTGTATCTCATCGAACTTGTTCACATACTTACGCTGGTCAAGAAGAATCTTGCAGTCGCTGTTATTGATGATGGTACCCTTGACGATAGAGGAAGAGATAATGTCCTCGACCTCCTGCGTCACCACAACCGCCTCACCGAAGAACTTACGCACGGTCTTGAAGAGGTACTTCAGGTACTCGGCCATGCCCTCCTTGCTGATGGCTTTCCAAGCCTCCTCCAAGAGAATCATCTTGCGGATGCCCTTCAGCCTACGCATCTTGTTGATGAAGGTCTCCATAATGATGATGGTCACTATCGGGAAGAGTACCTTGTTGTCCTTGATGTTATCCAACTCGAAGACGATAAACCGCTTGTTCAAGAGGTCCAGCTGCTTATCGGAGTTCAGGAGGAAATCATACTCGCCACCTTTGTAGTAAGGCTCCAAGACATTGAGGAATCCCCATACATCGAAGTCCTTCTCGCGTGTACGCTTCTCCTTGAGTATCTCCTGATACTCGTCACGAATAAACTCGTAGAAGGTATTGAACGAGGGCTTGATGCTCTTGTCGGTACGGATACGCTCCAAGAAAAGGTTCACGGCATTGGAGAGTGCCACCTCCTCGGCTCTCGTCGGTGGTTCATCGTCCCTTTTCCACAGCGTAAGGATAAGTGTCTTGATGGACTCCTTCTTCTCAATGTCGAACACACCGTCCTCGACATAGAAAGGATTGAAGGCTATCGGATCACTCTCCTCATAGGTGAAGTAGATACCATCCTCGCCATGCGTGCGTGCATTGATAAGGTTACACAACCCCTGATAAGAGTTACCCGTATCGACAAGCAACACGTGTGTACCTTGTTCATAATACTGTCTTACCATATGGTTGGTGAAGAAGGACTTTCCACTGCCCGAAGGACCGAGGATGAACTTGTTGCGGTTGGTGATGATACCACGCTTCATAGGCAAATCCGAAATATCCAGATGGATAGGCTTGCCCGTCAAGCGGTCCACCATACGCATACCGAACGGAGAGAGTGAATCCTGTCCTGTGGTCTCCTCGATGAAGAGGCATAGAGCCTGCTCGATAAAGGTGTAGAAGGACTCCTCGGCTGGAAAATCACCAGCATTGCCGGGGATAGCCGCCCAGAACAAGGTGGGTGTATCCACCGTATTGTGTCGGGGCTTGGCCTCCATCAAGGCGAGCTGACTGCCTACGTCGTTCTTCACACGCTTGAGGCGTTCCCTATCATCGCTCCACGCGAAGACATTGCAGTGGGCACGGATAGCTGTCAGCCCCTGGCTGTGTGCCTCGTTCAGGTACTCCTCAATCCACTCACGGTTAATCTGGTTGGAGCGGCTGTAACGCGATAGCGAGTGCATATTGCGTGCTGTCTGCTCGAACTTACGCAGCATCTCCGCAGAGTCATCTATGAAGAGGTACTGGTTCACGATGTGGTTGCAGGTGAGCAACACTCCGATAGGTGCGGCAAACGAGAGACGGCAATCGCTACGGTCTGTCGAGAGACGCTCGTAACGGCTGTCGGTAGCCACGCTTGTCGGCAGGTCTTCGGGATCGGAGAGCGTATGCAGGCAGAGGTAGTTATCACCAATCTTCATCTCGCCAGCTCCGAGAGTGATATCCTGCAAGCAGGTGGTGTCCTCCTGCGATAGCGAGAAATACTTCTCGATGATGCCCGCACTTGACTCCGTGCCTGTAATCTCATCGCCCGTAAGACGTGTGAGCGTGATGAATCCGCTGTCGTTGATGATACGCTCGAACTGCTCGCAGCACTCCAGGAATCGGCTTACCGCCTCCTTGTCCTGCATCTCCTTCGGGATGATGAAGCCACGGGTAAGTGCATTAAAACTGCTGGTCGTGCGGCTATGCTCCTTGGTAGTCTTGGTAAGGAACAGGTAACAAGTGTGCTTCAGGTAAGGACGCTCGTTGAAGTGGCGCTCAAAGGAGCGAGAGAGGAAACTGATGTCTTCCTTCTGCAACTCGGGTGTGTAGCTCTCCTCAATGAAGAAGTCCTGCTTATGCACGATACTGTAGTTCGGCAAGACCTTGACCGCCTTCGCCCATGCCGAATGTATCGCCTCATACTCCGCCTGTGTGACGGTGAAGAGTTCGGGAAGCTCCACACGATAGCAGACCGTGATGTCGGCATCCTTGCTGATGATGCAGTCGTGCTCAACCGACAGAATCGGGAACTTGCTTTCGAGGGTAGCTGCTTTCATTACATTTCTCATGACTTTCTGTTTTTGAGGTTAGGAATAATCAATCGCAAGAATCGCTTGCGGTTGATGATGTAGCGGGGATGGTTCTTTGCAGCCTGCATCTTCATCAAGCCCCACTCGCCATACTTGGCATTCAGGTGGAAGGTCGCCCAGACAAGTACCGAAGCGGAGATGACTCCCAGTGCGATACATATCCATTGGTTTACGCCTGCCATATACAGCACCATAAAGGCTATGAGTATGGCGAGCAGACCGCCGGCGAAGATGAAGAGGTATTGGCTGCGTAGCCCCTTGAACTCGGGGCTACGACCAATCCCTTTGTTAATTTGATAGACCGCCATATTAGAGGAAGAATGAACGTAAGATGGTGGCGGCTACAATGAGGAAGATACAGGCACCGAACCAAGAGGCTGCGGTCTTCGAGGTGTCAGGGTCGCCAGAAGAGAACTTCGAATAGACCTTCACGCCGCCAATAAGACCGACTACGGCTCCGACTGCATAAATCAACTTGGTACCGGGGTCGAAATACGATGTTACCATGTTGGTAGCCTCGGTGATACCTGCGATACCGTTACCCTGTGCGTAAGCACCTACTGTTGCGAGCATAAATGCTGCTGCGAATAATACTTTTTTCTTCATACGTCGAAATGTTTTTTAGTTATACAAAAAGTGATTTCGACTGCGAATATATAGCACTTAATCCATTGATTTTCAAATCGGTCTATACACGTCACAACGTGTCATCAGATGTCATAGTTGGGGCGTTTTGAAGGGTGGATTTTGGGGTGAAAAGAGGTCGTGAGGAGTTATAAATGATGTGCCAAATTTGAAATAGATTTTGTACCAAAGAGTGAATTTATGGAAATAGAAAATGATAATTTGCACTATTTATGGAAATAGAAATAAACAAATCGCATTATTTATGGAAATAGATTACGGGAAATTTGCTATTTTATGGAAATAGAATTATTTTTGCAGTAAAATAATATGAAGTATGAATACTCAGACATTACTGTCAATAGTAGCAGACCAGCGTGAGGAGTTGCTAGCGAATGATTACTCGGAGTTGTGCCCACGTCCTGAAGAATCACAACTTGACTTAAAGAGCAATCGAGCTCAGGTTGTGATAGGTGTCAGACGATGTGGAAAATCAACATTATGCGAAATGTTCCTTAAGCAAAAGGGGATTGACTTTGCCTATGTAAACTTTGATGATGACCGAATGGAGGATATGAAGGCAAGTGATTTAGATCATTTGCTTGAAGCATTATATATGACTTATGGAGAGTTCAAATATCTGTTCCTTGATGAGATACAGAATATAGAAGGCTGGCCATTGTTTGTCAATCGATTGCTTCGCCAGAAAATGCATCTATTTATTACAGGTTCTAATTCTAAATTACTCAGTAAGGAATTAAGTACACATCTGACAGGAAGAAATAATAAGGTAGAACTCTATCCTTTCTCATACTCCGAGTATTGTGCAATGAAAAAGATAGATACCACTTCGCTATCAACAAAAGCGAAGGGTATTCGCAAAAGTACCCTACATGAATATCTTCTACAAGGTGGATTCCCAGAATTGTTCAATGAGAGTAATCGTAGAGGTTACATTAACGGATTATTGGATGCCATCATCAAGAATGATATAGCAAAACGTTTCAAAGTTCGCAATGTGGAAGCATTACGAAGAATCGCAGCTTATCTTGCCGATAATTATTGTCAGGAATTTGTCGCAAAAACGGTAGGTGAATTATTCGGAGTATCAAATCATACGGCTGAAAACTATTATTCCTACCTTAAAGAGGCATTTCTATTGGTAGGAGTAAATCGCTTCTCATATAAAAGTAAAGATCGTGTAAGAAACGAAAAGGTTTATGTAGTGGATACTGCATTTGTCACAGAACGCGAGGATAATTTCTCATTGGAAAATCTCGGCTGGAAGTTGGAGAATATTGTATGCATTGAGCTGATGCGTCGCTATAAGCCACTCTTTTGTGATGTTTTCTACTATAAGGAAACATCTTCGCAAGTTGATTTTGTTATAGCAAAAGATGGCAATGTACAAGAGTTGATACAGGTATCATACGATATCTCTACTGAAAAGACACGCAATAGAGAGATTAGAGGTTTGAAGAATGCAGCCAAGAAACTAAAGTGCAATAATCTTACGCTTGTAACCTTTGAAGAACAAGAAACAATTGAGGAGGATGGTTACACCATAAATGTTGTTCCTGCTACAGAGTGGTTACTTAACAAATAAATCTTATTTAATTTACTAATTGCAAGGCAAGAATCATAATGCACGAGGCATTACGATACTTGCCTTACTTGTTAATTGGAGTAGCTGAATACACATATAAACACTGACACCCCGATTCACATCGGAGTGCCAGCCTAGTTAACCAAATATATAAACAATGAAAAAAAGAATGTTTATTACATAAATTTATTCCAATCAACCGCAATACGCTCTGATTGCATACCATTCAGCCTACGACCTGCATCATCAAGATTATCCTTTAGCAATCTATCTACTTGCTTTTCCGTACTGATAGAAGTAGTGTAAAAATGATAGATGTCGGAATCTTGAAGTTTATATAAGGTCTCTGCGGCATCCATAATCTTTTCCTTATCTGTAGTCCTATTCAATAAGACATCTGCTACATTACCCAACTCTTCAAAAGTACAGGCTCCCGAAAATTCCGGATCAGGAATAGACTCGGAAGACATCAATTCCTTCATATCCTCTTGCGACAATCTTTTCTGCGGTACAAAATTATCCTCTACATCTTCCGGATTGACATCCTCATCAACAGGTAACTCAACCTGCTTCAACTCTATTGAGCGTGTCGGAGTCTTGCGAGCGACTTCAGGGTCTTCATAATAGATAATATTGGACTTACCCATAACCTCATTCGGATCATCAAAAACCATAGGTTTGATTTTAGGCTTGGGCTTGGGCTTGGGCTTTTCTTCTACGGGTGACATCAATGTTTCATCTTGTGAAGTGTCTTCAAATCTCTTGGCAAGTTCCTCTACTATTGCTTGAGCTTCCAAATCAGAATAAGATGAAGGTTGAAATGCTTGCTCTTCAGACTGTACCTTCTGCAACATAGGTCTTTGCATTCTGGCTTTTCGCTTATCCTTCCTCGCTTTCTCTTCCATCCGCTTCTTTCGATACTTCCACAATCTGATACGGGCAATACGAGCCCAATTGTGTAACATATTCCAGAAGTCATACATTCGCTGACTGAAAATCATATTCCATACTTTGTATAATATATAGGTTGCTGATACTGCCTTAACTGATAAATAAAAAATGGTTGTTGTCATAGTTGTTAAATTTTAGGTGGTGAAAATCGTTCTTTATAAAGTTGAGTTATCTCCTCAATGTTAAGTTCTATATGCTCTGCTATAATGTTACTGAGATAGCTTGCAATGCTGGTCTCTGGAGCAATCACGGGCAAAAAGTTCTTGATTTGCTCGTATAGCTGACGGTTTAGATACACTTGAACACGCCCTGACATCGGTGTATTCATCAAATACTTCTGTCTATAGTTGCTCTCTTCCTTTTTTTTGCGAGGCTTGGGCTTTTCTTGCACCACCTCTTCAACAGGTTCTTCCTCGGTGGTTATGGCTTCATTTAGAATCTCCTGTACAGAAGTTTCATTCTTAGAAACATTATCAGGTTCCCGCCCTGCCATATACCCCCTTATAAGATCCTCATCGACTTTTACGCTCTTCTTTGCCATAGTTATTTCAGTTTAAGTATTTCAAGAAGTTCATTGGCAAGTTCCTGTAATCCGCTTCCTTTGAGTTGCCCCGCAGGAGGAGGCAACAGCGAACATCGGAAATAGGTACGAGATGACATCGACAACTCCTTCTCGTATCGACAAAGTTCTGGGATACTTGATTTCAGTACTTTTAATCCTGTCTTCTCCATCAACTCCGAATAGTTCTTGAGTACCTCCACATTGCTCCTTCGCTTTACCTTCGTCCAGAACATATAGATGTCCTTAAGCGGAATGCCTTTCTTTTCTGCCAAGAATCTCACCACACTACTTGCGAAGCTGAAACTGCTATCCATTACAAAGTTGTCGGCAGCAATGGGAGTCAATACATAATCCACATTGAAAATGGTCTGTAAAACTCCGGGGACATCCATAGAACCTGGGAGGTCAATAAAAATGATGTCATACTCTCCAGTTTCAGCAAACTCTCCCGCTGTGGCACGGGCCTCTTCGGGCCTTACCCTTTTGATAGGATAAATCTTACAACCTCGAAGTCTTTGCTCTTCAAGAAGCGTCATATACCTCTTGTTTTTCTCCACCATCTCCTTGTCTCGTTCGCGGAGATTATAAAGGCTACGCTGGGTAGCATCACAATCCACGATGGCTACACTCTTATCCATCGTATAGTTCAGGAGGCTGGCAAGGGCTACCAACATTGTACTTTTACCAACTCCACCTTTCTGGTTGCTTACTGCAACAAATACTGGCTTTTTCTTCATAACTGTAAATTTTTTAATGGTTAATTACTTATTACATTATTTGTCTATTACTTGGTTTGTTGGTTACTTGGTGATATGGTGACATTGTGCTCACCAACCAATAAGTCAACCTTTGTTTGTTGCAACGCCCCAATAATGCAATAATTATTTGCTTGCTTACTCTCACAATTTCACCAATCCTTAATCACTTAATCAAGCAATCAATTATTGGTTTGTTGCACCATTTCTGACGCAAAGAAATAGCGAAAAATTGGAATAATCACTATGTCGTCAAGCCTCTGACTACACATGTCATCATATGTCATCACATAGCATATAACTCGCTATTTACCAATATAATACACCTGTCTAACTTTGCACCCGAAAGGTCTATGGACGCACGACGAACGGAGTTTTCGGATGCTTCTCTCTGAGGGGAACGGCGATAGCCAATTTTACGAAGGAAAATTCATGTTCAAGCGAACATAGCAAGTTGTGTTTTGGGCAGCCCGAAACGATTCGGGCAACCCCAAAACAACTTGCCACTCGCCTGACGGCTCGGGGAGGGATTCACTCCAAAGTCGTGAATCCATAGCGGAAGTTAATAACTAATTAAATGTAAAGTTATGGCAAATGACAAGAGACAAACAAGAAGAGATGTAACAGGAAGGCGACCTAAAAAGGATCCCGCTGTTTATCGTTACGGCATCAAACTGAATGCTGAAGAGAACGGACAATTTGAATTGCGGTTTGCAAAGTCTGGTCTTAAATACAAGGCAAGATTTATAAAGGCAATGATTCTTGACCGTGAAATGAAGGTGGTAAAACTCGACAAGGCGGCAATGGATTATTACATACGCCTCACGAATTTCTACCATCAGTTCCAAGCCATCGGCAACAACTACAATCAAACGGTGCGAGCCGTAAAAGCCAACTTCGGGGATAAGCGGGCATTTGCCCTTGTCGCCAAATTGGAGAAAGCCACACTGGAGTTGGTAGTATTGAGCAAACAGATTATCGCCCTCACACGCGAGTTTGAGGAGAGACACTTGAATCGTAAAAGCGGAGGTTGATATGGTGGCTAAGATCAACAGAGGAGCTTCGCTCTACGGAGCAGTCATCTACAACCAGCAGAAGGTGAACGAGGCGACAGGTCGCATCATAGCGGGCAACCGTATGATTACCGATTCTCTCTACGACCCTGACAGGATTGTCTCTCAGACGATGTTCGCCTTTGAGAGCTATCTCGCAGCCAACAGAAACACCGAGAAGCCTATTCTGCATATATCGCTCAACCCGACACTGGACGACAATCTTACCGATAGTCAGTTTGCGGATTTGGCAAGAGCCTATATGCAGAAGATGGGCTACGGCAACCAGCCCTACATTGTCTATCTCCACGAGGACATTGACCGCAGACATATACATATTGTATCTACCTGCGTGAATGAGAATGGCGAGAAGATAGATGATGCCTACGAGTGGAACCGCTCGATGAAGGCTTGCCGAGAATTGGAGCAGATGTTCGGACTAAAACAGATTGCCGACAAACGCAGGGAACTATTGGAACCTTATCTGAAAAAGGCGGACTACACCCGTGGCGATGTAAAGCAGCAGGTATCCAACATTCTCAAGAGTGTCTTTACCTCGTATCGTTTCCAATCCTTCGGCGAGTATAGTGCCATGCTCTCGTGCTTCAACATCGAGGCAAAGCAGGTCAAAGGCGAGTTCGATGGCAAGCCCTATTCGGGTATCATCTACACGATGACCGATGACAACGGCAAGCCTATCTGTACGCCAATCAAGTCCTCGCTTATCGGCAAGCGTTTCGGCTTCGAGGGTGTGGAGAAGCGTATTGCCTACAATGCTCAGGAGTTCAGAGCGAAGAGGTGGCAACCCAAAATCCGCAACGATGTAGCTCTGGCTATGCACGGCTCTCGTGGAAACCGAGAGGAGTTCGTGCGTCTGCTTGGCAGCAAGGGCATTGATGTGGTGTTCCGCGAGAATGATGCAGGGCGTATCTACGGTGTCACCTTCATCGACCACCACAATCGTGAGGTATATAACGGTTCCCGTCTGGGTAAGGAGTTCTCGGCAAACAACTTCGAGAAGCTATTCAACTCGCAAGGCGACATTCCATGGGCCGATATGCCGCAAGGTTTCTCCGAGAGCCAGAGCCTCTCATCGGCAGACCTTGAATCGGGCATAGAGCAAGCCTTCGGAATCTTCTCGTTTGACGCTCCTGCAAATGATCCGCAGGAGGAGATGCTCGCCAAGCAGTACCAGAAGAAAAAGAAGAAGAAAAAACGCCGTTCACGCGGCATATCGTAAACCAATTTCACTAACCATTAAAACGAATTAATTATGCAACAGGAAGATGATTTGAGAGGATTGGCAAAGGTCATGGAGTTTATGCGTGCCATATCCATTATATTTATTGTAGTACATATCTACTGGTTCTGCTATCAGACCATCGTGGATATGGGTATCAACATCGGAGTGGTAGACAAGATTCTGCTCAACTTTCAGAATACGGCAGGGCTGTTCAGCAACCTGCTTGTGACAAAGGTGTTCGCCATCATATTCTTGGCTCTCTCGTGCCTCGGTACAAAGGGAGTCAAGAATCAGAAGATGACCTGGCAGAAGATTTATGCGACCTTCCTCGGAGGTCTTGTACTCTTCTTTATGAATTGGTGGTTGCTCGACCTGCCGTTCTCGCCAATCGTGAATATGGTAATCTACACGGTTACTATGACTGTCGGATATATCCTTCTGCTTATGTCGGGAGTATGGATTAGCCGTATGTTCAAGCATAACCTTATGGAAGATGTCTTTAATGTGGCCAACGAGAGCTTCATGCAGGAGACACGACTGATGGAGAACGAGTATTCGGTAAATCTGCCTACAAAGTTTGTCTATCAAGGCAAGGAATGGGACGGTTGGATAAATGTCGTGAATCCGTTCCGAGCAACCATTGTATTGGGAACACCGGGTAGCGGTAAGTCGTATGCCGTAGTGAACAACTACATCAAGCAGACCATAGCCAAAGGTTTTGCAACATACATCTACGACTACAAGTTTGACGACTTATCGGTAATTGCCTATAATGAGCTGTTGAAGAACATAGACAAGTACAAGGTAAAGCCGAGTTTCTATGTCATCAACTTTGATGACCCGCGTCGCTCACACCGCTGTAATCCTATTAACCCGAAGTTTATGGTGGATATCAGCGATGCCTATGAGAGTGCGTACACGATAATGCTCAACTTGAACAAGACATGGATTCAGAAGCAGGGCGACTTCTTCGTGGAATCTCCGATTATTCTTTTGGCTGCGATTATCTGGTACCTGAGAATCTACAAGGACGGAAAGTATTGTACCTTCCCTCATACGATTGAGTTCCTGAACAAACCGTATGCGGATATCTTTACTATTCTGACCTCGTATCCTTCGTTGGAAAACTACCTATCTCCATTTATGGATGCTTGGAAAGGCGGAGCCCAAGATCAGCTCCAAGGCCAGATTGCAAGTGCCAAAATTCCGCTGTCGAGAATGATTTCTCCACAGCTCTATTGGGTGATGACGGGCGATGATTTTACCCTCGACTTGAACAATCCCAATGAGCCGAAGATACTTTGCGTAGGCAACAATCCCGACCGCCAGAATATCTACTCGGCGGCACTTGGTCTATACAACAGCCGTATCGTGAAGTTGGTAAACAAGAAGGGACAGTTGAAGAGTTCCATCATCATTGATGAGTTACCGACTATCTATTTCCGTGGTATCGACAACCTCATTGCCACAGCACGAAGCAACAAGGTGGCTGTTTGTCTCGGTTTTCAGGACTACTCGCAGTTGGCTCGTGATTATGGCGACAAGGAGGCAAAGGTTATCCAAAATACGGTGGGAAACATCTTCAGCGGACAGGTGGTAGGTGAAACTGCAAAGAACCTCTCTGAGCGTTTCGGCAAGATACTCCAGCAGCGTCAGTCGGTATCTATCAACCGTCAGGACACATCTACCTCCATTAATACGCAGTTGGACTTCCTTATACCTGCCTCGAAGATTTCCAACCTCTCGCAAGGCACATTTGTGGGTAGCGTGGCGGATAACTTCGGCGAGGAGATTGACCAGAAGATTTTCCACTCACGCATCATCGTGGATAGTGCAAAGGTAAGTGCCGAGACAAAGGCATACAAGAAGATTCCTATCGTCAATGAGTTCAAGGACGAGAACGGCAACGACATCATGCAGGAGCAGATAGAGCGTAACTATTCCCGTATCAAAGATGAGGTTGAGCAGATTGTTCAAGATGAAATGGAACGAATCAAGGCTGATCCTGAATTGCGTAAAC
>OMFJ01000466.1_pt1 | contig 18298 bp, 18 predicted proteins | sample 1674351 | NCBI WGS metagenome assembly OMFJ01 (sample SAMEA103958164, study PRJEB25191) | human gut metagenome | biome: human-associated habitat [ENVO:00009003]; feature: intestine environment [ENVO:2100002]; material: feces | place: Germany | collected 2013/2015
CCCGCCAACCGAAACGGCAGGACGGAAAGATCAGCCTGCTCATTGATATCCAGAATAACATTAAGGCACAGCAGAGCGCAGGCTTCACCCATTGGGCGAAGCTGAACAATCTGAAACAGGCCGCCAAGACCATGAATTTCCTGACCGAACACGGGATAAGCAGTTATGGAGAACTGGAAAGCAAATTGACCGCAATATCCGCACGCAGGGATACCGCTCATACAGAGATCAAGCGGATAGAAAGCAGAAGTGCCGAACTTGCCCTTGTGATGAAGCACGCCGGAACTTACCGTCAGCTAAAGCCGCTTTATGACCGATACCGTAAATCGAATGATAAAGAAAAGTTCCTGCGGGGGCATGAGGGCGAGATCATCCTTTTTGAAGCAGCCACCAGAGAATTGAAACGGATGGGGGCTGTGCCGCTGCCGACAACGGAAAGCATGAAAACGGAGCTTGCCAATCTCAACGCAGAAAAGGAACGGCTCCTTGCTGAATACAAAGCCGCAAGAACCGAAGCCCAGGAATACGATACCGTCAAGCAGAATGTGGATGCGCTGCTGGCCGTTCCTAAGGAACAGAAACAACAGCGGCGGCATGAACTTGAATAATTTTCTCTGAAAGACGCTGGGCGTAGCTCCCGGCATCCTGTATAATGGAACTGCGGAAGGAGGTTTTACCGATGACAAGAAGCGAAGCAATCAAAGCATTTTTCTTCAAAAGTGTACTGCCCGTAATCGTGGCGCTGATCCTGTATTGTATTTTCAAATCCGCCTGCATGAAGAACGGAGAGCTTGACTATGTATGGCTCTGGATACTCTGCGGGCTGCCGTTTGGCCTCCATCGGATGTGCCTCTGGATCGTGCCGGGCGGCGGCTCCCTGGGTGGAGGGATCGCCCTGTTTGCATTGAACTTTATTATCGGCGGCGTGATAGGCGGTTTCGTTCTGGCATGGCGGTTGATTGTGGCGGTATGGTATGTGCCACTGACAATATACCGGCTGATTATTGGTTGATTTTCTTGCGTCATGGAAATATGGAAAACTGCCGCTCGTGCTGATGGAAAAGCCATTCACAACCTGATGGAAAAAGACAAGCCTTTTCCACAGGTCTGCAAACAACTTTCCCACAGCCTCGCAATTCTGGCAGTTTACGCACATTCCCACAACGCCTACTACGGCGGCTATCCATCCTTTCCTATCCAATCCTAAAAAAATACTATGGAAATCCTTCTCTAACTGAGGTACAGTTTGTACCCCTGTTCAAATAATTTGATTAAAAAGAAAAAGCGGGAGTACAGCCGATCGGACGAACCGAAAAGCTGTACTCCCGTTTTGCGTGACAGAAAGTGTTTGAAATCAAGCATTTTTTTCATGTGCCAGCAAGCAGACCGACACATGAGAAATCATAAAGGCTCCCTTTGAAAATACGGATACAGGGAATTATTCTGCGTTTTTCGCCCCCTTATCCTCACAGATTTTAGATCGTTTGGAACTGTAATGCGGACAAGCGATCAGACACGCCCGGAAACTCTGCTTGCAGCCGTGAACACATTTTTTGCAGATATGGTTATACTGCCGCCTGCCGTTCTCGCCCAGGAAGAACGCCCATTCCAGACGCCATTTCTTGCTTCGGCTCATAGGCAGTCATGCTCCGGCACATCACGGCCGGGCTTCTTGCCCTCCTGGGGTTTATGCTCGGCACATTCCCGTTTGGCGTCCTCCAACCGCTCACGGATGGAAGGCTTCTCCGGCGTTGTCCGTTCTGCGTGCTCCTGGGCTTTTTCCAATTCCTCGCCGCGTCTGCCGTTGTTGATAACACCGTCGATCATGCCGTAGTCATCCTCCAGCGTCATTTCAGCGGTGCGGAGAGGATTGTCCTTTTCCGGCTGCTCCGCTGCCACGGCAAAGGCCCGTGTGCCGTTTCCCATGATAAGATACTTTCCATCATCGGAAATATGGTGGACACCATAACCGGCTGCCTCCATCTGCTCCCGGCTCATAGCCGTCACCTGAAAGCTGCCCCTCGGTGTCTGCACACGTTCGCCAGTTTCAAAACGGTCTGGCAGATAAGCGAGGTCTTGCTTCTCTGCCGGGACAGGGAGAACAACGATATTGCCATTGATCTGCATAAATCGTTCCGGCGTTTTGAACTGTTCCGTGTATTTCTGAATCAGTTCCGGGGACAGGGACGCAAAATCTTCCTCACCAAGTCCAACCACCAGGAAAGTCCCTGCTACGATATCATAAATTTCTCCATTTTCATCCCGCAGCCCACGGTTCAGATCAAGCCCTATGAGCTTTCCTTCATCATTGCAAACCAGCGCCACCGGGTCAGAATAGGGATAAGTTGCGCCAATGTCTCCGCCGACCTCCGCCTGCAGGGAATGAAGATCGGGGTCGATCTCCTTCACATAGGGTTCCTTCATAGGCTCCACTACAAGCACAGTCATCTTTTCCGAGGCAACCTTCTCCGCAGCGGACAGCATTTCATCCGCATGGGACTTCTCCGGGTCCTCCAAAGCGGCCTTGACCTCCGCCGGGTCAAAATCAAGAAATTCCTCATAGCCCGTGGCATCCTTGAATTTTTCAATCTCCGAAGGGAGATAGTCCTCCTGAGTCTGACCCAGTGCCGCCAGCTTTTCATCCAGAGCGGAAATACGCCCCGCCATCAGGTTTTCGTAGATTTCCTCCTTGGCAGCCTGTTCCTCCGGGTGCTCCGCCGCATACTGCGGATCGTTCTGACGGAAAAACTCGTCCATGTCAAAGGCGATATCCATAGCCCATTCAGATTTTTCTTCTTCGGGAAGATCGTCCTGAAAAGTCATCACCCGGTACTCGTCGGGGATGCTGCCACGCTCGCCGTCATAATACTCATGGAAGGCTTCTCTGGTATCCCACACATAGCCCTGATCGGTGAAAGTGCCGTTTTCCTCCAACGCCACATCCCGTCCATAGGCTTCATAGTCGATATAGTTCTGCAGATGGGCGGGAACTTTTGAAACCTCCAGTTCTTCGAGATAATAACGCCCCAGATCGTCATAATCCTCGATATTGGGGTAAATCTCATAACAATCCAGATTCTCGGTGAGGTTGATGATCTCCTGCAGGCTGCTGGTATAGTCACCGATCTCCATAGCGGCCTGGAACTTCGCATAGTCGCTCTGGTCCATTTCATCCAGCTTTGACGCCAGATAATTCAGCTCGTCCAGATTTTCGTATTCGCCTAGCTTACTGTAAAGACCGTCCACATAGCAGTCATAGTCCGTGATGAACCATTCCTCATAGGGCTGGCCGAAGTCATCCTTCTGGCCGATCCCGATCCGCTTAAACACTTCCTTCAATTCCTCGGCGGTGGTGGGAAACTTCACCCACTCGCCCACAAGCTCGCCCTCATTGTACTTCCCAAGATTGGTGATAAAGGCGGCAAAGGGATAATCCTTGTCGTGATCGTAATATGGCATATCAGCACCTCCTTACAGTTCCGGCGCAGACTTTTCCTTGTGGGGCTGCGCCTTGTTTTTCTCCGCACATTCCTTCTTGCCCTGTTCCAGCCGTTCCCGGATGGAAGGCTTTTTCTCCGGCTCTGCAGGGCGTTCATGGTTCCACTCGTCGCCGGAGAGAGAAATATATCCGTGTTCCGTAAAATGGCCCTGTTCCTCCTGCATGGCGTACTTGCCAAACGGAACAGGGTCGATTGCTTTCAGAAGTTCCGGGGGCAGCAGCATATCCATGTGCTGTGCCAGATACCGCCAGCCCAGATCATTCAGATTGTGGATGTTTGGCTCAAATACGAAATAGTCGATGTTGGCCGCAAACTCCTTGAACTGCTCCGGCGCTGTCAGCTCGAAGGGCGATGCCTGCACCGCCTCCAACAGTTCCCTGTCCTCCGGGGAGAGGGCAGCCACCGCCGCCCTCACTTCGGGTAAATGTTCCAAAGTCTTATTTTCTGCCATTGACACCTTCCTTTCTTTTTGGAAATTCCAGCTTGAAATTGATGTACTTGCCGCCCGTGTCATCCAGGATCACCGCAGCGTCATAAGTGGCCTGTTTCTTTTCAGACCACATTCCCTTGACATTGGTGCGACCCTTTTTCAGAAGGTCCGTTGCCATCTTCTTTGTCAGCTCCTTCTTGCGGCTCGTCCAGAAGCGGTCATTTTTCCAGAGGACGAAACCGCAGGACCGATCCGAACACGCAAAGTTCTTCTTGCCCTCATAAACCGGCTGGCCGCAGCGAGGGCAGGTACCGATCACTTCCTTCTCCGGGGCAAACAGCTTTTTGCCATCCTCGGAAATGCAGGAATAGGTGGACACGATCTCCTGGACCATCGTGCGGATACCGTCCATGAAGGTATCCGGGTCAGCGCTGCCCTTTGCGATCTCCGTCAATTTCTGTTCCCATTCTGCTGTCAGCATGGGAGAAGTCAGCGGCTCCGGCAGGACCGTGACAAGGTTGATACCGGCTTTTGTGGGGATCAGGCTCTTGCCCTTGCGCTCCACGAATCCGGCAGCCACCAGCTTTTCGATGATAGCCGCCCTGGTGGCGGGCGTGCCAAGTCCTTTTCGCTCGGCGTCCTCTGGCGTATCCTCCTTGCCCGCGTTCTCCATAGCGGACAGGAGGGTATCTTCGGTGTAGGGCTTTGGCGGCTGGGTGAAATGCTCGGTGACAGCAACCTCCGCACTGTCAAAAGTTTGCCCTTCGGCGAAGTCCGGGAGCGTATCGCCGTCCCCATCCGCAGGCTTTTCCTTCAAGAAGGCACGGAAAATGCGGTCGATCTCCCGCCAGCCTTCGGAGAGGATGCGCTTGCCCTTTGCGGTGAAGGAATGGCCGCAGCAGTCAAATGTGGCCGTGACCGCCTCATACACATACGGCTCCGCCGATGCACACAGCAACTTGCAGCAGACAAGGAGGAACAAATTGCGCTCGCCCAGGGGCAGCCCCTTGATATCTGCCTTTTCAATCTCCATCGTGGGGATAATGGCGTGGTGGTCGGATACATCCTTATCGGAGATCATGGCCTCCACCAGCGGGAAGAAGTTGCTGATCCCGTCAAAGGGCGGCACGTTCGCCGCCAGATGGATCACGCAGGAGGCTGTTTCTGCTATGTCGGAGGTCAGATACCGGCTGTCCGTGCGGGGATAGGTCAGCAGCTTTTTTTCATAGAGGCTCTGGGCGTAGTCAAGGGTCTGCTTTGCCGTGTATCCGAACAGGCGGTTTGCCTCACGCTGCAAGGTGGTAAGGTCATAGAGTTTCGGAGGCTGTTCCTTCTTCTGCTCTTTCGTGACGGAAGTACAGGTAATGGCTGCGCCCTTGCACGTCGCCGCTGCCTGTTCCGCCTCTGCCGGATCGGTGAACTTCTCTGACACCGCTTCGGCTCCGTCCAGCGTCAGGCGCAGCAGATGATATTTTTCCTTGTGAAACAGCGTGATCTTTGCGTCACGATCCGCCATCATTGCCAGCGTAGGTGTCTGCACACGGCCCACATTCAGGGTACGATGATAGAGGACGGAGAAAAGGCGCGTGGCATTGATCCCCACCAGCCAATCCGCTTTCTGGCGGCAGAGGGCGGATTGATACAGGGTTTCATAATCGGTGCCGGGGCGCAGATCAGAAAAGCCCTCCCGGATAGCGCTGTCCTCCATCGAGGAAATCCAGAGACGGAAGACCGGCTTGCGGCAGCCGGTCATTTCATACACCAGCCGGAAGATCAGTTCACCTTCACGCCCGGCGTCACAGGCATTGACAATGGTATCCACGTCGGAGCGATTCATCAGAGCACGGAGATTTTCAAAGGCGTCCTCTTTACCCGATGCCAGCACATAGCGGAACGGCTCCGGCAGAATGGGGAGATCGTCATAGCGCCATTTCTTGAAATTCTCGTCATAGCCGCCCGCATCCATCGGGGATACCAGGTGTCCCACGCACCAGGATACGAGAAGGCCGCTGCCCTCATAAAAGCCATCGGCCCTGGATGAAGCACCCAGGGCCGATGCGATAGATTTTGCCACGCTCGGTTTTTCCGCGATAATCAGTTTACTCATTCTTTTCCTCCGTTTTCTCGTCCTCGGTCAGATATTCTTCTTCATCCTCCAGGTCGAAATCATCCAGATCAGCGGGAACTTTCTTTCCCTGCTTCGGTTTCAGCACCAGGAAATAGACCGCCGCGCCGCCTCCGGCTGCAAGGATCAGCAGCACCGCCAGGATCGCCCCGGCATTACTTTTCTTTTCAGGCTCCGGATTCTCCGGCTCGGTGGGCTCCGCAGCTTTCTGTTCTGTGCCAACACATTCACTAAGGTTTTTTACGCAGACCGGGCAAGCGGTATTGACCGCTCCGGCCTGGCACTTCTCCGTACAGGTGCAGACAATAGGCGTTTCCGCCTTTTCTCCGTCCTCCGTGAGTGCCATGAGATCGGCTTCATCCACCTGGTTCAGAAAATGCACGGTTTCCTCGCCCTCGTCGTCACGGTCGATAATGAGATAGAACACATTGCCGTTCTTCGTTTCTACTGTAATAAACTGCTTGCCGCTGGCGGTCGGGCTGCCAATATCGTCAATCAGCGAAAGGTTCCCGTCCGGCGTCAAGGCGGCACCGCCATTCAGACCGCCGCCCAGCATACCCAGCAGATTTTCCAGTGTTTCCGCATCCAGAGAGAAAGAGCCTTCCCCGGAGCCAGCCTCGCCGTCACTTACCGTCATGTAGCCGGAATAGACATAGCCGACCTTTTCCGGCAGGATGACCTTCAGCCAGTCGCCGTCCGTGCCGATCACCTTCACGGTCGTTCCGTTGGGAAGCTGAGTGAAGGCGGTGTAGTCCATTCCCGCACCCGTGCGGACATTCAGATTGCCGCCGCCCGTGGTGACGGTGCCGGTCTGCCCGGAGTCATTTTCGCCGGAACTGAACTGGATACCATCCTCGGTGACGGATACCGTGACCTGGCTGCCTGCCAGAGCGGAAAGCAGATCAGAGACATCCCCAGCCGTTGCCTGTTCAGCCACGGACTCCGTGGTTTCCTCACCGCCGCTGGCAAAGGCGGTGACAGAAAAAGCGGCAGTGCTGAGCACCACCGCCAAAAGAGCCGATACCATTTTTGTCATAAAGTTATGCTTCATCCTCGTATCCCTCCGTTTCCTCATTCTCGGTGTCTCCCTCCTGCAGCATACCTTCCGGCAGGGAGATCATACCGCTGGCATAGGCTTTCAGAAAGGCGGTCAGTTCCTTGTTATCCATCTTCACGGCTTTCACCATGCGGACGATTTCCAGATTTTCTTCCTCCGCAAGCTGGGCCTCCAGCGCACGAAGGCGTTTCTGCTGCTCCGCGATCTTTTCTTTGGTTTTCGCAATGTCATTGCGGATTTTCTGTGTCGTTGCCATAAATCAAATTACCTCCATATCGTTTTTTAGTTGTAGGGCGGTCGCCCGAATGCGTAAAAGTGGGATTGCCAGTAGCTTGTGTTGATATCTGCATACTGGATGGGGTCGCCGCAGTGCAGCATTTTTCCGCCGCCCACATAGATACCCACATGGGAAACGCCCGGTGTATCGTAAGTGCCGACGAAAAAGATCAAGTCGCCGGGTCTTGCGTTGGCAGAGGATACCGGGGTGGAAATATTGTAGAGCCCCTGGGCTCCCAGCCTGCCCGTATTGCAGACGCCGCTTTGCGTCAGCACCCAAGACACGAAGCCGGAACAATCAAAAGAAGTGTTTGGATTGCTGCCGCCCCAGACATAAGGATAGCCAATGTACTTTTCCGCTTCGGTAATGAGCGCCGCAAAGGTTTCATCTTCCAGTGCAGAGGGCGGGATATCATAGGTGGTGGGCGGTTTGGTGTACTTGTCCACATAGCCGGAGCCTGGGAACAAATCTTCCCGGTTCCCCAGCGTTGCCATATAGACCGCATACAGGGAAAGCATTTTCTCGTCCATGATATAGACAGGCACATGGGAAAGGTCGAAGTTTTCCAGCTTCACCTTGCAGATATAGTAGTTGTACGGCACTTCCACGTCATAGTCATTTCCCTCGCTGTCTGTCCGTGTCTCCGTCCGATAGCGCACCTCCACTTCCACGGTCTGCGTCAGGATGTACTGCTTTTCAAAGAGCATTTGCAGCTCCGCCTGAACCTCGTCGATGGTGAACACCCCTTCATGGAACGCCGTGAGAATGGAGATCAGCACATAAGGGTCATGCTCGATCTCGTCCAGATCAAAACGGTATTCGTCATATCCGGGGTGCAGAGCCTCATAGTGGTCCAGCTCATATTGAAGCTCCTGCTCCAGTTCGCAGTAGGCCGCCTCTGCAGCCAGCATATCCGTGTCCTCGGAGAGATAAGAGGAAGTAAATACACCACCCACACCGGAGCCTGCCATCATGGAACAGGAAGATACCCCGCCAAACAGCAGAGCAACACAGGCGCCAATGCCGATCGCCAACAGCACCGCCCGGCTATGGTGCTTGATGTAGAGGAAAGTTTCCTTGAAGGCGTCCTTTGCTTTCTGCGCCGCACTTTTCGCCGTAGCTGCGGTGTTCTTTGCGGTTTTCTCCGCCTGCCGCAGCTCCTTTGCATAGTTCCGCTTGATCCGCTGTTTCTGCAGAAAGCGGGATACCGGGTTAGAAGCTGCCAATGCAGGATCATCATGCAGTGCCTTTTGGTAAAGGTAGTCGGCGTTTGCCTTAAAAGAAGCCTGCTCTGCCTTCGCCGCGTCACGCCAGGGCTTTGTGCGGTGATGGTGGACGGCGGCACGGACTTTGCCCTTTCCATAGGCAAACCCGCGTTCCGTCAACACCTCGCCTTTGTGTCCGGCCTCTACACCCACATTTTCCTGCTCTACCTCATGCACCTTCGCATGGGCAGTGTGGACAATCTCATGGACCGGCCGAGAAAGCGGATTGTGCCGCAGGCGTCCGTTGGGGCGTTTCTCCACTTCTTCAAAGTGAAGCTGCGTCTTGCCTTTTCCGGCTGTCTCGTCAAAAACACGCTCGGTACGGAGGATTTTCTTTGTGGGGATAGCGGCCTTTGCTGCGTCCAGCCGGTCCGCCGCACGGTCGGAACGGTCAATGTACTTTCCAAGTGCGGGGTCGGCACGTTCTTCCTCGGTGAATTGCAGACGGGAAGACGGGCGATGCCTTGCAGCAGAACCATCCCGCACTGCCTGGGTATCAGCCTTTTCCGCTTTTCGTGCGGCTTTCCTCTCATGGCGTTCCGCCGCACGCAGGGCAAGGTCAGCCGTAGCGCCAGCGGATTCTTCCGAAGAAGCGGACAGTTCCGTTTCTGGCTCCCGGCTGCTGATATGTTCCACCTCTCCCGTGGCAAGGTTTTCCGATACCGCACCGTCACGGGTCATTTTCTGCGTGATCTTATCGGTCGCTTTCAGTTCCCTCATAGGCAGTCACCTTCCTTTCCATAGGGACAGAAGTCACCGCAGGTGCCATTCTCGATCATGGCGATATAGCGGAAAATGGGATAGGCCTGGGGCGGGCAGACCGCATTTCCCAAAGTTTTCAGCCGCAGCGCCCGGTCATCCATGCGCTCGGTCATGCGGGGGATTCCTTCCGGTTCGGCGGCCCAGAGGATACGTCCGTCCATCCTTTCGGGAAGCCCATGAGCCATTCCACCCAATCCGGGTTCAACGCCGCCGTTTCGGACGCCGGCTGTTCCTGGGAGATGATTTGTGCCGACAGGTTCCCGTCCTTCTTCGCCGGATCGAAGGCTGATGGCTTCAAGGTCGAGCGGAAACCGTCCGACGCCACCGGGGTCAGATAGAATACCGCCGCCGACAGGCTGAGGCTCCAGATCGCCCCGTTTCGGTTCCTCTTGCGGAATATCCCATTGTCCGACAGGAACACATCCAGGCTTGCCGCGTCCCTGGCGGTGTTGTTGTCGGAGGCAAGGGGTGTGGGAAACATCAGCCGCGACGATAAAAGTTCGCTGGCGCTCATGCCATGCGCCGACGCCGCAAGCCGGAAATACGAATGGGAGAACAGCGTATCCCGCTTTTGCCAGGTCAAAGATCGTTTTGTCGAGCCCCATATTGATGAAGCCAGCAACATTTTCCCCAAGCACCCAACGGGGCCGCAGCTCGGTAATAACGCGGCACATTTCCGGCCACAGGTAGCGTTCATCCGCAAAGCCCTTCCGTTTTCCGGCGGTGGAGAAGGGCTGACAGGGAAAGCCGCCTGAGATAACGGTAACTGTTTCAAGTCCTGTTTTTTCAAAAAACGCCTCCTTCGTGAAAGTAGTGATATCCCGGAACCTGGGAACATCCGGCCATCGTGCGGAGAGGACGGAGTGCGGGAAATCCGCCCACTCACACTGGCAGACGGTTTCAAACCCGGCAGCCTCCGCCGCCAGGTCCAGACCGCCAATGCCGGAAAACAGGCTCACATGGGTCAGGTTATTCATGGAGCATCCGCTCCCGGATGGATTTCTCCATTGTATCGTAGGCCCAGGGCGTATCATCCGTGGGTAGCCCCCAGCGCCTGCAAAGGCGTTTCATCCTGCGCTCATAGCCGGACACGCTTTTCTGGATTTTCAAAAGTGCCTTTTCGTCCGCAGCCTCCGCCAGTCTGCAGGTCAAACTGAAATGATAACAATAGAGATCATACAAATCACCGATCAGAAGCCGAAAACTTCCGCTACCAATCACATATTTTTCATCATTCATGCGCCGTGCCTCCTTTCCCGGTTTCACCAAGTTTTGTCGTCATAATGCTGTAAAGCTCGTTGTCCTTCGGGAAGTCATCCACAAAAGGCAGGATCACATTGCCGAAGAAGATCAGCCCCTCGCCGGGGCCTGCGTTGCTGATATGCGCCGCCTGCTGGTTGGAGATATTCAGGCGCTCGCAGAGGATTTTCCTGTCTCCGCTGGCCTGGTTCAGAAGGTACACAAAATCGCTGTTTTCAAAGATGTTCTCAATCTCCGGGGAGGAAAGCAGGTCCTTAATGTTCTGCGTGATCCCCGTGGGGATACCGCCCCATTTGCGAAAGCGTTTCCAAATCTCCACGCTCCAGGTACCGACCTCGCCGCGCAGCAGAAGGTGGAACTCGTCCACGAAGTACCAGGTGGATTTACCCTGATCCCGGTTTTGGGAAACACGGTTCCATACCTGGTCCTGGATCACCAGCATACCCAGGCTTTTGAGCTGCTTTCCCAGCTCCTTGATATCGAAGCAGACAATGCGGTTGTTGATATCCACGTTGGTACGGTGGTTAAAAACATTCAGGCTGCCATGCACATACAGTTCCAGTGCCGCCGCGATCCGCTGTGCCTCCGGCTCCGGCTGCCGTTTGATCTCGTCATACAAATCTTCCAGCAGCGGCATATTCTCCGGGCGGGGATTTGCGATATAGGGGCGGTACACGATCCGCACGGCACGGTCAATGACCGTCTTTTCCACCGGCTCCAGACCGTTCCGTCCGCCTGCCGCCAGTTCGCAGAACGACAGGATAAAATCTGATTTCAACGCCAGCGGGTTATCATCCTCGCTGTAATTGAGGTTGATATCCATAGGGTTCACATACTGCGTGCTGGTAGGCGAGATTTTGATGACCTGGCCTTCCAGACGGTTCACCAGCGGAAAATATTCCGCCTCCGGGTCGCAGATCAGGATATCGTCCTTTGTGTTCAGGAATACACCCACGATGGAACGCTTTGCGGAAAAACTCTTGCCGCTGCCGGGCGTACCTAAGATCATGCCGTTGGGCGTTTTCAGCTTTTTGCGGTCGGCAAGGATCATATTGCCGGAAGTGGCATTAAGCCCGTAGTAAAGAGCCTCTCCGCCGTGGAAAATCTCCTGTGTGGTGAAGGGAACGAACACCGCCACCGCCGAAGTGGTAAGTCCGCGCTGTATCTTAATGCGGTTGACACCCAGGGGCAGAGCCGACACGAAGCCGTCCTCCTGCTGAAAGTCCAGCCGCACCAGGGAGCAGTTATATTTCTGTGCCACGCTTGCCGCACGGAGAAGATCATTCTCCAGCTTTTGCTTGCTGTCTGCAAAGTTCACCACCAGGAAGGTCATCAGGAACATTCGCTCATTTCTGCTTTGCAGGTCACGGAGGATATTCTTTGCCTCGCCTGCGTAGGTGGCAAGGTCGGTGGGGATGATATCCATATCGAAACCTTCCCGCACCGCCTTTTTCTGTGCATCGATCTTCATACTGTCAATGTCGGTGATCTTCCGCTTGACCGTTTTGATCGCCTCGTTCTGATCCATGCTGCGGATATGGAGGCTGACAAGCAGCCCGTTATCCGTATCCAGCAGTTCGGTGAGCATACGGTCATCCATTTCCGGTGCGCTGATCTGCAGAAAGGACACGGCACAGAATTTATCCGCCATCGTGAACTTCCGTGCTTCACCGAAGCGGAAGGAAGATGGTGCGATAAAATCCTGAACCGACAGGCCGGAAGGGGCAAGCCAGCTCCATTCAAAGGCAAACCGTTCCCCATCCGGGTGCAGGATGCCGTGGAGCATTTCCAGCCACTCCTTGCCGCCAAGCTCTTTTGCCAGAGCACCCATGACCTTGAAATGGTTGAGGGCATCCATGACGATCCGAGAAAATCGTGCCCGTGCGGTTTTGCTGTCTCGTGCCTCGATGGTGAGTGTCAGGTACTTTGTTTTGATAAGACCGTTGTTGCCCCGTTCAAGCTGCTTGCGGAGCATTTGTGTGTAAAGCTCACGGATATGGTCGAAATGATCTCCCTGCGCCGCGATCTCGATACGCTTTACAAAATCCTCCCGGTTCATGCGGCGGCTCACAAGGGAAAGCTGCATCCCGATAGAAGCGTCATGGGCGTTATACATATCGCAGAGGGCTTCAAAGATCGCCGTCTGATCGTCAGGTTTCGCAAGCTGATAATTCACATCCTCGAACTCGATACACTTCGACCAGGTGTGGTCGTCCAGCTTGCACAGGCCGTCCGGGTACATCTGGCGGAACGGTAAAGTGTCCTGTGCGGAATGTACCTTGCCGTCGCCTCTGGCGGTTTCCAGAATACGGCTGATCTCACGCTTTTCCGCAGCGGTTAGCTTTACCGTGGGTTTTGCCGCCTGCCGTGCCTGCGGCTCTGGCTTTCGCTTTCTGAACAATGGCTTTCACCTCCTTTTCCGCCTGGGCCTGCCGCTCCAGGGCTGCGTAGAAATTGTTTGTCTGGTAAGGCCGTTCCTTCGTCCGCAGGAACATACAGCGGATGACCTGTCCGGCCACCACCTCCAGGGGTTGACCGTGCCGCTCATACATGGCAAGTAGAAAGAACGGGAGCATGACGATAATCATGCAGAACGCGGCGGCACTGTTGCTGGCCGTGCGTCTGAGCAAAAAGAAAAGCGGTACTCCGATGAGTGCCGCCGCTCCGAAACATATAAGCTGCCGGCGGGTCAAGCCGAACAGCACTTTGGATTTTACTTTCGTCAAATCCTTTGGAATGGTTACATACGCCAATTTATCAAGCCTCCTTAATGCGCTCCGAACAGGCTCTTAGAGAGGCTGCCGGTCTTGAACAGGGCGAAGCACAGCAGGACCGTGTAGCCCATGCAGGCCCATATCGCGCCTGAGATATTTCCGTCCGTGGCGATACTCTGTACCAAAACAGAGTAGATTCCCACGCACACCATGATTAGAAATGCCTGGAACGCCAATGCAAACAGGGATTTCAAGTAGTTCTGTCCTGTATGGCTCCAATCCCGGTTTGTCATAGTGGCAAGCGGAATTGGTCCAACGGAAGTTGTCAAATACACCTCGATCATGCGGCCGTAGATGACAAGCATGATACAGATGGAAAGGGCGTTCATGGTAAGCCCCACGAAAAGGGACTGGAACCACAGCCCGAACAGTTCTCCCGTGCCCAGGGCTTCAAGCTGCGCCTCCATATCCGTGATGACGCTGCTGATATCAATGGAGGTATTCCCGATGATGACGCCTGCGCTGCTGTTCACAATGCTTTGCCCCACATCGAAGATACCCATGACGATATTCCATGTGTTCGTCACAATGAGAACGGCACAGAAGGTCTTGAAAATCCACTTGAAGAACATCCAGGTGTCTACATCGTGCAGATTATTTTTCTCTGTCACAAGCTGGATCAGCTCATAACACATTACGAATGTCAGGATAACCCCGGCGATTGGAACGATCACCGTTTCAGAGAGGTTTCGGATCATAGAAAAGACGCCGCTGTTCCATGCCAGCGGCGTCTGTCCCACTTCACCGGCGATCTCGCCTACTTTGGTATTGACCGTATCGAACATGCCCGACAGGTTTCCCGTGATCCCCTCGATGAGCAGCCCTCGGAGCCATTCATCGAGTTTGTCGAGTATGCCGCCCATAAGCGATCACCGCCGGACGATCAACCGAACAGGCCGGAGAGCAGAGGTACAAGGGTGATGCCGATGAGGGCGACACCGCCGCCGGCCATCAACTGTTTCATACCCTGGCTTTTGGAAGCAGGGTTGTCCTGGCCGTAACCTTCCAGAAGGTTGATAACGCCCCAGATACCAAGACCTGCGCCCAGGGCCACTACGAGAGTCTGCAAAACACCAACTGCACTGTTGAAAAATTCCATAAAATAATCCTCCTAAAAAATGTTTTTGATTTTGGGTTAAATTGTTGCGTCAATCTCGTACACATCGAAGGTGTCCGTGGGTTTTACCACGGCACGCTGCTTCTTCATGTACCGTTCCATGTCAAAGACATTTTTAGGGTCGGCGTCGGCCGTGTATCTGTAATTCGGGTGCCGGGTGAGGTCGTACTTGTCCGAAAGGAACGGGCGCACGCCCCGCAGCATGAAGATACACTTGCCGCCGTCCATCACTGCTAATTCGTCCTGGGTCATCAACTCCTTTCCTAATTTTTGATAACTGAGGCCGTGGGAAACCTGGCTGCCCCGGTTTTCGGACTGGTTATAGAGATCAATGGTCTCTTTCCCCAGCAGCTCCGAAATTTCCTTGAGGGTGGATTTCTCCTTGCCTCCCAAAAACAAGGTGCTGTCACAGTTACCGACGATGGTATCTGCGGCGTCCTTGTAGATGGTCTTTAACTGGCTCTGCGACTGCAAAATAATAGAAGCCGATATCTCACGGCTTCGGATGGTGGCGATCAGCTTATCGAAGTTCGGTATCTGGCCGATGTTGGCAAACTCGTCCAGGATCAAACGAACATGGACGGGCAGACGCCCGCCGTAGAAGTCATCCGCCTTGTCGCAGAGCAGATTGAAAAGCTGACTATACATGAGGGCGGCCACGAAATTGAAAGTGCTGTCCGTATCTGACAGGATCACAAACAGCGCCGTCTTTTGGTCGCCCAGGGTATCCAGTTCCAGTTCGTCATATTCCATCAGGTCCCGCAGCTCCTTGATATCGAAGGGAGCAAGCCGAGCACCGCAGGAAATGAGGATGGATTTTAAGGTTTTGCCCGCCGCCATCTTGAATTTGCGGTACTGCTTGACGGCGAAGTGGTTCGGCTCCCGTTCCTCCAACTGAGAAAAAAGCAGGTCCACCGGGCTTTGATAAGTTTCGTCATCCTCTCTGGCTTCACTGGCATTGATAAGGTCCAGAAGTGTGATGAAGTTCTTTTCTTCCTCCGTGGCCTCGTACCAGATGTAGCCGATCAGTGCGGAATAATAGAGGCGTTCCGCTTTGACCCAGAAATCTTCCGAAGATTTTTCGCCTTCGCCCTTCGTGTTCATAATCAGGGCGTTCACCAGCTTTAAGATATCTTTCTCTGATCGGATATAAGCCAGCGGATTGTATTTCATGGATTTTCGGAAGTTTATCAGGTTGAGGCATTTGATACGGTATTTCTTCCGCTCCAGGAAAGTGCCGATCTCCGGCAGCAAAGTCCCTTTCGGATCGGTGCAGACATAGGACGAATGGGCTTGCAGCAGCGACGGCTTACAGAAGAACCGCGTCTTGCCGCTGCCGGAACCGCCGATCACCAGAATGTTTTTATTTCTGGCATACTTCGGCTGCTTTGGACGGCTCGCCATTGTGATCCGCTCCGTCTGCGTCATGGGGATGTTCTGGAAAAAGTCCTTGTCCATGTAGGGAGCGATATCTGCCGCCGTACCCCAGCGGGCAGAACCATACTCGATCCCGTGGCGATACTTCTTAGCGTTCTTGCCTTTCAGGTAGACCGCCATGCGAAGGATCACCGCACCGGCTATGCCGATCAGCAGGTCCGTGGGATGGAAACTTAGCCACGGGGAGGAAAGCGCTGCCGTGAAGCCGTCCCCGATAGAAAGCAGCTTGCCGGAGAGGTCAGCACCGGGCGCAAGCCGGAAAGCCTGTGCCAGCTTATCGAAGGGATACACGAACAGAAGATACGGAAGGTTCAGCAAAAACATTTTTTTCATATTCATCTCTGCACGCTCCGATCTTTGACCTTTACTTTTTCCCGGTCAATGGTGCGGTGTTCTGCTTTCTCTGCCGCCTGTTCCTTCGCCTGGGTCAGCCGCTCCCGGATGGAGGGCTTTTCCTCACGGCTTATTTTCCGGCTGGCAAACTCCTGAAATGCCGCTGTGATGGCATCCGCGTCCCGGCTTTTGAAAAAGACCAGGTAACGGGGCTGCTCTGCGGAGGTGTCTTTCTTCAAGGCAAAATCCACATGGTATTTCTTCGCCACACGGGAGAAAGCCTTGATATTCTTGTCACTGATCTCGATATTGGCAAGACCGGCGTTCTGGCTGGCAAGCTGTTTAAGACTCTGCCTGCCGCGGTAGATTTTGGGCTTCTGGCTTTTCTGGATTTCCTCCAGGAACTTTTTGACGGCCTTTTCAAAGACCTGCTCACTTAGCTTGGCTCCGTCAACAATGAGCGTCACGGCGCCCCGCGTTACTTCCTCCTGCATTTAGCCTCGCCCCCTTTGCCCGTCCCCGTACATATCGTGTTGCACCAGGGAAGAATAGTAGCTGTTGATGGTGGTCGGGGCGTTATACAGCGCCGCCAGAAGGTATTTCTTGATATTGCGGACATAGGTGGTGTTGTCCTTCATGCAGTCCATAACATACTGAACATGGGAGCTGTCCAGCTTCATAAACCGGGACTTTACCACCTCTGCCGGATAATCGTCTCCGGCAATGCGAATGACTTTGCGGGCAGAACATACGGTATCCACGATCAGGTCAACGATTTCGTCAAGCTGCTCACGGTCGATATGGCTGTCCTGCACCAGATAGCTGTACTCGATGTTATCCAAAATCACTTCACGATAACATTCTCTGGCTCCCATCCGATCCGTTCCCATCCTTGCCCCTGCGGGGGTAGGGGGATTTGATTGGATAGGATTTGATAGTTCCGTACTTGATAAATCAGTTCTTGATGGATAGTTACTTGATTCTTCTTTATTTAATTGGGCGGGTTCTTCCTGAACAGGCGTGACCAATGTTGGATTTACCTGTACGGGATTTTCCCGTATAGGTTTTTCCTGTGCAGGTGTTGGCTCTTTAGGCTGCTCCAGAATGGTGTACTCGATCGAACCAAGCTGACCGTTTGCGCCTCTGACGCGCTCACGGATCAGATAGCCGTGTTCCTCCAGCTCCCGGATGCCGCCACTGATACTGTCGATACCGTCCTTGCAGATACGGGAAAGCCCCTTCATGGTGTAGTCCCAGTTCTCCGGCAGGGACAACATGAGGGAAAGAAGCCCCTTTGCTTTCAGCGACAGGGACATATCCCGCAGATGATGGTTTGACATGACCGTGTAATCACGGGTCTTTTCAATACGGAAAACTGCCATCTTCGATACCTCCTTCCTGTGAAGATAAAAGTGTTGATTTCGATGAAAAAAGCCTCCGTTTTGCCTCTCGGATGTGTTCCATAGGAAAACATCCACGCCCGCCTGCTTGCAGCAGTCTGAGAGGGAAAAGCAGAGGCTTTCGCACCCTAAGTGATACAGTTTTGAGACAGGGACAGGTGCGGGTATGAAAAAACGCCATGGGACGGTTGCCTATGGCGTGAAAACAGGAAAAGGGCGCTGATATTTGCATATCAACGCCCTTTGAGCCTGTCAGTATTTGATTGTTTCGACTTCGCACCGTGTTTGCACCATGAAAAACATTGATTTTACTGACTTCTTCAATGTTTTCTTATCTGGTGCTACCATTCGAGGCGTCCCTTTTAATAAGTAGTTTCTACGAAACAGAAATAACTTAGAACTTGGGCTTCTGGGCCTTGACCTTGGGCTCCTGACCGTTGCAGACGGCGACGATGTCGTTGGCAACGCTGGTGCAGCAGTTGAGAACGCTCTGCTCGGTGGTGGCGGCCATATGCGGGGTCATGATGACGTTGTCGAGGTTGAACAGCTCGCGGCTGGACT
>OMFJ01000472.1_pt1 | contig 18200 bp, 14 predicted proteins | sample 1674351 | NCBI WGS metagenome assembly OMFJ01 (sample SAMEA103958164, study PRJEB25191) | human gut metagenome | biome: human-associated habitat [ENVO:00009003]; feature: intestine environment [ENVO:2100002]; material: feces | place: Germany | collected 2013/2015
GCCTAGAGATCTTGTAATATTTTCCAAGTCCTCAAGGCTTTGCTTTTTGATAGCTGATGTCACCTGTATCAGATGTTTATTTTCTTCAAAAGGGATGTATTCCGCATTGATCTGTTCATAGATGTCCTTGTTTCTGACATATTCCCAGTCGATCACTTTGTCGTACAGTTCAAACATTTCCAGGTAAGAAGCATTCAGAGTGTCTTTCAATGCATTTTCAATGTCCTCCGAAGAATACCCCGGTATTTTTAACCGGTTAATCTGCCAGTCTGCCGTGCTGGTGATCTTTTCCTTATATTCATTTCTCATATCACTCCATCACCTGATTTTGCTCGGGAAGATTCTGACGAGCCTGCTCAACCAAAAGCAAAAATACACTCTGAAACTTCTCCGTTCTTCCAGGTCACTGGGAAAATATTGGGTGCATCCACATATTCAATTCCAATCTTCCCTGATAGTACGGAGCCGTCCTCGTTCACTTCCGTATCATACAAATACGGAATGTATGCAACTGTTCCGGTGTATGCCTTATACGAGTATTTCTTCGCATTCGCATAGTTCAAATCGCAGAGTGTAGATTTCTTCATATTTTGTGATATAATATTTTGAAGATGCCAGGGTCAAAAGCCCCCAACAATGATGCCATATCTTTGCGGAGGAATATTATTTTCATTGATTCTTCAAGCAAGAAAAACACGAACAAAAACTAGAGATAAATTAAAGGGTGGATCTGATGGATTAAAAGACACCGATGTAATGATGGGGTTAGTCGAAGTGGTTACTGGTGATTGTTTTGATTCTGCACAAGGTACAACTTTTGGAAAATGCACTACGCAATTCAAAACTTGCCAGGATTACGGGACAACCTATATTCCGTTTACCGGCCCTTCGGTTATCAGTTCCTTTAATTCGATAATAATGTAGCAACTCTAGAAAGACTAGAAATCCTTTCACATTACTTAAAGAATCCAACAAATAACGGTAAGTATTCCGTGAAAGATATTAGAGATATGGAAGGAAAAATAATAGACACACGTATGAATGATCTTCGCATTTATGAAGGGCGTTGTCCTACATTAAGAGCACAACGAGACGGTGTATTGTATGTTAAAAACCACACCATATACCAGCTGACTGGGTACGAAGCTTTACTTCTTCAAGGCTTTCCTAAAGAATATGCCGACAGAGTTAAGGGCGAGGTTTCTGATAGACATCTTCTGATGCAGGCAGGAAACGCAATGACAGTAAATGTATTCAAACTACTTGGACAATCCATTATTGGATTCCTGGAGGTGAATAATGAAACGTAATTATGATGAATGTGTTACTAAATATTCAGATTCTTTTGTAAGAGTTGTGCTTGACCCCGGATACGTTTCTCGAATCCAAAACTTTGTTACTGAATTGGTTGAGGCTAAGGCCAAGGAAGATCATCACAAGATAGACTCTAACAAGGAAGTCAAAAGATTTACAACTGGCTTTTTAGGAGAGGCTGCACTTGAGAAACTATTCGGAATACCCATTATTAATTGGACTATAGGTTATTCTGGTCTTTATCATATTCCAGATATTCCCGGCTATCGAGTTGGAATAAAAACAGTCGAACGAGACAAGTTTCCGATTATCTTTAAGGACAATTCATATCCACAAATAATTTGTATTAAAAGCACAAAATATAACAATTTAATATTTGTATGTGGCTTGGCTACAAGTAATGTCTTAAACAACTATCAAGATGACGATTTGATTCTTGACCCTAATTTACGAGCAAGAGGAACGAAAACCGGTTTTTATGGATTTGAGCAATTAGTTCCTATTAAGTCATTAAATGACTTATCTACATATAAAAAATGAAAGCGAGGTACTTTGAATATTCTCGTGCGGCTTGTTGATTCGAAATTCAACCTGTGATAAAGTTTCATCGTTTATGATTTCGGGACGCTCGGGTGCACCTAAATATCCAGAATTACCATATACAACATGGTCGTCTTTACGAATCAATTTTGAGGTTTCAGAATTTTGTTCTTTGTAGACTTTGGTGCAGCAATCAGGCTCGCATCCACAATCGTTCCACTATTGTTGTTCATTAAAATCTATGTGCATAAAAGTACGCATAGCATAACTGTCATAAATGGAATCCTCGATTCCTTCATCAGACAGATTGAACCAAATCTGCATAAGATACATGCGAAGCATGACGGAGTTTTTCTCTAACATCGAGCTGGGCGTCGATACATTCAAAACAATCAACGGCAACGAGTTCACTGTCACCAGCGTGGATGATAAGCATATCAACATCTCCATCCCCGGAAACGCTACAGTAAATAAGCTCACCCTTAGTCTCGACGAGGTCAGGAAGATGCTGGAGTCTGGGCAGAAGTTCGATAAGATAAAGGACGTTACCACATTCTTCGGAAAGTCATACGACCGTCAGAAGGTCATTGAGCAGAATAAGAAGAACGCTGTCCGTCATGCTTATTTCAGAGAATACCTTGCATTGCAGCGGCTGGCATATATGTTCCGCTTCGATGCAAGAAATGGTGATTTGAAGGAGGCATAGCGTATGCCATTTACAATTGTCCGTCAGGACATAACAAAAATGAAAGTTGACGCAATCGTTAATGCAGCAAACACAGAACTATTGATGGGAGGCGGAGTCTGCGGAGCAATCTTTAATGCCACAGGTGCAAAGGAACTTCAAGAGGCTTGCGACAAGAAATCACCTATCAAAACGGGAGATGCAGTCATCACTCCCGGTTTTAAGCTGCCTGCGAAATTTGTGATTCACGCTGCCGGTCCTGTTTATAACCACAATAATAAGGGGAAGTCCGCTGCACTTTTGTCATCTGCCTATATAAATTCATTACGGCTGGCAGTTGAAAACAAATGTGAAAGCATAGCCTTTCCGCTTATCTCAAGCGGAATTTATGGATACCCGAAAGATGAGGCTTTGCAGGTCGCAACAACAGCTATCACGAAATTTATCGGAGAAAACGACATCGATGTGTATTTAGCCGTGTTCGATAAAACGGCATTTCAGGTCTCTGAGGAATTGATGGGCGAAGTAGCCAGCTACATAGACGAGCATTATATAGATGCACACGACTTCAGACGCAGAAAGCTGCTTGATGTAGAAAAAGAATCTATTTTAGAAGCGAATGCACCAGTCTTTGGTGCTATGTCTGATGCAATGGAATCGATGGAGTCCCTTGAGGAATTAGTTGATAATCTTGATGAGCCTTTTTCTGATACACTGTTAAAACTCATTGATGCAAAGGGAAAGACAGATGTTGAGGTCTATAAGAAAGCGAATATCGACCGCAAGCTATTCTCAAAGATACGCTCTATCAAAGGGTACACGCCCAAGAAGCCGACAATAATAGCACTCGCCATTGCCCTGGAGCTTTCCCTTGATGAAACAGACGATTTGCTTGAACGTGCGGGCTACGCTCTCTCTCATGCAAGCAAGTTTGATGTCATTGTGGAATATTTCATAGTCAGCGGAAAATATAACATCTTCGATATCAACGAGGTGTTATTCAAATATGACCAGCCCCTTTTAGGCGGCTGATTTGTCGCTTTCAAAGCGACCATAAGACCTCCTGCTTTCGATATACTTATATTATCAAAGAGAAACAGGAGGTACTTCACCATGAAAAAGAATTTTACAGAACTCATATTCATCCTTGATAAGAGTGGCTCCATGTCCGGCTTAGAAAATGACACCATCGGCGGTTTCAATTCCATGCTTGAGAATCAGAAAGCTGTAGATGGTGAATGCCGCATCACTACGGTACTGTTCGACAACTCCCATACGCTGCTACACGACCGCATTGATATTCATGCCGTCAGTCCGATGACAAATACAGAATACTTTGTAGGTGGCTCCACAGCACTTCTGGATGCAATCGGTCTCACGATCAACAATCTGGTCAGTGTACAGAGGAATACAGCCGAGGACTACCGTGCGGATAAAGTGATGTTTGTCATCATCACAGATGGCGAGGAAAATTCCAGTCGGGAATACTCTGCCGATAAGGTTCACAGCATGATTGAACATGAAAAGGAAAAATACGGCTGGGAGTTTATTTTTCTCGGAGCAAATATTGATGCAGTGCAGACCGCACAGCGTTTCGGCATAGATGCGGATCGTGCCGTGGATTATATTCCCGATGCAAAGGGAACACAGCTGAACTTTGAAGCTATGGCAGAAACGGTAGCTTGTTACCGCATGACCGGAGCGGTTCCCGCTGAACCGATGGAAGAAATCAGAAAAGACATGAAGAAACGAGGTGGTCGCAAATGATGGGAGCAATAGTCGGTGACATCGTAGGCTCTGTCTATGAGTGGCACAATATAAAAACAAAGGATTTCCCCTTATTCCGTGATGACTGTTTCTTTACGGATGATACCGTGATGACCTGTGCGGTTGCTGAGGCGGTTATGAACGGTGGCGAACGGGACGACTTTATTGACGCCATGAAGAAGTACGGTAGAATGTACCCGGATGCCGGATACGGTGGCAGATTCGGCTCATGGATTTTTTCTGATAATCGAGAGCCGTATAACAGCTACGGCAACGGCTCGGCGATGCGTGTTTCTCCGTGTGCATGGATAATGGATTGCGGATTCTGCACGAGAACCGGAATGTGGCCTTCTAACGGCAGAGCCAGAGTGCAGCTATCTGCCGAAGTCACACATAACCACCCGGAAGGCGTAAAAGGTACAATGGCGACAGCAGATGCAATTCGGAATGCGATCTCTCTCGGCGGTGACAGCCACACGCTGGCGGCAATCACGGGCAGCATCGCAGAGGCGGCTTATGGTATCCCTGACTGGATTAAGGGCGAGGCATATTCCTATTTGGATGAGCCATTGAAGGATGTCCTACGGAGATGGAAGAAGTTCATTTCCAAGGACTGATTGTAATCTTTTTATTTTCCATCAACATTTTTATTTTGACTTCGGAGCGGGTTCAAACGGGCACAGCCGCTACTCCCTCTAAACCAAAACATAAAAAAGAAGGCTTTCGGCAGAACATCAAAATCTACTGAAAGCCTTTATTTTAGCCACTTTTCTACACTCCCGTGCGGCAGGCATTGTATCAAGATGCGATTTTACATATCTATCTAAAAGCCGCATAGAACCTTGTCATACGAAAGGCGAAGGGGGAACGGAAATGCTCCTATCTGCCTCGCCAAAAAGAGAAATGTGAAACGGGGGCGAAGCAATGAACCGTCCAAGCGGCTTGAAAGCAAATCGACCGTTGCTTTTTCTTCCTGCCGCGAAAACAGCCGTGTGGGCTTGCTTTTATTCGGATATTCGTACATAATGTATTGTGTTGAGTATTATCCATGCGGAGGTGCGGTATGAACGGGATCAAGGGCTATATCTCCATTCGGGAGGCGTCCTACCGTTGGGGCGTGTCAGAGCGGCGGGGCAACCAGTATTGTGCCGAGGGGCGGATCCCCGGCGCGTCCCGGTTCGGGCGCTCATGGGCGATCCCGGAAAATGCGGAAAAGCCGTCCGACCCGCGCTTTCAGGAACAGCACCGCGATTCCGGCAGGACAAGCACCTGACGGATACCCCTCTGCATGGGAAGCATCCGCAAAAAGGAGGTGAACGCTATGGCCTGCGACGAGAGCTTGTACCGCCAATATCTGAACGGCGACGACGAAGGGCTCAATGCCCTGATGAAAAAATACGGCGACCCCCTGACCCTGTATATCGACGGCTATCTGCACGACGTTCACGAGGCGGAGGAGCTGATGCTGGACGTTTTCGCCTATCTGTTCACCAAAAAGCCGAAGATACGGGACGGCGGCTTCAAGGCGTATCTCTATAAGGCGGCGCGGCACATGGCGCTGCGCCATAAGAGCAAACGAAAGACCCTGTTCAGCCTCGACGCGCTGACCGGCGAGCCGGACGGACGGCTGCTGGCGGAGGAGGTTATCCGGACGGAGGAGCGAAACCGTATTCTGCATTTCTGCATGAGCGAAATGAACCCGGACTATCGGGAGGTTCTGTATCTCACCTATTTTGAAGGCATGAGCTACGCGCAGGCGGCGGAGGTCACGGGAAAAACGGTAAAACAGATCACCAACATGGTGTATCGCGGAAAAGAGAGCCTGCGAAGGCTCTTAGAACGGGAGGGGATCACAAATGCGGAGTCATGAGGAACGGGTCACGGAGACCAAGCGGCGCATCGCTAAAATTGAACAGGAGAAGCGGCTGCGGCACAATACGATCACCATGGCTTCCGCTGTGGCGGCGTGCCTTGTGCTGCTCATTGGTGCGTCTTTCGCCATGCCCGGCATTGCCGCAGGCATCCAGGCAGGCGACTATGCGGGCTTTGAAACGGCGGCCAGTATGTACGGCGGCGGTGCGGCTTTGGGATACATTGTTATCGGGCTGCTGGCCTTTCTTCTCGGCGTGTGCGTGACCGTTCTGTGCTTCCGGCTGCGGCAGATGAGCCGTGAGGACGGGCAGGACAAGGAAAGCGAGGATGCACATGGAGCTGATTGAGAACCTGCTACAACTGCTGGTCACGTTCGTGGGCGTGCTGCTTTCGGGTATCTCCTACCGGAAAAGCCGCAGGCAGGCGTATTTTCTGCTGCTGTGCTTCTATGGCTGCTTTGCCCTCGGTGTGCTCTACTGGACGCTGTACCTGCTGCTGTTCGATACCACGCCGCGGGTCTTTTATGTGTCGGAGTTCGGCTGGGTGGCCAGCGTAATTTTCCTGCACATTTTGCAGGCCACGCTCACCACTCAGGACGAGCGCAGCTTCCGCAGCCGCTCTGCATGGCTTTCGCCGCTAATCGGCGCACCGCTGCTGGCGTTCTACTGCACCTTCGGGGATATTCTCTCCAACCTGATCTGGTGCGGCATGATGATTTGGCTCTCCTTCTGCGCCATCCGTGGACTGGTCTACGCCAATGGGCAGACAGGCACGGCGCGGAATATGCGGTACTACCACATCGGCGTGCTGTGCTTTGCGTTTGCGGAGTATCTGCTTTGGACGGTGGGCTGCTTTTGGCCGGATACCTCTCTGGCAAGCCCCGCCTTCTGGTGCGATATGCTGCTGACGCTCGCCATTCTCGGCCTGCTGCCCGCCACGAGAAAGGCGGTGGACGCATGACCTACATCGAAAACATCTTCCTCTGCATGGTATCTCCCCTGCTGGTGGCCGCTTTGTGCATGGGCAGGCGGCAGCTCCGCTTCTTCCTGTTCTGCATTGCCGGGATGGGGGTGTGCCTGCTTTCGGCCTATATCAACACCTTCCTCGCGGCGGTGTGTCAGGCGGACGCCCTTGCCGCCACGGCGGAGATTGCACCGGTGGTGGAGGAAATGATGAAGCTGCTGCCGCTGGTGTTCTATCTTCTGGTGTTTGAGCCGGAGAGCGAGAGAATTAAGCCCGCCGCCATCACGCTCGCCCTGAGCTTCGCCACCTTTGAAAACGTGTGCTATCTCATCCAGAACGGCGCGGACCGCTTCTCCTTCATCTTCTTCCGGGGCTTCGGCACGGGAGCCATGCACGTCCTCTGCGGCCTGATCGTGGGCGGCGGGCTTGCCTATGCGTGGCGGCGGACGTGGCTTAAAATAGCCGGTACGTGCGGGCTGCTGGGCGCGGCCATCACCCTCCACGCCATCTATAATCTGCTCATTGCTTACGGCGGCGCGGCGCAGTATGTGGCCTATGTCCTGCCGGTGCTGCTGGTAGCGGCGGGAAGATGGTCCGCTTTCCGCTTATCGCAGAGGAAATAACCGAACATTTACTCCCTGAGAGCTGCTTTTTGGCGGCTCTCAAATTTTTTTGAAAAATTTTGCGTTTTGGGTGAGAGTTTTTTCGATTTTTTGTACCTATATAAGTGAAGGGGTTTTTAAGCCGCATTTCAATAAATCCAGAGAGAAGGTTCAAACGAAATGTACGATACCGCAAAACGAGTCGCACTCGTCAAGCAGCGGGTGCGGGAAAACACCCGCCGGAGGCAGTGGCGCGGCATATATGGGCTGAGCGCAGCGTGTATGCTGCTGTTCGCGGTGATGATGCAGGCGGCGGATGTGTTTGCAGTGCAGGAGCAGACAGCCGCATGGGGCGTGTTCGGCGCGATGCTGCTGCGGGAGGACGTGGGCGGCTATGTGCTGGTGGCCGTCGTCTCCTTTGCAGCGGCGGTGGTCGTTACCGTGTTTTGCACACGATTGAGAAAAAACAATAAACAGCAGGAACAAACCAAGGAGGATGAGGAAACATGAAGAAAAGATTTTTAGCGGCGCTGCTGAGCCTGTGCATGACGCTCACGCTGCTGCCAACTACGGCGTTTGCAGCGGTGAGCGATTCGCTAGGCAACACACCCGAGGAAAATCAGGCGATTTTGGAGCAGCTCTCCGCCCTGACTGGCGGCAGCAGCGACCAGGTGCTTTCCATGCTGAACGCTTTGGGGCTGCTGGATGAAGACGGCAATTTCAAGGTGGATCAAACCATCACGCTGGACGGCCGGGTGTTGACACTGGCGGCTGTCATGGAGCTGCTGGAAAATCCCGCCACGGATCTCACCCGTATAGCCGACGTGGATGGGACTCCGGTGGCGCTGGGCGATTTGAAGACCATGATCCAAATCGAACAGGAGCTGCAGCGGATCAAGGACACCTATTTCTCCGGCAGGGAGTTTACCGGGGAAGCTCTGGAGAATCTCAATAGCCTGATGGAGCAGCTGGAGCTGCAGGGCATCAGTTTGCAGTATTCCGCCTCTGCCACAAAGCCTGAGGGCGTTGAGACGGTGGATATGAGCGGCATGATGAGCCAAACGCTGGAGGATCTCGCAAGCAACAGCTGGAGCTCCGGGACTTTTACTGTATACGGCGGAAAACCGGTCGGCTTTTCCTACCGCATTCAAAAAGGCCAGCTCAGCGAGTATATCACCGGTGTGGAGGTCTCGATAGGCGGGAAGAGTAAGGTCGTCGAGCAAAGCGACGGGTCCTACAAGCTGACCTATGAGGTAGACGGCTACAGTTTAGGTGATCAGAAAATCACTGTCAAAGTTACAACCAAAGGAGGGAACCCAGACTGGCTCGAGGGTTCTTATTCCTATGGCAACCTGCTGGGGATGATTGAATTTTACGATGCGGAAAATCTGGTGTTCTATGACGGCACCAGCTATGCCGACCACCATCAGCTCAAGCTAATAAAGACGGTTCCCGCCCCCGCAATAAAAACATCAATGACCGCGCCGGAGTATGAGGAAAGACACGAAAGTACAGGCACCACAATACAGGGGGATATGTATATTCCTTTGCTGGAAAAAGGATACACTTTCGGCACCGGTGCCACCAATCCGGACTTCGTTGCGCTAAGCGATACCATCAGAATTCTGGATGGCGCTCGCAACTCGGTGCTTCCCATCGGCTCCGACCCATTTTATCAACCATACCAAATCGACGCCAGCATCGAGTTTAACTGGAGTACCAGCGTAGCTGCCTATACTGGCCCTGCGCCGTATGGCTGGTATAAAAACCAGCCCTTTGCCCCGTTCTATCTGACGGAGTACAAGTTCAATGGAACATCTCTGGAGCTCAGCGGCGACAAAACGAGAGCGCTGAACTGTACGATTAACAAGGGCGAAACGGTCAACATCTCCCTGCAGTCTACCACGCAAAACAGAGGGAAACAGCAGTACTGGCTGCCCTTCCGACTGTATATGAAAAGTGTACAGGGCGAAATCCAAAATTCCTGGGCCACCACCAAGAACAGCAACGTCTCCGCCACGCTGTTGGACACGGACGCCCCCACCATTCAAAGCGTCACGGCCCCGGCGGGAACCTATACCAGCGGACAGCACGTGCCCATCACAGTTACCTTTAACGAGTTCGTGGATCTTAGAAACGCCAGCGTGACCATCAATGGCAAAGTGTATACCGCCGCTGAGCTTTCCATGAACAACTACGGTGTCACGGCAATGCTCTGGTATCCGGTGCAGGATACGGATGCCACCACGGTCACCGTCAATGATATGACCGGTGTGGAAGATGTTTTCGGCCATACGCTGGATACCACACTCTATCCAAGCGACTCGATCAGCGACGTTACGCTGAAGAGCGTCTTGATGCGCAACGCTCCCACCGAGCTGACGGCCACCTACGCCAGCGGCAAGGCATCGTTCACGATGAACGCCAACATGGAGCAGGCCTACAAGACCGTATACAGCAATTATCACACCCCGGCAGGCACAGAGCCGAGGGAAGCCCCGTTCCGCCTCGAGCTGAGGTACGACTCCGCGGTTGAACCAATCTATCTGCAGGTCTATCTGGACACAGAGAAGGAAGCCTTCACCATTAGCGACTATGCAATCGCACCCTCTGCTTTCGACCGCACCTATACGGTGACGCTGCAGGCCAACGAGGGCACGAAAGACTCTCCTAACTGGGTGAATGTTCTTCCCCTGACCCGGCAGTTTACGGTGGCAAAGAAAGTTTCCGCGCACACGGTGAAGGTCGTCCCGGAAGCGAATGACGCCGACTATACGATTTCCCTCGGCAAAACCACCCGCCCCACGCTTAAGGCAGAGGTTTTGGGGGCAGGCGGTGAGCAGGCCAGCTACATCACCGGTAAATGGAGCAGCAGTGACACGCTCATTGCCACCATCAACGAGGATACCGGCGTTGTTGCCACCACAGGAACCAAGGTGGGAACCGTCACCTTTACCTTTACGGCGGACAACGGGACTGAGGACACTGCCGATGATGTGACGGGCGAGTCAGAGACCTATACCGTGACGGCAGGCGAGTCCCTGGCACTGGTGATTCCCGGCGGCGCGTCCATCGTGACGCGGGTAAATCAGCCCGCCACCGTGCTGTGGAGCTCCAACGCCGCGCTGATGGCGCCGAACAAAGAGTTCAATTACAGGATCGACCTGTATGAGGGCAACTACGCGAATGAGGCGGCGCTGAGCGGCCGCAAGCCCATTGCGACTTATACCGTCGGCAAGGATAAAAACAGCGTGCGGATCGGGGAGAATGTGCTCTCCAAGCTCTCCAACGGCAATACCCCTGCCTACACGGTATTGGTCTCCATGCCGCACCCCAACGCCGGCGGTGAGGACGTCCGCCTGTCGGCACTTGCCTGGATCATCGTGCAGGCACCGCCTGCCACAGCCAAGCTGACACCGCCCCAGAGCATTTACCTCAAGGATACCGACGGTGCCGTCAATATCGACTGGTCGGTGGAAAACACTACTGAGGGCGCCCCTTTGCAGCCCACGCTGACCATTACCCGGGTCACAGAGGACAACACCACCACCAAAGTGGTGGACAGTGAGCGCCTATCCGGCACCTCCGGGAGCTTCCCCCTGTCATTACAGAGTGTGAAAGCCGGCAATCTGAAGGACACCTATCAAGTGGTTTTGAGCGTGGAGAATCCTGGTGAGGAATCTCCCAGCACCGACTCCTTCCCCCTGTATGTCTACGATGCCGACGCACTGAAGGTGCAGGACGACAAAGGAGACACGATTTCTGCGCTGACCATGGACAATACCTCCAAGGTCAGCGGCAGCCTGCCCACCGTTACAGCTGAAATTTTGCAGCTGCGCCAGGAGTTGGGGCTGATCGAGTACATAGGCATCAACTATGACGAGTACGGATGGAACTCCTTTAAAGACGGCATCCGGTGGCTCTCCAGCAACAACAATGCCATTTCCGTCAACTACAAGCAGGGCGGACTGTATGAGGACATCAGAAACTTCTCCTTTGATTCCTACCTTCCCGAAACCAAAATGGCGCTGTCCGGCTTGGCCAACGGCACCGCAACCGTCACGGCTACCCATGCCGCCACGGGTATGCGTGCCGCCGTACAGGTGACAGCGAAAACGCTGCAAAATAAGTTCTATCTCTTCCAGCTGACGCCTGCAGCGGAAACTACGCTGCAATACACCGACGGCAAAGGTGTGCCCAAAACGGTCACGACCAACAGTGAAGGCGTGCTGGCGCTTTACGAACCCAACGGAATCGCCAGTGAGGTGTCTCTGCGGTCCGGCTCCGGCGCGGATATTTATCTGGGCACCATCTATAAAGAAAATCTGCGTTCCGGCGAGCGGGATGCCACAAAACTGCAGCTTTATCCCTTGAATACCTTCAGCCTTCGGCGAGTCGCCCGGGCATCTGTGACGCTCATCACGCCGGGCGGCGATCCGCTGGCGAACAAGACGGTGACCGTTCGTGGAGGCGTTTATAAAAACGGAGGCTACTGCGAGACAGCTCTGCTGGGCTCCAGGGCAGGAGCACTTGTCAGCGGCATCACCGGCGACACCTATACCACGGATGCGGCGGGAAATATAACCGTCTATCTGGATTCCACCCAGTTCTGGTCGGCCGAAAAGGGCGAGAGCACCACCACGGCGCTTTCCGCTCTGGATCAGCTGGAGTACATTCTGGAGATCAGCGCAATTGACGGCGACAAGTACTATCCGCTGCTGCTGACCGTCAACGGCAAGCTGGGCGTGGACGATGTAATGCGCACCGCAGAGGGCGTTGTCTCTCTGGAGCGCGTGCCGGCGGGGGAGGAAAACAAACCCTTCATTGTGGCGCAAAGCGTTGATTACGGTCTTGCCAACGGTCAGAAGGTGGATGTCCGCAGCTCGACTGGGAAGATTGGACCTAACAGCAGCTTTAAAACAGCAAGACTGCACACCACCATGTTCCTCTGGGGCGAGAAGATTGCCAACGCGCGGAATTACAGTCTCAAGCTGGCGGACGAATACGGCATTCTTCCTGCCGCCCAGAGCAGCAGTACCAAGCAGTATCCCTTCTCATCCATCCCCGTAGCGGAAAACGATCTGACCCTCACCGAGGCCACCATGACCACCTCTGGATGGATCGCCGACGGCAAGGATGTGGGTATGAAAACGCAGCTGAGCCTGAACGGCAGCCTGCTACAGGAGAAAATAATGCCCTTCCGGGTCGTTGATCTGACCCGAGTGCCCAAGGTGACAGAGGATGACCGCGTCACCGGTATTCTGGCGACGATGGAATCCTCCAGTGGAGTGAATCAAGTCGACTTTGGCGGAGTGGGCGATAGTAACATTCTCAAGGTGCTGACCGGACGGCTGGATGATCTGAGCGGTCCGGTGGACACTTCCGTGTTCAAAATGATTATCACCCCCAGCGAAGATCCCTCCGTGTTCCGTGCCATGATTTGGGCCGGGTACAATACGCTGGAGATGGAGGACATGGATTATTCTGAGGACGGCGTGGCGTTGGGTGCGAATGTGCTGACGCAGGACCTGGAAGTGGGTATGCCCGGGACCGGGGACCTGAGCCAGATGGCCCAGGGCACCTATGATCCCAAGGGGGACTACAAAACCAACTCCTTGGCCGACAATGTCACCAGCACGGATCTCAACTTGCAGTTGGAGGGCTTTTACGAAGCGGAAATCCGCTATAACACCGAAAAGAAGGAGTGGGAGGTTTTCACCGTAGGCGGCGGATTTACCACCGGTGTTGGTGTGGGCTTCTCCTTCAGCGTGAACGCCATGGCTGGTCCTGTGCCGTTGACAGCAACCTTTGAGCTGGGTGGTGCCATTCAGCTGGATTTCCGTACCGCAGTGCGCTACGGCCAGCAGGGACAGGGCACAGAGCTTGCCTGGAGCGATCCCACGGCCACGGCAGTGAATGACTTTTTGACCACGCTGCGTATCAACGCCTATGTCCACGCGTTTGGCGGCATTGGCTTTGACTATTCGGTCGTGGCGCTGAAGATCGGCCTATTCGGCAATTTGGATGTGGACAGTCAGAATAAGTTCCTTTCCCGCACCTATCTTGCCGACGAGACAAAGCGCCAGATCAACGGTCAGGCCCTGGGAATCCAAAGCGAAGTGGGAATCAAATTTGTGGCAACCTTCCTGTTTATCTCCTACGAGGCGGTGATCGCCTCCGGAACCCTTGGAGCCACCAGGACTTTTAATGACTGGAACACAATCGACGACTACTGGAATAGCGCCACCAGTGGGCTGAGCCTTGCTTCGCTGCGGATGGCGGCGGCCCAGAGCGGAATGCAGGTGGCTTCTGGCAGTGCAACGCTCCAAAGCCGGGACTATCTGGAGCAATATGCCCGTACCTGGGGCCAGCCCCAGCAGCGGATGATGCTGTTCTCTCTGAACTCCACCAGTGGGCTGGAAAACATCCAGACCAATGCCAACCCCACATCCTATCCACAGCTCAGCGATGACGGGAAGGTATTGGCCTACATCAACGACGGCAACAGCAGCAGTATTTACGACAGCCGGGCGCATTTCTCCACCCTCAATGGCGGCGTCTATACTCCCTCCAGTGAAATTGACGCTCCCACAGGGTTCCCCGGCTACGGCGACACGAGCGTTTCTTTGTCCGGCACTGGCAGCTTTGCGGCGGCGGCTTGGGTTCGCATGGGCACCGACCTGCCGGGTAAAAATGCCGGTGATGCCGTGACATTGGAAGAGCAAAACCTGCTGATGAACAGCACGGAGATCGTAGTGTCCGTCTATAACGGCACAACCTGGACTTCCACCCGCCTAACCAACGACGGCACGCCGGATCTGGCCCCAGCCACGGCAGTGGGCGGCGACGGCAAAGCCATCGTGTTCTGGCGCAACGTCTACACCCCCGATCCCGGTACGCAGGGCAGCAACAACCTGCTGAACTTCACGACCAGAGATTGTATCATGTACAGCTGCTATGACAGCACTAACGGCACCTGGAGCAAGGAAAAAATGCTTTATAACGGTGCTACTGGCAGCGTGAAGGCGTTGCAGGCGGCCATGCTGCCCGACGGAACCGCTATGGCGGTTTACTCGCTGGACCGCAGCGGAACCGGAGATACCTCCGCCTACGAGATCGCCTATTGTACCGTGGCTGCTGACGGAACTCCCGGTACAGCCATGTTGGCGACCTGTGACAGCAATCTTGACGAAAACCCCCAGGTCGTTGCAGCCAACTTCGGCAGCGGGGATGACCGATTTGTCATCGGTTGGCACAGTGTCCGAGACGGCAGCAGCAATATCCAGCTGTTGGCTGTGGACGGCAGCGGCATCATGTCCAACAGTTTTCCCGGCTCTCTGTCTGCCCTGACCAGCAGCGGCAACGCCGTCGTGGGCGGAGACTTCCGCTTCGCTTCCCTCAGCGGGAATCATCGCAGCCGCAATGATCTTACCATCGTCTGGAATGAGACTGTCAATAACGCCAACGGCGCGGTAGATCACGGCATTTTGAAGGCGGCCAAGCTGCGCTATGCCGCAAATACCTACACGCTCTCCGCACCATTGGAACTGGCAGAGCTGCCGGATCGCACGCTGGCTGACCACTTTGATGCCTATGTCAGCGGCACCAATCAGGTGCAGGCCGCCATTCAGGCCACCCGGTATGACGATGAAAACCCGAAGGTAATCGGCGGCGTGACCGTTCCGGGTGAGGAAACGATCCTCTATACCGCTACCTCTGATTTTGTCACCGATGCGGTGGCAGTGGAACAGATCGGTGTGGATTATGCAACGCTGGCGTTGAACAGCCTGACACCCATTCACTTTACCATCCGCAACACCGGGCTGAACGATGTGACAAACCTAATGGTCAGCCTTGGCAGCGGGGAAACCGCTACCCTTACGGAAAAACTGCTGCCCAATGAAAGCACCACCCTTACCGTCTGGCACCATGTGAAGGACCGCGTGACCGACCCGAGCTATACCATCACCGCCGCCGGCGGCATCCACGAAAACGGCACAGTGTATCTGGATTATCCTGACATTGGCATCTCACAAATGGAAGTGATTGCGGAGAGCGCCGGCAAGCGCACGGTGCGCATGACCCTCTATAATTCCGCTGCCGCCACGCTGGCCGGCGGAAAGAGCCGCGAGGTGAAGCTTGCGTTCTATGCGGATGATCTGCATACCAAGCCTGCAGAGGTAGCCTGCACCACAAACGGCGTATCGGTTAACGGTAATGAAATCACCATTTCCGAAGACAGCGCCCTCGCCCGCATTGATCAGGGAACCTTTACACTGGATCTGACCTATGATCTGGGCGAGTATATGACATTCATTGGCAAAACCGAGATCCCCAATGTGGGTACCTATCTGTACGCCGAGGCGTGGGCGGAAGGCAAGGTCGGTGGAACGGGAAGCAATCAGCGCCTGCCGGAGTATAACGGCAGTGACAGCGAGGCCAGCGTCCATATGACCGGCGCACTGGCTCGCACCGGAGAGCAGCTGACGATGGATGTGACACAGGGGAACGACGGCAACGGTCACAGCACCGCCGCCATTACCCTGCGCAACAACTGCCTGCAGTCTCAGACTGGCGCAGAGCTGGTGGCCACGCTGCTGGATGCTGCCGGGACCGTTCTGGAAACGAAAAAGACCAGTATTGGCGGTGCCATCTCCGGGGAAACCTTCCAGGCGGAAACCGTCACCTTCTCCCGGCTTGGCACCCGCGTAGTGGTGCGAGCCGCAGTGCCCGGTAAAGACCTTCTGACCTTTGAAGGTCTGGCAGTGGGGCTCGGCGATTTTACCGCCAACGGAACGAACTATACCTATACGCTGCAAAATGATAGCGGAGCAACATCTACGCTAGTCACAGCGGTGTCTGGAAACGGCGAGCCCGTGAGCATCAACGGACAGGCTCTGTCCACCGGCGGCAGCGCAACCGTTGCCATCCCCAACAGCGGCACAACCGACATTGTCGTGAGAATCGGTGCTAAAACCTACACGCTGACGATTCTGCGCAATAGCGGCACAGGCGGCAATGAAGGCGGTAGCGGCTACAGCTACTACACCATCAAGGCAACTGCCGGGGCTGGCGGCTCCATTTCTCCCTCCGGCAATGTTAGCGTCCGTGAGGGCAGAGATCAGACCTTCACCATCACTCCGGATAAGGGCTATGCTGTCGCCAACGTCAAGATTGACGGCAAGAGCATTGGCGCGGCGAAGTCCTACACCTTTGAGAATGTCAGCAGAACCCATACCATCGAGGTCATCTTTATGAAGGCCAACGGCAACCCCCAGACCGGCGTGTTTGTGGATGTAGCCACCGGCAGCTATTATGAGGACGCTGTGGATTGGGCGGTGGAGAACGGCATTACGCAGGGAACCGATGATACCCATTTCGCCCCGGACGGCATCTGCACCCGTGCGCAGGCCGTGACCTTCCTGTGGCGTGCCGCTGGCTCCCCCGTGGTGAATTACCTGATGCCGTTCACGGATGTGGACGAGGGCGCATATTATGCCGAGGCGGTCCGTTGGGCGGCGAGTACCGGCATCGTCACTGGCCTGACGGAGACGACCTTCGGCACAGACAGCGTCTGCACCCGCGCGCAGGCTGCGGCCATGATCTACCGCTGCGCTCAGGCGCAGGGTAAGGGCTTCACGGGCGCGTGGATGTTCCACCTGCCGTTCACCGATGTGCCCGAATGGGCGTATGAATCGGTGGCGTGGTGCTACATGAACGGCGTGACCACGGGCGTGAGCGAGACATCCTTTGCGCCGGGCAATGACTGCACCCGCGCGCAGATCGTCACGTTCCTGTGGAGAGCGTTCAGCAAGTAAATAGGCGAGTTGGTAGTGCTCCGCCACTACAAAAGGGAGGAGACGCATCTGATGCGTCTCCTCCTTTTCATGTTTGTCACACATAATTGGGGTTACAGCTTGAATGATTTTATATCAAACATAATTGGAAAGCTCAATTCCTCTGTCATTCGTCGAACACATTCTTCCGTTTCTGCACCCACCTCACTAATTACCATATGCGTATGATCCGCATTCCAGCCACATAGGAGAAAGCTACCCTGCTCCGTCAACTCGACTGTACGCCATACGGGGCAACTGCCATCGAACTTGACGGAGCAGCCGATCATCTTACAGTGCAATGGCATTGTAGGTTCCGGAAGCCTCATAACCACGCAGACTCGGTCAGCAGAATGGAAATCCGTTACAGTAAAGTCGGCAGAAGAATATTCAACGAAGTCTCTTGTGCCTTTCGCATCCGGCTCGATATAGTTATACGCTGTTGCCAAAAGCTCGCCTCTCTTTTCTATCGCATACTGAGTGAAGCGTTTTGGCTGAGCATAAAAGGTGTATGGCAAATGCTCGTGCTCGTTATAGTACCTCTGTAATGCAGCGCTATACATTTTTCCCTCCTCACAAGTTTCTCAAATGTCATGGGCTCTAAAGTAGATCCCTCAATGG
>OMFJ01000477.1_pt1 | contig 18148 bp, 7 predicted proteins | sample 1674351 | NCBI WGS metagenome assembly OMFJ01 (sample SAMEA103958164, study PRJEB25191) | human gut metagenome | biome: human-associated habitat [ENVO:00009003]; feature: intestine environment [ENVO:2100002]; material: feces | place: Germany | collected 2013/2015
CGGTCCTGCCTCCAAAGCCTCCGGCTCCGTATTGTTGCTTTTGTTTTTCAAATTCGTCGGCATGTTTCCAGTGTTCACCGTATTCGTCGTATTTCTTACGTTTTTCCGGGTCACTCAGTACTTCGTTGGCTTCATTTATCTCCTGAAACTTATCTTTGGCCCCAGGGTCATTCGGATTCAGGTCAGGATGGTATTTGCGGGCCAGCTTACGGAAAGCCTTCTTGATATCATCTTGGGTGGCGCTTTTGTCCACTCCCAATACTTTGTAATAGTCTATGTAAGCCATATTATATATTTGTTAAATTTCATCTGCTTTAAGAGAAACAAAATACATGCCAATTGGTTGTGTTCTGTTTTTATTTTATTATCTTTGCAGCGAATTTTTAGAAATTATTCTAAAGGAAATGAGGGGATTGGCAATCATATTCAGGTTTTTTATGCTATTAGTCCTGCTGCTTCCTGTGGTTGCTCTGTGTCCTGTGAAGGCGGAAACAACTCTGGAAGGGCCTATCCTTATTGTCACTTCTTATAACCCCGAAACTCGTAGTATTTCTGACAACCTGTCTGCTTTTATGGATGAATACCGACAGCGTGGCGGCAAGTATACTCCGATCATAGAGAGTATGAACTGCAAGAATTTGTCCGAGGCTTATCTGTGGAAATCGCGTATGGCCTCCATCCTTGGTAAGTATAAAGGGAAAAACCGTCCGTCACTGGTTATATTGTTGGGGCAGGAGGCATGGTCGGCTTATATCTCACAAGACACGGAGATAGCTAAAAAGACTCCGTCTATCTGTGGCATGGTCAGTGTCAACGGACTGGTATTGCCCGATGATAGTATCGACACGCGGGTATGGGAACCTGAAAGTAAGAATATTTATACGGATTTCAGTGATTATAATATTGTTGCCGGTTATGTATATGAATATGATGTCGATAAAAACATAAAGCTGATGCGTCGTTTTTATCCTGATATGCGCCGTGTGGCATTTATATCGGATAATACCTATGGCGGGCTGTCTATGCAAGCCTTGGTTAAAAAGGAGATGGAGAAGTACCCTGATTTAGAGACGATTTGGCTGGACGGTCGTACGGAAACCTTTATGGAAGTGAGTGAAAGGATGCGCAGATTGCCTCAAAATACGTGTGTATTGTTGGGAACATGGCGTGTGGACTGTACGGAGAGTTATGTTATTGGTAATACGACTTATATGCTGCGTGATGCGAATCCTACCCTGCCTGTGTTTACTATCGCATCTGTGGGATTGGGACATTGGGCATTGGGAGGATATACTCCCGAATACCATGCGGTAGGAAAGAATATAGGCGCGGTTACTTATGATTTTTTGGATAAAGGGGATAGAGAAGGGGTGGACTTGGTGACTATTCCCGGAAACTATACTTTTGATATAAAGCGTTTGCATGAATTCAAATTGGATTCATTGAATCTTCCTCAGGGAGCGGTGTTGGTGAACAAGACTCCTTCGTTTTATGAGCAGTATAAATATTGGGTCATAGGGGTTGTTTCGGCGTTCATGTTCCTGATAGCCTGTTTCTTGATAGCCATATATTATATTATCCGTATCAACCACTTGAAACATAATCTGGAAGTATCCGGCGAGGAACTGCTGGTAGCCAAGGAGAAAGCGGAGGAATCCAACAGGTTGAAGACGGCTTTTCTGGCCAATATGAGTCACGAAATACGCACTCCCTTGAATGCCATTGTGGGATTTTCCAGCGTGTTGGTCAGTGATGATTCCTCTCCTGCCGAGAAAGAGCAGTATTGTGATATCATTCAGAAGAATTCCGATTTGTTGTTGCACCTCATAAATGATATTCTGGACATCTCGCGCATGGAATCCGGAAGGATAAAATTCGTATGGGAAGAATGTGATGTGGTAGAGTTGTGTCAGACGGCTTTGTCTACAGCGGAGTATGGACGCAAGACCAGCGCCTTGTTTCTGTTCGAAACTCCTGTAGCTTCGCTGGTTATCAAGACGGATGCCCAGCGCCTGAAGCAAGTATTGATTAATTTGTTGTCCAATGCCGCTAAATTTACCCCGTCCGGTTCTATTAAATTGGCGATTGCCATAGACAAACAGCATCAGCAGTTGGAATTGTCAGTGTCGGATACCGGTTGCGGTATTCCGCCCGATAAGAGTGAAAAGGTATTTGAACGTTTCGAGAAATTGAATGAATATTCCCAAGGTACGGGGCTGGGATTGGCCATTAGCAGGCTGATAATCGAGAATCTGGGAGGTAAGATATGGGTGGACAAGGATTATACCGAAGGCGCCCGGTTTGTATTCACGCATCCTTTGACTAAAAAAGAATAAAGAATAGAGAAATGAAATATAGAATATGTATCAGTGCCCTGCTGTTGTGGGCAGGTATGCAGTTGTCTGCATCCAATAATCAGGAAGAAGTGGTTATCAAGATTATAGAAACCAGTGATGTGCACGGGAATTTCTTTCCGTATAACTTTATCGAACGGAAAGAATGGAGTGGAAGTCTTGCCCGTGTTCATTCCTTTGTGAAAGAACAGCGTGAGAAATATGGGGATAATTGCCTGTTGATGGATAATGGGGATATCCTGCAAGGTCAGCCTACAGCTTACTATTATAATTTTATGGATACCGTGTCTACTCATGTTGCGGCGGATATGATGAATTATATGGGATATGTGGTAGGTAATATGGGTAACCATGATGTAGAGACGGGGCATGCGGTGTACGACCGTTGGATAAGACAGTGCGATTTTCCGGTACTGGGGGCTAATATAATAGACAATGCCACTGGAAAACCTTATCTGAAACCCTACGAGGTGTTGGAGCGCGACGGAGTGAGGATAGCGGTTCTGGGTATGATTACTCCGGCCATTCCTTCATGGTTGCCGGAGAAATTATGGAGTGGTCTGCATTTTGAGGAAATGGAGCCCTGCGCACGCAAATGGGTGAAGATTATAAAGGAAAAAGAGAATCCTGATGTCATTGTGGGATTGTTTCATGCCGGAAAGTCGGGCAACGTGTTGGGACAGGTGGTGGAAGATGCCTCTATGGATGTAGCCAAACGGGTTCCGGGCTTTGATGTGGTGCTGATGGGGCACGACCATACTAGGGAATGTGTAAAGGTGCAGAATGTGGCAGGAGACAGTGTGCTGGTCATTGACCCGGCAAACAATGCCAATGTAGTTTCGGATGTGACCCTGACCGTAACAAAGAAAGACGGGAAAGTAGTGGAGAAGTCGGTGGAAGGTAGATTGGCGGATATGAACAAGTATCCTGTCAGCCGGGAGTTTATGGATAAGTTTGCCCCTCAATACAAGGCTGTAAATGACTTTGTATCCCGTAAAATCGGTACAATTTCACGTACCATCACAGCGAAGGATGCTTATTTCGGTTCTTCTCCTTTCATAGACCTGATTCATCAGTTGCAATTGGAAATTTCGGGTGCTGAAGTGTCTTTCTGTGCTCCGTTGTCCTTCCGGGCAGAGATTAAAGAAGGAGACATCTATGTGAGTGATATGTTCAATTTGTACAAGTACGAGAACATGCTGTATGTGATGGAACTTTCGGGCAAGGAAATTAAAGATTTTCTGGAAATGGCATACGCCATCTGGACTAATCAGATGAAGAGTTCCGAGGACCACCTGATGCTTTTCAAGGAGCCGGTAGAGAAGGGGAAGCGTGCTAATTTCAAGAATTTCAGCTTTAACTTTGACTCTGCCGCAGGCATTAATTATACGGTGGACGTGACCAAGCCGGCAGGAGAGAAAATCACGATTCAGAGCATGTCGGACGGGACTCCTTTCAGTATGGATAAGGTTTATAAAGTGGCTTTGAATTCTTACCGTGGGAACGGTGGCGGAGATTTACTGACTCTTGGAGCTGGAATTTCCAAGGAAGATTTGGCAAAACGTATTATTTTTGCAACCGATAAGGATTTGCGTTATTATCTGATGCAATATATTGAGCAGGAAAAAGTGCTGCATCCTCATGCTATGCACCAGTGGAAGTTTATTCCGGAGGAATGGACTGTGCCTGCCGCGAAAAAAGACTATCAATTGTTGTTTGGCGAGGAAAAGAAATAAATAGTTGAGCAAGAGAAGGTACATAGTAGCCCCGTTATTACTGCTGGCGCTGTTTTTAACGTATCAGGTAAGCATCACTTTGTTTACCCACGTTCATATTGTGAACGGGGTGATGATTGTGCACTCTCATCCTTCGTCCGAAAAACACCATACGCATACCACAGGACAGGTAATCTCAATTGCTCATCTGAGCACTATCCAGACTCTGGAGCCCGGGGGGCAGACAGAGATGACTGTATTCCGTCCTGTGTTGTATGTTTTGGAATACAAGACAAATACTTTCCGCGCGAAAGTGCTTTGTGCGCAATGTATCCATTTGCGCGCTCCTCCTTTTCATTGCTGAAACAAAGGTATATCTGTTGATGGAATACATTCGGGCAATCCCTTTAACAGATGGGAATGTGTTTTTGCCATAGGGCTACACACATTCTTTATTGAATAAACCGAAACATTTTAGTAATAGAAAAAATAGATGAAACAATATATTCTGTTACTCGTGCTCATGGTGATGGGTGCGGGTATCCATGCGTATGCAGAAGATGTAAATCCTGTGAAGGAAGGAAATGTGATTTCAGGTCATGTAGTGGAAAAAGGCACGGGAACAGCCTTCCGTATGCTACCATATTGATTGTGGAAACCGGGCAAGGTACGGTGAGTAACGAGGACGGGGAGTTCCGTTTCAAGAAGGTTCCGGCAGGAAAGTACACATTGAGAGTTCAGCTACTGGGCTATGAGACACAGGAAAAGAAAGTGACCGTCAGTAACGACTTCACGGTAGATGTTCATTTTTTGATGAGTGATGAAAGTATTATGACGGACGAGGTGGTTGTATCGGCCAATCGCAATGAGACAAGTCGCAAGGTGGCTCCGGTGGTAGTCAATGTGATGAATGCCAGGCTTTTCGAATCGGTGAATTCTACCGATTTGGCTAAATCCTTGAATTACCAGTCGGGGTTGCGTGTGGAGAACAACTGCCAGAACTGCGGCTTCCCTCAAGTGCGTATCAATGGGCTGGAAGGGCCTTATTCTCAGATTCTTATCAATAGCCGTCCGGTAGTCAGTGCTCTGTCCGGTGTGTATGGCTTGGAGCAGATTCCGGTGAATATGATAGAGCGTGTAGAGGTTGTCCGCGGAGGAGGGTCGGCCTTGTTTGGTGCTAATGCAGTGGGCGGAACCATCAATATCATCACGAAAGACCCCATCAACAATTCATTTCAGGTTTCTTCAACAATGTCCAATATGAACGGCAAGGTGTGGGAACAGTATATGGGAGCCAATGCCTCTTTGGTGTCAAAAGACAATACGTATGGCATCGCTTTGTATCAGTCTTATCGGAACCGTAATCCGTATGATGCGGACGGGGACGGTTTCTCGGAGTTGGGAAAGCTGAATATGAATACATTCGGGCTGCGCACCTATTACCGTCCTACGCAGTTCAGCCGTATCAGTCTGGAATATCATACCACGAATGAGTTCCGTCGCGGAGGGAATAAATTTGATTTGCAGCCGCACGAAACGGATATCACCGAACAGACCAAGCATGTCATCAATAGTGGCGGATTGAGTTATGATCTGTTTTGGAAAGAATACAAGCATAAGCTTTCTTTCTATTCTTCCATCCAGCATACCGACCGTAACAGTTATTATGGTGCGCAACAGGATGCGAATGCATACGGAAAGACAAAAGATCTGACTTGGGTGGCAGGCGGCATGTATGTGGGTAATTTTGAGAAAGTTTTATTCTCTCCTGCTACTTTTACCGCCGGGTTGGAGTATCAGAACAACTCCCTGCACGATGTTATGACCGGTTATCACCGTGATATGAAACAGGATGTGCGCATTGCCAGCGCTTTTGTGCAGAACGAATGGAAAATGAATCAGTTTGTATTCCTGGCCGGGTTCCGTCTGGATGACCATAACCTGATTGACAATCCTATCTTCAGCCCCCGTCTGAACCTGCTCTATAAGCCCAGTGACAAACTACAGGCGCGCATCACTTGGTCCACCGGTTTCCGTGCGCCGCAGGCTTATGATGAAGACTTGCACGTTACGGCAGTAGGAGGTGAGGGCGTGCTTATCAAGTTGGCGGAAGGGCTGAAGCCTGAGCATTCTAACAGCATCAGCGGCTCCATTGACTGGACGGCGAATATCGGTCATTTCCAGACCAATTTGTTATTGGAAGGATTCTATACCGGATTGGATGACGTGTTTGTACTGGAGGATATGGGCCATGACCAGAATGGTAACAAGGTGAAGGAGCGTCGTAACGGTAACGGGGCACGTGTGTATGGCGTGAATCTGGACGGAAAGATTGCACATGGACGTGATGCGGCTTTACAGGTGGGCTTCACGGTGCAGCGCAGCGAATATACTGAGCTGGAGGCATGGAGTGAGAATCCTGAGGTAGCGCCGGTGAAGCGGATGCCCCGTACTCCTGACTATTACGGTTATTTCACATTGACATCTGCTCCGTTCAAGAATTTCGACTGCTCCTTGTCCGGTGTGTACACAGGCCGGATGCATGTGCCGCATTTCGCACCGACAGAGTTGCCCGAGGAATATATAGGACAATATATCGCTAAAGATGAAATGGTGCATACTCCTGATTTCTTTGATTTGAATGTGAAACTGAATTATACGTTTGTATTGAATGACCATATCAAGTTGCAATTGAACGGTGGAGTGCAGAATATCTTTAATGCTTTCCAAAAGGATTTGGACAAAGGTGGTTATCGTGACTCGGGTTATTTCTATGGGCCTACACAGCCTAGAACGTATTTTGTGGGGATCAAGATTACGAATTGAATAATCTGCTGATTGGTCAATGTGCTAATATGTCAATGGGTTACGCTTTGTTCCACATGGCACATTAGCACATTGTCACATTGACAAATTAGCAGATTGATTTATTACCAACTACTGACAAGTGACTATACTTTTCTGTAATCCGGAATCCCGGATCGGGATAATTATATAAGGGGAAGCGGTGTTCTGTTTCTCCTTCCATATATTTCCACAGACTGGCATATTCTTCTTTCTTCTCGCCCATTTCCTGCAATTGCAGCATATATTGCCAGATAGACTTGTTTTCCTTGATGTATATTTTTTCCATCTGATGAATAATCGGACTATGCTGGCGGGTTGGGTCATGGTCAAATTCCAGTATCCGTTTTCCCTCTTTTGTCATACCGATAGTTACGAAAGTCATGCTCTTGCCTATACCCGGCAGGTTCAGTACGTTGCGGTCTGTTGCTACGAAAGGAATCTGATGGAAGGTGCAGAAACGCTGTACGGCTGCCGCACGGTCTTTACTGTTTCTCAACAGGTTCAAAAACTCCTTTTCTTGCTCTGCGGAGAGTTTTCCCCATACCTTTTCCTCTTCTTTCTCCTGCAAGGAGCGGCTGTTCGGTGTGAATACGGCATAATTCTCCTCAAATCCTTTTACCGAGAAGGTGTAATAGCATAGTACACCCAGCCCATTCAATACTTTGCGCAGTTTGGCGGTGTGTCCGCGACGGGAAGCAGCCACATTATATACTAACTGGTTGGTGATAGTCCACCCGGCTGCCAGTATCTTGCGGATAGCTTCACGCGCTTCGGGTGTTACTTCCAGCGGAGTCTGGAAATGCGTTTGAATCAGAAATTGGCTGACTCCTACGGCAGATGCCTTTTCTTTGAACTCGCGTAAGATTTCCAATAGCTCGTCATTGATTCGCATGGGCAGATATACCGGGAGCCGGCTGCCCAAGCGTACTCGTTGCAGTTCCGCATATTTCTCTCCTTCGGCGCGGTGCAGGTTTGCGTTCCGTTTGCGGACAGCCATTTTGTAGACGGCTTTCAGTATATTGCGCAGGGTCTTGTTCTGGCTCATCAATGCATCGCCTCCTGTAATCAGGATATCCCTGAGCTGAGTGTCGTTCTCGAAATATTCCATCAGTTTTCTCAACCTCTTGTCCCAGCTCTCTTTCGGCTTCAATTCCTCGAAGTTGAAGTTCAGACGTTCACTTTGAAAGTCGTACATGCGCTGGCAGGATGCACATAGGCCGCCGCAGGCACGTCCCATCGAGTCGGGGATAAGAATGGCCACATCGGGATAACGGCGGTGAATGTTGTGTCCGTCCGGCAGCAGCCATCCGGCAGCGTTGGGCTTTCCGTCCTCTACTGCATCTTCTTTTTCCCATGCGTGGATGTTACCGTAAGTTTCTACCAATTGGGAAGAGTACAAGATATAGCTGCGTATGGCTTCGTCATCATATCCTTTTCCGGTAGGATTCAATAATGACAAATAATAAGGGGTGATGAAGACAGGCATTCCTTTCTTGCGTGCTTTGTGATAAAGCTGCAAGGTTTCTTCGGACAGGGAGTTGCCTAGCATCCGGTTCAGTTCGGTAGGGTTTTTTACGGCCATTGCCAGATGAAAACGGGCTTCGTTCCACCATTGGCAGACCAGCTGGCGTTTGTCCTCTTCCGTGCTTCCTTCGGGAAAAAGATAGCGACTGGAGGGCGCGTGTCTGTTTTCTATTTTCTGGATAAGAAGGGAGATAATACGCTCTTTGTTTTGTCGGCGGATAGCCCGGACATCCTCATTCAGTCCGCTGGGCCAGCGTTTCATCCACTGTTGCACTTGTTTTTCATCAGGTAGCTCCTCTTCTTCGTGATAAAGCCGGTCGAACTGGTGATACAGGTCAATCCATAAATCAACGGAAATCTCTTCATTGATGATACGATTCGTTAAAAACTTCCAAAGCAGTGAGATGGTTTCTATTTTAATCTCCTGTTCTGTAGAGGCTTCGTAAATGGTTTTTCCATCGTTATCTATCAGTCTTTTAATTTGCCTTGCGGCAGCAGGATTGTAAATAGGACCGGATAATAGATAATCGTTCAGCTTGTTTTTGAAAGCTGTTTCATCCTGGCTTTCTGAAGCCAATGAAGTGAGTTGGGTTAATCGGGTTTCGAATAGTGTTTTAATGCCATGGGTGGATAACATCTTATTCTTTTGTTTCATAAGCAAACGGTTGTTAAGAAAGTGAATACTATAAATAACATATTTCTCGTAGAAAAGTTATCAAACTGTTAACTTCATGCTGCTAATATAGTAAAAAAGCTTCTTTTATGCAAATTCATTAACAAAAAGACTCTTTTTATAAATAGCATTATTTTATAGAGTACATTTGCTTTGTGCTTTCGTCTTTTTTTAAAGCCCGGAGCTTTTATCGGGAAACGAAGAAATTCGTAGTTTTGTAGAGCTTTGCTTGTTTGCAGGTCAATCAAGCTGAAGAGAAACCTCATTTTAATAGATGGAAAAACAACATAGAAGTAAATAAATGGAACTGAAACAACTTTTTACCTTTGCAGCAGCCTGTTCGCTGGCACTTTCGGTATCGGCGCAAGATAGAGTACACTATACAGGCACAGAGCTGTCTAACCCTACCTATCATGACGGACAATTATCACCCGTGGTAGGGGTACACAATATTCAGGTGATGCGTGCCAACCGGGAACATCCTGCACCCGATAACGGCAATGGATGGACATACAATCATCAGTCCATGTTGGCTTATTGGAACGGACAATTCTATATGCATTATCTTTCCGATCCATCAGACGAGCATATTCCTCCCTCACAGACTTTCCTGATGACTTCAAAAGATGGATACCACTGGACAAATCCGGTGACTCTTTTCCCTATCTACCGGGTTCCCGATGGCTATACCAAGCCCGGACGCACAGACAAGGCAAAAGATCTGGATGCCATCATGCATCAGCGTGTAGGCTTTTATGTGTCAAAGAGCGGCCGACTGATAGCCATGGGAAACTATGGCGTGGCGCTGGACAAGAAAGATGATCCGAATGACGGGAACGGAATAGGCCGTGTAGTTCGCGAAATTAAAAAGGACGGTTCCTTCGGCCCCATTTATTTCATTTATTATAACCATGCGTTCAATGAAAAGAATACCTCTTATCCTTATTTTAAACGGAGTAAAGACAAGGAGTTTGTAAAAGCCTGTCAGGAGATTCTGGATAATCCCCGCTACCGTATGCAGTGGGTGGAGGAAGCCGACCGCAATGACCCGTTGATTCCTTTACACAAAGAATACAAAGCGTATTGTGACTATACCTTGCCCGACGGCCGTTTGGTAAGCCTGTGGAAACACGCCCTGACTTCCATCAGCGAGGATGGCGGAAATACATGGGCGCAACCGGTGGAACGTGCGAAAGGTTTCGTAAACAGTAATGCGAAGATATGGGGGCAACGTTTGAGTGACGGTACATACGCCACGGTGTATAATCCTTCCGAGTTCCGCTGGCCACTGGCTATTTCGCTGAGTAAGGACGGCCTGGAATATACCACTTTGAACCTGGTGCACGGCGAGATTACGCCGATGCGTTACGGAGGTAATTATAAATCATTCGGTCCTCAGTATGTACGGGGTATTCAGGAAGGTAACGGGACTCCTCCCGATGGTGATTTATGGGTGACTTACAGTATGAATAAAGAGGATATGTGGGTGTCTCATATTCCTGTGCCTGTCCGCGCACATGCCAGCGAGCATGCTGACGACGATTTTGCCGGCTACAAAGATTTGAGCGAACTGACCGACTGGAATTTGTATTCCTTGCAGTGGGCTCCCGTATCACTGGATGGAAAATGGCTGGTGCTGCAAGACAAGGACTTATTCGATTATGCCCGTGTGGAGCGTAAGATACCTGCTACAAAAGAACTGAAAGTATCTTTCGAACTGATGGCGGAACAGAACGATAAAGGACTTTTGCAGATAGAATTTCTGGATGAAAACGGCATTGCCTGTTCCCGTCTGGAACTGACTCCCGATGGACTTTTCCGTGCCAAAGGAGGTGCGCGGTTTGGTAATTTGTTGAAGTATGAACCGGGCAAGACGTATAAGGTAGAAGTGGAGCTTTCTGTTGCCAACCGCATGGTAATTGTCTATGTGGATGGAAAGAAAGTGGGGCAACGTATGTTCTTTGCGCCCGTTCCGGCCATCGAGAGAGTGATGTTCCGGACCGGAGCGCAACGGACTTATCCTACGGTGGATACCCCGGCAGACTGGTATGGCATTCTGCCGAATGCAGGTGAGCAAGAACCTTTGTGCACCTATCGTATAGCCAACTTTAAGACGGCTTCTGCTGATAAGGATGCCGGTGCGGCTTTCTTGAAATATAAGGATTTCAAGCCCTACGTGGATTATTTCAACAGCATGGAGGATGAGAATATAGCCCAGGCTGTTCCCAATGTCCGCGCATCTCAATGGATGGAAGAAAACATACCTCTTTTCGAGTGCTCTCAAAAGAACTTTGAGGAAATGTATTATTATCGTTGGTGGACGCTGCGCAAACACATCAAGGAAACTCCGGTGGGCTATGGTATGACCGAATTCTTGGTAAACCGTTCGTATGCCGATAAATACAATCTGATAGCTTGTGCCATCGGTCATCATATTTATGAGAGCCGCTGGTTGCGTAATCCGGAATACTTGAATCAGATTATCCATACTTGGTATCGGGGTAACGAAGGAGGCCCGATGGCCAAAATGACCAAGTTTAGCTCGTGGAATGCGGATGCGGTACTGGGACGTTACATGGTCGATGGAAACAAGGAGTTTTTGTTGGATATGGTAAAGGATTTGGAAGCGGAATATGCCCGTTGGGAAAAGACAAACCGCCTGCCCAATGGACTTTATTGGCAGGGAGATGTGCAGGATGGTATGGAAGAATCCATCAGCGGAGGCCGTCGTAAGCAATATGCCCGTCCCACTATCAACAGTTATATGTATGGCAATGCCAAAGCACTCTCTCTTATCGGCATCATGACAGGAGATGAGGGCATGGCCATGAAATATGGATTGAAAGCCGACTCCATTAAAACGTTGGTACAGGATAAGTTGTGGAACACAGACCATCATTTCTTTGAAACGATGCGTGGAGATGCGTCCGCCGAGGTACGCGAGGCTATCGGCTATATCCCTTGGTATTTCAATTTGCCGGATGCTTCTTCCAAATACACTGTGGCATGGAAGGAAGTGATGGACGAGAAAGGTTTTTCCGCACCTTACGGACTTACCACTGCCGAGCGCCGTCATCCTGAGTTCCGCACGCATGGCGTAGGTAAGTGTGAATGGGATGGGGCTATCTGGCCGTTTGCATCTGCACAGACTTTGACCGCAATGGCCAATTTCATGAATAATTATCCTCAGACTGTATTGACAGACAGCGTGTATTTCCATCACATGGAACGCTATGTGGAGTCGCAGCATCATCGTGGCCGCCCCTACATAGGCGAGTATCTGGATGAGGTGACCGGTTATTGGTTGAAAGGAGATCAGGAACGCAGCCGTTATTACAATCATTCTACTTTTAATGATTTGATGATTACCGGTTTGATAGGACTTCGTCCGCGCATGGATAACACAGTGGAGGTGAATCCGTTGATTCCCGAAGGAAAATGGGATTATTTCTGTTTGGATAATGTGTTGTACCATGGCCGTAACCTCACTATTTTGTGGGATAAGGACGGCAGCCGTTACCAGCGTGGAAAAGGTCTGCATATCTATGTGGATGGAAAGGAAGTGGGACACTCCGATACATTGACCCGTGTCCTTTGTGAGAATGTGCTATAATTTTGAATAAAGGGGATGTCTTAAGATAATAAACAGACTGTTGAAAGAAAAATGAATTACAGAAAAATCTTAATAGCCGCTTTGTTAGTTATGTCTTTCACCGTGCAGGCGAAGGACATAACTGTTACCCGTCTGACGTGTGAGATGCGCGAAGGAAGAGTGACCACCTCTGATGCCCCTCGTTTGGGATGGCAGATGAGTTCGCCGGAAAATGGCACGCGGCAGACTGCTTATGAGATAGAGATTCGGGATGTATGGGCAGGAAAAGTAGTCTGGAACAGCGGCAAAGTAAAATCCGCTCGAAGCCAGTTGGTTTCCTGTGCGGATGCGGCCTTGGAGAAGGACAGGCATTATACTTGGCGTGTCCGTGTCTGGGATGAGGCTGATACGCCTTCGGCATGGAGTGCCCCCTCTGATTTCAGTATCCTGACTTCCGAAGCGGCTTTCGCCGGCAGTGAATGGATTGGGGCCATTACCCGTAAGGATGCCCGCATACCCGAAGGCCGGAAATATCATGGCAGTGAACTGAAAAAGCCTGAGGCAAAGGCCGCCTGGGCTGCTGTGGATACTTTGGCAAAGAAAAGTATTTATCTGCGCCGCGAGTTCCATGTGGCAAAGAAAGTGAAAGACGCCACGGCGTATGTATGTGGCTTGGGCTTTTATGAATTTTCGCTGAATGGAGAAAAAGTGGGAGACAGCGAATTTGCCCCTCTTTGGAGCGACTATGACAAAAGTGTCTATTATAATACTTATGATGTCACCTCGCAAGTGAAGAAAGGCGGTAACGCTATCGGAGTCCTGCTGGGAAATGGATTTTACAATGTGCAAGGCGGCCGCTATCGTAAACTGCAAATCAGTTTCGGCGCTCCCACGCTTCGTTTCCGGATGGTGGTGAACTATGAAGACGGAACCAGTGAAACGATTGTTTCCGGAAAGGACTGGAAGTACGATTTCAGTCCCGTACTGTTCAATTGCATCTATGGCGGAGAAGATTATGACGCCCGCCGTGAGCAGAAAGGCTGGAACATGTTCGGTTTTAAAGAGCAGGATTGGCGTCCTGTCGTGATTCAGGAAGCCCCCAAAGGGGTACTTCGTCCGCAGATAGCGCAACCGGTAAAGATCATGGAGCGTTATGATATCCGGAAAGTGACCAAGCTCACCGCTGAACAGATAACAGCTGCCTGCAAGTCAACCAAACGGACAGTAGATCCGTCTGCCTTTGTGCTGGATATGGGACAGAACCTGGCCGGTTTCCCCGAAATTACCGTCCGTGGAAAGAAAGGGCAGAAAATAACTCTGCTTGTATCCGAATCCCTGACGGACGAAGGAGCTTGCAATCAGCGTCAGACCGGCAGACAACATTATTATGAATATATCCTGAAAGGGGAAGGAGTGGAAACTTGGCATCCTCGTTTTTCTTATTATGGTTTCCGGTATATTCAGGTGGAAGGCGCTGTGCTGAAAGGGCAAAAAAACACCTTGCATCTTCCGGTGATCCAGAAGATACAATCGTGCTTTGTTTATAACTCGGCTCCTAAAATATCCACCTTCGAATGCTCCAATCGCATCTTCAATGATGCCCACCGATTGATAGAGAAAGCGGTGCGAAGCAACATGCAGTCTGTGTTTACGGATTGTCCGCACCGGGAGAAACTGGGCTGGCTGGAACAGGATCATTTATGCGGTCCCGGTTTACTGTACAATTATGATTTGACGGGCTTTGTTCCTCAGACTCTTCAGAACATAGCCGATGCACAGCATGCCAATGGCGCGGTTCCTACCACAGCTCCGGAATATGTGGTGTTCGAGTCCGATTTGAGTGATTTTGCCGAATCTCCCGAATGGGGATGTACCTTTGTGGTATTACCCTTCATGTATTATGATACGTATGGGGATGATTCATTGATTAGAAAATACTATAACGGAATGCGTCGTTACATTGATTATATGACTACCCGTGCCAATGATGGAATCGTTTCTTTCGGACTGGGTGATTGGTATGATTATGGAGATTTCCGGGCCGGATTTTCTCGTAATACGCCTGTTCCTTTAGTAGCTACCGCCCATTATTATATGGTTGTTCGCTATTTGGTGGAGGCGGCACGTATGCTGGATAATAGGTATGATGTAGCATATTACACTCATTTGGGTGAAGAAATTAATAAAGCATTCCATCGGGAGTTTTATCATAAGGATACTCGTCAGTATGGTACGGGAAGTCAGTGTAGTAATGCCCTGCCGTTGTTTCTCGGAATGGTTCCTGCCGAAGATAAACAGGCGGTACTTGATAACTTGGTAGCGGATATAAAACGTCATGGTAATCGGCTGACTACTGGTGATGTGGGAAATCGTTATTTGTTCCAGACGCTAGCCCGTAACGGACTGAATGAGCTGATGTACACCATGCATAACCATGAAGAGGCCCCGGGGTATGGTTTCCAACTGAAATTTGGAGCTACCACGCTGACCGAGCAATGGGATCCGCGACAAGGTTCTTCGTGGAATCACTTTATGATGGGGCAGATTGACGAATGGTTCTTCAACTCGCTGGCGGGTATCCGCACCGTTGAAGGAAAACCGGGAATGAAGGAAATAGAAATACGTCCCCGTCCGGTAGGCGATTTGACATACGTCCGTGCCTCTACCCAAACCTTGTACGGAAAAGTTGCGGTAGACTGGATCCGCGAGAATGGAGTCTTTACATTGAAAGTAACGATACCTGTAGGGTGTACGGCACGCGTATTCCTTCCCGATGAGAAAGAGCCGAAGATAGTGGAAAGCGGAACTTATTCTTTTAAGAAATAAACGCAGCTTTCATAGGAAAAGCCCCCTGGGGGTGTTTGGTAAAACTAAAATCAATTAATGAACGATATGAATAAACGTACCTTTTTAAGTCTGTTGTTATGTGTTTGCAGTTTGTCTTTTCTGCATGCCGAGCGTGTGGATATGCAGCAAGCCGGTGCCGATATACAAGGCCGGAAATTAAACACGACATTGATTAATTCTACCATCGACCGCTTGAATGCCAATGGTGGCGGAACACTCTTTTTCCCCGCAGGAACTTATCTCACCGGTTCCATCCACATGAAAAGTAATATTACATTAGAATTGGAAGCAGGAGCCACCTTGAAATTCTCGGAGAACTTTGACGACTTCCTCCCTTATGTGGAAGTGCGTCACGAGGGAATCATGATGAAAAGTTTCCAACCGTTGATTTACGCCGTGGATGCAGAAAATATTACCATCAAGGGAGAAGGAACTCTGGATGGACAGGGTAAGGCATGGTGGACTGAATTTTTCCGTGTACTGGTAGACCTTAGAGATAACGGCAAGAGAAACATCAACAAGTACCAGCCCATGTTCGAGAAGGAAAACGACTTGAAAGCCCTTTACGCTGAAACCAATGAAGACTGGCATGGCACACTGGACCGTCGCTTTTTCCGTCCTCCTTTCATACATCCCATCCGTTGTAAGAATGTACGGGTAGAGGGCGTGAAGATTATCAACTCTCCCTTCTGGACTGTAAATCCTGAATTTTGCGACAATGTGACCATTAAAGGCATTACCATCCACAATGTGCCTTCCCCCAACACGGACGGCATCAACCCCGAGTCTTGTAAGAATGTACACATCAGCGACTGCCACATTTCGGTAGGCGATGACTGCATCACCATCAAATCCGGACGTGACTTGCAAGCGCGTAAACTGGGTGTTCCTTGCGAGAATATCACGATTACCAATTGCACCATGTTGAGCGGACACGGTGGTGTGGTTATCGGCAGCGAGATGAGCGGAGGAGTGAAGAAAGTAACCATCAGCAATTGTATCTTTGACGGAACCGACCGGGGGATTCGTCTGAAATCCACCCGTGGCCGCGGAGGCATTGTAGAAGATATCCGGGTAAGCAATATTGTGATGCGTAACATCAAGAAAGAGGCTATCGTCCTCAATCTGAAATATAGCAAGATGCCTGCCGAACCGAAGAGTGACCGTACTCCGGAATTTCGCAATATCTATGTGTCGGATGTGACGGTCCGTGATGTGAATACCCCCATTATGGTGGTAGGCCTGCCCGAAGCACCTATTACCGGTATTGTGATGCGTGATGTGTATATTCAGAATGCCAAGCAACGCTGTGTTTTTGAAGACTGCAAGGACTTGGTGCTGGATGATGTGTATGTGGATGGTAAAGAAATAAAATAGACTTCCCGATGAAGAAACAACTATTATGGTGCATGGCGGCACTCTCTTTTTCCGCTGCATCTGCACAAACTTATGAAACCCGGTTCGCACGTCCGTTATCCGATGTGTTGAATGACGTTGCCGCCCGTTTCCAGGTCCGCTTGAAATATGACGTGGATACGGTGGGGCGTATGCTTCCGTATGCCGATTTCCGTATCCGGCCTTATTCATTGGAGGAAACGCTGACCAATGTGCTTTCCCCCTTCGATTATAAATTCGTAAAGCAAAGTGACAAGGTATATAAGTTGAAACCTTACGAATACGCCCGCCGCACGGATGCCGACGGAGAAAAAATGCTGGCATACCTTAGTGGTTTATATAGTGATAAAAGTCAATGGGAACAGCGCAGGGAGATTCTCCGCAAAGAGGTGCGCCAACGTCTGGGACTGGATGATATGCTGAGGAAAACAGTGAAGGATGCAAAGCCTGTTCTTTCTAAAATACGCAAATTTGATGGCTATACCGTGCAGAACTTTGCATTGGAAACCTTGCCGGGGCTTTATGTCTGCGGTTCAGTCTATGCCCCCCGCACCAAAGGCAAACATGCACTGATTATCTGCCCCAATGGTCATTTTGGACAGGGACGCTACCGCAAAGACCAGCAGCAGCGCATGGCGACACTGGCACGTATGGGGGCTGTCTGTGTGGATTATGACCTGTATGGTTGGGGTGAATCCGCCTTGCAGGTAGGAGGAAAGGCGCACCATACTGCCGATGCGCACACCATTCAGGCTATGAACGGAATATGGATACTGGACTATATGCTGGCAAACCGTAAAGATATAGATCCTGCATGCATCGGCGTGAACGGTGGTTCCGGCGGAGGAACGCAGACGGTGTTGCTTACCGTCCTGGACGACCGTTTTACAGCTGCCGCCCCTGTGGTCAGTCTGGCCTCTCATTTTGATGGCGGTTGCCCGTGTGAAAGTGGCAAGCCCATCCAGTTGGCAGGTGGAGGAACTTGCAATGCGGAGCTGGCCGCCCTGTTTGCCCCGCGTCCCATGCTGGTGGTTTCCGACGGAGGAGACTGGACAGCCACGGTTCCTCGTTTGGAATATCCTTACTTGCAACGCATCTACGGTTTTTATGGTGCGACGGACAAGGTGAGCAATGTACATTTGCCGCAAGAACGTCATGATTTCGGTCCGAACAAGCGGAATGCGGTTTATGATTTCTTTAT
>OMFJ01000487.1_pt1 | contig 17908 bp, 17 predicted proteins | sample 1674351 | NCBI WGS metagenome assembly OMFJ01 (sample SAMEA103958164, study PRJEB25191) | human gut metagenome | biome: human-associated habitat [ENVO:00009003]; feature: intestine environment [ENVO:2100002]; material: feces | place: Germany | collected 2013/2015
TTCTGAAAATCTTGGAATTTTCAGGGTTGCATTACTGTTTATTTGTCAAAGATCATAACCTCTTGCTTTGCAAGAGCTCGTTCGTTCGTTGCTGTTGTTCTCAGCGGCAACTCTGATATCTTATCATAACCGCTTTCGTTTGTCAACAACTTTTTTGAAATCTTTTTTCATCTTGGAAAACTTTGTTTTCCGTGACAGGTATTTATGCTAACATATCTGTCAGACTTTGTCAACAACTTTTTTTGAAATCTTTTCAAGTTTCTTTCGAGCTGTTGTGTTGTCTCGGTGCTGCCTCAACAACGAATCTGAGTATATCATCCCCCACTGTACTTGTCAACACTATTTTTCGAATTTTTTGCACAAATTATCCCCTGCTACGTCAATTCCGCATAAACAGGGGATTTTTGCCATGTTTCTATTCTGTTTTTTACTATTTTACAAAGAACGGAAGCTTTTGTCCGAGCTGTTCCACCAGATATGCCAGATAGTTATTTTCATACAAACATGTAAGTATTCTGCTGTCTCTGGTATAATCTACGATCACCTGGCCCAGGGTTCCCAGGTCTCTGAAGATATTAAATGCGTATATTGTCCAAACAATTAGAACAGTTTCTAAGATTCCAACCACAATACCTAGTAATTTGTCCAGGCTATGTACTATAGGTAGTTTCACGATCATCTTTGCCGAGAAAAACACGATATTAAGAAGATGATGCACCAAACCGATCGCCGCCAGCAACAGTATTGTCAGGATCACATTGAATATCTTTCCATCAAAGTAACTGCTCAGACCATTCCCGATCAGGAACAGCACCACACAGGTAATCAGCAGGGAGATCAGAGAGATCAGGGATTTTACCATTCCCTTCTTGTAGCCGTCCATCACCATGCAGATCAATACTACCGCCATGATGACCAGTAATAAATTCAGATTCATTGGTATACTCCTTTATTTTAACTGTATCGTATCTATTGTACTATCTGTCACCAGATAATATTTGTAGGAACCTCCTGCAGGAAGCAGAAGCCGGGCACTCTTACCGAAGCTGCCATGGTATTTTTCCACACCGTCCGTTGTAAAGATCTGGCACTCCGATTCGTTGTAGATCACCATGTCATCATCCCCGAAGAAAATATCCGTATAATCCACATCAAAATAGTAGCTGCCCACCTTTGCCGCCGAAGTATTGTACACATCCATGCGGTACTTGGTCTCCGCCTGGTCCGAAAGGAACACCAGTCCTACATATTTATCGCTGTAGAAAACCGACTGGATCTCGTCGTCATACAGGTATTCTCCCGCCGTCACAGGCTTCTGGGTACCCGAATAGATCATAAGGCGGCTGTCTCCTACCGCAAACGCTGTATCATTATTCATAAACTGCACTTTCGGCACGACCAGGTCGGAATAAGAATATGCGCTGACCATATAATCGCTCTGATTCTCGCCCACCGGTCCGAAATTGTAGAATGTCACATTACTTTTTACTACGCCTGCATCCACATACAGGTAACTGATTGCCAGAAGCTCTCCGTCCGGTGACAAACTGACGGATACCGGATAACCTCCATCCGTCATATGCGCCTGTCCCGTGTAGCTGTTGGTACCGTCCGCTTCGTAAGTCATGATCCATGCCACATCCGTATCCGCCAGCACTGTTGTCACTCTTCCCGTTTCCGACACTGTGATATTTCGGATCGGCATGGTCGTTGTAATAGTTCCCAGTTGCTTGTCCGTATTCTGCACGTAGATCTCACGGCCGTTATAACTGCCGATAGCTGCCACATCGCCACAAGTAGCGATCTTCACATCCTGGATCACATAAGTCTGATTCCACTTTACATTTCCCTTGGCATCCGTACAGTGAGCGCCGTCTTTACTATATGTAAGAATACTGTTTTTCAACCGTATGTCTGTGGCATCCGATGAGACCTCCCGGCTAATGGAAGATACGGTGTCATATCCCGTATAGATATGTCTCTTTGCCTGTACCACCACAAGAGCAAGTGCCGCTCCCAAAGCCGCCACCACCAACAGCACTCGGTACACGATTTTCAGCCGGTGTTTACGGATCTTTTTCTTATAATCATCCTGACTCTTTTGTCGCTTTTCTTTTTCCTTCAGATAATTCTTGATATCTGCTGCCATGTATCTGTTTCCTTATGTGTTATCGTAACTATTAAGAAGCGCATTCACAAAATTACTGCGGTGCAGTCTGCTTTTCCTGACCGATCTTGATATCATCCGGGTCAGTGATACCATTCAGGGAACAGATCTCAGATACCTTACTGTTGCTGCCGTAGTTCCGCAGCGAAATGCCGATCAGTGTATCCCCTCTCCGGATAGTATAGTGTGTGGGTTGAGAAACGGCCTCCACTGTAGGAGTCTCTGCCACTGCAGGTTCTGCCGTCTGTGTCACATCCTGTATTGTTTCCTGTGTCGTGTTCTGTTCTGTTACCTCCGTCACATCTGTCGTATTTTTTGTGACATTGCTGTCCGCAGAGGTTCCATCCGCTACACTGCCCGTATTTTCTTCCGTCGGATCTACAGCACTGTTTCCCGTTCCATCCATTGATGCATTTTCCGTGCCTTCCGGCATCACTGTCTCTGCTGCAGTCCCAGTAGTATTTCCCGCCGCAGCATTTTCCTGTCGCAGAGCGTCCTCCAACTTGTCCTCCGCCACCAGCGTGCTGATCTGGCTCTGTTCCTCCACCGCATCCGGCAGTTTCTGCTCCATCAGGTTACTCATGGCCTGCCTGGCTGTCTCCCCCAGGGATTCTCCGGTGCTTTCCTGCCGCATCAATGCCAATGCCATCACGCAGAGCAGAACAAAGACACCGGCAGCCGCCATTTTCATCCGACGCAGTCCGGTCGTTGGCATGGGTATAATATTATCCGGTTCCCTGCGTCTGTTCTCTGCCACTCTGCGATATTCCACAGGTGCATTCTCCGTATGTCCGGCGGCACGGAAGGCATTTCCGCTCTCCTGTCTCTGTCTGCGTTCCTCCTGCCGTTTCTTCACCACTTCGTATTTTTCCTGATCCACCTTCTCCGGTGCCGCCTCTTCGCCCCGGTTCTCCAGCATATATGCCAGCATACTGTCATTCTTCTCATAGAACTGTGCATACCCCGACACATAACGGCAGATCTCCTGTTCGCAGATCTGGAAGCCTTCCACCATCTCGCCATTCAGTATCTGGTAGCCTAAAAAGGTCATTTCCGAAAAATACTTTCTCCGCAGCTTCTCAATCTCCTGTTCCTGCGCCTGGGACAGGTGCCGCACCGGCTTCTGCAGGAAATTCAGCTTTGCGGAGCCATAGGCGAATAGATATGCCACACCGTCCTCTGCTGTCTTCCTGCCGTATAATGCTATGGCAATATCCTTGTTCTGTGCCATTCCATTCATTTGTTTTATGTAAGATACCACATAATCTTCCACATAGATTCTGCAGTGCTTGTCCGCCTCTCCGATCTGCGTTATGTTCTTCGGTAATTCCATACAAAAAACACCTCCCATGCCGTTTCTATCAGTTATCACTAACTATAGCATCCGCACAGGAGGTATTTTAGCGTTCTTTGTCGCGTCCTTAAAAAAACACTTCGACAAAGTTTGCATAACTATTTATTTACTCGAATTTATATACGGTCACAGAATCATAATCACCATTTTCCCCACCAAAGATATAAGAAGGGAAGTTCTCATGATGAATGGTATCCGGATAATACTGGGTCTCCAGGGCAAATCCGGTTCTATTGTCATAGACTGCGCCTGCTTTGCCCTCTTCCGGTGCGATAAAGTTGCCCGCATAGAACTGTACGCCGGGCAATGTGGTATATACCTTCATCACTCTGCCGCTCTTCGGTCCTTTCGCAGTCGCAATATGTTTCAGGCTGCCATCCCAGTCATCAATGCAGAAATTATGATCATAGCCACCTGTCAGCTTTAACTGTTCAAAGTCTGCTTCAATATCTCTTCCGATCTTCTTCGGCTGTGTGAAATCCATGGGTGTGCCCGCCACTGCGCAGATCTCACCGGTAGGAATGGATCCCGGTACCACAGGTGTGAAATGGGAAGCTCCCAGCCATAATTCATGGTCCTCAATTCTGCCGGTACCTTGTCCGTCCAGATTAAAATAAGAATGATTGGTCAGATTAAAAATAGTCCGTTTGTCACTGGACGCATGATAATGCAGTCCTAAGGCATTCTCCTCGTCCAGGGAATAGGTGACGGACACCTTTTTATGTCCGGGGAATCCCAGATATCCATCCTCGTCCTCCAGAGAAAAGGTGACACTGTTCTCTCCCGGTACCGCATCCCAGATTCTCTTATGGAAGCCCAGCTCAATATGTGTGTGCAGGTTGTTGGGTCCATCATTTTGATCCATCCGATAATCCACACCGTCTAATGTATATGCTGCCCCTGCGGTACGGTTCGCACAGGGTCCGATCACTGCACCGAAGAAGCTGTAATTCTTATAATAACGGTCCACGCTGTCAAAGCCCAGTGTCACATCAGCTGTCACACCTTGCGCATCCGGTACCAGGATTCCTACCAGATTCGCACCGAGATCTGTTACCTTTGCCTGCATTCCCTTGCTGTTGCTCAGGGTATACAGAGAGATCTCTCTCCCTTCGGGGCTTTTCCCAAATACACTTTTTGTTACTGCCATTGTCTTCTCCTCCCACATTTATTCATTTTCTCTGCTGCTTATAACTCCACTCTGCCTTCTAAGGCACGGAGCAATGTTACCTCATCGATATATTCCAGATCACCACCCACGGGCACTCCGCTGGCAATTCTGGTCACCTTGATCCCAGTCGGTTTGATCAATTTACTGATATACATTGCCGTAGTCTCGCCCTCCAGGCTGGAATTGGTCGCAATGATCACTTCCTGCACATCTCCCTGCAGGCGTTCCATCAGTTCCTTCAGCTTGATATCACCGGGTCCCACGCCCAGCATGGGAGAGATGGCACCATGCAGGACATGATACACACCTTCGTATTTGCCGGTCTTCTCATAGGCTGCCAGGTCTCTGGTATTCTCCACAACCATGATCGTATGATGATCTCTTCTGGGATTTGCGCACACCGGGCAGATTTCCTTATCCGTCAGGGTATAACACTCCTTACAGTACCGGACATTGGCTCTGGCCTCGATCATGACATTCGCCAGTCTGTCCACACGGTCCTTCGGCATATTGATCAGGTGAAAAGCCAGTCGTTGTGCGGACTTACTGCCAATCCCGGGAAGGGCTGCCAGTTCATCTATTAATTTATTGATCTGTCCGCTGTAAAGTTCCATTAGAAAGGAAATCCTCCTAAGCCTCCGGTCATTTTGCCCATGAGCTCTACATTGGCTTCGTCAGCCTTGCGCAGTGCCTCGTTGGCGGCTGCCACGATAGCATCCTGTAATGTCTCGATATCCTCGGGATCCACGATCTCCTCTGCCAGTTTGATGGATGTGATCTCTTTTTTACCGTTGATGGTCACTTCCACAGCTCCGCCGCCTGCGGATGCAGAGAACTCCTTGGTCTCTAATTCCTTCTGTCCCTCTTCCATCTGACGCTGCATTCTCTGTGCCTGCTTCATCAGATTGTTCATATTACCGGGCATTGCGCCTCCGGGGAATCCACCTCTTTTTGCCATGTTACTGTTCCTCCATATCATTTATAATTGATTTCTCCGTGCTACGCATTCTCGAAATCATAATATATTCGCATTTCGGACTATCGTCCTGCGAGTGAGTTATTATTATATCTTACCTTATCTGCAAGCCTGTCGCAATCCTAAATTCACGCAGGATCACTCCTCTTCGTCTATCTCCATGTTAATGACCTTGCTAAGATCTACGTAATTGTCCTCGAACTGGCGGTTACTTTCCACCGTCTGGATCGTCACTTCGATCTCCTTTCCGGAAAAGTCGGACAATAAAGCCTCCAGCTGCTGCTTATTCTGCTCGTGGGCTTCTCCTTTGAAATAATCGGAAGCCAGTCCGTCCTCCAGCACCACCATGAGCTTATTGTCTCCGCCCAGGCTCAATCTGGCATTTTTCAGATACATCTTCATGGGATTCTCCGCATTGCCTACGATAGACGGCCATTTTCGCACGATCTCCTGTACATCCTCGGGGATAGCCTTGGGCAGCTCCGGTTTGGGTCTCGCCGCGCCTGCCGGCGCCCCACCCTGTACTCCTGGAGTGCCGGCAGGCATTTGCGCCGTAACGACAATGCCGTTTTCCACTTTTTCCTCTACCTGACGGATACGATCCAGGACAGCTTCCTGATCTGTCTCCATCTCCGGCTTGCACAGCTTGATCAGCGCGATCTCTACCAGGATACGCTTCTGCGCCGCATAGCGGATCTGTCCGGACAGTTCGGAGAAAATATGGATATAGCGGATGATCTGATCCATGGAAAGCATGGAAGCTTCTTCCTTCAGATTCGCCAGATTATCCGTGGACATATCTATGACATCCTCCAGATTATCCGCTGTCTGTACCAGCATCAGATTCCGCAGATACCAGGTAAAGTCTGTGACGAACTGTACCAGTTCTCTGCCCTGCATGACAATCTCTTCCAACAGTTCAATGCATCCTAACACATTCCGGTCCATGACGAAGCGCAGCAATCTGCTGAACACTTCCGTATCTACTGCCCCCAACACATCCAGGGTCATATCGTAGGTCAGCTCCTTGCCCAGATGGAATGCAATACACTGATCCAGAAGGCTTAGCGCATCACGCATGGAGCCGTCCGCTACTTTCGCAATGTAGCGCAGAGCTCTGTCCTCCACCTGTACCTGCTCCGTGTCCATCAGTTCCTTCATGCGATCCGTGATGGTATCAATGGAGATTCGTTTAAAATCATATCTCTGGCAGCGGGACAGGATCGTAATGGGGATCTTGTGCACCTCTGTGGTCGCCAGAATAAAAATAACATAAGAGGGCGGCTCTTCCAGCGTTTTTAACAATGCGTTGAAAGCTCCGGGGGAGAGCATATGCACCTCGTCGATGATGTAGACCTTGTATTTTCCCTCCGCGGGGGAATAGGATACCTCGTCGATGATCTCACGGATATTGTCCACACCGTTGTTGGAAGCCGCATCGATCTCGATGACATTCATGCTGGCTCCTGCTGCGATTGCCTTACAAATACGGCATTCCCCACAGGGACCGTCCTCTGTGGGGTGTTCGCAGTTCACTGTTTTCGCAAAAATCTTCGCCACCGTAGTTTTACCGGTACCTCTCGTTCCGGTGAACAGATACGCATGGCCGATCCGGTTCGCCCGTAGCTGATTCTTCAGTGTGGTCACGATATGATCCTGACCTTTGACATCGGAAAAAGCATCCGGACGAAACTTCCGGTATAGCGCTGTATATGACATGTGTTTTCTCTCTTCCTAACTTTGTTCTGCCGTGAAGACTTTCTTAATCACCAAAGCAGATGCCCAGCATCTTCGCCTCCTGTACGATGGTGGCATCAGGGTCCACGGTCTTAAGCTTGCCCGCTACATCCTCTAACGGAACTCTTACGATCTCACGGTTCTTATAGCCTACCATGAAGCCGTACTGGTTGTCCAGGATCAGCTTGCCTGCCTCGGAGCCCAGACGGCTGGCGAATACTCTGTCGTAAGGGCAGGGGCTTCCGCCTCTCTGCATATGGCCGGGTACGGTGACACGTACTTCTCTGCCGGTCTTCTCCTGGATCTGTGCAGCCACTTCGTAAGATACGGAAGGGAACGGATATTTTTCCATCTTTTTCTTGTAATCTTTTTTCGGAAGGGCTGCATCCTCTTTGGAGATAGCACCCTCGGCTACCGCGATGATGGTAAAACGGCAGCCTTTTTTGTCCCTGTCTTCAATTTTCTCGATCACCTTATCGATATCATAAGGAATCTCGGGAATCAAAATGATATCCGCACCGCCGGCCATGCCTGCATTCAGGGTAAGCCATCCTACCTTATGTCCCATCACTTCCACGATAAATACTCTGCCATGGGAAGCCGCTGTGGTGTGGATGCAGTCGATGGCATCCGTAGCAATATCTACTGCGCTCTGGAAACCGAAGGTCATATCAGTACCCCACAGGTCATTGTCGATGGTCTTTGGCAGGGTCACGATATTCAGTCCTTCCTTGCGCAACAGGTTCGCAGTCTTGTGGGTGCCGTTACCACCGAGAATTACAAGGCAGTCCAGCTGCAGCTTGTAATAGTTCTGCTTCATGGCTTCCACTTTGTTCAGCCCGTTGGGATCCGGATCCTGGATCGTCTTGAACGGGGTCCGGGAGGTTCCCAGGATCGTGCCGCCCTTGGTAAGGATGCCGGAGAAATCCTTGTCTGTCAGCATGCGGAAATTACCGTAGATCAGTCCTCTGTAGCCATCGAGGAAGCCATAGATCTCGACCTCTTCCTTACTGTTCGCCAGGGTCTTCACCACACCTCTCATGGCAGCATTTAATGCCTGGCAGTCACCACCGCTCGTCAACATTCCGATTCTCTTCATCGTAGGATCCTCCGTTTTCTATATTTCATTATTTTCTCTTGCGTCTACTATAACTATCCAACATTTTGAATCGCTATTTCTATTTTAATACATTTGTTTTCATCTGAAAATAGTTTGTTGTAATTTCCGAAAGATTTCGATGTCCTGCAAACAAAAAAGAGTAACCGGAACTCTCCGGTCACTCTGCATTGCCATCTCTGAAAAATATATCCAGTTTTCCCAGACATTTGATCAATGTCTGCATTTCTTCCTCATCCAGATCCCGAATGATCGTATGGATCATTTTCCTGTGGAAATCTCTATGATGGAAAAAGGCTTTCCGCCCCTTCTCTGTCAGGGTCACCAGCACCACACGTTTGTCCTGTGTGCTGCGGTTACGCTCCAGGTAGCCTTTTTTCTCCAGACTGTTCATATTCGTGGTCAGGGTACCCACAGTAACGTGGAGTTCCCCAGCGATACGGGACATACTCTTTGGTTCCTCGATGCCGATAGCCTCCAGAATGTGTATGTCATTATTTGTAATATCCTTGAATTCTTCTGTTATGACCGCCTTTGCCTCTGCATCCATCACGTTATGGAACAGGTTCACCAACAGTTCATTCAGTACCCGGTTGTTGCTTTTTTCCATAGTTTTCCCAATAAATGTTTCTCTGGTATACCGGCAATACTCCCGGACCGCAGGCTTCCTGTCTACCGGACCGCGTCCATGCCGTTGTCGTGTCCTTAGTCGTTATCAGTATACCGTCTACCAGGTCATCACGCAAGCCCCAATCGTAAGCCCGGCGCCGAATCCCGCCAGAACGATGCGGTCACCGCGGTGCAGCTTTCCCTGCTTGTGTAGTTCATCCAGAAGCACCGGAATGGAGGCAGAGGACAGATTGCCTACCCTCTCCAGATTTGTAGGAAATTTTTCGCGATCCGCATGAAGGCGTTTCGCCACTGCATCAATAATACGTGCGTTGGCCTGATGCAGTACGAACAGGTCAATATCCGGCACAGCAAGTCCGGCATCCGACAACGCTTCCTCAATGCATTGCGGCACCCGTCTGGTGGCGAACCGGTACACTTCCTGTCCATCCATCTGAATATAATGTTCTCTGTCATCCGTCTGCTGTTTTTGATCCGTTTTTGCCGCTGAAGTCCTTGCATATGGGGTTGTCAGTTCTCTCGCTCCGCATTGCAGGACTCCGCCACCGGTGCCGTCGGAATGGAGCGCCCGTCCCAAAATACCTGCTGCCGGTATCTGTTTCTCCTCCACCGCTCGGGACTCTGCCTTGCACCTCTCTACGACTACCGCTCCTGCACCGTCTCCGAACAGGATGCAGCTGCCCCGGTCCGTCCAGTCCACCAGCTTGGACAGCACCTCACTGCCGATGATCAGTGCATTTTCTGCAAGTCCCATCCGCAGATAAGCATCCGCAGTATTCAGGGCAAATAAAAATCCGGAACAGGCCGCATTCACATCAAAAGCCAGTGCATTCACTGCACCGATGTCCGCCTGCACCTGACAGGCGCAACAGGGCAGATACTGCTCCGGAGAGCAGGTTGCCACCAGGATCAGGTCAATCTCTTCTGCTCTTTTTCCTGCCTGTTCCAGTGCTTTACGGGTTGCTTCTGACGCGAGTGTCACAACCGTCTCACCCACAGACACATGGCGCTCACCGATACCGGTTCTCTCACGGATCCATTCATCCGAGGTTTCCACCATCTGCTCCAATTCTTTATTTGTAACAATCCTTCCCGGAAGTGCACTTCCAGTTCCGGTGATTCTTATGGTCCTCACGCCATTTCCTCCATGATATCCACTGTTCTTTCTATTTTCTGCGCCCTCCAGGCATTGCTGCCACAGAACAGCAGTCCATTATCCACATCTCCCATTGCCGCATTGATCAATGCTCTGGTGATGCAATACGGTGCTGTCTTCGGATCGCAGGTCTTAATGCAATGTCTGCATCCGGTCATAAACCGTTCCCCGGCCGCCACCTTTTCCAGAAAAGCATTCTGTATGGCTCTGCCGGGCATTCCCACCGGGCTTTTCACAATGACAATGTCTTCTTTCCGTGCGCTGAGATATGCCTGCTTGTATGCCTCCGCCGCATCACATTCCTCTGTGGTCACGAAACGGGTTCCCATCTGTACCCCTGCAGCCCCGAGGTACAGGCAATGCTCCAGATCCCTCCGGTCATAAATACCGCCTGCTGCAATCAGTGGAATTTCCAGTTCTGCTGCCTGCCGGATCATTGCCGTAAGTTCTCTCTCATAGTTCTCCGGTGTGTAAGCATCCAGTTCTTCCCGCTTAAATCCCAGATGTCCTCCTGCCAACGGTCCCTCTGCCACGAGAAAGTCCGGCTTTCTGTCGTATTTTTTCATCCAGTATTTCGTGACGACCGACAGGGCACGGGTACTTGACACGATCGGAGCCAGCATTGTCCGGTGGCTGCGCCCGGGCATTCCGTTTTCCGTCTCTGCCACAACTCCGGGCAGCTCCAGTGGCAGCCCCGCACCGGAGATAATACAGTCGGTGCCTGCCAGCACTGCTGCCCTGACATAATCCTCGTAGTGCTGTGTTGCCACCATGATGTTGACACCGATGATACCGCCTTTTGCGATCTGCCTTGCTTTTTCTATTTCTTTTCCGATAGTGCGCAGATTACAGGCGATGGGATCTCTGTCAAAATCCAGCTCCCGGAAACCGATCTGGGCAGTAGAAATGATGCCGATCCCACCGGCGGCTGCCACTGCTCCCGCCAGACCGGACAGGCTGATTCCCACACCCATGCCTCCCTGGATCACGGGAATATCTGCATGTAATTCCCCCAGGATCATTTTTCCGTGCTTCATCCCACATCACCTCTCGTTACCGCTTTAATACTTGCGGAACCTTTCATAACGTTCCTCTGCGATCTGTTCACCGGTCATGCCGGTATATTTTTGCAGGAATTCCTTGATATGTTCCTTGAGATACCCGCCGATGGCCTCCACAGTACTTTGGTCTGCCCCGCCGTATTCCGGTACAATCCGCTCGATCACACCGAGACGTTTCAGGTCCTCGGATGTAATATTCATGACCTCACTGGCTTCTCTGGCACGGTCAGCATCCTTCCATAATATAGAAGCAAAGCCTTCGGGAGACAGGATCGAGTATGTGGCATTTTCCATCATCCATACCTCATTGCCTACCGCCGTAGCCAATGCTCCGCCGCTACCGCCTTCTCCGATAAGGATACATAATACCGGTACTTTTAAGGCTGACATCTCCAGCAGATTCCGGGCAATGGCCTCGCCCTGGCCTCTCTCCTCTGCCTCCACGCCGCAGAAAGCTCCCGGCGTGTTTACAAAGCTGATAATGGGGCGGTGGAATTTCTCCGCCTGTTTCATCAGGCGCAGTGCCTTACGATACCCCTCCGGCATGGGCATTCCGTAATTGCGTCTGGCACACTCTGCAAAATCCTTGCCCTTCACATCTGCCAGCACCGTGACCGGCTGCCCGTCCAGGAATGCCACCGCACCTACCAGTGCTTTATCATCCCCATAATAACGGTCTCCGTGAGCTTCCACTACATAATCGAAAATGTAGGGAATATAGTCGGTCGCTGCCGGTCTGTCCACTCTCCGGACGGTCTTGACCTTTTCCCATGCCGTTCTGGGGAGTGTCAGGAATGACCGTTCCTTCACAATCTCCGTAGGTTCAAAATGGAAGTCAATATTTTTCTTAAAATCTGCATAATTCCCCTCACTGCACCGATGCGTCGTGATCAGGAAATATAAGGTCTTCTTCAGGTTCTCCCGGCGGACGATACCGTCCACAAAACCATGCTCCTGTAAAAATTCCGCTGTCTGGAAGCCGTCAGGGAGACGCTGTCCCAAGGTCTGCTTAATGACTCTCGGTCCTGCGAAGCCGATCAAGGCTCCCGGTTCCGCCATGATCACATCTCCCAGCATGGCAAAACTGGCCGTGACACCACCTGTGGTGGGATCCGTCAAAATAGTCGCGTAGAGAAGTCCTGCTTCTCCATGCCGTTTGATCGCTGCGGAGGTCTTTGCCATCTGCATCAGTGACACGATTCCCTCCTGCATTCTCGCACCGCCGGAACAGCAGAACAAAAATACCGGCAGACGCAATTCTGTCGCCTTTTCAATTGCCCGGGTGACTTTTTCGCCGACCACATGCCCCATACTGCCCATCATGAATTTGGATTCGCAGATGCCGATCACAGCCTTTTCCCCGTAAATCTCGCATTCACCTACGGTCACAGCTTCTTTCACGCCGGACTTTTCCCTGGCCTCCGACAGTTTTTCTTCATAGCCCTCATATTTCAGTGGATTGCTCTCTTCTATCTCCTCGAACCAAGGCTGAAAGCTTTTCCGGTCTGCCACCATGCGGATCCGGTTGTGGGTCTTCACCCGGAAATAATAACCACATTCGTAACAGACATATTTATTTTTCGCTGCCCGGTCTCTGTTTATCATTTTCTTACATTTCGGGCATTTGATCTCTGTTTCTATCGTTACATTTCCCATACTTGCACCTCTTATTCTGCGTCACTCTTATCTCTCTGTCCCACTCATAAAAAACTTCCACAGACTATTTTTATTTTACCGCAAAGGTAAGTTCTGCTTTCGCCGCCAGTTTTCCGTTTACTGTGGCGATCGCTTCCCCGACGCCCACCGGTCCCTTGCTGCGGATAATGGTGGTCTCCAGTTCCAAGGTGTCTCCGGGGCGCACCATCTGTTTGAATTTTGCCTTGTCGATCCCGGCAAAATAAGCGGTCTTGCCACGATGCTCCGGCAGAGACAGAATTGCTACAGCCCCTGTCTGTGCCAGTGCTTCCATGATCAACACGCCCGGCATCACCGGATTCCCCGGAAAATGTCCGGCAAAATACGGTTCGTTAAAGGTCACATTTTTTCGTCCCACTGCCCGAACACCGGGCTCCAGCTCCTCGATAGTATCGATCAGCAGAAAGGGATGTCTGTGGGGCAGAATCTCCATGATTTCCTGGGTGTTATAAACTGACATTGTTCCTCCGTTCTGCGAATGCTGTCGTATCAACTACTTCCTCGCATTCTGCAATCGTCCTCGTTGATGCTCTGCCTTCTATCCTGTGTCTTGAACATCTGCTGCGGTTATTCTATGTACTTCTTTAGCAACAGACTCGCATTATGTCCGCCGAAGCCCAACGAATTGGTCAGTGCATAAGGCACCTCTTCTTCGTAGCTGTCCCGACAGTAATTCAGATCCAGTTCCTCCTCCGTCTCACGCAGTCCCACGGTACGATGGATATAGCCTTCCTGAATTTCTTTTACGCAGGTGACGAATTCCACTGCACCAGCTGCTCCTAAAAGATGCCCTACCATGGATTTGGTGGAATTGATCTTCAGATCATAAGCATGTTCTCCAAATGCGAGTTTGATAGCTCTGGTCTCAAACAGGTCATTATGATGAGTGCTGGTTCCGTGTGCATTAATATAACTAAGTTTCTCCGGCGCCACACCGCCGTCTTTTAAGGCATTCAGCATGGCGGTGGCTGCTCCGCTGCCGTCCTCCGCGGGGGAGGTAATATGGTAAGCATCCGAAGAACAGCCATACCCGATCAACTCCGCATAGATCTTAGCTCCGCGTCTCTTTGCATGCTCCAGCTCTTCCAGTACCACTACCGCCGAGCCTTCTCCCATAACGAAACCATTGCGGTCTTTATCGAAGGGAATAGAAGCTCTCTGAGGATCTTCACTAAACGACAATGCTGTCAGTGCGGAAAATCCGGCAATGCCGATGGGAGTAATAGAGCTTTCCGTTCCTCCGGCTACCATCACGTCTGCATCACCGTACTGGATCGTACGATATGCTTCTCCGATGGAATGTGTACCGGTTGCACAGGCAGTCACAACGTTCAGGCTCTTGCCCTTCAGCCCATAGGCAATGCTGACATTACCTGCTGCCATGTTGGAGATCATCAGAGGCACCAGCATGGGTCCTACCCTGCCGGGGCCTTTTTCCTTCAGGCGGTCATATTCCCGTTCCATGGCCTGTAAGCTTCCAATACCACTGCCTACGCTGCAGCCCACCATATATGGATCTTCCTGTTCCATAATAAGACCTGCATCTGCGATCGCCTGTCCGGCAGCCGCCACGGCGAACTGGCAGAACTGCTCCATTCTGCGGGCGGATTTTTTGTCCATATATTGTGTAGGATCAAAATCCTTCACTTCTGCTGCCAGCTTACAACGGTAATCCGCAGTCTCAAAATAGGTTATAGGACCGAATCCGGTCTTGCCCTCTTTGATACCATTCCAGAATTCCTCTACGCTGTTTCCAATAGGAGTGATGGCTCCCATGCCTGTTATTACAACTCTTCTATTTTTTCCCATACGTGATATACTCCCTCGCGTCCTGACTTATTTTCTATCCTGCTGTACCGTTAGCGGACATATTTTCTATTCTGCTTTACTGTTTCGGACCATTTTTACATCGCCATACCGCCGTCCACGCACAGTACCTGGCCGGTGATATAGTCCGAGGTATTTCCTGCCAGGAACAGAACCGCCTGTGCGACATCCTCCGGTCTTCCCATTTTCTTAAGCGGGATCTGTCCGACCGCATTATCCTGTACCGCCTCCGGAAGCTTATCTGTCATATCTGTCCGGATAAATCCGGGTGCCACGGCATTCACACAGACATTCCTGGATGCCAGTTCTCTCGCTACACTTTTCGTCAGACCGATCAGTCCCGCCTTGGAGGCAGAATAATTAGCCTGCCCTGCATTCCCGACGATGCCACTGACAGAAGAGATATTGATGATTTTCCCATATCTCTGCTTCATAAAGGTCTTCGTCAGATGCCGGATCATGTGAAATGCGCCTTTCAGGTTCGTATCCAGGACTGCATTGAATTCTTCTTCCGTCATCCGCACGATCAGATTGTCCCGCGTGATCCCGGCGTTATTGACAAGGATGTCAACTCTGCCGTATTTCTCTGTTACTGCCTTTACAAAGGCTTCACTCTCTGCAAAATCCGCAACATTGCACTTCACAGTCTCCGCCATACCGCCGTGGCTTCGGATGTCCGTCGCCACTTCTTCTGCCGCCTCTGCAGAGCCGTTATAATTAATGATCACCGTGGCTCCTTCTGCTGCCAATGCCTGTGCAACTGCTTTTCCAATACCCCGTGATGCTCCTGTGACAATAGCAACTTGTCCTGTCAGACTTTTTCCTGTCAGCATGCCAGTTCCTCCATCACCCGGTCCAGATCCTCCGGTTTCTCGATATTGTATACTTTGACATTTCCGTCAATTTTACGGACGAAACTGCTGAGTGTCTTCCCCGGGCCGATCTCTATGAACGTGTCCACGCCATCCGCGATCATGCGCTCTATGCTCTGGGTGAACTGTACGGGACTGGATACCTGTTGTTTTAGCAGTTCCGCAACCTGTGACGCATCTGTCACATAATCCGCTGTTACGTTGGATACATAAGGAATCCAAGGGGTTGACAGCTTGACACTTTTCAGTTCTTCTGCCAATTGTTCTCCTGCATTTTTTAACAGGGCTGAGTGGAACGGTCCGCTGACCTTTAAGGGGATACAGCGTTTTGCACCCGCTTCTTTCAACGCTTCTGACGCCGCCTCTACTGCATCTGCCTCTCCGGTGATCACGATCTGTCCCGGGCAGTTATAATTTGCCACCGAGACGACTTTGCCGGTTTCTTTTGCTGTCTGTCCGCAGATATTTGCCACGATATCTCCGTCCAGTCCTAATACCGCTGCCATGGCGCCTCCTTCCGGATAGGCCTCCTGCATATAGATACCACGCATCCTTATGATCCGGAACAGGTCCGGCAGTTCCATCACACCAGCAGCAGCCAGCGCCCCATATTCTCCCAGGCTTAAACCTGCTGCCATCTCCGCTTTCAGACCCTTGGCTTCCAGTACCTTCAGGATTGCGACTTCCATGGTAAGCATAGCGATCTGCGTATATTCTGTAACGTTGATATAAGGATTTTCCTCAAAGGTCAGCTGCTCCATAGAGTACGGATGTCCGCTATCCGCCTGCTTTTCCCGTTTATCCTGCCAGTATAGATTCTGAAGCACCTTGTCTGCCAGCTTCCATACCGCCTGTGCTTCCGGATAAGTATCATGGAATTCTTTTCCCATTCCTATGTACTGAGATCCCTGTCCCGGGAATAAATATGCAATCTTGCTCATTTTGTCATCTCCTATTACTATGTGATACGATTTGTTCCCCTCATTACAGCACAGTTTCTATCGCACCGTTTTCCATATACACTACGCCGCCTGCCACTGCTCGAAATCTGCTGTCAGCGGTTAGCTGTCGCTATATTTTATTTATGCTGTCCTTGTGCCGCTATGCACTCCTGCGCCTGCTGCACTGTTTCTTCAATAATCTCACGGCAGGTCTGTTCTCTGCGGATCAATCCTGCAATCTGCCCGGCCATCAGGGTTCCGTTTACGGTATCTCCGTCCTGCACTGCCTTCCTGAGAGATCCCAACGTCAGCTTTTCCAGCTCCATGAAATCGGCATTCTCTTTTTCCAGCTTCAGATATTCTCTGGTCATCTGATTGCGCAGGGAACGCACCGGATGTCCGGTAGACATTCCCGTGACCACGGAATCGATATCCTTTGCCTTGATGATCTGATTCTTATAATTTTCATGGACAATAGATTCCTTCGATGCTACGAACCGGGTTCCCATCTGGATTCCCTCAGCTCCCAGCATGAAGGCCGCTGCCATTCCTCTGCCATCGGCGATACCTCCGGCCGCGATCACCGGGATAGACACCGCATCCACCACCTGCGGCACCAGTGCCATGGTTGTGGTGGAACCGATATGTCCGCCGCTCTCCATGCCTTCCGCCACTACGGCGTCTGCTCCTGCCCGCTCCATCATCTTCGCCATAGCTACACTTGCCACCACCGGGATGACCTTCACTCCGGCATTCTTCCACAGTTCCATGAATTTTCCCGGGTTTCCAGCACCAGTCGTTACCGCTTTTACCCCTTCTTCCACGACAATCTTCGCTACATCCTCCGCATTGGGATTGAGCAGCATGATATTCACGCCGAAGGGTTTGTCAGTCAGTTCTTTGCATTTACGGATCTCCTCCCGGACGACCTCAGGCGGAGCGGAAGCGGCACCGATGATGCCTAAGCCTCCGGCATTTGATACCGCTGCTGCCAGCTTATGTTCCGCCACCCATGCCATGCCGCCCTGGAAAATGGGATATTCGATTTGTAGAAGTTCCGTGATCTTTGTTCTCATTGTCTTTCTGATCCTTCTCGTCGTTCTGCGTTATATTACATATTCTGATGATACCAGAGTCAAAAGGTCTAAGCCCACATGAGCTTGCTCATAAGTGGGTGAAAGACCTTAGGACCCGCCCCGATATG
>OMFJ01000495.1_pt1 | contig 17727 bp, 18 predicted proteins | sample 1674351 | NCBI WGS metagenome assembly OMFJ01 (sample SAMEA103958164, study PRJEB25191) | human gut metagenome | biome: human-associated habitat [ENVO:00009003]; feature: intestine environment [ENVO:2100002]; material: feces | place: Germany | collected 2013/2015
GCAGCCCACGCAAATTGAGGAAATGACCGAAAAGACGGAGGAGTCCGATGAATGGGATCTGACCCTCTTTACCTGCACCACCGGCGGCAGCGCCCGGTGCGCTGTGCGGTGCGTGCGGACGGGCTACCCGGCGCTCACAACGGAGACCGCAGAATAAGATGCAAAAAATCCCCTGTGCGCTGGCACAGGGGATTTTTCATATCCGGTATTCAGTGGGCGGTGCCCACCTTCACAGGGGATTACTTGCTCTGAATGTACTCGTCAATGGCCTTTGCAGCAGCCTTGCCTGCGCCCATGGCCTTGATGACGGTGGCTGCGCCGGTCACGGCATCGCCGCCGGCGTACACACCATCGCGGCTGGTCTTGCCGTCGTCGCCGTCGGTAACGATGCAGCCGTGCTTGTTGGTTTCCAGACCCGGGGTGGTGGAGCGGATCAGCGGGTTGGGGCTGGTGCCAAGACTCATAATGACCGTGTCCACATCCAGCTCGAACTCGCTGCCCTTCTTTTCGATGGGGCGGCGGCGGCCGGAAGCATCCGGCTCGCCCAGCTCCATCTCAATGCAGGTGATGGACTTGACAAAGCCCTCGTCGTTGGCGTGGATCTCCACAGGGTTGCACAGGGTCTTGAAGATGATGCCCTCTTCCTCGGCGTGCTCCACCTCTTCCTTACGGGCGGGCAGCTCAGCCATGCCGCGGCGGTAGACGATGTAGACATTCTCGGCACCCAGGCGCTTGGCGCAGCGGGCGGCGTCCATGGCCACATTGCCGCCGCCGACAACGGCAACGTCACGTCCGCGGTAGAAAAAGCCGTCACAGGTGGCACAGCCGGAAACGCCGAAACCGCGGAATTTTTCCTCGGAGGGAAGCCCCAGCCAACGGGCGGAGGCGCCGGTAGCGATGATAACCGTGTCGCCGACGAAAAGGTTATGATTTTCCGAATTGCATTCGAAGGGACGGCGCTTGAAATCAACTTCGGTAATCCGGTCTTCGACAATTTCTACTCCGAGTTTGAGAGCCTGTTGGCGCATGTCTTCCATAAGTTGGGTTCCGGCAACCGGGGTCGGAAAACCGGGGAAGTTTTCAACGTCGGTCGTGATTGTCAGCTGTCCGCCGGGCTGGGGACCGGAGACTATGGTTGCCGACAGTCCGGCTCTTGCTGCGTAAATGCCGGCGGTATAACCGGCCGGGCCGGAACCGATGATAAGAATTTTACTTTTGTATTCAGCCATTTCTTTCTTTCCTGTTTATTTATGTTTTACATAAAATAGGACTTATCTTCCGGCTTGGCAAGAGACAAGCTGTTTTTTGCAAAGAAAAAGAGCGGCGCTGTTCGATCGGTATTTTTCAGAGTTTTTCGAGATTTTTGTTAAGAAAGTCGGCAATTCCCTGCGGCGAAGGGCTGATGGCTTCGTCTCCCTGATGCCAGTTGGCCGGGCAAACGTCTCCGTTCTGTTCATAGAACTGAAGAGCATCAATAATGCGCAGCGTTTCGTCGACATCGCGTCCGAGCGGAAGGTCGTTGACAATCTGGTGGCGGACGATGCCCTGCCGGTCAATCAGGAAAGAAGCGCGGAGCGCGACGCCGTCTTCGCTCAGTACGCCGTATGTAAACGAGATGTCTTTATTGAGGTCGGAGACCAGCGGATAATCCAGCGGGCCGACGCCTCCGTCCTGCGGCGCCATTTTTTTCCAGGCGAGGTGCGCATGGGGCGAATCGACACTGATACCCAGCAATTTGACGCCGCGTTTTTCAAATTCGTTCAGGCGGCGGTTAAAGGCAATCAGTTCGGAAGGGCAGACAAAAGTGAAATCGGCAGGATAAAACAGGAGCAGTCCGTAGGAGCCGTCGAGATAGCTGTCGATGTCAAACTCATTGACAATCGTGTTGTCGGGCATTACCGCCGGAACAACAAAATCCGGCGCCAGATCGCGAACCAGAACGGAGCTGCAATGGCAGTTTTCATCATTGTGAATATTGTTTCCTTCTGCTGGAAGTTCAAGGTTTTCGACAATCAGATTTTGGCAGTGCAGTGTGTCGCAAATAAGATTTTCACATTCGCAGCAGTCGGCGTCGTCATTATCTTCACAGGAAAAGTTTTCGTCTTCGTCGCCGCAGCGGCAGTCAAAATCGTGAGGCATATTGTTGGGAAAAGTGCAGCCGCAGTTGTCGTCTTCCCGGCAGTCGCATTTGTTTTCATAATCATAGCCGTAGGTGCAGTTTTCGTTGGTGTCGCTCATGGAAATCTCCTCATCGTGTAAAATTAAAGCCGGTGTTAAACCGGCTTTAATATATGAACGATGTCGGAAATTCCAAGGCGTTTATTGATAAATAACGTCTATGATTTCAAAAGATTTGCGGCCGCCCGGCGCCGAAAATTCGGCGATGTCTCCCGCTTCTTTGCCGATGAGGGCTTTGGCGAGAGGGGAAGACAGCGAAATCAGGTTCTTTTCAATGTCGGCTTCATAATCGCCGACAATCTGATATTTTTTCTCTTCTTCGGTATCTTCGTCAACAACGACAACGGTTGCGCCAAAGCGGATAACGTCGCTTTTGGTTTGAGCAGGATCAATTACCTGAGCGCGGCTGATAACGGCTTCAAGTTCCTGAATGCGTCCTTCGATGAAGCTTTGTTTTTCCTTGGCGGCGGAGTATTCCGCATTCTCGGACAAATCACCGTGGGAACGGGCCTCGGCAATTGCGGCGATAATGTTGGGGCGTTCAACGCCTTTTAAATTTTTTAATTCTGCTTCCAGCGCAATGAAACCATTCTTGGTTAATGGGAATTTATCCATTTTAACCCTCCAAAAAATCCTACAAAAGTTAGAAAAATTAGACTGTGAAAGGATAAAAATCCGTTCACAGCCCTTATGTGTTTGCGTATTTATTCATATATATCACAAATTTTAAGAACTGCAAGCCTTTTTAACGGGGACAGTGCGGAACTTTTAAAAACTTGTCAGGGAAAATTAAAAAGTCTGTACAAACGGCTGAATTGTGGTAATTTGTATGAGGTATTAAAACTTATTGCTATTGAGGAGACTGGAGTTGAAAAAAGTTTACTTTACATCACTGGTTCTGGGGGCGATGCTGGTGTCCGCCAACGCTTTTGCCGTGGACAGCACCGGGTGCGGTTTGGGTTCTATGGCCTGGCGCGGACAGAAGGGCATCGGGCCGCAGGTTTTGGCGGTAACGACCAACGGATCATTTTCAAATCAGACTTTCGGCATCACTTTCGGTACTTCCGGCTGCGATCCGGAGGGACGGGTTACCGGCGGAACGCAGAAAATGGTGTTGGCCTTTATTGAAAACAATATGGAACAATATGCGCTGGACGCTTCCCGCGGCAGCGGCGAGACGATTGATACGCTGGCCGGTATCCTGAACATGGATAAAAGTGTTTTAGGCGCCAAGTCTCAGCAGAATTTTGCCGTTCTTTTCCCTGATGAAAATGTTCAGGCTGTTGACGTTACTTTGTCTTTGTTTGAAATTTTGAAAGCTTAGTACGGTTTTATTGACGGGGCGGAAAATGCGTGTGTTCGGTTTGAAAGTGTTTTCCGCTCCGTTTGTTTTTTTTCTTTTATCTTTTTTTTCGTTTTCTCCGCAGGCCGCGGAAACTTCTTTAGCTTCGGACAGCCAGTGGCTGGCATTGGGACATTATCGCCGGCAGTGGACCGGCGGTTATCGCAGCACTATTGATTCTCCCGGTTTTTTTGTCAGCTCCGAAGGCAAAACGAATCCTCAGGCCGAATTGAACGCAACGATTGAGCTGTTTGAAGCCGGCAGTGATGAAAAGAAAATTTGTCTTTTTCCGGCGCGGTATGCTTATCTGCAGCGTAAAGGACTGGTGACGCGCCGCTTTCCCGAATGCAGGGAATATCGCCAATTTCTGTCCGATGTTGCTCCGGCCGGGATAACGCTGCTGTTTACCGATGCTTATATGAATAACCCTTCGTCGCTATTCGGACATACGCTTATTCGCATTGATACGGCGCGCAAAGGGACGCAGCTGCTGGCGCACGGCATGAATTACGGGGCGTTTACCGGAGACGAACGCGGTGTGCTGTTTGCGGTTTACGGACTGACGGGCGGTTATTACGGCGGTTTTACGCTGAAGCCTTATTATGATATCATCAATACATATAACAATATTGAAAACCGCGATATTTGGGAATTGCAGCTTAATTTGACGCCGCGGGAGCAGAAAATGTTCGTGGCCCATTTGTGGGAATTGGGACATGCCCAGTCCCGTTATTATTTTTTCGGACGGAATTGTTCTTATATGCTGATGGAGGCGTTAGATGCGGTTCGGCCGTCGCTGAGGCTGGCGGATGACTTCCCGATGCAGACAATTCCGCTGGATACGGTTAAGGCGGTGAATGCGCGGCCCGGGCTGGTCAAAGCCGTTCATTACCGGCCGTCGCGTCAGAGCCGTTTGAACGACCAATACCGCCAGATGACCGTTGCACAGAAAAAGGCTTTTGAAAAATTTGTTCTTGATGGTGAATACGGGCCGGAGGGGCTGACGCCGGAAGAACAGGCGGGAGTTGCCGAAGCGGCTTATCAGTTTGTGCAGTATCAGTATGTGGCTAAAAATATTGATTTGAAAGATTATCGCCAGCAGAGTTTTAAGCTTTTGGTGGCTCGCAATAATCTTAAAGCAAAGGATAATTTTAAGTCGTTAACGGAAGGAAAATCGCCGTTGAAAACGCATGAGGCAATGCGGCTGTCGGCCGGGGCCGGTGTCAGAAACGGGCAGGGGTTTCAGCAATTGGAGTTTCGCCCGGCCTATCATTCGCTGACGGATGACAGTTACGGTATGCTTCCCGGGGCTGAAATTAATTTTCTGAATTTTGCCGTACGTCATTATGACGGTCGGAACAATTATGTTTTGCAAAAATTTGATTTGGTCGGTATTCGTTCAATAAGCCCGGTTAACGTGATGTTTCGGCCGTTGTCTTATCAGATAAGAGCGGGAATCGACCGTGAGACGAATCCCGATAATGAGGAAGAAGGATACGCGTTTAATCTGACGGCCGGCGCGGGAGGAAGTTATGCTTTTGCAGAATCGCTCAAAGGGTATCTGCTGCTGAACAATCATTTGTCGTACGGCGGTTTTTTGCCGCATAACCAGTGGGCGGGAATCGGAGCTGCCGCAGGTCTTCTCGGCGAGTGGAAAAATTTCCGCTTTTGGCTGGAAGCGGAAAAAATCTATGCGACCTCGGCTTTCGGCGACCGGTCAGAATATAAGGCGGAAGTGGTTTACGGGTTAACGCGCAACACCGCACTTGCACTTAATTATCTGTATCAGGACAATCGCGGTCATGATACGGAAGAAAGCCTGTTTTCTTTCCGGGTTCATTTTTAGTCGTGATTTGGCTGCGGAGCCGGGAAAAGCTGTATTCTTTTCGGCCGGTAGATTTGGTTTATCTGCGGTTTGGCCGGTTTTTCCGGAGTTGCTTGCTGTTTTATCTGAAGCTGATTGATAAAGTCAGCAGCAGTTTCGGCCTGCCGGGTTTGGGCTTCCGCTGCGGCTTGCAACGGACCGCCGATTATTTCTGTCATGGGCAGTCCCTGAAATTGTCGTGTCACGTCATTGGCCGCGGCATCAGGCTGCGGCGCCGTCGTTTCCGGTGCTTGAGCCGCAAAATCTTGGTTTTGCTGCGCCGCTTTAATGATGGGTTCCATTGATTTGACGAGCTCACCCATGCTTTGGGCAATGCCCGGCGCCGATTTGTTGATAGCCTCGGTCATATTGTTCATTGATTTGACCATAAATTTGCTCATTGCCTGCAGCACCTGGTTCATTTCTTCCATTTCCCGGGCAACCCTTTGGTTATATTCCTCTTGGCTGAATTCTATCGGGTCGGGCGTTTCCTGAGCATGAAGAGGAAATGCGGCAAGAAGCAGAGCCAGGGAAAAACGGGCGGGAATACGCATGGATCATCCTTTCTTTCTGTTTTTTTACAATATAGTCGGGTGAGGCATTTATGGCAAGCCTTATATGATAATGCGCTTGCTTTTTTAGCCTGAAGTGTTTATGCTTTGAAACAAATTGTCAAAATCAAGGAGAATAAAAATGTTGAGAGAAGATTTACAAAAAGCTTTGAAAGAATCAATGCTGAATAAAGATATGACGACCGTAGGCGCGGTTCGCCTGATTATCGCAGGCATGAAGGAGAAAGACGTCGAAGCGCGCGGCAAAGGACAAAAGGAAGCCAGTGAAGCCGAACTGCTGTCGATGATGCAGGGAATGATTAAACAGCGCAACGATTCAATCAAAATGTATCTGGACGGACATCGTCAGGATTTGGCCGATAAAGAAATGAGCGAAATCAAAGTGATTGAAAAATTCCTGCCCAAACAGATGAGCGAGGCGGAAATTGAAGCCGTTTTGAAGACAATTATCGCTTCGACCGGTGCCTCTTCCATGAAAGATATGGGAAAGGTTATGGGCGAACTGAAAGCCAAATATGCCGGACAGCTGGATATGGGCAAGGCATCGGGGATGATCAAATCTCTGTTGCAGTAAAGTTTCTTCCTTTAATCGGTAAGGGGAGAGAAAAGGCGTAGGATCATAGCGGGCATTCAATGGCTGGGATAGATTTACAAAAGTTTTGTGACGAACTGCGGGCGAAGGTTTCTATCGTCGATGTGGTCGGTTCAAAGGTAAAGCTGGTGCGCAAAGGGCGCGAATACCAGGCCTGTTGCCCGTTTCACAACGAAAAGACGCCGTCGTTTACGGTGAACGAAGCCAAAGGTTTTTATCATTGTTTCGGCTGCGGTGCGCACGGTGACATTATCAAGTTTGAAATGGAAGCCAACAATCTGCCGTTTATGGATGCCATTCGCAAGCTGGCGGACAAGGCCGGTTTGCAGGTTCCGCAGATTTCCAAGGAAAGCCATGAAGAAGCGGTTAAGCGCAATTCGTTGTATGACATTATGGACATGGCCTGCCGTTTTTTTGAAAAGTCGCTGCATTTGCCGGACGGGCAGCGGGCGATGGATTATCTGCATCGCCGCGGGTTTGAAGAAGATATCATTACCAAGTTTCGTCTCGGGTATGCGCCGGGCAATAACGGTTTGAAAGCGCTGCTGGCATCCAAGGGAATTTCCGAGCATGATATGGCGGAATTGGGACTGATAGCCATTCCGGAAGACAAAAACCGCCGTCCGCATGATTTTTTCCGTGACCGGGTGATGATTCCGATTATGGACAAGGCCGGGCGGGTGATTGCTTTCGGCGGCCGGATTATGGGCGACGGACAGCCGAAATATCTGAACTCGCCGGAGACGCCGCTGTTTAATAAGCGGCGGGTGCTGTATAATCTTAACAATGCCCGCGACCGGGCTTTTGCCGCGCGGAATATTATTGTCTGCGAAGGGTATATGGATGTTATCGCCTTGGATAAATACGGTTTCGGCTATGCGGTGGCTCCGCTGGGCACCGCTTTGACCGAAGATCAGATTGCCGAAGCCTGGAAGGTCTGTCCCGAGCCGACGCTTTGTTTTGACGGCGACGGGGCCGGTATTCGGGCCGCCATTCGTTCGATTGACCGCGGTCTGCCGATTTTGAAAGCCGGCTATTCGCTGAAATATGTTTTTCTGCCGGATAAAATGGATCCGGATGAATTTTTGAAGGCGCACGGGCATGACGCTTTTTTGAAATATCTGCAGGAAACGACGCCCCTGGTAAAACTCCTGTGGCGGAAGAACACCGAAGGCCGGGTATTTGATACGCCGGAACAAAAGGCGCTGATTGAAAAAAACGTGATGGAAGAAGTGGCGAAAATCGCCGATGAAAAAGTCCGCGGCTATTATCAGCAGGAAATGCAGAATTATATCTATAACGAACTGGGGCGAGGTTTCTGGAAAAACAAACAACGCCAGTCGGCCGGCGGAGATACGGCTTATCAGGCGCCGCGAGGTTCGTTCCGACGGAATGAAACCGCGGTTAAGCAGACGGTTCCGGCAGCTCAGCGGCCGAAGGTTACCATGGACGAGCTGGTGGTCAAGTTTGTGTTGGCGGCGATGGTTTATTATCCCGAACTGATTGCCGAATACGAGGAGCGGATGGGAATGTTTGAAATTTCCAATCCCCGGTTACAGCAGCTTTTTGACGTACTGGTTGAAGTCTATCACGATGATGAGGAGATTCAGAGCGACGGATTATGCAAGCTTTTGCAGGAAAAAGGGCTGGAAAAAGATTTGGCCGCTCTGTGGGAGCTGGAAATGTTCCGCCAGCAGAATCCCTATATTAACAAAATCAGGGAAGAGATCGATACAAAAATTATAGAAGTTCAGATAAAACAACTGGATAACGAGATAAAAGAATGCCTGCGGATTATTCAGGTTTCCGAGTCGTTCCCGGAAGAAGCCTATCAGCGTTACGAGAGCTTGAAAAAAGAGAAAGAATCTTTACTTAATACACAAAATGCTTTTTGATAAAACCCAAATAAAACAAGGCGTTGCCTCGGCGTGTTAAAAGCCTCCCGGCGTCGGACGGCAACGCAAGTGTTGACAAATCGTACAGAAATTATTAAAAGGTTGCTAGCTGCAGTATCAGGTTCAGATTTGAACCCTTCTATTTTTAAAACCGGTTTTTATAGGAATTGTCATGTCAGATACCGATAATCAAGATTACTATGAAGGCGGCTCTGCCGACGCGCCTTTAATCGACTCTCTGGGGAGCGCGGTTAAACGTCTGTTGGACAAAGGCAAAGCACGCGGATATATTACGGTTGAAGAGCTTAATAAAGCTTTGCCATCCGAACGCGAATCTTCCGAACAGATCGAAGATATTATGGCCGAGATTTCCGATATGGGCATCAGCATCATTTCGGAATCGGACGTTGACAGCTTTGAACAGGAAAATGACGAAGAAGAAGTTTATGACGATGATGAGAGCGGAAACTTTGACGAAAAAGAGTTAGGCCGTTCGGACGACCCTGTCCGCATGTATTTGAAAGAGATGGGCACCGTCGAACTTCTGTCCCGGGAAGGGGAAATTGCCATAGCCAAACGTATTGAGGCCGGCAAAACGGTTATGATTGACGGTTTGTGCGAAAGCCCGATGACCATTAAAGCCATTGCCGACTGGCGTGATGATCTGCTGGAAGGCAGAATGCAGTTGCGCGATATCGTCGATTTGGAAATGATGTACGGCGATGATGCCGAAGCTATGGTTTATGACGAAGAAGACGCTTCGGTTGATGATTTGGAAAAAGTGGCCGAAGAAATTGCCACCAAAGACAACCTTGACGATATTGACGATGATTTGGAAGACGACATTGAATTGGAAGATGCCGTTGACGACGATGTCGAGGAAGAGGATGATGAGCCGGCAGATACGGCCGACGATGAAGAAGGAAGCGCTTCCTCCGGCGATGACGATGATGTTGACGGCGTGGGCGGCCGCGCTTCCGCTTCGGTTGCGGCCATGGAAGAAGCGCTGCTGGAGCCGGTATTGGAAATTTTGACCAAAATTTCCAGTTATTATGACGATTTGAAGAAAATTCAGAACCAGCGCGTTGAGGCAATTTTGGCCGGAAAGTCGGTTTCTTCTTCGGTTGAGAAAAAATATCTTCAGGTTAAAAAAGAACTGGTTGAACTGATGAGTTCCATCCATCTGAATGCGACCAGAGTTGAACAACTGGTTGAACAGCTGAACGGACTGAACAAACGTTTGATGGGATTGGAAGGGAAATTGCTGCGCTATGCCCTGTCATGCAAAATTAAGCGCGAGGATTTTCTGGACGTTTATCAGAAATCAGAGCTTGATCCGAACTGGGTTGAAAATATTTCTCATAAAAAAGACAAGCACTGGCAGGCCTTTGTTGAAAAATACGGCATGGAAATCGTTGAACTGCGTGATTCCGTAGCAAAAATGGCGCAGGAATGCGGTTTGCCGATTTCAGAATACCGCCGTATGGTCGATACGATTAAAAAAGGCGAACGGGAGGCCGATCGGGCGAAAAAGGAAATGATTGAAGCCAACCTGCGTTTGGTTATTTCCATTGCCAAAAAATATACCAACCGCGGTTTGCAGTTTTTGGATTTGATTCAGGAAGGCAACATCGGTTTGATGAAAGCGGTTGACAAGTTTGAGTACCGTCGCGGTTACAAGTTTTCGACCTATGCCACCTGGTGGATCCGTCAGGCGATTACCCGTTCGATTGCCGACCAGGCACGGACAATCCGTATTCCGGTACATATGATTGAAACCATCAACAAGCTGGTGCGGACTTCACGTCAGATGTTGTCGGAAATGGGACGGGAGCCGGTGCCTGAGGAGTTGGCGGCACGGTTGTCAATGCCTTTGGAAAAAGTTCGCAAAGTTATGAAGATAGCCAAAGAACCGGTTTCGCTGGAAGCGCCGGTCGGTGATGAGGAAGATTCTTCGCTGGGTGATTTTATTGCCGATGACAATGCGTTGCAGCCTTTGGATTCCGCCATTCATTCGAATTTGAAGGAAACCTGCACCAGAATTTTGTCTTCGCTGACACCGAGAGAAGAACGTGTTCTGCGTATGCGTTTCGGTATCGGTATGAATACCGACCATACGCTGGAAGAAGTCGGACAGCAGTTTAACGTTACCCGTGAACGTATTCGTCAGATTGAGGCGAAAGCTTTGCGCAAGCTGAAACATCCGAGCCGGTCGAGGAAGCTGCGTTCATTCCTTGATCAATAAAAATTGCGGATAACGGGTAACTAATACAGAAATTTCAGGACGGAAGTGTCCTCACGTACTAAAGTGTACGCTGCGGTTCTTCCTCCTTTATTTCTTATTATTTACCTCGTTCTGCGCAATTTTGCGCAGTTAATCTAGAGAGAAAATTATGGCAGACTATTCCATTGAAGATAAAGAAGAAATGATAAAGGCAAATGTGGCGCGTCTGAATGCGCATAAGTCGCGTTTGCAGGAGTTAATCGAGTTTATCAAGGTTTCCGGGTTTCAAAAAATCGGGATTGCCAACTGTTTATCAATGCAAAAATATGCCGATAAGCTGGCGGAGATTTTGCGGGAAAACGGGTTTACCGTTTTTAGCGTCAACTGCAAGGAGAGCGGACTGGATGGCTGTGTCATTTGTGAGGAAATGAAAGGGCCGTGCTGCGATCCGATTTCTCAGGCCGAGTTTTTAAATGATCAAAAGACGGAATTTAACATTAATGTCGGTTTGTGTTTGGGGCATGGTTTGCTGTTTCAAAAATATTCCCGGGCGCCGGTGACGACTTTTATTGTCAAAGACTTTGCCCATGAGCATAATGTTGCGGCAAGTTTGTTCTAGAATAAAAAAAAGAGGCTTTCAAAGCCTCTTTTTTTAGATAGGTAACCCCGTTTAATCGGACGTTTTGTTTTTCTTGGCTTCCTGGTACAAATCGTACAGAGATTGTGCCGTCTCGTGAATAGCGATGCTGTCCTGCAGGTGATGATTACTGTTTTTCAGAATTTTAACCACCGTTTTGCCGTAAGCAATTTTTTCGGCCAATTTCAAAATGACCTGCCAGTTGACGAAATTGTCCTGTTGTCCGTGTATCAGATGAACCGGGCAGGTGATGTCGATTTTGTCCTTTTGCAGGAGGTCGTTGGCATGAAGATTGGTCCACAGCCTTTGTGAAAAAACATAGTGATATTTTTCCACCTGTGCTTCAACAAAGCCGGTATCGGCCAGTGTTTGTCGCTGTTCGAGTGTTGAGCGCTCCAAAAGCTGCTCAATCAGGTCCGGTGCGGCGGCCAGTCCCAGAAAAGCCTTAATCCGGTCGGGATATTCTTCGGCGATGCTCATTCCCAGCCAGCCGCCGACGCAATGACCGACGATAATTACCGGGCCGGTGATGTGGTTGGCAATGATGTCCCGCAGCTGGTCTTTCCAAAGTTCAAAGTCGCAGCGGAGGAATTTCTTTTCATCGGAGCCGTGGCCGAGAAGTTCGTAACGCCGGAAATTCAATCCGTTTTTGCGGCAGAGTTCTTTGATGTTGTCTGCCTTTCGCGCCCAAGGGTTGGATTTCAGTCCGTGAATGTAAAGAACAGTGAATTCCGGTTTTTCGGAGAAGTCGCATTGTTCAAATTCTGTCGTAAAATCCTTAAAATGGTACGACTGTTTAATAATTGTTTTCATATAGTTAAGTTTTAAAATAATAAATTATTACGCTTACTGTAGCGTAAAATCTTATTTTGTCAATTTCTATTATTTAAAACTTACAGGGCTTCGACAATACTGCGCAGCGAGTTGTTGATTTCTTCCAAGTCCAACGGATGCTGCAGGTGGTGATTGCTGTTTTTTAACAGTTTTATGGCTACTTTATCGCTGCGGAGTTTGGCTGCAATGCGGAAGATAACCCGCCAGTCGATAAAGGTGTCTTTAAGTCCCTGAATCAAGTGAACCGGGCAGGTGATGGGAATATCCGGCTGGTTGAGAATGGCATTCTTCAGACCGCTGGCGATAAAGCTGCGGGTAAAGGTGAAAACCATACGCTCTATTTTGACAATGACTTTCCCGTTGCTTTCCAATTCCTGCCGCTGTTCGGGTTTTACCTGCATATCCATCAGTTCCACCAGATTCGGGGCTGTCGAGGTGCAGACAATTCCTTTTAGTCTTTCGCCGCGTTCCTGCGCAGCCATCAGTCCTAGCCAGCCGCCGATGCAATGGCCGACGATAATAAAGTTACCGGAGATGTGATGATCAATGATGTCAAGGATTTGTTCTTTCCAGAGGTCCAGGTCGGTCTTTTCATAATTAGCGGCATCTATGCCGTGTCCGAGCAATTCAAAACGGTAAAAATTCAGCCCCAGCTGTTCACAAACGCTTTTAACGGCCTCAGGTTTGCGTCCCCAGGGATTAGAGGCCAGACCGTGAATGTAAAGCACTGTCAGCGGAGCCTCTTCCTGAGGTTTATGGTGTTCATAGCGGGTTAGAAATTCGCGAAAAGAGCGGGTAGGGTAAATAGATGTGTCTGACATGGTCTGATGTGTTTTGTTAATCCTTTGACAAAGTATAAAGAGGAAGATTTAAGAAAGTGTTTAGAGGAGAGGAAGATTGAGAAAAAGCTCTTGACTATCTTAACAATTTGGCATATTTTCTGCTTGTCTGTAAGACGGGCCCTTAGCTCAGTTGGTTAGCTTGAGGAATAAAAGATTGCCGGCGGCAGTCTTTTAGACGAAAGGTGCAGCGCAGTTGTGTTTGCGAGTAAACGTCAGTGCTGCGAAGCAAACCATACGAGCAAACGACAGGAGCGGCGTTAATGAGGACAAAGTCCGAATTTTACAAAGCGACTCAGGCCTGCTCTCAGAAAGAAAGCTTTGGCACACAGGTTGTGTTTTATGTTTTGATTTTTTTCGGGCCCTTAGCTCAGTTGGTTAGAGCAGGCCGCTCATAACGGTCTGGTCGCAGGTTCGAGTCCGGCAGGGCCCACCATAGTTAACAGCTCCTATTGCAGGGGCTGTTTTTCTTTTATAAATCAATATCGTTAATGAACTTCGGCCAAGATTGTGTATCGGGATTAATCCAGTCCGACGGTCGGAATTGAACGGCGCCAGTTGGCATATTGGTCTATTTGGCTTTTGTCCGTATGCCGTACCTGTTGCAGGAGCTTATAGCCGGTTATTACGGCCCGGGCGAACATATATCTTTGTTGAAGGGAGTTGGCTGCCAGATTTTGAATGTTAGGCAGCGGAACAAATTTTTTTTCGTTTTGCCGTTGTGAATTTTTTATTGCGTTCTTTAATATGTTATTTGCGAAATATTGCAGTTTTAAAGCGCCTTTGCTCATGTTTTTTACCGGTTCGAAGCCTAAAAAATCATGTTCGCCGAGCGTTTTTTCTTTGTCGGTTTCAATACCGTGAATTTGTTTAAACCATTTATCTCCGTCAATAGGCTCTATTTCACGCGGAGGGTTGCCTTCAATGCCATATTTGTCAACTTGGGCACACATCAAGGTTTGTCCGTAGATTTTGGGTAAGAAACAGACGCCGAAATCTTTAGGACTCATTAAAAGCCATTCGCGAAGGTAGCCATGATATTCATTATGTCTGTCTTGAGACGATTCAATAGAAATAAAACGAAACTTGGAAAGATATTTGGGACAGTCGGGGTTGTAGGCCAGAACCAACAACTGGGATTTTATTTTCAGCTGTTCTTCGGGACTGTATCCCAATTCGTTCATTTTTTTATCCATGAGTTTTTCCAATTGAACCGCAACATAAGCCCCATGACAGTGGGCCACAATATTCAAATGCCGGATATTCTCTCGGGCTTGGCGGAGGGGTAAGCGATTGTTGCCGTCCGAAGCCGTAATGCGGGGTAAAATTGTATTATCGAAGATGTCTTTAATATACAGAGGATTAAAGGTCTCTTCAATACAGTTTTCAGGTATGTCGTGTTTCAGCGCTGCGATATGTTGCGGCCACCAGGCTTCGAAATATGCTCCTTTACGGGCGATGTTATCAAGATGCCGTTTGCCGAAATCACATATGGCAACGCAAGTGCGTACGGGAACAATGGATGAATCTATGTTTTGTTTAACAAAATTATCGGTTTTTTTCAGTATGCTGTTATATCCGCGGAGATTAACGTTCCGCCCTCCGGTTCCGGCCAGAATTAAAACGCAGTTTTCATCCGGAGCAATCGGCGAACACGGCTTTATCCGGTATGGAGCTTCCTCAGAAGCAGGGCAGCGCTCGGCCAGAAAAGCAAAACTTAAATCATGGCGCTGTTTACGGCATTCTTCAATATAGTCGGTAATATTCAAAATTTTTCTCCCGGAAACAATAACAGTCCCTTATTAGTGTAATTGTCTATTTTTGTCAATACTTTGTTTCCCCGTCGGCACTTTTGCTTCTTGGCAAAATTGCGGCAACTTTTTTAGATAATGTGAGATATTTTAAAGGCAGGGAATTGTCCGAGCGGCGGATTTTGCTTGTAAAGTCGGGCAGGGGTTGTATTATGCAGGTTGAGAGGATGATATGATGATTACGAAATATGAGTTCAGAGGTGAAAAAGACGGCATCAGCCTGTTGATTCTGGCAGCCGTTCACGGCAATGAAACAGCAGGAACACAAGCCTGTTTCCGAATTATTGATGAATTTAACCGCGGTGCACTGCGGTTGACCGGCGGTCATTTGACTTTGGTTCCGGTTTGCAATCCGGAGGCTTATCGCAAAGATGTTCGCAGTATTGACGAGAACTTGAATCGGGTTATCAAAATGCATGACAATCCGCAGTCTTATGAGCAGAGACTGGCCAATGAAATTTGTCCGCTTATTCGGAGCCATCGTTTTACGCTGGATTTGCATTCAACGCATTGTGTCGGTGACGTTCCTTTTGCTTTTTGTGACTATCCTGACGATTATAACCGGAAAGTGATTGAGGCTCTGCCGGTGGATTACGTGCTGGAGGGCTGGCCGGAGATATATGGCAGGCAGGCGCAGATTCAGGATTTTTCTACCGAGCAATGTGCGCATGTTTACGGAAACACGGCAACGACTTTGGAATGCGGTTACCATAAGGAACCGAAAGCGGCGGAACTTGCTTATCGGGCAATCATCGGCGCTTTGACTGCTTTTGATATGGTTGATTTGTCCAAGCCGGCGGCTCATGAGAAAACACATATTCAGATGAAAAGTTTTGTGCTCAAAACCGGGGAAGGAAAGTTGTGCCGGAACTATAAACATTTGGATCCTCTGGTTAAAGGAGAGAAAATCGCCGTTTATGACAGCGGGGAGTTTTTGTATGCTCCGGAAGATGGTTTTATTCTGCTGCCTAATTTGCAGGCTCCGGTTAATACGGAGTGGTATTATTTGGGGACGGCAAAAAAAGCGGCCTAAAATGAGGCCGCTTTATCTTTGAGCATATAGCCGAAGCTGAGACTGTTGTTTCTGGCTGCCGTTTGTTTTTCCCAAACCAGGCTTTTGCTTTCTTTGTTAAGCGAGACACCGTGATAGCCGTTTTGAATTAAATATTGCATTTTGTGAAACAAGGAGGGAATCTTGGCGTGAATGTTGTCTCCGAGATACATGCTGTAAACCTGGGCATTGTTATTGGCGGCGTGCAGCACCGGTGCGGGTTTGTGGGAAATTTTCTTTTCCAGATAAATAACTTTGACGCCGTCATAAGGATCCCGATCAACTTTGGTGATGGCCATGCCGTGATGGAGCGCATTTATCCAGCTGGCCGGGTTGTCAACGGCAATTTGGATGATGGCATGGGTTCTGCCGTTATCAATGGCATGGCTTTCAATATATTCCAGCATCCTTTTCATCAGGCTGGAACCCCGGTAGGCGGGGTCAACCAGAATAGCTTCATAAAGAACCAGATCTTTGTTTTCGATTTCCGGCTTAAATTCGGGCATGTCTCTGGTTTCACCGTTGAGAGGCAGGCTGTAGACGGTTTGGGCAATCAGAGTGTCACCGTCAAAGACGCCCAGCATGTTTGAGCTTTTGCCGTTAAGAGACTTCATATAGTCTTCTGCCGTTCTGTGGAGGATAAAGTGCTGTTCGTCGGGGTGCAGGCCGCTGATGATTTTTTCCTGCAGTTTCATGACGTCAGCTAAATTGTTAATATCTAATTTTTTGACAGTTAATTGTTTTTTGTTCATCTTAAACCTCTGCGTTTTTCAAAATCTGCTATAAAAAAAAGATTTGAGAAAACTCAAATCTTGCGACTAACTTACCTTTGCGGGGAATAAGTCATCGTCGCAACGTTAATCTGCGCAGACGCAGAGATGTTAATTTTAAATTTGTCATTTTCTTTAAAAGTCTGTTTTATGATTTTCGTAATATTACAAATTTATTTGCTTTTGTAAAGCTTTTTTTTGCGTATGAGAGGCGGAAAAAATCAGTGCATGCGCATACAGGCGTCTTCGGCCCGGCCGTCAGGACGAATGCCTCAAGGCTGGGCCGTGAAGTCAGAAACGGCGGATATCCGGTTTGGGCTATCTGTCGGTTACAGGCGGTGCTTTTTTACATTTTCAATCGTTTTGATGATATAAAGCTGCTGGTTCGGCGTCAGCCGACAGAAATCGGTGAGAAGCCGATACCACAGCGGCGGCATAAATCTTTTAAATTTTTCAATCTTTTTCAACGCCGTATCGGTTAGTTCTTTAGTTGTGCGGTTCTTAAAATTTTTAATATCTTTCATAGCTAATTCCCTAGTATGCATTTTGTTGTTGTTTGGATAACACTTTATGAAACGTTGTTCGTGGATAAACAATCTATTTCAAGGTATAAGCATAATATGAAAGAAGATGTAAAGAAATATCTGGGCTTAAAAGTCAGGGCAATTCGGGAAGCCGCGGGGATGACACAGGAAGAGTTAGCGGCGACTTGCGATGTCAGCTGGCGTACCATTTCAAATCTGGAAAGAGGCACTGTCGTTCCGGATTTGGTTATGATTTACAAAATTTCCCAGGAATTCAATATCAGCATTGATGAGATGCTTGATAACAAAATCGCCGATAACAAAAGCCTGTCTCGTTTGGAAAAAGAAAACCAGATAATTGAAAAAATCAGAAAGATTGATGATAATCTTCTGGATTATATTGATGAACAGCTTCGTCTGCTGCTTAAGCATTTTCACCGTTGACGGCTGCGCAGTTCCCGGTCGACGGTTTTTTCGAAGCATTTGTAAGCCTGCCGGATATGGGAAAGGCTTTCGGTAATCGCGTAAAGGTCCATTGTTTTATACAAATTTTCAAATTGAGAATAGATGCCGCTGACCAGTTTGCGGTATTCT
>OMFJ01000531.1_pt1 | contig 16904 bp, 14 predicted proteins | sample 1674351 | NCBI WGS metagenome assembly OMFJ01 (sample SAMEA103958164, study PRJEB25191) | human gut metagenome | biome: human-associated habitat [ENVO:00009003]; feature: intestine environment [ENVO:2100002]; material: feces | place: Germany | collected 2013/2015
TCAGTCTTCAGTACCGTAAATATTGAAAAAACGAGCATTCACCGCATAACTGATAAAACGGTCAACACCGGTTATTTCCTTTTTTCTGATATCATCAGCCATAATCAACTTTCCGGAGTTAAGGTTGTAAACTGCCTCGCACTGAGGATATAATTCCACCAGTGCCTCCAGATAGTCCATAAGCATATTTGCGCGTTCCTTTGAGGGCAGACCGCCGCCCAGCTTATCAGAAGCCGAAATCTGATATTTGCATTCGGAAAGAATGCGGTCGCGGTCGCTCAAACAATCCCACATTTGACCGCGCCTGAAGTCATCAATTGAGTTTGGCTCAAACTCAGCGCATTCGGAAATCAGCAGCATTACCGGAAGAGTGTCGTCATTCGTTTCGGAAATATAGTCATGAACAATAAAACCTGCATGCGATTCGCAATCTCCAAGCTGCTCCGTTTTTCCAAGATGCTTCGACAATATCTCCGCAAACATCTCCTTTGAGGGCATCTCGCTTTTCTCTTTCATAAAAAGCTGCACCATGAACGCGCCGCCGGGGCATATTGCCGGATCTGTCTTTTGTGACAAATTCTGTTGGAACGGCTGCTTCTGATGTTGTTTTTCTTTTTGTCCTCTCCTCGTTCGCCCTTTTTTCAACTTATCCAATAAACCCATCAGCATTCTCCTTTATATTAACTATATTAACCTTGTAACCTTGGCTTATCGTTCTGTTTATAATGAAAATATTATAGCATAAAAAAGTGAAAATTCCTATCACTTTATCGGTTGAGGACAGGAGCTGAAAAATGCAGCGATTTCGGAACCTGTATTAACCTGCATTGCAGATACATCCTTTCATTAAATATCAGCGATTCGGTGTGCGACAGACCTCCGGGCGAAGTTCCGGGTCAATTAACTGAAAGAATATAACATCGATATGGACTGTGTATCGGCGAGTTTTCTTGCTCTTCTTGTTGCCGCTCTATTGTGCAATAACAGGAACTGAGATGATATAATGTTTAAACCTCTTGCAATGCCGCAAAAGAGGTTGTAAAACAATAAGTTGTGAAAAATCGGGAAGATGAACAAAAACACCGATTGCTGAGCCGATATTTTCGGTGAAAGTGAAGCATTTGAATATTAAAAATAGCTGAAAGGACGCTTTCGCAGCGGCGGAAGCGGTAACTGTAATATTATGAACGAAAAGATTCGCAACGTTGCGATCATTGCGCATGTTGACCACGGTAAAACGACCCTTGTTGATCAGCTTCTGCGGCAGAGCGGTGGTTTCCGCACCCGAATACACCGTTCCCGAGGGACACACCTTCTCCGGTTGGGATATTCCGGAAACCATGCCTGCCGAGAACCTTGTTCTTGATGCGGCACTGACCGTAAACGAATACACTGTTACTTACAATATCAATGGTGAGATTTACGCAATACAGGTTTATGCTTACGGGGAAGAAGTCTTTGCTCCCGCATATGACGTTCCTGACCATTTCACTTTCTCGGGCTGGGATACTCCCGCCACCATGCCGGCGGAGAACATCGTGCTTGATGCGACACTCGTTGAAGATGGAAAGTATACGGTATCATTCATGGTCGATGGTGAGACGTATTTCACGTTTACGGGATATGAAGGTGATGTTATCACTGTTCCTGAAAATCCGGAAAAGCTCGGTCATACCTTTGACGCTTGGGACGGAATGCCCGAAGACGGTGTTCTTCCTGCTGCAAATATAACCGTCACTGCTGTTTGGAGCGTTAATACCTATACGATAACCTATAAGGTCAACGGCGCGGAGTACAGCGTCCAAACATATGAATACGGTGCGGCGATCATAACTCCCGCGTATGATGTACCCGAAGGATACACATTCTCGGGATGGAGTGTTCCCGAAACAATGCCTGCCGAAGATCTGGTTGTTGACGCAGCATGCACGATCAACGTGTATGAAGTTACCCTGATTGACGGCTGGAACGGGGACCCCATTGCTGTTCTTTATGTCGCACATGGACAGGATGCAATACTTCCCGATGCGCCCGAACACGCCGGCTATATCTTTGACCGCTGGGACGGCGATCCCACCAATGTTACGGAAGACCGAACCATTACGGCGTGCTATTGGATGATCGGCGATGTGAACCATGACGGTGAAATCACAACATATGATGCCTTGCTGATCATGAGATACGCACTCGGGTTGGAAACCGAGGGCAACGAACTCATTATGGACTTTGACGGAAACGGATGCGTTGACTCACTTGATGCGCTTCTTGTGCTTCGCAGGAGCATTGGCGCAGCATAACCGTATCGCTGACCACGCCCTTCTCGATGACCTTCACGAGGTTCGCAAGGCTTTTCTCCACTTCCTTGCGCTTCGCTTCCAGCGCTTCGAGATACGCGGTGTCGTTGTGGTTCTTCTCGTAATACTCCGCCGCATCCAGAGCGAGCGCCGTCACGTTCTCCTCGTCGTCAACGATGTTGTGCAGGGCGAACAGCACCATGTCCTCTAAGTCCTGCTTGCGGGCCTTGTGCAGGTGGCACTCTTTCCTGCGTTGGGCGGAGCAATAGTAGTAGTAATACGTCCGCCCGGTCTTGCTCGTACCGGACACGCCCTGCATGGTGCTTCCGCACTCACCGCAATAGAGCTTGCCCGTAAGCCAATAGCGCGGAGCCTCGTTCTCGTCCATACCGTGCGCCCGCTGGGAACCCTTGCGCTTGTTCTCTGCGAACCGCCTTTGCGCCCTGTCGAAAGTCGCCTTGTCGACAAGGACGGGCATTCCGCTCTCGACCACGATGTCGCCGTGGTGATACTCGCCGATATAGGCGCGGTTTTTGAGCATCTTGTTCAGCATGTTCACGCTGAACTTCGCGTTCCTCGGCGTGCGCCGGCCCTGCGCGTTCATCTCCTCGGCAATGGTCTTCAGCGGCTTGCCCGATGCGTATTCCCTGAACGCCCACTGCACGAACGGCGCTGTGTTCGGGTCAGGGATGTACTTCTTCGTGGACCTGTCCACGTCGTAGCCGAACAGCTTGTGGCCGTTGTACAGGGCGTGCTGCGCGTTGTAGTCCATGCCGCGTTGTAGTCCATGCCGCGCTGGATGTTCTGCGACAGCTGGCGGCTGTAATACTCCGCCATGGCCTCCATCAATCCCTCGATGAGGACGCCTTCGGGTCCCTCCGTCGGGATATTCTCGGCGAGCAGGTGAATCTCGCATCCCGCGTCGCGGATTTTCTTCTTCGCCATCGCCAGAACGTATTTGTCGCGTCCCAGACGGTAGGTCTTCCACATGATGAGGGTATGAGGACGGATTTTTGCGACTTCCGACAGCATCTGCTGGAACCCCGGTCGTGCGTCCGTGGTGCCGGATATTGCCGCGTCCTCATACTCCTGCACGATTTTGAAGCCGTGCGCATCCGCCCATTCGTGGGCAAGCTCGCGTTGCTGGTCGATACTTGCGTCGTTTTGCGAGTGGGACGAGAAGCGATAGTACGTTATTGCAAGATTGTTGTCGTTAGGCTCGAATCTCTTCTTACGTGCCATAGGTTCACCCCCTCCCGTAATTTCTGCTTATAGGCTTTCACGTTAGTTCCTCCTATATGATGAATTGTGTAAATACGCATTTAATTATAAAGCCCGCCGCCCAAAAGAGCGACGGGCTATCCGACATTTAGCTGATTGACTGCATGGCGAGCAAATCGGACTTCGAGCTTTTAATTGTCGCCTGCATGTACTCGTCCATATATGCCCAGTTAGGCTTACCAGCCGCATCGACAGGTAGATAGAACGAAAAATCCGTTTTGATGTGTCGATTCAGCTCGTCGATAAAGGCTTTGTAATACAGTCGGCTTTCACGAAATACCATTGTTGCAATAAACTGTTTTACTCCAAACGGCATATCCCACCGAGGAATAAGGACAACGACATTCTGACTTGTATAGAATCTTTCAGGCTGAACAAAGCATGAACCAAGATACTCCCCACCTAATGAAAGCGTCATGTTGCCAGCTTCGTATGGCGTGATTCCTGCGATACTGTCAACCTGTGCGGTTATGCCATTATTCGTATTCGCTCGTCCAACAAAATTCACATCGGGGCTCGCTTGTGTCATTTTTACTCTATCAAGCTTGGTTCCCATATCTATGTCAAATAGACTCTCGTCATATAGATGGAACCTTCGCCACCCATCTATATTCAATGCATGTTTATCGCCATCAGCTTGTCTCAGATGCATGAGACTTTCCTCAGCTTTGCTAAGAACTGCTGACATGTATTCATCCATGTAAGCCCAATTAGGCTCCCCGGACGCATCGACAGGAAGCATCAGTTCCAAACTAGGCAACACGGTACTTGAAATCTGGTCGGAATACTCGATGCTGCCCAAGGCGGCTTTAATCATCGTTACCAAAAAGGACGCAACACGTTCGTTCAATTCGATATTGAGCGGTTTCAAGCAATGTACTTTCATATCCAAAGAAGCTCTACTTGCCTGGTAAAACACCGTTCCGAGAAAACTCACGCTAATAAAGTTTTTATAAACGCGGTAGTTTGCGTCATCAACATCCTTGTAATATCCGGTGATGCCATTATTAACACCCGACACCGTGATGCGCGGCGTGGAACCGGGCATAAGATTCTTTGAAGCAATCCAGCTTCCAGTCGGGACTTGAATCTTACGATCCATTTTCTCGGTTTCGAACAGTTCTTCGACTCGAAATATTCTCCACCCGCTTGTATCAATCTTCGACATCGCCACCACCGCCTTTCCGCATAGTAACGGTTACTGACTCGTTATCGGCACTCACACGGCTCGAATACATCGCGGTGTCCAGCAGCTTCTCGCCGAACGCCTTCGCGTCGATACCCTGCTGGAACATCAGGTAGTCCATCGCCGTCTTGCGGAAGTCCTCCTCGTAAATCTCGAACGGCTTCTGCGGCATCTGATAGGACAGGTGCTCGGCGGGGTTCACCCACTGGCACGTATCGTCGCCGGACTGCTTCTCAACCACATCGACCCAATGAGCCTCAATGGCAGCCCACTTGCCGTAAACATCATGGCGTCCCTTGTTCTTGACCGTCGCCAGGCCGTCGGACTCCATGTAGCAAGCGAAAAACTCCTTGCCGTCCTGTGCTACGCCAGCCTCGAACACGAAGATGCTCGTAGTCACGCCCACGCCAAAGAACAAGTCTTCCGGCAGCTTGATGACCTTGCGCAGACGGTTGTTATTCAGAATGCGCTTCATCTGCGCCTTCGATGCCTTCTCCAGCTTCTTATCCGGCAGGATGAACGCGCACTGGGTATGTGCGGGAACGCTGTCCATCACGTTCTCGACGATGGTCATGCAGCCGTACTTGTTCTCGTACGGCGGGTTCATCAGCACCTTCGTAATCGGCTTGGACTGCATCCATTCACTGGCTGCATCCGTGCGGGCGTCCATCTGTTCAAGGTTCGTCTTGCCGTCCTTGTGAATCAGCATGTTCGCGCATGCCAATGCGTAAATCTCACGGTCGAACTCGATACCGTAAAGTTGCTTAGATTTAATCTCGCCGGCCTTCTTCGTCTCCATGCCGCCGGCCTCGCGAATCATGTTCGCCATAGCCTTCACAAGGAAGCCGCCGGAACCGCACGTAGCGTCCAGAATGCAGTCATCCATGTTCACTTCGAGAATCTTATACATGAAGTCCGTGATGTGCTCCGGCGTGAATATCTGTCCTGACTCGGACTTCTTCTTGTAACGGTTGAACTCGTTGAAGAAGATGCCCATCACGTCCTCGCCTCGCCACTCGTTCGAGTTGACGCACTCGGAAATCTCGACGACCCAGTCGATGAAGTCATTGATTGCCTTCTGATTGTCGGTCGTGTTCATCTTGATGTCGGAATATTCCTCCAGCAGGATGTCGATTTTCGCATTCTGTTTGCGACTGGCAATCAATGATTTTGCAAGCGTCGAGTGAATCGCCGTATGGAACGTCTCATACCCAAGGCCTTTCAGACGCTTCAATCCCGCACCGTAACGCTCGGCAACCAACGCGCATGCCGTGAAAATCATGCGGTGATATAGATTCTTGATGCCGAACTCAAAATGCAGGCAGTTGTTAATACGCGCTGTCAGCTGATAGATGCGCTCCTTGTCGATGCTATCGACGGTATAGAGCGACAGGTAATAACCGACATGCTGCAACTTGTCGGGCGTCTTGACTTCCTCCTCGCCCTTGAACACGCGCACGTCCTCGCCGTTGTATAGAACGCCGATAACCTTCTCGTATTGCGTTTGCATGATGCGGACGTTCTTCAGCACCTCGTCCACCTGCGCCTTGCCAAGGGCAATTCGCGTCGCCTTCGTCTCCAAAACAAGTGCGACTTCCGCCTTGTTTTCCGGTAGATACCAGCCGTCCGGCTTATCTGCAACGCCCGGGAATCCGAGTTGATTGAACGTCGTGAGCTGACCGACACCAGCACGCGCAATATCACTATCTACAAGCCCGAGGATATCACGCGCCAAATCGCGCACCGCATCCTCCGTCAAATTCTTCGCCATTTACTCAGTCACCTCCTGACTGCGCTTCTCCAAATCAATCAGCTTGCCATTTTCTGCCTTGTAGACGCCCGGAATATTAAGACGACCGCGAGTGCACGACATGCCGACCACATACGATTCACTCACTGGATTTTCGCCGATAAACGTCATGGGTGCCGCATGTTCAAGGTTGTAAATATACGAAACAATCTTCGGCATCTCTGCCAAATCGCAGCAATCAATCTCGATAGTGGACTCAGTGAGCGCATCGAAGACAGAAAGCGTCCATCCGACGTGTGCATGCTCCTTAACAAACGATTTCATCGCAGAATATCCAGCATCGTTCCCGGCCAACTCGCCCTTCCACATAACGCCACCCATAGGCGACAAAAGCTCAATAAAGTTGTTACTCATTACTCATCCACCTCCTTCAGATGCTCCTGAACCCACTCATGGATGATTGCGGCAATCGTCGTCTCGTGCTCCGCAGCCATCATCTTGAGCGCCTTCTTATCGCTCACGGTGAGCGACAGCGAGAGCGTCGTACGCTTCTCGTCCGCCGTCGTGTCGGCGACGACGGCCTTCTCTATCTTCTTCTGCTCGGCCTCGCGGTCGGCATCGTATTTCTCGAACATATTCGCCATGGCTCGACCTCCTTTAATCATTTACATATTTGCACAATTATACATCATAGAGACGCATTTGTCCATACGCAACACGCCTCTGACCTGCGGTTATTCCTTCGGGAACCCCGCAGCCTCGCGCACCGTGCCCACCAGAGCGAGAGTCGCCTTCGCCGCCTTGCCGCGTCGGTCGAACTCGACCACGGACTTGCCGGCGGCTCCCGCCTGAACGAACGCCTCGGACTGGGGCAGCATGGCCACCGTCTGGTCGCCAGCCAGACCCTCGAACCACTCCATGAAGTCGCGGGACGCCTTGAAGCGGTTCCACCCGTTCATCACGTAGACAATCTTCGCGTGACCGTTCTTGAACACCGCCTTGCGCATGCGCATTAGCGGCTCGATGTTGACCGTTACGTTTTTAACAATAATAGTCTTTTTTGCCAAACAGGAGCGTTTCAAACTCGTTGCAAGGAGCATATAAGCCGATACTCATTTTTTTTGATATAATTCCATCGCTTTCTTTTTCCGCAGTCGGATCTACCGATTGAATCCATTCGATTATCTCCGGACACTTCAGCGTGAGTTCTTTTCCGTTTACAATTACAAGCGTATCTGAACAGATTTCAATTGCCTCTAAGGCATTTTCAGCAGAGTAAAACAATTGAAAACAGCCGTAGTCATCAGTTGTATTCTTGCTGGAGCTGCTTTTTTTAAATTCGGCATAATCATTACCGAACGCATGTCTTACAACAGTGCGATCTGTTCCAAACGCAACTCCGTTAACGGATTCGGTTAATTGTATTTCGAGTTTTTTCATTAAATTTTGCCTCCTTGTTCCAACTTGTCTACGTATTCAAGCATTTCCTTAATTTGTGCATCGTATTTATCGCCGAATTTCCCTCTGATATCATCGATATCCATTTGAATTGCTCCTCTGAAATCACCTTTATCTATCAGCTCCTTTTGTTTCGCTCTATACTCTCGCGCCTCTATGGAGTTTCCGCAACTGGCTGTCTTGCGATGGTCCTCTTTTTTCATTTCGATGCAAGGTCCTTCCGTGCGATCCAAAGTAGAACTTGCATCGGCCGGCATATGGTGCGCTTCCACATTCTCATGTTTGTTTTCCTGAGAGTAATTTTTTACGTCTTCATAGCTTCCGCCGCCATACTTGACTGGGTTGTTTTCTTTATCGAACTTGCTGTCCCAATATTTTTGCGCCTCGTGTGATGTCATTTTGCTTTGAGGCTCAATGCATTTAAAACCGTCCGCAGTTGGTTTCTTCATTTCTGTCAATTCGGAGGACCTGTTAATCTCAAGCATTAAAACACTCTCCCTTCTTTGCTGTAAATCTCTGTGAAACGGCAAAAAATGTTCTGATACGCTGAATCCCGCAACGATTGCTCATAGAGAATCATTGATAATACCAAATCAATTTGCTCACTCGAATAATTCGTGATTAGCGGTTTCAAACCGGACACCACGGAATGAACCCAGTCCATTATTTCGGAGCAATGCTCGGAAGCTTTGATAGCTTCTCCGGCGGCGAAAAAATCATAGACCAGATGTCTCAGTGATCCGAACGCATTCTCTTCAGAAGAAGATATATATTCGATGAAATCTCGCTTCACGTTTATATCCAGTTTTGACTTAATAATCAGGGATTTCAACTTTATAAGATCTTTACGATTTTTTTGTTGAAAGATCTCCCTGTTCATAATGCAGTCGAGCAGCGACTCTGCAGCCATACTACCATCGTAATCCGCCTGCGGCCCTTCATTATCGGGCGAATAAGAATACATTTCCTGCGGCATTTCGAATTTGTTTACTTTGCACAGAACGGGCTGTATCCACTCATTCTGATAAATTGCCGCAACACCGCACGGCAGTTTTGCCAACTCAACAATTTGATCATCGTTCAAGTTTGCTGCTCCGCCCACAAGCTCACGATCGCTGCGATCCGGAAGACGCATTATAATCTTGGTATTCGTATTTCGAATTACGGAAAGGTCAAGCAACCCCGGAGTTTGATCCGCAATGATGAAACCCTCTCCGTAAGTACGCATTTCCGCTATGGCGTTGGCAAGCATTTCAACGCTCTTACCCATCAGATTGGCACTTTCGGAAGAAATCTCGGTTGACGTACGTTTCAGCAGGTTATGGGCTTCTTCAAGAACCGTTATATGATTCAATTCCGAATTCATCCCCACTGCGCCTGCCATGCGATATTCCTGAAGCTTTAATACAAGCATTCCCATAATAAGCGACTTCGTTTCGGACGAACCAACCCTGCTCAAATCAATGATCACATTTCTGTCAAACAGATCCCTGTCTGAAATATCATCACAGGTAAAAATCATGCCGTTAATGCCGTTTGTAAGTGATTGTAATCTTGTCAGCAGTGAACCCTTATAAGCACCTTTGTTCTCTGTGTCATACTCGCTTGAATCAATAATCTCTCTGATATTTCTTGCAACATCCGCAAAAGACGGATACAGCATTTCTTTGTATCGATTTTGGGAAAGGGTAAGATTCCAACCGCAGTCCGCATACGACTTCTCAACGGCGCTTTTCAATACGGCGGGCATGGCTGCATACATCGGCCAGCAAACATTAAAAATCTCAACCAATCTGTCCAGATGTTCCAAAATATGTATGCCCTGAGGGAAACTGAACGGATTGATTCTCAGCAGCGGACTGACTGCCGGATTGGTTCCGTACACATACACATCATCCTGCGTTCCGAAAACATGCTTATACTCGCCTTTTGCAGGTTCAACAACCATGAACTTGACATTCTGATTCAAAGCTTCGTTAAGAAGCTGATAAACAGTGTTGCTCTTGCCGGAACCGGTACTGCCGGTAATAAAAGTATGCGATGCAAGAGAGCTCTTCGCCAGTCGAACATCGGTTTTTTCAATATGATTCATATGAAAAATTTTACCGATGTCAAGCTCGGTTTTTACGGTTGGTGCCGAGTCGTAAGAAACGATGTTTCTGCCGAATTCGGCGCACTCAATAACCGGAAGCCCGGCAACGGACTTTCGGGGGAAGTTAAGGGAGTATGCCAATTCTTTGCCCGAAAGACCGGTTGTTGCGGTTACAATTGGCGGATATACATTGAAAGTCGGGTCCTTCTGCACAATGTTGGGACTTAACCCAAACAAAGGGTGTCGCAGTTCACGAAGGTAATTGCAAATCTCCCGGGCGTCATCACTGGTTTCACCCATATCGCCGCGCCATAGGTTAATTGCGGACTGCGACATATAGGATTCTTCACCTTGTGTCAGCGCAATATAAGAATGTGCAACATTGTTTGCCGTATTTTCATCTTCACTGAGAACATAAGCCGCAAAGTCCCACATACCCAAAGCAGTGCTGAGTTCCAATCTCTTCATTTGAGACTCAAGGAGCTCAAGCGCATGTTTAATATTGTAATTCATAAAGCTCTGAGTGATGCCTTCACTCTTGCCTATCGTTGCGGTAACTGTTGAGCTGCGAGCAAAATTGGCACCGAAATTAGCACCGAAATTGACACTTCGGAACGCACCTGCGGTTCTTGACAACGAGTTGCTGATGGCCCGTCCGAGCGTTTTTGCAACAGCATGGCCGACGGACGAGTTCACTGCTTGGTTGGTCAGGGCGGAAATTGCCGTGCCTGCGGATTTTGCAATTGCCTTACCTGCGGATTCCGATATGCTCTTTGATACGGAGTCCGATATTCCCTGCGTCACCGCATCCGATGCACTCGTTCCGATTTGGCTTGCCGTGCTGCTTTGCAATGCCTTGCTGCAGTTCGCCTCTACGCCGAATACTTCCAACCCAACGCTGGCTGAACCTCCGAGTGTTTCGGAGTCTCCGACTGTATCCGTTTGCGAGGAATTTGTTCCCTGAGTGTGGGTGCTGCTGCTTGTTTCGGCGGTGCCGGTTGTGTCCGTAACGGAACTTCCCGTTGAATCTGTCACGGATTCTCCGGTTGAGTCCGTAACTGTTTGCCCGGTCGTATCTGTGACACCGTCGTTTGTGGAATCGGTTTCCGTCCCGCCGGTTGAGTCCGTGACACCGTTTGTATTGGTGGTTGCTTGATTCTGTCCGTTCTGAATGCCTGCGCTTGCACCGATATTTATGCCTACCGTAGCGGAAGAACCGGCGGAATTCTGTTCGGTGTATGTAAAATTCGTTGTCCACGATGCGTAGGGAGCAAGCCCCGAATACATTTCGGAAAGTTTGAGTTTTCTGTTGTCAACATCGTGAACAGGTGTTGCAAGCAAGATAATGATGTATTCTTTGGCACGCTTGTCCGGAACGATGCCGTCAAGCAATTTTTCTATTGTTTGACTGATAAACTTTTCTGACTTTTCCGCAGGCACGTTGGAAGCAATTGCAACGGAATACGGAATATCATTCCGAAGGCAGGGCAAAACCCCAATGCCAACCTTATCAGACCATTCGGAACCCGGAAAATTGCCGCGGATCGCATCTGCCAAACGAGCCTTGTAGTTTTCGGAGTCAATGTTGTTATCTGCATTCTGCGTGTTGGTAACAGCCAAATACACATGCGTCGATTCGTATGTTCGGTGAAAGACCAAAGAAATATTGCAGTTATCGTTGGATAAAACTTGGTAAACATTTATAAGTTTCTCGATGCTGTTTTCGTTTTTGTCGGTCACCCACTTGGTTATATTAAAAAAACGAATGTTCCGCGCCGTATCAAAACTTGTACCGTATTCAAACTCCCTCTCGATCGGAACATACAATTCCTTGAGCTGGGTAAGATACGATTTATAAATTTCAATGCTGTTTGCCGCAAGAAGTCGTTTGGTTAACTCCTCTGCGCTGCTGTCCGTCGGGTCAGGCATTTGAGAGAGATACGCATCTCTTTGCTGTTGAACCTTTTGCAGCTGTTCCGGGCTCAATGAAGACAGCTTTGAAATACCGTCGGCCACTTTGCCGCCGGCTCTGGAAAGTAAACCTTTCGCACTCATTATTCAATCTCGCTTTCTGTGAAAATAGTTTTAAGTTAACTTTGAACGAATCAACACTCTTTCCAGTCCATCATCCTTCGAATTTGCTCCGAGTACTCCCGAAGTTTCAGCTTTCTTGATTCAAGTTCCGCAATTCGTTCCGTTTCCTCTCTTATTATTTCGGCTTGGTTATAAAGCTGCGGACTGAATTCAACAATATTCTCGATTACAGTATCGAGCAAATTGTTCATCCATTCGTCAAAGCTGTTTGCATGGCTGCTTTCAAATGAGTTATAGATTTGCTGAACCATCAACCGCAGCTCGCTGTTGAAACGTTTGGTCAGCTTGTCGATATTAATGCGGTTTGTGTCGCCGAAAAATTTGTAAACGAACGCCGCTTTCTCGAAAATCGATTCCGCATGATTCTCGAAAGCCAATGCCTGATACTGAATGATAATGCCTGCAAGCTCACTGCGCTCTTTCTCGTTCAGTGCCGAGGATTGCGTCACGATTTTTGCCATTGCATCTTTGAAGCAGGATGTTCTGTTTTCCCAATATGCTCGGGACTGCTCCTCAAGAAGCGTTTGCGCCTGTGTGACATAGTCTGTAAATAAATCCTTCACGGCATTCATAAGTTCATCGGAGGAAATGCGGTCAACTTCTTTACGGGTTTCACGCAATTCTGCTTCATTGTCACGAATAGCTTTCGCATCCTCGAAAACGCGCTTTCCGGCTTTTTTAATGGACGGAAAGACTCCTTCCTTAGGCATGTTTGAAAAATATTTAAGGAAGTTGGCCCCAAGGGATCTCCTGGAGTCACGCAACTTGTTTTTGCGTTCCTCCACATCTTTTGAATCTGCATTTATGCGAAGAAATTCTTCTTCCTTCTCCTTTAGTGTCGCCGCATCAACCGCAACATTGACTTCATCAACATACTGAGCCATGTGCCCCGCATAGTTTTGCAAAAACTCTGCTTTCATTTCCTGACTTTGCTGTTGAATTTCAGCGATTAAAGCTTGTTTTTCTTTTTCAAGATTTACATGAACGCGCGCGCGGTATTCTTCACGCTTTCTGGTTGCAGCGGCAATTTCTTCCGATGTGATTCGAATAACACGGTCTAAAAACAGCCGGGATTGCTGGCACTTATTGTAAGGCGAGAAAACGTCTGCAAATGAACTGACAGCCTGCTCAACACTGTACAACCCACTGTTTGCATACACCAGGTTTTTATTTTCGGCGCAGCGTTCGTTATAGCGGCGTTTGATTTGCTCAGGCATAATGTTGTAACGATACAACTGTTTATAGAAGCGAGATGACGGATTGGAGTATTTGTTGTACTGATCCTCAAAAATCTCTGCATTGTGATCATCAATAAATCTCTGGTCGTTCTTTGCTCCCAAACCCATGATGGATGACACAAAATACAAACCGCCTGCATACATTTGTCTCGGTATTGCAAGACTCAGAATACGATCCTGATCATCTTCGTTAAAACCGTCCTTTTTGAGCGATGCAGCATCAGCCTTGTTTACAACAATCATGGTAAAGCGATTATCAAGCTCCTTCATATTGTTAATTGCCTGATACAGTTTATCGTTATCGGTGCTGTCCAGAGTATTAAATTCCGAAACAAAAATCGGCAAGCCGTTCGACAAATCCTCCATCGCTTTTTTTAACACATGGTAATGATTCAGGTTTGATGCGGAGTTCGATCCGGGAGTGTCGAAAATCACAAACCTCTTCTTAATGTCCCAATTTCCGTCATCATCAAACGGGGCATCAATTTCGATCAGATCGGAAATTTCTTCTCCTACTGTCCGGTTGGCATATGCATTTATAACACTTAGAACGCGATGCAGCTTTAACGGAATGCTCTCACGCTCAATTTCATTCAAAACGCTGTTCAAATGTTCTGCCAGCGGATTGTCGTGACTGTCAGTAAGGAATTTATAGCTCTCTGCAGAGAATCGGATTCGAACACTCCTGCCGTCAAATTCGAATTTTACCACTGCTCTGTCACTCTGATCCGATTGCGCAATTTTATAAATCTTAGCCGTGGTTGGTTCATCGCTGCTCGGCAGCAGTTCATATCCTACCAATGCGTTAATAAAAGTGGACTTTCCGGAGCTGTAATTGCCTATTACGCAAATCGGTATAACGTCATTGGATGCATCGGAGAATTTATCCAGTTCTCTCTGAATTTTGCTTTTGTCTGAAACGCTTTCGGAAACAAGGGGAGCGAGTTCTTTGAAAACATCAATAACATCATGGAGGATATCGCGGGCATTTTCAAGACATATCGGAGATCTGCTCAGTTTCGCTCTATCCGAGTATTCATTGTCGCTGCAAACAGATTCAAGCTCATGATATTCGTCGTCGGTCCCCTCGAACACAATCTCAACCTTTTCAGAACCTGCATAATATGCGCCGATAATTGCATCAACAATTTGTTTGACCTTAAACGGGAAGAAACCAACCGCAAAGTCATTTTTTAGCAGAGGGCTGTTGGGACATGTAGTAACATCAATACTTATCCACTCATCCAAAGCATCATCCCATGTCTTGAATTCCGTCTTTTTATGATACGGGTTGCTCTTAATCTTTATCTTCACCATTAATTCTTCCTCCTCGCAGATAATGCATTAAAAACGCGAAATCCACATCAAATATTTCACATCGGTACATATTCTCGGTGTTTTGATTCACGTTACGAGTTTCACGGCACATCGAACAGCAGAAACATTAAGCTGAGCAGGAACTGCATTCACACCGATGCAATACACCGATGCAATACTTCCGTGTTTCCGATATTCGGCACAAAATTACCCTGTCGAAACCTCATAGCATGAGATTTAAAAAACTTTTCAGTCCGCAGGCTCGCGTTCGCGCTCGCGGCCGAATCAACCGCATCAATTGATTTGCCGCATAAAGAATACTCCTTCGCGATCGCAAAACATTTTGTGCTCTTTTTCGGCAGAAACTGTCTTTGTTCGATATTGTTATTATAACATATTCATAAATAGAATGGTAGACCGATTAACCATATTTTCATTGTTTTTTCAAACGAGCTGACCGGCAAAACAATCGTGCATATGGTTTCAATGCAGGTGATCCGCTTCGAATGCAGACAGAAGCGGTTTCCGAAAACTCTGCTCCGAAAAGCATCATCAGAAACGAGTGGGATGCAGCCATTGCCGGAAAACGGTGGCGGGCACGTTCACGACTTACATGCCAGGCAGTCTTGCGGTATAATCTTGTTGAGGTATAACGATCCTCTTTGATGAGTTTGGTTTTTCTACGCCGTATTCTTCATCAATTCGGGGAGTTTTGCCTCAACTCTTGATTCCCATATTTGGTATAGCGCCAATTTAAACAGCCCCGTTCCCGCATTTATACGGGTTCGGGGCATTTAAATACAATCAAACGAAGAGTCGATTATTTACCTGAAATCATAAGCTTTTCAACAAGGAGACTCGGAGAGCCGACTCTGCCGCCGCCGGGAAAGCCGAAACGCAGGTCGCTGCCTGCGGCGATAACGGAATTCATAAGCGAAAGAAAATTGCCGGCACAGGTAATCTGGTCAACGGAACGGATGACGCTGCCCTGTTCAACAAGCAGTCCTTTTGCAATCAACGAAAAATCGCCGCTGACGGGATCGAGTCCGCTGTGAAGGCCGCCGAGTTCGGTAACGACAATTCCGCTGTCAAGTTCGGAAACAAGCGTATCATAGCTCTTTTCGCCTTTTGCAATGAAAAAGTTGCTGGGAGAAACTCCGACCGGAGAGGCGACACCGGCGCGTCCGGCGTTGGAGGTGGAGGCAACACCCGCCTTTCGTGCAGTTTTAAGATTGTGAAGAAAGCTCTTAAGTATGCCGTCTTCAACAACAACAGTTTTTACGGAAGGTGTTCCTTCGGCATCGAATGCGCGGGGATTATCCTCCTCGAACGGATCGTCAATGATTGAAATGCAGGGATTTGCGATGCGCTCGCCGAGTTTGTCTTTCAACAGGGAAAGTCCCTTTTGAACGCTGTCTGCGGAGAACATGCTCGAAAAAGCGGAAAGCAGATCCGTTGCTGCATCGCTGCGCAGAAGGACACGATATTCACCGGAATCAACGGCAGAAGCATGGAACTGCATCAGTGCATTGTCGACACTCTCTTTGATAATGTCCCCGCAATCCAACATGCCTGAGCCGAATTTGAAAGCAAAACTTTCGCGCTCGTCTTCACCGATGCGCAAAATCGGTTCAATGACAGCAACGGAATATTTGTTTTCCTTATCGGCACAAAGTCCGCACGTGTTATGGATGCGCGTGGTCTCAACACCCGTTTCAACCGCACAGTAAGCAACACGGTTTACTCGGTCGTCAAAATCGAGAGTATCGCGTTCAAGTCTCAATGCAAGCTCGATTTTTTTGCTTTCGCTCATGGCCGCAACAGGGTTCTGCTTTTGGTTTATTGCGGGATACTCACATTTGCCCTGCATGGGGTTTTCATCATTGCTTTCAATAACACGGGCATTGTCGATTGCACTTTCAACAAGAGCATCGGCGTTGTCGAAAACTTCGGTGTAGGCATAACCCGTTTTGCCGCCGAAAACGACACGCAGATTGAGTCCGTAAGCGTGTGCGGAGGTGTATTTGCTGATTTCGGAATTCAGCACATTAACCGAAAAGGACTCATCTTCACGGAAGAAAACTTCAGCGGCTTCACAGCCTTTTTCAAGTGCCGCCTTAAAGCAGGCTTCTTTAAAGGATTCAAAAGTCATTACAGCGCGCCTCCTTTGCCGCCGACAGTGATTTCACTTACG
>OMFJ01000554.1_pt1 | contig 16421 bp, 9 predicted proteins | sample 1674351 | NCBI WGS metagenome assembly OMFJ01 (sample SAMEA103958164, study PRJEB25191) | human gut metagenome | biome: human-associated habitat [ENVO:00009003]; feature: intestine environment [ENVO:2100002]; material: feces | place: Germany | collected 2013/2015
ATCGGAACATGCTCCCAAAGCTATATTAAATCCTAAAAGGATTGCAAATAAACTAAACTTCTTCATGGTCATAACTATTTTAATTCTAAATATTCAATTTGTCTATTTAAAGTTTCCGTCAATCTATTGAACCGATTTTGTATCGTTATAATCGATCAATGAATGAACTGAAAGATTCAACTGCCGCATGTGCGACAGAAAAGATTCATAAGGTTCGTATTCGATGGAAACCACTCCTTTATTAGAAGCTTTTCCGTTAGAATCGTAACCATCATTATACTCAAAATGTACCCAGCCTACACAGTTTCGAGTTTCAAGCAAACGAAGACAGAAGTTCTGATAAAACTCACCTCTATTTTTTTGTGTATGCACCAACCAGCCACCTCCTTCAGTATTAGCATATCCAGTTCCCTGATAACTGGCATCTTCCGCTTTTATATAGAATTCTGAAACTAAAAAAGGTTTCGCTCCACACCAGACTTTCAGGTTTGCCAAGAAATCTGCCTCCGGTTGCCAACGTGCATAATAGTTGACGGAAACAAGATCGCAATAACGAGCACACGCTTCCACCACTTTCTGATTATATTTACTCCAATCATGCAGACGTGTTCCCAATATCAAATGCTCTTTATCATATCGTCTGACGGTAGCGGTGGTCAACTGATAATAATAATCAGCAACCATCCCCCGGAAATCTTCCTGATTTTTCTTGGTTATCACTCCGGTAGAAGCTATACCGTTATCCCGCATAAACTTTTCTGCATACTCACGAGCAGCTTTATAGCGTTCGGGCAAAGACAAGAAATGTTTCAGATCAATTCCTCGCAAAGGGTCAGCATTCTGATAACTGGCAAATGGCAATTCATTGTCAAGATAGAAACCTATAAAATGCCGGTCACCGGCAAATAAAGCTGACTTCTCTTGTACGAGACGATCTATGTACGTAGCAAATGTGGGTTCAAAAAGAAGAACTAAGCGATTATATTTGTCATCATCAAACGCGTAGCCCAAATTCTTACTCATATCCCACATAAAGGTACGAAGCAGATACAGATTCTCTGCATAAGCAATCTTTTGCGTCTTAGGGGTCAACAAGTTACCACGTACTGCAGCAGGAAATACTTCAATACGGTTCGAGCCATACGAAATATAGTTTATATGATTGCCTGCTAACAGTTTGCCAGTCTCTTCACTCCATTGCGCCTCACTACCGTATCGAGTACCGAAAGCCTTCTTATGAGCAGTAGATTCTCCCGGACGAACATGCTGAATTCCATGAATGATAACAGCTCCATTATCCGGATCGAGCAAATAAGAACGGCCTCCACAATAAGCCACTCGGAAAAAGCCTTCTTTTCCAACCACAGATGAAGGTTGCAAACCGATTCGTCCTCCCCATGCAGTCCGGCTATAACCCGAAGAGGGAGTATACCAATTCATATTATCAATGGTACGTGTTTCCCTTGAATCTGCCGTTGTCCATGCCTGGAAAGTTCCGTTCTGCCACTTCCGGTATTCTACATTCATAAAAGTATATTCATCTTTTTCCAAAGGAGTATCTTCTCCTTCCGGTTTCAAAGGTTCTATTTCGTTGGAAGAGGAGGAACAGCTAAACGTCAACTGCATCAGTCCGACCAAAGATAAAAAGAGGAAATACCTATATATTATATGTTTTCTCATATTACTTTCAGCTACTGCACATTATTACTTAACCATCGTATTTGTTATCAGTCGCATCTTTCGTATACTCTATCTACGGTTCACCGGATAGCTGTTACTAACTCTCGCGTTGGCTATTAATAGAAAAGTTATTCTCTACAAGGAGAGAACTCCCTTCCCCCTTGTTGCAAACTTCTTTTATCCCTAACATAAACTATAAACGAAAGCTTTGTTTTTATAATTGAAATCTTTGTTTTTATAAACGCAACTTGCATTTATAAAAACGGAAGCTTCGTTTATAGTTTGTATCGGACAGAGAACAACTTTATTCCCAATGAAAGGGAAGTTTAGTCTTAATAGAAAAGAAGTTTTCTATTAAGACTTCAGACGGTAGGTAATACTACCCTGCTTACTTCTTCTTAGGGAATTTGATTTCAACCGTTGCTATCTGTTTGGTCGTATTATTATCCATCTTTCCGGAGACATCAAGTACCTTCATGACACCGTATCTTTCTCCACCGGCACTTGAATTACCACTAGTCTTAAATCCAATCACACTGCCGACAAAGTTATCAATTGTCATATACACTTTCTGATCGGCACTTCCGGCCAAATATTCATTCTTAATAGAAGAACGAGAAGCCGCATCGTAATCAAAGCCTGCCGGGAATAACACAAATTTTGTCATATTCTTAGCCGGCAGATTGCTCAAGGACTTTCCGCCCGATCCTTTATACAGACTATTCTTGCTATCTACATTCTCCATCGAATAGAAACGGAAAGAAAGAACACTATTAGCAGAATTTATAAAGAACTTTATATCAACATTCTTAGCACTTTCCACACTGGAGATAGCTTCATCTACCGAATACGTTTTCATATCATTCAACGAAATCAGAGCGAACGGTTCGGCATTGGCCAATACATGACTGCCAACCTTAAGTTGGACAACTTCCATATTCACATAGGTCTTTACGATCCCTATAACTTCCTTGCCTTCCCGACCATCAGAAACAACCACCTTGAGTTGAGATGTTTCTTCTGTCAGTTGCACCTTAGGCTTATAATCAAAATTCTTGTTATCGCCCACTATCTGCTCACGGAAAATCTCTGTACTTACTCCATTCTCCACCCGGAAGATAGCTACCTGTTTTACACCGCGAACGGATTCGATGTGCATCGGAACTTCCGTATCTACTCCTTCATCAGTAGTAATAAGCTCTTTACCCAAAGTCAATACAGGAACCGGAACAGTCTTATATGACACCTGCAAAGTAGAAATTGTGATATTACCATAGATATCTTCCGCTTTCACTTTAAAGCCCTTATCGCCTTCTTTATATTCTATCAGTTCATCGTGCTCATACGTTTTGTCGCCATTCAGTATATCACTGCCTTTCGGTGTTTGTCCGTCCGTAGAGACCAAGAATCTTTCCACTTTCTTCAAACCTGCTTCCGAAACAATTTTAAAAGTAGTACGAGGCATTACCGGATTCTCATCCATTTCATCATATATAATCTCTTCCGGGTCGAATGTTATGACAGGACGTGCCATTACATCGGTAACAGCAATTGGTAAAGTTCCGCTCGTAACATGATTCAATTTATCCGTAGCCTCAATGATAAAGGCTTCGTAATTTGCATTGTATTCCAGATTTTCAGACAAGCTGTAAGAATTGGGATTAAAAAATTCAGTCACCGTTTTATATTCGGTCACCCCCTCCACTGTCTGCAATTTCATTGTCACACTCTGGAGTCCGGCCTGCGACTTTATGACAGCCACTACCGGCAGATTATCTACTTTATTTAAATCCACATCCAGTTGTTCCATCGGGAATTTAATCACAGGAGCAGCCGCATTAGGATCCAGACCATCATTATCATCGCTACAGGCAGCAAAGCCCAGGCAAAGTCCTAGTATTAATAAGGTATATATTTTACGAATCATAATTAGTTCTCTTTTTAATTAACTGTGGTTATTTGGAATATTTGCAATAGTTCTCAAATATATGAATCACACCGTTCGTCGGCAGAATGTTGCTAGTCTTAGCCTGACGCTGTGGAGATTTCCCGTTGCTTCCGGTCTGATTCACCAGAATCTTACCTACTGCAGCCTGCCATGGGTTTTTCCATACAGACATTGTCATCAGTCCATTCTCTCCTTTCAGCATCGTCAATACGAACATCGGTTCCACCTGCAACTGTCCATAAGAACTATATTCACCGTCTACAATGTGATAAAGCAACATGTTCGCTACTTTCTCTTTATCACAATCGGTAATGGATGCTGCACCTGCAAATTCATTTTCACGATACAACTGCATACCTGCATTATTCAAAGCCAGAAAAGTATATTTATTGTCAGTCTGGGTATAATAGTCCTTCAGACCTGTATACTCAATAGCTGCTATCAACTCCGAGAACATATCTTTGTGATCTTGGAAATATTCCCACGCTGTCACTTTTACATACGGATCATCCACCGAAGGCTCATAATCATAATTCTTCTGCAAGTCCAGGTCACAGCCGGTCAATGCCAATATCGCCCAACAAAAGAAAAGGGTCTTATATAATATTGTCTTTTTCATTGTTTCTACCTTTTTTAGTTGTTAGTATTACCATAATACGTGTTCTGCACAATCTTCGGATTTTCCAAGATATGTGAATAGTGAATCGGGAAGAGTTCGTTTCCGTCCTGTTCCATTCCGTTAATCGGTTTCATCACTTCCTTCCACTTTCCGGTACGCAACAAGTCAAACCAGCGGCGTCCTTCGCCGGCTAATTCCACTTGCCGTTCACGCAATATATAATTAACGACTTCGTCTTCAGAAGCAAAATCATTTTCAGTCAACGTGTTCAATCCGGCACGGTCACGTACAGTTTTTACTAAATCCAAAGCTTCACCCCATTTTCCCTGATGAGCACGAGCTTCTGCTTGCAACAACATCATATCTGTGTAACGATAAATTGGATAGGCTACTTCGCATGTCTTATTCAAAGAGTTACTGATGTCACCTGCCATATATTTACGCAATTCATTTCCATTCTGGTAATTCTTCACCGTATAATCTTTGCGCAAATCACCTTTCATATCCTTTTCATCAAAGATGCTCATAAACTTGTCGGACATAACTGCCGCACGGTTTCCTGAACCGGAAAACCATTGATACATATAACTGTAACCATTCGTGCCGACTTCATCCATGTTGAAATGAACAAGGAATATTAACTCTCTGGAGTTATATTCATCATTTTCGGGCGTATCATCCGAAGGCTTATTGTTCAGTTCTTCTGTAAACATGGTATGCCAAGTAGCAATGTTAGGTTCGAAGTCTACAAAGCGTCCACCCTTTTTGGAGGCAATAGTTGCCATTTTATCAATGGTTTGGTCAGCCAGATTATATTCTTCAGCCCACATATAAGCGTCCGCCATGATAGCCCATACGCCACAGATAGAAATACGCTTGCGTTCGTAATTCTTATTACGGTTAATCAGGCTTTCCGCCTTTTTCAGGTCAGGAAGAATAACATGTTCCAGAATATAATTCTTATCTGTACGTTCCTTATAGATAGCCTCCGAATACTTTTCAGTAGGTTCTATAAACAAAGGTACGTCTCCCCAGACACGGATAGCATAGAAATAAGCCAGAGCACGCAACGCATACGCTTGTCCGAGGTAATCATTACGGTCTGCCACATCAGGCATACTGATATTAGGAACATATTTGATGGCCAGATTGGTCTGGTTAATCATCTGATACAAGGTCGTCCATTTCGCACATTTCTCGTCCGTAGACATCAGGTTGTTGATCACACGTGCCTGATCGGCCATCACTGGTGCTCCGGGAGCTACGTTATCCGAACGGAACTCACCCCAGTAAAAATAATTCTCGCGTAAAGTGGAACGCAACAGTCCGTAGATTTCATTTATACCTGCCTTAGCGTCGCGGGCGGTCTGCCACATGTCACCTGCCGGGATCTCACTCACCGGTTCCTCATTCAGAAAGTCTGAACAGCTATTCAATGATAGAGCCAGGCATACAGCTCCAACAAAATATTTTATATTCTTCATACGATATCTTCAATTAAAAGTTTGCAGAAAAACCAATACCATATTCTCTCTTTCTCGGATAACGGTAAGAGTCTTTACCTACCTGCAGAGGATTGTTGGTAGAGAATTCAGGATCGAATCCCGAATAGTTGGTCCATGTCAAGGCGTTGTTTACAAAAGCGTAGATATTTATATTCTTCAACATCAGCTTCTTTATCCAGTTTTCAGGAAGATCATAGGCTATACGTACGTTCTGCAGACGAATAAAGGAAGCATCTTCCAGATAGAACGAGTTACCCATACGTGCATTGTTATAATCATCATTATACGGACGCGGATAGATTGCCTGGTCACCCGGATGCAACCACATATTATGGATGACTTCCGGCGAAGGAGTGGTTCCGGTATATTTGAACATATTACGATTATGCTCGGCTGCATTATAAATCTGTCCTCCTAATGAATAATAGAATCCGAGATACAAGTTTACGTTTTTCCAAGTTACGGTTGTATTCAAACCACCGGTCACATCAGGCATGGCATTACCAATCACCATACGGTCGTTATCATCAATCACACCGTCGCGGGTTCCTTCCGGTTCTTCCCAGTTGTAATCTCCGCCACGGAACGGTTTGCCGTTCGGTAACGTTTTCTGGCGAATATCACCTGCATATTCCTTTCCATTCAATAAATACTTGTATTGGAATACACCATTTTCAAACACCGGAGTCAGTTGCTCCCAGTTATCCGTAAAAGCATTTGATTCATCATAAGCAAAGACACCGGCACTTTTAAATCCGTAGAAGTCACCTACACGGCCGCCTTCCTGCATCCACCAGATATCACCTTCCATATATGCCTTACCTTCAGACAGCTTTTCAATACGGTTGATGTTTCTGGAGATATTGAAAGAAGCATTCCATTTCCAATCCTTCGTGCGGATAATATCACCGGTAACGGCAATTTCAAACCCGCGGTTGCTCATCTCACCGACATTGGTTTTCATATATGCAAAACCAGACTCCTTAGGTAATTGGTAGTTTGCCAACAAACCGTCTGTGTATTTATCGTAGTAATCGGCAGTAATCGTCAAACGGCTATTCCAGAAATTCAAGTCCAAACCAAGGTTGAACTGTTTAGTTTCCTCCCATTTCAGATTGTCTTTACCGATACGGGTCGGAATAACGCCGCCCACTCCGTCATAGATAGAATTCGGAGAATAAGAATAAATATAATCATAATTTCCGATCGCTTCATTACCGGTGATACCATAACTTACACGAATCTTACCATCTTCCAGGAATTTCTTCGAGAACTTCATGAATTTTTCATCTGAGAAACGCCATCCCACTGACACTGACGGGAAATTACCCCATTTGTTTTCTTTCGCAAAACGAGAAGAACCGTCACGACGCATATTCGCTGTAAACAGGTATCTCCCCAGATAATCATACGTCACACGTGCAAAAACGGAAGCCATGGAGTGATTACTCAATGTAGATCCCGTAGAGGATAAATCCAGATTGGCAGCAAACGCGTTCATTGTATAAATAAAGTCGGTAGAGGAATTCAATCCCACAAAAGTTTCATTTTCATAACGCCATTGTTGAGCACTGACACCCACCATCGCGCTGAAATTATGTCCTTTTATCTTGCGTGCATAAGTGATGAAATCTTCATTCATCCAGTTCCAGTTGAGGTAATTATAAGAATACCCTTTATTCTGTTTCTGCCATTCATCAGTAATAAGACTAGGTTCGAGTTTTTTGCGCTTGTCCAAATAGAAGTTGGCATTTATATTGGCTCTGAACTTCAGGTACTTGTTGAATTTGATTTCAAAGAACTGGAAGAAGTTAGCCTTATAAGAATCCGTAAAGTCAGTGGTATAATTGACCTGTGCAATAGGATTCTTCTGACCGTTAAACACTCCGACCAAAGAGCCATCCGGATAATAAGTATTGAAATAAGGACGACGAGTCAACACTGCGCTCAATAAAGTACCTTCATTCAGACCTTTCTTTTTAGAATAAGTCAAAGAAATACGGCTACCCATATTCATCCAGTCTGTCGGTGAATAATCGGAGTTGATACGAGTATTTAATCTCTGGAAACCTGTATTGGAAATAATACCTTTCTCATTATAATAACCGGTATTGATGAAATATTTCAATTTCTTTGTACCACCACCTACACTGATATCCACCTGATCTTTTTGTGCAGTGCTTGTAATCATGTCCAGATAATCGTTATCCACATTAAAGAAAGAGTTCAACGGATCATTCAGTATATCACTACTTTCATCCGGATTACCTCCGCCGTATGTTTCAAAATACTCTTTACGATACTGGTCGTACAACAAACGTTCCTTGCGGTTTGCCTGTGGTACCTTGTGAGACAATGTACCCCACGAGTGATTATACTTGATATCAATACGGGCTTTACCTTCCTGCCCACTTTTGGTAGTGATAATAATCACACCGTTCGCCGAACGCGAACCGTAGATAGCTGCAGAAGCGGCATCCTTCAAAATCTCCATAGAAGTGATATCATTGGTATTGATACCATCGATACTTTCCAAAGGAACACCGTCTACAATATAAAGAGGAGTCACACCTTCGGCAGAGAAAGTGGAAGTACCACGAATTTTGATAGAAGAAGATTCACCGGGCTGTCCGGAACCGGACACCACCTGTACACCGGCAGTAGTACCCTGCAATGCTTCAAAAACATTAGTAGCCATTTTTTGCTCAATGGCCTCGCTTGAGATGGAAGTAATAGCTCCCGTTACATCACGCTTTTTCATCGTACCGTAACCCACTACCACTACTTCGTCCAATAGCTTAGAGTTCTCTTCAAGCGTAATATTCATTGTTTTATCTTTCACTACCACATCTTTAGGGGTATATCCCATGAATGATACAGTCAAAGTAACTCCCTTCTTCGAAACATTCAATGAGAAATTACCATCTAAATCTGTAATTGTTCCATTAGATGTTCCCTTTTCCATCACATTGGCGCCAGGCAAAGGAAATCCTGTTTTATCCACAATAACTCCCTTCACTGCAAACCCGCCTTGAGCATAAGCCGGATTGACAAGGAAAAAGAGACTCAAGGAAATCAAAAGGAACGACTGAAGCAACCGCACTTTTGTCCTACTCTGCAAATTTTTCATAACTAGAATAAAATTAAATTGGTTAATTATCAAGGTTTTACTCACTACTTAATTAATTGGGGAAAATATATTGATTCTCTCCAATAAGATGTTATCTTTTATTTATTATATGGATATTTGTCTTTCATAATACTACACAATAATTATTATATTAGAATAAAGATTACACAGTACCCGGTCTACCAAATGAAAGTGTGTGCGGACACACCTAACCAAAGAAAACTCAAGTACAAGCTGGCATTATCCAACGCCACAAAAGTATTGCATTTGAATATATTGCACCCTATCGAATTGTTCGTTTTATCTAGTCTAAAAATTCAGATGACTTATTTTAATCACTTCACAGAGGGTTCGGAGGAGTATTATGAGCTTTTCGGTATTGCGTAGGAGCAATATCAAAAAGTTCTTTAAAGCATTTATTGAAGTATTGAGGATTTCCAAATCCTAACCGGTAAGCAATATCCGATATATTCATTTCCGGAGAATTCTGCAGAAAATATGCCGCTTTTTTCAGACGCAGATTCATGATAAAATTATTTGGCGTACTTCCCGTGATACCTTTTATCTTCTGGAATAAGACAGTACGTCCCACCCCCATCTCACGTGAGAAGACATCTACACTGAATTCGGGATTTTCCATATTATCTTCCACTACCTGCGTCGCTTGTTCGATAAACCTCTGATCGAGTTCATTCGTTGCAATCTTCTCCGCTTTGCTATCCAGCTGATGGGCATATTTATTCTGTAAAAGTCTGCGGGTATTAATCAGATTATTGCATTGCATCACCAGCCGCCGCATATTAAACGGCTTCACCACATAAATATCCGCTCCAATTCTCAATCCTTCCAACTCACGTTCGGGCGCACTAAGGGCAGTCAGAAGAACGACGGGGATATGACAGGTTTCAATATTGTTCTTAATTTTGGCACACAATTCCGTTCCGGGCATTCCGGGCATCATAATATCCGAAATAACCAGATCAGGTTGCATCATCTTTACTTTTTCATACCCTTCCTCACCATCACTTGCAGTTTCAACCGTGTACAATGGAGAAAAGATATCTACAAGGATATTTCTGATTTCTTCATTATCATCAATAACCAACAGCTTGCAGTCAGTAGTCCCACTCTCACTTTGAGCCGTCTGTACCTCCTTAACCAATAGTTCTTTATCTTCCGAATAATAAATATATTCCTTATCCTGCTCCGGTTCAATCCGGGAAACAGAAGAATCAAAGTGAGCATCTCCTTTCTTCAGAGTGACCTTAAAGCATGAACCTTTCCCCAACTGGCTTTCTACAGTTATATCTCCCTGATGAGCTTTCACAATCCCCTGACTTAAAGCCAGCCCGATACCCGTTCCTCCATACTGTCCGATATTCTCGGCCTGATAGAACCGCTCGAATATCTTCACGTAATCTTCCTCGGATATTCCTGCCCCATTGTCTGAAACGGAAAACACACATTCATCCGCTCCATCAGCCAATTCCATACTGATACTTCCACCGTCTGAAGTGTATTTAAAAGCATTCGACAGCAGGTTATTAACCACTTTCTGCAATTGCATACGATCTCCCCACACGAGGCATTGCTCACAGTCAGCATGCAAAACAAACGAAATATTCCTGTTAGCTGCCAATTCTTTGAACAATACATAATGCTCTTTAAGTAAAGAATATAAATCAAATTGAGAAACTTTCAATTTCAAAAGTCCCTGCTCCTGTTTTCGGAAATCAAGCAACTCCGTTATCAATGATTTCAGGTTACCGGCATTTTTATGTATATTCAGTAATTTCGAATAAGCATACGTAGACAACTTACCAGAATTCAACAACAGATCAACCTGCCCCAGGATAAGAGTAATAGGGGTTCTGATTTCGTGTGAGATATTAGTGAAAAAACGCAGTTTGGATTGGTTCATTTCTTCAATGTATTGTTTCTCACGAAGTTCAAAATCCAACGAGGTTTTCAAGAACAGCCGAATTCTATATTCTCTCACCACAAAGAATAGAATCGTCAGAATCACACACACATAAATTGTATAGGCCCACCAGGTGGCATAAAAAGGTGGTGTGATCGTTATATGAAGAGATCTAATTACTTCCGGAAAGTTCTTCAATCTGATCTCAAAAACATAATCGCCCGGAGATATATTTGTATAAGTAATATCATTCCCCAAACGATTCTCACTCCATTCGTCATTAGAACCTATCAACCGGTATTCTACCTCACCACCGCCAATATGCAGAAAGTTGTCTGTCGAGAAACCGATAGAAAACACATTCTGCAAATAATTCAATTTAATCCGGTCGGTATAGGCAAAGGACTTATTTAGGATGCCGGTTTGATCGCCTGTGGTAATCTCTTTATTATTGACATACAAATGCGCCAACTCCAAATCATATATTTTCGGAGGATAGGACAAACTACTTTCACGAATGGCAACCAGTCCGGTAGCTCCTCCCATATAAATATCATGATTGCGGGATACATGCATGGATTTCCTATTAACAAGAGTCAGCGGAAATCCCGTCTTAGAATTGAAGTTTATCACTTTCCCGTCTTTCTGTTCTAACACAGACAATCCATGTCCGGTACCAATCAATAAATTCCCGGAAGGAGTTTCACCCAACACTCTGATATTTTCTCCCGACAATACGCTTTCAGGAGTATGTAAACGAAACAATCGATCTTTCTTATCCAACAAGAAAAGCCCGTTGCCATGTGTTCCGACCCAAATGTTTCCCTTTCGATCTTCATAGATGACATTGACCAGCTCTTTTTGAGATCTGACCTGCTTCTTCAGACTTATCCTATACGTTTCAAACCGCCCTTCATCAATCACATAAGCTACACAACCATCATCGGAAGCAAACCATAGCCGGTTTTTCGAATCAAGCAACAAAGTGTTATAATTATGTGTAAACAACTCCTTTTGATGAAACAACACTTCAGTTTTTAAGGTCTGTTTATCCAGACTAACAACTGCAGATGTTGTACCTACATACAATTTACGAGGAGTGTCGGCCAAGGCAAACAGAGCTTCTCCTACACTTTCCTCGCCGAGCGGTTCGAGGTCATATATATCATTCCGATAGTTATCAAGATGAAAACAGTTGACCTTGTTTGTAAAGTCAGCGGCAATCCACAAGCAGTTATTAGCCTCATCAAAAACGACATCTTTCAGATAATCCGTACTAAAATGATATCCGGTATGCGCATTAAAATGCTTGAATGTTCCTTGTTCCGGTTGATATAAATCCAGTCCTCCACCTTCTGTACAAATCCATATATTTCCGGATTTATCTTCTGCCATAGCACCCACCACCGGAAAAGACAATCCGGTATCCGAAGCATGATAATGCACAAAATGTTGATATTCCGGTGAGAAGAAGTTCACGCCGCCCCAATAGGTCCCCACCCAGACAGTTCCTTGTTTGTCCGTATAAAGAGAAGTCACCGAACGATTGGACATAGCCCCCACCCGGTTAGGATCCGCCTGATAATGAAATATTTTCCCGGTAGCCACCTCAATCTTACTCAATCCGCTTCTGTAACCTACCCATATATTCCCTTCCAAATCCTGACATAACGCTCTTGCCATATCATCCCGGACCGTGTAAACACTCTTGTTGTTATAATCATAATGATGTATGACTGCACCTTGAGGTGAAAAACAGAAAACACCATGATCCTGCGAACCGATCCAAATATTCTGATCGTTACTTTTTATCAGCTTCATCACCTTGATTCCGGGCAAATACAGCGACATCGATCCACAAGTATCCACACGCATCACCCCGCCATCTTTCAAAGCAACCCAAAGATTTCCTTCCGAACCTTCTACCATTGTCGGCCCGGTGTCCGGCAAATGTACCTCCGCATACATGGGTTTCACGGAATGGGTATTCTTATCATACAAGAAGAGTTTTCCCCCTTCTGCAATCCACACTCCCAACTTTCCTTTGGCAAGAGTGGAAGGAGAAGACACCGGAAGAATATAATATTTCTCCGTTTCAAGGTCGAACTGGAAAAGTCCGGTAGAAGTCAAGAGAAAAAGACTCCCCTGGCCGTCCTCCACCATCTGGGTGACATATAGATTACCGTAACTGATGGAATCGTTATGAAAATGATTAAAGACTTTGATATGATTGCCATCGAAACAATTCAGACCATCCAGCGTGGCAATCCATATACGCGACTTCTCATCCTGGCAAATATCGCTCACCGTTATTTGCGACAATCCATCTTCCACACCCAATGTTCTGAACTTATATTCCTGTGATTGAAGAGGAGATATAAATCCTAAAAGAGATAGCAGAATAAAAAAATGGATCTTAGATAGTTTTTGTCCGCGCATATCAAGAATGATGGTTTATAACACATTAATCTTACCACAAAAGTAACTGTTTTTATGATATTCCCAAAATCAGAGCCAAATAACTAATAGATATGGACTTCATCCTATTCATTCTTCCCGCCCGAACGAACGATACTCCAACGGAGTAAGTCCCGTACGTTTCTTGAAGAAAGAGAAAAAATATTCGGTTGACTGGAAACCTAGAAAAAAAGAAATCTCTTTTACTGACTGGGAAGTTCCCACCAGCATTTGTTTAGCTTTACGAAGTTTCAATTCCTGGAAATATTTAGCCGGAGCATAACCTGTATACTCCTTAAAAACACGTCGAAACCATGAATAACTAATATTGAGTCGCATAGCCAACTCTTCCGGGTCCACATTGCCGGAAACATTTTCATTCATAATGATTTTTGCCTGTTCGATCTTCTGATCCACATCACTCATCTCGAAAACCTTATTCTTGGAGACGGAAAGAATCATCCCTATCATGTGGAGCACAATCCCGGAAAGATATTGTTGCGCGGAAATCTTATCCGCTTCGGCTACGGCAAGAGCACGGGAGAATAATGAGACCAACTCTTCATTAAGGCCTATTTCCAGTATTTGCTGTTCCTGCGACAAAAAAGCATCATCAACAATGGCGTCTATCATAGGCCCCTCGAAACCGATATAATATTCCGTCCAACCAGTCTGCCGCAACGGGCGATAAGTATGCCATTGTCCGGGAAACAATACCATCAGCCGACCTTTACAAACTTGCTTTTCAGAGGTAGAATCAGATGAAAACAAACCACGCCCCTTGGTGATATATACCAATTGATACTCACGAAGCACTCTTCCTTTTTCTGCATTAAAGAAGTAACCGGAAGGATGCTCTTTCAACGGATAAGGTGAATCAGGAGGAATGGATTGATAGCCGACGGTATTTACCCATAGCCCGAATTTACGGTCCATGTCATTTACAATCAGATATTTAAATTCTAATCCTAAACTATTATCCTCGATCATACCAGTGTGTTTTCATGTAATTGAGTTGGACAAAAATAGGAATTATTTTCAGAAAAGCACCACAGATTACACAGATTTACACAGATTATTTTCTAATCGGAAGCCGATATTTAAGAATTAAATCTGTGTAAATCTGTGTAATCTGTGGTGAAAAGAACTTCCGCAAAAACTAACTTTAGAAAGCTTTGCGATATAGAGCTTCGATATCTGCTACCGAAGTAGGACGAGGATTACCGCCTGTACAAACATCATTGAAAGCAGCTACAGCCAGTGCAGGAATATCTTCTTCCTTCACATTGATTTCATGTAATTTCTGCGGTATATTGATACTGGCAGAAAGTGCTTTCACTGCCTCAACAGCTGCTTTTACTCCCTCGGCTTCACTCATTCCGGTAGTGTCCACTCCCATTGCTTTCGCAATATGGATATATTTCGGAGCAGCCGGAGATTCAGCATTGTATTCCATCACATACGGCAACAATAAGGCATTGGCTACCCCATGAGGAGTATCATAGAACGCACCTAGCGGATGCGCCATCGAATGAACAATTCCTAAACCGACATTCGAGAATCCCATACCGGCAATATATTGTGCCTGTGACATAGCTTCGCGGGCTGCCACATCTTTACCATTATCCACAGCTGCTTTCAAGTTTTGAGCAATCATTTCAATGGCTTTCAATTCGAACATATCGCTCATTACCCAAGCACCCGGAGTGATATAACTTTCGATGGCATGAGTCAAAGCATCCATACCGGTAGCTGCAGTCAGTCCTTTTGGCATTGAGTACATCAGTTCAGGGTCTACGATAGCTACAGCAGGAATGTCGTTCGGGTCTACACAAACCATTTTCTTGCGGGCATCTTCATCAATAATCACATAATTGATCGTTACCTCGGCAGCTGTTCCGGCAGTAGTAGGCAGCGCGAAAGTAGGCACCGCTTTGTGTTTGGTATCGGCTACCCCTTCCAGAGATTTCACGTCTGCAAAATCCGGATTGTTCACAACAATACCGATTCCTTTGGCAGTATCGATGGAAGAACCGCCGCCCAAAGCAACGATAAAATCGGCTCCGGAAGCTTTGTATGCCGCCACACCGTTTTGTACATTTGCAATCGTAGGGTTCGCTTTTACATCACTATAAAGTTCGTAAGGAATCTGATTTTCATCAAATACTTTAATGATTTCGGCAGCCACACCAAACTTGATAAGATCTTTATCCGTTACAAAAAAGGCTTTCTTAAAGCCACGTCTGGCTGCTTCCACAGCAATGACACTACGGCATCCGGCACCGAAGTACGAAGTTTCGTTTAAAATAATGCGATTCATGGTTATCTATTTGTTTAAAGGGTTAACCGCAGCACCTTCCAGGGTAGAAAATGCCACGGTTTCTAAAGTAATTAAAATCAATGACTAGTATAAATCTTATTTAGGAAGATTGAAAGCTACTGACATTTCTTTCATCTGTTCCTGACTCATACCATCCGGTTCGAAGCCCATATTTTTAGCTGCGATATAAATCAGAGCCGACTTATTGAGTACATCAATCTGATCGAATGCCTGCATCGCATCGCAATCCACTGCAAATACGCCATGTTTCTCCCACATCACCACATCGTAATCCTGCAATTCTTTGATGGTAGCTTCAGCCAATTCCACCGAGCTAGGTAATTTATAAGGAATGATACCCAAACCACGCGGGCAGAATGCCTTTGTTTCAGGAATCATACTCCACAACAGATTGGTAGCCACATCTTTTTCCAGAAATTTCGGACAATGTGTCATGGCAATCAGTTCAATCGGGTGTGTGTGTACAGATGCTTTATAAGGAGAGTTTTTGCTCAATAGGTCATTGTGTACGCTCAAGTGAGAAGGCAATTCCGATGTCGGGGCTACGGCTTCATCCGCAATAATCACATAGCTGGCACAGTCATCCAGAATACGGATTACCGAACCATTTTCCATCGGCCAGCGGGCTAAATCACGCATGCGTTTATTAGTTCCCTTGCAGTAGAAATAGCAGCCTTTCAGATAAGGAAGAGTCACACCGATAGACTTTACTTCGCTGATCGGCTTCATCTGACGGATCTCATCGTCTACAAACTCTGTGATATTTACAGTGATATTACCACCGTTACGTTCAGCCCATCCTTTTTGCCACAAGTATCCG